>JAESFR010000046.1_pt1 | contig 316355 bp, 273 predicted proteins | sample 9266191 | NCBI WGS metagenome assembly JAESFR01 (sample SAMN14503063, study PRJNA617104) | algae metagenome | isolation source: Pleurocapsa minor HA4230-MV1 and co-occurring heterotrophs from cement on... | place: USA: Nuuanu Pali Lookout, Hawaii | collected 2009-07-20 | reverse complement strand
GGACGTGGTCGACGTCGTGGAGGTCGTGGAGGTGGTCGAGGTCGTCGACGACGTGGTCGACGACGTGGTGCTCGACGTCGTGGTCGACGACGTCGGCGTGGTCGAGGTCGTCGACCCACCCGGCGCGGTCGGGGTGCAGGCCACACCGACCAGCACCGCCATCGCCAGCATCGTCGTGACGAGCGCGAGTCGCGCCGAGTTTCGCCCTGAGTTGTGCACAACCCCTCCAGTCGACCGTCGACGCCCCCGACGGCAGGAGGAGCCTACGAAGGGTCGAGGGTGCTGTCGAGGGCGGCGGGAGCCTTTGCCCATCGGGGTGTGGAAGGGGCAAAGGCCAGCAACGGTTTGCTTTCGGGTCGGCGTTCGTTACGGTGAGGGGCCGTGGGGCGCATCTATCTCTCTCCACCCGACATGGGTGGCACCGAGCGCGATCGCCTTCTGGCGGCGTTCGACTCGAACTGGATCGCGCCCCTCGGGCCCGAGGTCGACGCCTTCGAGGCCGACATCTGCGACTACACCGGCGCAGAAGCCGCGGCCGCGCTGGTCAGCGGCACCGCTGCGCTGCACCTCGCGCTGCTCCTGGTCGGCGTCGGTCCGGGCGACGAGGTCGTCGTGCCCACGCTGACCTTCGTCGCACCGGCCAACGCGGTCACCTACGTCGGCGCGCGGCTCCGCTTCGTCGATGTCGAGCGCGAGACGTGGAACATGGATCCCGAGCTGCTCGAGCAGGTGCTCGTCGAGGGGCCGCCCCCGGCAGCCGTGATCGCGGTCGACCTCTACGGCCAGGCAGCGCAGCTGGACCGGATCCAGGACGTCTGCGAGCGCCACGGCGTTCCGCTGATCGAGGATGCCGCCGAGGCGCTCGGTGCCTCCTGGCAGGGCCGGCCGGCGGGCACCTGGGGTCGCCTCGGCGCCTACTCGTTCAACGGCAACAAGATCCTGACCACCAGCGGCGGTGGCATGTTGGTCGGTGACGCCGAGCAGATGGAGCGGGCGCGCTACCTGGCCTCGCAGGCCCGCGGTCCGTACCTGCACTACGAGCACGACGAGGTCGGCTACAACTACCGGCTCTCCAACCTGCTCGCCGCCCTCGGCCGCGGCCAGCTCCAGGACCTGCCCGCCAAGGTGGATCGGCTCCACCGCATCAACGCCCGCTACCGCGAGCAGCTCGGCGACCTCGACGTCGTCGGGTTCATGCCCTGGGACGAGCGCGGCCGACCCAACGGGTGGCTCACCGTGATCACCCTCGACCCCGCCGCGCTGTCACCGGCCGAGCTGTGCAAGGCGCTCGACGCGGAGGACATCGAGGCCCGACCGGCATGGAAGCCGATGCACCTGCAGCAGGTGTTCGCCGACGCGCCCTGCCTGGGCGGCGACGTGGCCGAGGACCTGTTCGCCCGCGGTGTGTGCCTGCCGAGCGGCTCGGGCATGACCGACGACGAGCAGGACAGGGTGGTGGCCGCGGTGCGCGAGGCGCTGCGTGGCTGACGCCGAGAGCGACACCGAGGGCGACGCCGAGCATCCGCGGAAGGTCCGGGTCCTCTGGGTGGCCAAGGGCCTGGGCCCCGGTGGCATGGAGCAGCTGCTGCTGACCCATGCACGCCTCGGTGATCGTGAGCGGATCGAGTACTTCGCCGCCTATGTGGTCGAGCGCCCGAACTCGATCGTGGACCAGCTCGAGGCGGCAGGTGTGCGCTGCCACGCCTTGGGCGGCCCGGATCCCCGCGACCCCCGCTGGGTCGCCCGGCTCGTGGCGTTGGTGCGTCGGGAGGACATCGACGTGGTCCACGTGCACTCGCCCTACGTGGCGGCACTCGTCCGACCCGCGCTGCGCTCGCTGCCGCGGCGTCCTGCGGTGGTCTACACCGAGCACAACAGCGCGGACTGCTACGGCCGGGCGACCCGCTGGTCGAACCTGGCGACCTATCCGATGGACGACGTGCGCTACGCGGTCTCGACGGCGGCGAAGGCGTCCACGCCCCCGCGCCTGCAGCGACGCACCGAGGTCCTGGTGCACGGTGTCGACGTCGCAGCGCTCGCCGAACGCCGCCACGCCCGAGCGCAGGCGCGGGTCGAGCTGGAGGTGGCGTCCGGCGAGCTGGTGGTCGGGATCGTGGCCAACCTGCGCGCCGCCAAGGCGTACCCCGTGCTGCTGGCGGCGGCGACCCAGGTCGTCGCCGCCGAGCCGCGGGCGCGCTTCGTGAGCATGGGTCAGGGTCCGCTCGCAGAGGAGATGGCCCTTCGGCGCGACGAGCTCGGGCTGGGGGATCGCTTCGGCTTCATGGGCTTCACGCCGGATCCCACGCGCCTGATGGCAGGACTCGACGTGCTGGTGCTCTCGTCGGACGTCGAGGGCACGCCGGTGTCGGTGATGGAGGCGAAAGCGCTCGGCCTGCCGGTCGTCGCGACACGCGTCGGTGGCCTGCCCGAGATGATCGACGACGGGGTCGACGGCCTGCTCGTGCCGCGACGGGACCCGGACGCGTTGGCCGCCGCCCTGCTCCGGGTGCTGCGTGACGACCAGCTGCGGGCATCCATGGCCGAGGCGAGCGCGACCAGCGCGGGCCGCTACGACGCGTCGGTCGCCATCCGTCGGGAGGACCAGCGCTACCTGGAGCTGGCCGGGCGGCGGTCCTGAGCGACGTCGCGCAGCAGGTCGTCCCACTGCCGGGCGACCCGCTCGATGGTGAAGCGCTCCACGCAGCGCGACCGCGCGGCGTCACCCCACCGGGCGCCGTGCTCGATGGCCTCGCGCAGGGCCGGCGCCAGCACCTCGGGTGAGGTGTCGGCGACCAGCACGCCGGTGCCACCGTGCACGACCACCTCGGGCAGACCGCCGACGTCGGCGGCCACGACCGGGCGTCGGCACAGCCCTGCCTCGATCGCGACTGCGGGGATGCCCTCGGTCCTGCTCGGCAGCACCAGCACGTCGGCCGCCGCCAGGACCGTGCGCGGTCGGTCGGTGACCCCCAGGAAGTGCACCCGCCCCGGGGCCTCCGAGTCGGCCAGCCGCTGCGCCGCGCCCCGCTCGGGGCCGTCGCCCGCGACCACCAGTCCGAGCCCGGGATCCGCAGCGACGGCGCGCACCGCGGCGAGCACTCCCTTCTCTTCCGAGAGGGCGCCGACGAACGCGACCCACTCGAGCGCGTCGGTCATGCCGAGGGTGCGCCGCGCCGCGGTCCGCTCGGCCTCGTCCACCTCGGGCATCGCCGGCACGCCGTTGGGGATCGTCACGACGCGCGCCGGGTCGAGCGAGTACGCCTCGATCAGGTGCGCCCGTGCGGCGGGGTAGAGCGCGGCGACCGCGGAGGCTCGACGCAGCGGCGCGCCGATGCGCAGATCCGCAGCCCGGACCCGTCCCCACGCCGCGGGGTCGCCGATGTTGCGGTACACGAAGGGCCGACCAGCGGCCGCAGCGGCGGCGGCGCCGTGCAGGAGCGCTGACGAGCCGTGCGCGAGCAGCACGCGGCGCCGAGCCGTGCCGGCCACCAGGCGCACGAAGCCCGCAGGGTCCCAACGACGCTCGCCGAGCACGGCGCACGGCAGGCGATGAGCGGCAGCGCCGGGCTCGATGGCGACCACGGGGTGCTCGGGCAGTCCGCCGAGCTGGTCCGCCAGCTGCGACGCGAAGACCTGCGCGCCGCGCCGGTCGGTCGACGAGATCAGGTGGAGGGTCTCGGTCACGTGGCCGCCATGGAGCAGGTGGTCGCCGTCGGGCGCCTGCTGCGCCGGATCACCACTCGCCGCAGCCGAGGGTCGCCTCGTCGGCCGTGGGGATCCCCAACCCGGAGCACGGCTCGGCGCTGCCCAGCAGCACCAGCGTCCACCCGTCGCCGTCGCGCCGGAACAGCGCGAGGGCCCGGTCGGCGTCGGGTGAGGTCACCACCGCGCTCGACCAGTCGCCGACGCAGCGGGTGCGTTCCACCCCCAGATCGTCCGCGAAGGACGCCAGCGGAGGGTGGGCCTTCAGCAGGCCCAGCAATGCTGCGGCGTCGGCCTCGCACGGAGCGCCGGGTCCGTCGTCGGTCGCGCCGCCGACGGTCGTGGTCGGCGCGCCGTCGTCGGGAGTCGCGGTGGGAGCCGGCCCGCCGGACGGCGCGGCCGTGTCGTCCGTGCTCGGGTCGGCGGGCTCGTTCGTCGTGCTGGTCGTCGAGGTGCTCGTCGTCGCCGAGGCGTCGTCGGTCGAGTCATCCGACCCGCCGAGCACCGCCCAGGCAGCTGCACCGAGCACGACGACGAGCGCCACGACGGCGACCGCGACCAGCGCGCGGCGGCGATCGGGCCGCCCTCCGGCACCGTCGTGACTCGGCGCCGGCGTCGGTGCGTCGGGTGTGCCCGTCGGCCCCGCCTCGCCGGTGGCCGACAGCTCGCTCCAGCGCTCGCCGTCCCAGTAGCGACGTTTGTTCGCATTGCGCGGATCGGGGTACCACCCCGCGCGGCTGGGGCGAGCGTTGCCGTGCTCCGAGTTGCTCACCAGCCATCCCCCTGCAGATGCGTCCAGTCGCGGTGACTGGGCGGAGTCACTGTACGGAGGCTCGGACGGGGTGTCGACGGGGCCTGCAGCGACCCGCCGATCCGCGCTCGCGGACCGCTACCGTGGTGCGTGATGCTCCGAGCCACGTCCCATGGCATGCCGCCGATCCGCCGCCAGCGGGAGCGTCGCCCGTGACGACCCCTGCGCTGACCTGGGTGAACCACGCGTCGTATCTGCTGCGCGCCGGGAGCACCGGACTGCTGGTGGACCCGTGGCTCACCGGCACTGCGTTCGATGACGGGTGGGCCGAGTACTCGCCGACCTCGTTCGGCGAGGCCGAGGTCGACGCCACCACGCACATCTGGTTCTCCCACGAGCATCCCGACCACTTCAGCCCGGCCTCGTTGCGGATGATCCCCGAGTCCGCTCGTGCACGGATCACCGTGCTCTACCAACCGACGCCCGAGCGCAAGGTGCTCGACTTCTGCGACCGGATGGGCTTCTCGACCCGAGAGCTGGATCCACACAGGTGGGAGCGGCTCGGACCCGAGGTCGAGGTTCGGGTCGCGCCGTGGTCGAGTGGGGACTCGGCGCTGGCCACGCGAACCCCCGCCGGCGTGGTGCTGAACCTCAACGACTGCGTCGTGTCGGATCGGGCGTCGATGATGCTGCTGCTGCAGCGGCTGGGCAACCCGGAGATCGAGGTGCTCCTGACCCAGTTCTCCTATGCGAACTGGGAGGGAGGCCCGGAGGACGTCGAACGCCGCCGGCGCGCTGCGGCCGCCAAGCTCCGGGCGCTCGAGCTGCAGGTGGCGACCGCTCGCCCGCGAGACGTCGTTCCCTTCGCCAGCTTCGTGTGGTTCTGCCACGAGGAGAACGACTACCTGAACGACTCGGTCAACCGCGTCGGCGATGCCGTGCGAGCCATCCGTGACCAGGGCATCGCTCGCCCGGTGGTGCTCTATCCCGGTCAGACCTGGCAGCTCGGCGACGCGGTGTCGTGCGACGACGCTGTCGCTCGCTACGACGACGACCTGGATCGGGCGCTGCGCACCGAACCGCGTCGCACGTCGGTCCCGGTGGAACCGGCGGAGCTGACCGCCGCCGCGGACCGCTTCCTCCGCCAGCTCGTCGAGATCAACGGGTCCAGGTCGCTGTGGGTGCTGACCCGCTCCGGGGTGCTGTCGGACTGCGACATCTGGCTGACCGACCATCGGGCTGCGGTGCGCCTCGGGATGTCGGGCCTCCGTGGGCCCACGACCGTCCCGCGCGACAACTGCGACATCGAGGTGAGCTCTTCGGCGTTGCGGTTCTGCTTCGAGCACCTCTACGGAGGCTCCACCCTCAACGTCAACGGTCGGTTCCGCGTGCCGGCGGGCGGGCACCCGAGCCGGTTCCGACGCTGGATGCAGCTGGCCAACCTCAACAACCAGGGCACCTCGGCCACCGCAGCGGTCCCGGAGCTGGCCCGCAAGGTCGGGCGCACCGCCAGGGACCGCGTGCGCCGGCTGCGAGCCGGCGCCGCCTGACACCCGGCGGGCGGGCTCGCCGGGCAGGAGCGCCTCCAGAGGTGCCCTCCGGTGCCAACTTTGGTCCGGCGTCGCGCCGCTGAGTAGTCTCCCAGCCGATGGAGAACCCGCTCAGCGACTTCCTTCGTTCGTACCTCACCGTGGGCATCTTCGTGGGCCTCAGCGTGGTGCTGTTCGCCCTGTTGCTGCTGTTGTCGTGGGCACTTCGACCGACGCGCCCGCAGGCCGGCAAGTACATCTCCTACGAGTCCGGTGTGGACCCCGTCGGCTCGATGTGGTCGCAGTCGCAGGTGCGCTACTACATCTTCGCCCTGCTGTTCGTGATGTTCGACGTCGAGGCCGTGTTCATCTTCCCGTGGGCGACCCGGCTGGAGATCTACGGGGTGTTCGGCCTCGTCGAGATGTTCATCTTCATCTTCGTCCTACTGCTGGGCCTCATCTACGCCTGGCGCAAGGGGGTCCTCAAGTGGGCCTAGGCCTGGTCGAGAGCGGCAAGATGCCCAAGCCGCTCACCAACCTGCTCAACCTGAGCCGCAAGTACTCCATCTGGGTCTACCAGTGGGGTCTCGCGTGCTGCGCGATCGAGATGGGCGCCGCCTTCGCGTCGCCCCGCTACGACGTGATGCGCCTGGGCGTCATCCCGCTGCCCGCAGGGCCGCGCCAGACCGACCTGGTGGTCATCTCCGGCACGGTGACCGACAAGATGGCGCCGTCCATCCGCCGCCTCTACGAGCAGATGCCCGACCCGAAGTACGTGATCTCGATGGGCTCCTGCGCCAACTGCGGCGGTCCGTACTGGGACAGCTACTCGGTGACCAAGGGCGTCGACCAGGTCATCCCCGTCGACGTCTACGTGCCGGGCTGCCCGCCCCGCCCCGAGGCGCTGCTCGAGGGTGTCGTGCTGCTCCAGGAGCGCATCCAGAACGAGGACATGGCCGAGCGGTGGCGCGGCGCGCCGATCGTGGTGGAGTGACCGATGGCTGACGACACCACCACCGACGCGCCCAGCGACGCGCCCGCAGAGGAGACCGAGCCGGTCGAGGTCGACGAGGCTCGCGAGGAGCTGCTCGCGCAGTTCACCGAGGCCCTCGGCGACGCCGTGGTCGGATCGCACGTCCTGGCCGGCAAGGACCTGTGGATCCGGGTCACCAACGAGGCCTGGCGCAGCGCCGCCGACGTGGCCCGCAACCGCCTGGGCGCCCGCTACTTCACCTTCCTGTCGGTGATCGACTGGATGCCGTCGCCGTACGGCCGCTCCATGGACGCCGAGGTCGACCGCCAGCTGGCGGGCGAGCCGGCCTACGAGAACCCCGAGGGTGGCTTCGAGACCGGGTTCGCCGGTGGCGACACCCGCTTCCAGGTCTTCGCCCGGGTCGCGCACATCAACGATCCGAACCACACCTGGGGCGTGACGCTCAAGGCCGACCTGGACGACGAGGCCCCCACGGTCGAGTCGTGGACCTCGGTCTACGCCGGTGCCGACTGGCACGAGCGTGAGGCGTGGGAGATGTACGGCGTGGAGTTCGTGGGCCATCCCGGCCTGCGCCACATGTACCTGCCGACCGGCTTCGAGGGTCACCCGGGCCGCAAGGACTTCCCGTTGGTGTCGCGCCAGGTCAAGCCGTGGCCCGGCATCGTGGACGTCGAGCCGATGCCCGGATCGGGCGACGACGAAGAAGGCGAGGGCGACTCGTGACCGCCGTGACCGACCGCCAGAAGCTGCAGTACATCGCGGCGAAGGCCGCGGACGCCCGGGTGAACGTGGAGCTCGAGACCGAGGGCATGACCCTCAACATCGGTCCGCAGCACCCCGCGACGCACGGCACGCTGCGCATCGTCGCCCGCCTCGACGGCGAGCAGGTGATCGCCGCCGAGCCGATCGCCGGCTACATGCACCGCGGCTACGAGAAGCTCACCGAGGTCCGCACCTACCCGCAGATCACCACGCTGGTGAACCGCATCGACTGGCTGGGCAGCTTCGCCAACGAGGTGCCCTTCATCCTCGCCGCCGAGCAGCTGATGGGCATCGAGGCCCCGCCTCGTGCCCAGTGGATCCGCACGATGCTCTTCGAGATGTCCCGCATCTCGAACCTCATCCTGTTCCTGGGTGACATGGCGGTGCAGCTGGGCGCGGTGACGCCCGCGTTCTACGCCTTCCGCGACCGCGAGTTCGTGCTCGACCAGATCGAGCGCGTCACCGGCGGGCGCTTCCACCCGAACTTCGACCGCATCGGCGGCCTCAAGGACGACCTGCCCAAGGGCTGGCTGGCCGACACCAAGTCCGTCATGGACAAGGTCCGCGACTTCTGCGACGAGATCGAGGACCTGCTCATGGGGGCCGAGATCTTCACGACCAGAACCCGTGGCATCGGGGTGATCCCCACCGACGTCGCCCAGCAGTACGGCCTCTCCGGTGCGAACGCCCGTGGGTCGGGCATCGACTGGGACATCCGCCGCGACAACTGCATCGGTCTCGTGTACCCGGAGCTGGACTGGAAGGTCTGGACTCATCCCGACGGCGACTCGTTCGCCCGCTTCTGGGTGCGCCTGCAGGAGGTCCGCGAGGCCACCAAGATGATCGACCAGATCTGCGACGGCCTGCCGGCCGGACCGATCATGGCGAAGGTGCCCCGCATCATCAAGGTGCCCGCCGGCGAGGCGTGGGTCGCCACCGAGAACCCGCTCGGCGAGATGGGCTACTACATCGTGTCCAAGGGCGATCTGACCCCGTTCCGGGTCAAGATCCGCTCCGCCAGCTTCAACAACGTGTCCATCACGCCGTGGTTGCTGCGGGGCGTCTACGTGCCCGACATCATCACGATCCTGGCGTCGCTCTACTTCATCCTGGGAGACATCGACCGATGACCCAGTCGCTCGTCCTCGGGCTCGAACTCGCGTACTGGCAGGAGACGGTCCTCCGGGTCCTTCTCGGCCTGGTCGCCCTGCTGCTGCTCACCGGTGGCGTCGTCTACCTGTACCTGTTCAAGTTCGTGTCCTTCATGCAGAGCCGCCTCGGCCCGATGGAGGCCGGCCCCTACGGCTCTCTGCAGCTGCTCGCCGAGGTCGGCAAGTGGCTCCAGAAGGAAGACGTCACCACCGAGAACGCCGACAAGTTCATCTTCGGGATCGCCCCGGCGGTGGTGCTCGCCTCGACGTTCCTCATGTTCGTGGTCATCCCGGCCGGGCCGAACGCCGTGGTCGCCGACCTGGGCACGGGCATCTACTTCGTGCTGGCGATGTCGTCGCTGTCGGTCATCGGCATCCTCATGGCCGGCTGGGCCTCGGCCAACAAGTACGCCCTGCTCGGCGCCCTGCGTGCCGGCGGCCAGCTGATCGCCTACGAGCTGCCCCTGGTCCTGTCGGTCATCGGCGTGGTGATCATGGCGGGCTCGCTGAACCTGCAGGACATCGTCGCCGCGCAGTCCGACGGCGCGATCTTCGGCTGGACCGGCATCGGCAACCCGTTCATCCTCAGCCAGATCATCGGGTTCACGATCTTCCTGATCGCCGTGCAGGCCGAGCTGACCCAGACGCCCTTCGACATGCCGATCGCCGAGTCCGAGCTGGTCGCCGGCTACCAGGTCGAGTACTCCGGCATCCGCTTCCTGGTGTACTTCATCGCCGAGTTCGCGACCGCCGTGGCCTTCGCCGCCGTCGCCTCGACGCTGTTCCTCGGCGGCTGGGACCTGCCCGCCAGCTGGGGCATCGGCGACGGCGCCATGCACGTCATCGGCCCCCTCAACATCTCGATCAAGGCGATCCTGCTGGTCGGCGTGGTGTTCTGGGCCCGCTTCTCGCTTCCCCGCTTCCGAGAGGACCAGCTGCAGCAGCTGGCCTGGAAGTTCCTCATCCCGATCTCGCTGGCGAACATCGTGCTCACCGGCGTGTTCAAGGTGGTGTTCTGATGCCCCCCAAGCCGCCGAAGCCGAAGCTGCCCGGTGTCCTCAAGGGCATGGGCATCACGATGAAGACGGCCATCGAGACGATGTTCCCCGATGGCCCGATCCCGCAGCCCTCCAAGGGCGCGGCCACGGTGCAGTACCCCCACGAGAAGGAGGAGCCCGCACCCCGTGCGCGTGGCGTCATCTCCCTCAAGGAGGAGAACTGCACCTCGTGCATGCTCTGCGCCCGCGAGTGCCCGGACTGGTGCATCTACATCGAGGCCCACAAGACGCTCGCCCCGCCGCGGCGTGAGGGTGGCAAGCCCCGCTCGGTCAACGCGCTCGACCGCTTCGACATCGACTTCTCGCTGTGCATGTACTGCGGCATCTGCGTCGAGGTCTGCCCGTTCGAGGCGCTGTTCTGGAGCCCCGAGTACGAGTACTCCGAGGTGCGCATCGCGGACCTGCTCCACGACAAGACCCGCCTGGGTCAGTGGTTCGAGACCGTGCCGGACTTCGAGCCGCTCGAGGCCGGGTCCGAGGTCAAGGTGAAGAAGGTGCCCCGATGAGCCTGCCGTCGCTGCTCGCGCAGCAGGCACCGGTGGCGGTCTCCGCGGTGTCCGAGACCACCTTCGACGTGCCCGCCAACGTCGTGTTCGCCGTCATGGCGGTGTTCATGATCGCCGCCGCCATCCGGGTGGTCACCACCAAGAACATCGTGCACGCCGCGCTCTGGCTGATCATCGTGCTGGGTGGCGTGGGTGTGAACTACCTGCTGCTGCAGGCCGAGTTCGTCGCCATCACCCAGTTCCTGGTCTACCTGGGCGCCATCATCGTGCTGTTCCTGTTCGGCATCATGCTGACCCGGGCGCCCCTCGGTGTCTCCGACGACCTCGACAACAACCAGAAGTGGATCGGCATCGGTGCCGCGGGACTGCTGCTGGTCGTCGTCGGCTACGCCCTCATCGAGACCTTCAGCTCCGACAAGCTCGACTTCCGGGGCCTGGCCGTGGATCCTGCCGCGGCGACCGACGCCGGGTCGCAGGCCGCCGGTCGCACGGGTGCGGTGGCCGACGCCATCTTCGGCCAGTACCTCATCCCCTTCGAGATGCTCTCGGTGCTCCTGCTCGCCGCCCTCATCGGGGCCATCGTCCTGGCACGACGGGACTGAGGGGGACCGCATGCTGCTGAACCAGTTCCTCCTGCTCTCCGCCATCCTGTTCTGCATCGGCGTCTACGGCGTCATCGTGCGCAAGAACGGCGTGCTGGTGCTGATGAGCATCGAGCTCATCCTCAACGCGGTGAACATCAACCTGGTCGCCTTCGCCACCTACTGGGGCCTGGCGGGTCAGGTGTTCGCCCTCTTCACGATCGCCGTGGCCGCCGCCGAGGTCGGCGTCGGTCTGGCCATCGTGCTGCTCATCTACCGGAACAAGCGCTCCATCGACATCGATGAGCTCGACGAGCTGAAGGGCTGAGGCGCATGTGGTTCTTCACCCACGTCTGGATCATCCCTGCGCTCATGGCGCTGTCGTTCGTGCTGATCCTGCTGTTCGGCAAGAAGATGCCGAAGAAGGGCTCCGAGATCGGCATCGTGTTCGTCGGCGCCGCGTTCGTGCTCGCCCTGATCACTGCGGGCAACTGGATCACCTGGCGCGACGACGCCCCCGAGGGTGAGACCGAGTACTCCGCGCTGAGCGAGGTCGACCCCGACTGCAGCGCCGTCGCCGCCGAAGAGGTCGAGAAGGGCGCGTCCGAGGGCGCCAAGGACGCAGCCAAGGAGGGTGAGCACTCCGAGGAGGAGGGCGGGCACTCCGAGGGCGCAGCCCCCGTGGCCCCGGCCGAGGGTGAGTCCGCCGCCCCTGCGCCGGCCGCCGCCACGTCGGCCGCGGCTGCGGGCGCCGAGGAGGAGGAGCACGAGTACACCCGCCCGGTGGCTCGTTGCGCCACCTGGTTCGACACCGGCGACAAGTCGATCTCCATCGGCACCCTGGTCGACGGCCAGTCCGTGCTGATGCTGGTCGTCGTCACCCTCATCTCGCTGCTGGTGCACGTCTTCTCGACCGACTACGTGCACGGCGACCGCCGCTACACGCACTACTTCGCCTTCCTGTCGCTGTTCACCGCCTCGATGCTGTTCTTCGTGCTGAGCGAGAACACGCTGCAGATGATCGTCGGATGGGAGCTGGTCGGCGTCTGCTCCTTCGCGTTGATCGGCCATTGGTGGGAGGAGAAACCCAACTCCGACGCCGCGCTCAAGGCGTTCCTCACCAACCGCGTCGGCGACGTGGGCCTGCTGGTCGGCGTGATCATCCTGTACTTCGCCGCCGGCAAGTCGTTCTCGATCCTGGACATCAACATCCTGGCCAACGAGGGCGACATCGCCCACACCTTGTTGTTGGTCTCGTCGTTGTGCCTGATCACCGCGGTCATGTCCAAATCGGGCCAGTTCATCCTGCACACCTGGCTGCCCGACGCCATGGCAGGCCCGACCCCGGTCTCTGCACTCATCCACGCGGCGACCATGGTCGTCGCCGGCATCTACATGGTCGCCCGCCTGTACCCGGTGTTCTTCGAGGGCCTGTCGATCGCCGGCTCTTCGGTGAACGCGTTGTCGGTGGTGGGTGCGGTCACGGCGCTGTTCGGCGCGATGCTCGCCTTCGTCCAGAAGGACATCAAGAAGGTGCTGGCGTACTCGACGGTGTCGCAGCTCGGCTTCATGGTGACCGCGCTCGGCGTCGGCGCCTGGACCGCGGCGCTGTTCCACCTGTTCACGCACGCCTTCTTCAAGGCCTGCCTGTTCCTGGGCGCCGGCTCGCTCAGCCATGCGTGCCACCACAGCTTCAACATGGTCGACGACATGGGTGGCCTGCGGAAGATCATGCCCAAGACGTTCTGGACCTACATGATCGGCACCCTGGCGCTCGCGGGCATCTTCCCGTTGTCGGGCTTCTGGTCCAAGGACGAGATCCTGGCCGGCACCGGTTCGTTCCCGGGCACCGAGGGCGCCAACGGCACCTACCACCTGATGCTCGTCATGCTACTGCTCGCCGCCTTCTGCACCGCCGCCTACATGACCCGCACCATCTGGTACGCGTTCTACGGCGAGTTCCGTGGTCATGGCCACCCGCACGAGTCGGGTCCGCGCATCACGGTGCCGTTGATCATCCTGGCGTCGCTCGGCGCGATCGCCGGCCTGTTCAACCTGCCCAAGAGCCTCGACGTCGTCGACCTGCCCAAGGGCTGGACGACCCGCTTCGAGCACTTCGTCGAGCCGGTCGGCCTGTACTTCCCCGAGATCAGCCACGCGGCGTTCAACCTGCCGCTGGCGGTCACGTCGGTCGCCTTCGGTGTCGCCGGCGGCCTGATCGCCTACCTCTTCTACTGGAAGGGCGCCTTCAGCGGCCTGCGTGGCCTGTCGGAGCGCAACGGCGCCGCGGCGTGGGGCAAGAACGTCCTGGTCAACAAGTACTACTTCGACTGGCTGTACACCGACGTCATCGTGCGCTTCGTGAAGTTCCCGCTGGCGAAGGCCGCCAACTGGGCCAACCAGCACATCCTCGACGGCGCCGTGAACGCCGTGGGCAAGGGTGCGACGGTCACCGGCCGTTGGGTCTACAAGAACGTCGACCAGACCGTGGTCGATGGAGCAGTGAACACGACCGGCGGTGGCGCCGGGAGTGCCGGCGGAGTGCTCCGCCTGATGCAGTCCGGCCGGATCCAGCAGTACGCCGCCCTGTTCTTCGTGGGTGTCGCGGTGCTGACCGGTGTGTTCGTGGTGCTGATCGGCTGATGACGAGTAGGGAGAGCCGAAACCGATGACTGAATTCCTGAACGACTGGGGACTGATCCTCACCATCTTCCTGCCGCTGGCAGGGGCGTTGGTGATGATGGCGATCCCCAAGGAGTCGGAGGGGACGATCAAGGCCGTCGCGCTGGGCACGTCGCTGCTCGCTGCGCTGGTCGGGGTCCTGCTCCTGGTCGACTTCAACTACAGCGAGGCGGGTGAGCTGCAGTTCGTGGTCGACACCGCCTGGATCGAGCTGATCCACGCCCGGTTCATCCTCGGCCTCGACGGCCTGTCGCTCCCGCTGCTGGCGCTGACCCTGGGCATCGTGCCCCTCGTCATCATCTACAGCTGGGATCACATCCCCTCGCCGGGCAACCCCAAGGCGTTCTTCGCCCTGATGCTGATCCTCGAGACCGGCATGGTGGGCTCGTTCCTCGCCCAGGACCTGATCCTGTTCTTCGTGTTCTTCGAGGTCGTGCTGCTGCCGATGTACTTCATGATCGGTGTGTGGGGTGGCGAGCAGCGCCAGTACGCCTCGATCAAGTTCTTCCTCTACACGCTGTTCGGCTCGGCACTGATGATCGTGTCGTTCCTGGCGGTGTTCTTCCTGTCCAAGAACCCCGAGACCGGCAAGGCGCTCGAGACCTTCGACATGCGGATCCTGAGCGACGTCGGGGGAGCGGGCATCGCCCGGACGACCGCCATCGTGATCTTCGGCGGCATGTTCATGGGCTTCGGCATCAAGGTCCCGATGTTCCCGTTCCACACCTGGCTGCCCGACGCCCACACCCAGGCGCCCACCGCCGGCTCGGTCATCCTGGCCGCCGTCCTGCTGAAGCTGGGCACCTACGGCTTCATCCGCATCGCCATCCCGATCCTGCCCGAGGGAGCACGTGCTTGGGCTCCCGTCATCGGCATCCTGGCCGCCATCGGCATCATCTACGGCGCTCTCGGCTGTCTGGCGCAGACGGACATGAAGCGCCTGATCGCCTTCTCGTCGGTGGCCCACATGGGCTACGTCATGCTGGGCATCGCGACGCTGACCGACTTCGGCATGAACGCCGCGGTGTTCGGCATGGTCGCCCACGGCCTCATCACCGGCATGCTCTTCTTCGTCGCGGGCTCGATGAAGGATCGCTACCACACCCTCGAGATCAAGCGGCTCGGCGGTCTGCTGGTGTCGGCCCCGAAGATGGGCTGGATCCTCGGCTTCGCCACCATGGCCTCGCTCGGCCTGCCCGGCCTGGCCGGCTTCTGGGGTGAGTTCCCCGCCATCCTCTCGGCCTACGACCCGGCGGTCGGGCTGAACGTGGCGCTGTTCCGCACCCTCATGGTCGTCGCCGCCATCGGCACCGTCTTCGCCGCCGGCTACCTGCTGTGGCTGTACCAGCGCACCGCGTTCGGCACGCCCACCGAGGAGTTCGCGAACGACCCGGCGATCACCGACGTGAAGACCACCGAGTGGATCGCCTGGACGCCGATCCTCATCCTCATCGTGGTCTTCGGCTTCTTCCCCGGCCTCATCTTCGACGTGACCAACCCGGCCATCACCGAGATCGCCCGGGTCGTCGGAGGGAACTGACCCACCATGCTCGCCGTCCTCGCCCAGCTCCTGCCCGACCCGGGGTACCAGACCCCGACGATCGACTGGCACGCCCTCGCGCCCGAGATCGTGATGTCGCTCGGCGGCTGCCTGCTGATCCTGCTCGACGCGCTCAAGCTGGACCGGGCGAAGGCGTTCATGCCCGCGCTGTCCAACCTGGTGATCCTGGGCGCGCTCATCCCGGTCATCACCCTGGCCGTCGACGGCAGCACCCGGGTGCTGTTCGGCGGCACCTACGTCGTCGACTCCATGTCGCTCGTGCTCAAGGCGCTGTTCCTCGTCAGCGGGTACGTGGTGGTCCTGTTGTCCACCAACTACGTGGCCGAGGGCGACTACTGGGAGAGCGAGTACTACGCGCTGCTCACCACCTCGATCCTGGGCATGATGGTCATGGCTTCGGCCCGCGATCTGCTGATGATCTTCGTGGCGCTCGAGCTGCTGTCCATCCCCGCCTACATGCTCGCCGCTTGGCGCAAGGGCGACCAGAAGTCGAACGAGGCGGGCCTCAAGTACTACCTGATGGGTGTGTTCGCGTCGGCGGTGCTGCTCTATGGCATGTCGCTCGCGTTCGGCATGGGGCGCTCGACGAAGCTGGACACGATCGCGGAGAACTTCGCCCGCCTGCCCGACGAGGGCGTGCCGGTGGTGACCCTGGCCATCCTGTTCGTGGTGATCGGCTTCGCCTTCAAGGTCTCGGCGGTGCCGTTCCACACCTGGGCGCCCGACACCTACGAGGGCTCGCCCACGCCCGTCACCGCGTTCCTCGCGGTGGCGTCCAAGGCGGCCGGCTTCGTGGCGCTGATCCAGGTCGTGTTCTACGGGTTCTACCCGCGGGCCGACGTGATCGAGCCGCTGTTCTTCGTGCTCGCCGTCGCCTCGATGACCGTGGGCAACCTGATCGCCCTGCGCCAGACCAACGTCGTGCGCATGCTCGCCTACTCGGGCATCGCCCAGGCCGGCTTCATGCTCGCCCCGTTCGTGGTGATCGAGCAGAACCGCCAGGCGGCGCTCAGCTCGATCGTCACCTACCTGGTGATCTACGCGGCGATGAACCTGGGTGCGTTCGCCGTCATCATCGCGATCGCCCGCAAGACCCGCTCCGCGGAGATCTCGACCATGGGCGGCCTGTTCAACTACATGCCGGGGCTGACCGTCGCCATGACGATCTTCCTGGCGTCGCTCACGGGCATCCCGCCGCTCGGCGGCTGGTACGCCAAGTTCTCGGTGTGGTCGGCGCTGGTCGGTGCCGACACGGGGCTCGGCTACGCCATGGCCATTGTGATGGCGCTCAACACGGTCATCGCAGCGTACTACTACCTGAACGTGGCCAAGACCATGTGGTTCGAGCCCGTGCCCGACGGCGACATGACCCCCGCTCGTGTGCCGCCGGGTCTCACCGGTGCGATCGTGCTCGCCGGCGTGGCGACCATCGTGCTGGGCGTGTTCCCGGGCCTGGTCAGCGACATCTCCAACTTCGCACCGGGCATCGCGGCGCTCGGCAACTAGACCCGGCGGGGGGTTCGACATGCAGGGCGGCGGGGCAGGGGCGGGAACCGGCGCGGTCGAGCACCGAGCGGTGCGCGACCTGATCGTGCGGTCCGGTTCCATCCGGTTCGACGAGTACATGGACCTGGCGCTGTACGCACCGGGCGAGGGCTTCTTCGCGACCGGCGGCGGCGCAGGGCGCGGCGGCGCCGACTTCCTGACCAGTCCCGAGGTCGGGCCGTTGTTCGGCACGCTGGTGGGGGAGTACCTGGACCGGCGCTGGGAGTCGCTCGGCTGTCCCGACCCGTTCGTGGTCGTGGAGGCCGCCGCGGGTCGGGGCGCGTTGGCCATGGCGGTGCTGGCCGCGTCGCCGCGCTGTCGCAGCGCTCTGCGCTACGTGCTGGTCGAGCGCTCCGAGGAGCTGCGTCGACGCCAGCGGAGCCACCTGGCGATCGGCGAGCCGTTCGAGGTGCTGGGTCCGACGGGCGACGTCGAGGATCCGTGGGCGCCCGTGCCCGGCCGAGGGATCGGACCGCTGCTGTGCTCGCTGGAGGACCTGCCGGCGGAGCCCTTCGACGGTGTGGTGATCGCCAACGAGCTGCTCGACAACGTGCCGTGCCGGCTGGTCGAGCGTCAGGTCGGCGGCTGGCGAGAGGTGCGGGTCACCCGCGTCGGCTCCGAGCTGATCGAGCTGACGGTGCCGTGCGACGAGGCGGCGGTCGAGCAGCTGGACCGAGTGGTGCCCGAGGTGCTGCCCGGTGCGCGCGTGGCGCTCCAGCAGGGCGCCGGTGCGTGGTTGCGGCGGGCGCTGTCGGTGTGTCGGCGCGGGTCCGTCGTGGTGATCGACTACACGACGTCCACCCCGGTGATGGCGATGCGCCCGCAGTGGGACTGGTTGCGTACCTATCGCTCACACGAGCGTGGGGTCGGACCACTCGTCGCCCCGGGGGCCCAGGACATCACCGTCGAGGTGGCCGCCGACCAGCTCGCCCTCGTGCGTCCTCCGACGAGGAGCTCGACCCAGGCCGAGTGGCTGGGCCGACACGGCATCGGCGAGCTGGTCGACGAGGGCCGGCGCATCTGGAACGAGCAGGCGGCACGTCCGGGGCTCGCCGCCATGCGGGCGCGGAGCCGTGTCGCCGAGGCCGAAGCGCTGCTCGATCCGAACGGCCTCGGCGCGTTCGACGTGCTCGAATGGGACCTGCCATGAGCGACGAGCCCGATCAGAGCAGCGACCTCGCGCCCGACGAGACCCCCACGCCGTGGGACCTCACCGGTCAGGTCGCGCTGGTCACCGGCGGCAACGGCGGGATCGGGCTCGGCATGGCCGAGGGCCTGGTGCTCGCGGGTGCCTCGGTCGCGATCTGCGGCCGCAACACCGACAAGCTCGACGCGGCGGTGGAGCACCTGCACCGCCTGCGCACCGACGCTCAGGTCGAGGCGTACCGCTGCGACGTCTCGGTCGAGTCCGACGTCGTCGACGCGATCGGCTTCACCGTCGACCGCTTCGGCCGGCTCGACTCGTGCGTGGCGAACGCCGGGATCTCCGGTGACTCGGCGATCCTCGACCTGTCGCTCGACGAGTGGCGCCGGGTCATGTCGGTCAACCTCGACGGGGTGTTCCTGACCCTGCGCGAGGCGGCGCGCCAGATGGTCGCCCAGGGCGACGGTGGGGCGCTGGTGGCGGTCTCGTCGACCTCCTCCGAGCACGGTGCGCCACGCCAGGCGCACTACGCCACCTCGAAGGCCGGGGTCCTGGCGCTGGTGCGATCCATGGCCGTGGCGCTGGCCCGTCACGGGATCCGCGCCAACAGCCTGGTGCCGGGGTGGACCCTGACCGAGCTGACCGAGCCCGGCTACCACTACGAGAAGTTCCGTGAGGCGACCATCGCCCGCACCCCCGTGCGCCGATGGGGCCAGCCCGAGGACTTCCGCTCGGCCGCTGCGTTCCTGTGCGACCGACGCAACGTGTTCCACACCGGCGACGAGATCACCCTGGACGGTGGCTACACCGTCTTCTGAGGCCTCGCCGCCGGGGCTGCCCCGGTCCCCGGCCGTGACACCCGACCGAGCCACCTGCCAGACCGTCGCGAAAAACGGGACGGTCTGGCAGGTGGCGTGGAGGAACGTCCCACGGAGGCGTCCCTGCGGGCGACCGGGTCTACGATCGCCCCGCAGGCATCAGACGCAGGGGGACCAGATGGCCGAGGACGCGCCGACGATCGAGGACTACTACCGCGAGGACCGCACGTTCCCGCCCTCGCCCGAGTTCGTCGCGACCGCCAACCTCTCCGACCCGGCGATCTACGACCGGGCCGCTGCGGATCCGACCGCCTTCTGGGCCGAGCAGGCCCGTGACCTGCTCAGCTGGGACACCGACTTCCACACCGCGCTCGAGTGGGACCTGCCCGACGCGAAGTGGTTCGTCGGGGGCCGTCTGAACGTCAGCTACAACTGCGTCGACCGCCACGTCGACGCGGGTCTCGGCGACCGCGTGGCGTTGCACTGGGAAGGCGAGCCCGGTGACACCCGCACCATCACCTACGCGGATCTGCACGCCGACGTGCAGCGCTTCGCCAACGCACTGAAGGGGCTGGGGGTGCAGCTCGGCGACCGAGTCGTCATCTACATGCCGATGATCCCCGAGACGGTCGTCGCCATGCTCGCCTGCACGCGCATCGGCGCCGCCCACAGCCTGGTGTTCGGCGGCTTCAGCCCCGACTCGCTCATCGACCGCATCAACGACGCTGGCGCCGTGGTCGCCATCACCGCGGACGCCGGCTACCGCCGGGGTGCTCCCAGCCCGCTCAAGCCCAACCTGGACGTCGCGCTCGCCGACTGCCCGACCATGCGCAGCGTGGTCGTCGTTGACCGATGCGGCACCGACGTCGACATGACCGACGGCCGCGACCACTGGTGGGACGAGCTCATGGCCGCCGCCGACCCGCACTGCGCACCGACCCCGGTCGACAGCGAGCAGCTGCTCTACCTGCTCTACACCTCGGGTACCACCGCCAAGCCCAAGGGCATCATGCACACCACCGGTGGCTACCTGGCCCAGGCGGCGTGGACCCACAAGGCGGTCTTCGACCTGAAGCCCGACACCGACGTGTACTGGTGCGCAGCCGACGTCGGCTGGGTCACGGGGCACAGCTACATCGTGTACGGGCCGCTGGCCAACGGTGCCACCTCGGTCATGTACGAGGGCACACCCGACACACCCCGCGAGTCCGAGCGCAGCGGCGACCCGTCGTCGTGGCCCAAGGACCGCTTCTGGGACCTCATCGAGCGCTACGGCGTGACGCAGCTGTACACCGCGCCGACGGCCATCCGGACCTTCATGAAGTGGGGCGACCAGGAGCCGGCACGCCACGACCTCAGCTCGCTGCGCGTGCTCGGCTCGGTGGGCGAGCCGATCAACCCCGAGGCCTGGATGTGGTACCACGACCACATCGGCGCCGGGCGCTGCCCGATCGTCGACACGTGGTGGCAGACCGAGACCGGCGCCCACATGATCACCCCGCTGCCCGGCATCACCTCCACCAAGCCCGGCAGTGCCTGCGCCGCGCTGCCCGGCATCTCCGTCGAGCTGGTCGACGACGCCGGGGCCCCGGTCGCCGAAGGCGGCGGCTACCTGACGATCACGGCGCCGTGGCCGTCGATGTTGCGCGGCATCTGGGGCGACCCGGAGCGCTATCGCGAGACCTACTGGTCCCGCTTCGAGGGCCGCTACTTCGCCGGTGACGGCGCCAAGCTGGACGCCGACGGCTACCTCTGGCTGCTCGGCCGCGTCGACGACGTGATGAACGTCTCCGGGCACCGCATCTCGACCACCGAGGTCGAGTCCGCGCTGGTGGACCATCCTGCGGTGGCCGAGGCCGCCGTGGTGGGCGCCACCGACCCGACGACCGGCCAGGCGATCGTCGGCTACGTGATCGTCCGCGGCGGCTACGAGGCCTCCGACGAGCTGCGCGAGGAGATCCGCCAGCACGTGGCCACCAAGCTGGGCGCGATCGCCCGACCTCGTGCGGTGATCATCGTGCCGGACCTTCCCAAGACCCGTTCCGGCAAGATCATGCGGCGGCTGCTGCGCGACGTGGTCGAGGGCCGCACGCTGGGCGACACCACCACACTGGCCGACGAGTCGGTCGTGCAGGCGATCCGCGATCGCGCCGACGCCGCCGGTCCGGCCGAGGACTGATCGGCGTGACCTGGTGGGTGGTCGCCGGCGTGGTGCTCCTGCTGCTGCTGTCGCTCGCCGTCTACGACCTCACCCAGACCCGCCACGCGATCCTGCGCAACTACCCGGTGGTGGGCCACCTCCGCTTCATCCTCGAGGCGTTCGGCCCGGAGCTGCGCCAGTACATCGTCACGAGCAACGACGAGGAGCGCCCCTTCAGCCGTGACGAGCGGCGCTGGATCTACACCTCGGCCAAGGACCTGGACAACACCTTCGGGTTCGGCACCGACAACACCGTCGACACGACGCCCGACTACATCATCATCAAGCAGGCGGCCTTCCCCGAGCCGCCGCTGCCGGGCGAGCCGAGCCACACCGACCCGTCCTTCACGGTGCCGTGCGCCAAGGTCCTGGGCGCTGCGCACGGCCGCCGCCACGCCTGGCGCCCGAGGTCCATCGTGAACATCTCGGCGATGAGCTTCGGTTCGCTGTCGGGAGCGGCGATCACCGCGCTGAACCAGGGGGCGGCCATGGCCGGCTGCTGGCACAACACCGGCGAGGGCGGCCTGACCGAGTACCACCGTCAGGGCGGCGACCTCACCTTCCAGATCGGCACCGGCTACTTCGGCTGCCGCGACGAGCAGGGGCGGTTCAACCTGGAGCGCCTGCTCGAGACGATCGACGGTGCGCCGGTGCGAGCGCTCGAGATCAAGCTCTCCCAGGGCGCCAAGCCCGGTCTCGGTGGCCTGCTCCCCGGCGCGAAGGTCACACCGGAGATCGCTGCGATCCGCAGCATCCCCGTCGGTGTCGACTGCAAGAGCCCCAACCGGCACTCGGCGTTCGGCGACGTCGACACCATGATCGAGTTCATCGAGTCGCTCGCCGAGGCCACCGGGCTTCCCGTGGGCATCAAGTCGGCGGTGGGGGAGCAGCGCTTCTGGGACCAGCTCGCCGCACGCATGGCGACCACAGGTGCAGGACCCGACTACCTCAACATCGACGGCGGCGAGGGCGGCACCGGCGCGGCGCCGCTGGTGTTCGGCGACCACGTGTCGCTCCCGTTCCTGCGGGGCTTCCCCCGCGTCTACCGCACCTTCGCCGAGGCAGGACTGCACGACGACATCGTCTTCATCGGCGCCGGACGCCTGGGGCTGGCCAACCGTGGCCTGACCGCCATGGCGTTGGGCGCCGACCTGGTCAACGTCGCACGCGAGGCCATGCTCGCCATCGGCTGCATCCAGTCCCAGCGCTGCCACACGGGTCGATGCCCGACGGGGGTTGCCACCCAGAACCCTCGTCTCGAGCGGGGCCTGGACCCCGCCGACAAGTCGGTGCGGTGCGCCTTCTACCTCGCGGCGCTGCGCCAGGAGCTGCTGCGACTCGGTCGTGCCTGCGGACACCGCCACCCGGGCCTGGTCGGGCCCGACCAGATCGAGTACCTCTCCGACGGCCACGAGTCGGCGGACCTGGCCGAGCTGTGCGGCTACCGACCTGAGTGGTTCCGCCCGGGCGCGGCGACGTTGGCCCGCCTCGACGAGTGCTGGCCGGCCCAGGTGCCCGGGTAACCTGCCCGACGTGCCGAGCTGGGATCCGGACTTCTCCAACTGGTTGTGGCGTGACCAGCCCCTCGAGGCCGGACCCACGGTCGTGTTCGACATGGACGGCGTCCTGTCGGACGCCAGCACGCGCCAGCACTACATCGAGTACCCGTTCCCCGACTGGGACGCGTTCTTCCACGCCTGCGGCGACGACGCGCTGATCGACGAGGTCGCCCGCCTGCTCGACGTCATCGACGCCGAGCACCGCATCGTGCTGCTGACGGCCCGGCCCATGCGGGTGCAGCCCCAGACGCTCGGCTGGCTCGACCGCTACCAGCTGCGCTGGGACGCGCTGATCATGCGTGAGTTCGGCGACTACATGGCGGCCAGGGTCTACAAGCAGCGCACCGTCCGCGAGCTGCGCACGAAGGGCTTCGACCTCCGCCTGGCCTTCGAGGACGACCCGCGCAACGTGCACATGTTCCACTCGATGGACGTGCCGTGCGTGTACATCCACTCCGGCTACTACGAGTGAGCCCGGGGCTGAGCACGGCTTCAGCGTCGACCGCCGGTTCGGCGGCGCCACCTCTAGGTTTGCACGGGTGAGACACGGACGACGCCGAGCGGGGGTGGAGGTCCCGAGATGACCAACAACCTCAAGACCGCGGCGCTGCTGGCCGGGCTCGGCGCGTTGTGCATGTTCATCGGATCGTTCTGGGGCCCCACCGGCCTGGTGGTCGGGCTCCTGGTCGGGCTGGCGATGTGCGGCGGCTCGTACTGGTTCTCGGCGACGCTCGCGATCCGCTCCGCGAAGGCGGTCGAGGTGAGTGCCGAGCAGATGCCGCAGTACCACGCCATCATGCGCGAGCTCGCCCAGCGGGCGGGGCTACCGATGCCTCGCCTGTACGTGTCGCCGAACCCCCAACCCAACGCCTTCGCCACCGGGCGCAACCCCTCCGACGCTGCGGTCTGCGTGACCGAAGGCCTGCTGCAGACCTTGACCTGGGACGAGATCCAAGGGGTGCTCGCCCACGAGCTCGCCCACGTGCGCAACCGCGACATCCTCATCGGCTCGGTCGCCGCAGCGATCGCGCTGGGCATCACCTTCGTCGCCTCGATGGCCCGCTGGGCGCTGATCTTCGGTGGCGGCGGGCGCTCCGACGACGGTGACAACAACCCGTTCGTCGCACTGCTCATGCTCATCCTGGCGCCGATCGCGGCGGGGCTGATCCAGGCAGCGATCAGTCGGAGCCGTGAGTACGAGGCGGACGCGTCGGCCGCCCGCCTGCTGGGCACCGGCGAGCCGCTGGCCCGGGCGCTCGAGAAGCTCGAGGCCGGTGCGGAGCGCATCCCCGCACACGTCAACCCCGCCGAGGCCTCGGCCTACATCGTGAACCCGCTGCGCGGGCGGGCCCTGGCGAACATGTTCTCGACGCACCCCCCGGCGCCGGACCGCATCGCCCGGCTGCGCTCCAACGCCTGGGTCTGAGCTCCCCGACGGCCGCAGCTGCCCGCCCCCCGCCCCCGTTCTGTGGTGCGACACCGCGGCCTCGACCGCGATGTCGCACCACAGAACAGTGGGTGAGCTGGGCGAGTTGGGTGAGCGGGCCTGAGCTGCGCCGCTCGATCTCAGTCGCGGAAGTTGCCGTACTGGAGCGGGATGTCGAAGTCGTGCTCCTTGCAGGCGGCGATCACCGACTGCAGGTCGTCGCGCTTCTTGGCGGTGACCCGGAGCTGCTCGCCCTGGGTCTGGGACTGCAGCCCCTTGATCCCGAGCTCCTTGATGAACTTGTTCAGCTGCTTCGCCTTGTCGGAGCTGATCCCCGCCACGAGCGCGCCGACCTGGCGGGCGGACCCGCCGGAGGCCTCCTCGACCTTGGCCCACGACACCGCCTTGAGCGACACCTGGCGCTTGACGAGCTTCTCCTCGACGACCTGGCGCAGTGCGTTCAGGCGGTCCTCGCTCGCACAGCGCAGCGTGATCGAGGTGTCGTCCAGCTCGATCGACGGGTCGGTGTTCTTGAAGTCGAAGCGGTTCGTGACCTCACGCGACGCCTGGTCCACGGCGTTGCGGATCTCCTGGTGGTCCACCTCGGAGGTGATGTCGAAGCTCGGCATCGGTGCGGTTCCTTCCTCGCTCGGATCCGGTTTGTTCGATCGGCGCTGCGCAACGCTATCGTGAGCGCTCCACTGGGTCGGTGCCCGAGCGGACAAAGGGAGCAGGCTGTAAACCTGCCGGCATTGCCTTCGGAGGTTCGAATCCTCCCCGGCCCACCAGCACGACGCCCCTCCGGGGGCGTCGTTCCGCGTCAGAGCAGGCGTTCCATCAGGGTCACGTCGAGCCAGCGGCCGAACTTGCGGCCCACCTCGCGCTCGTGGCCGACGATCTCGAACCCGCACACGGCGTGCAGCGCGATCGACGCCTCGTGGTCGGCGACGATGCGGGCCATCATGGCGTGGAAGCCGTGTGCCCTCGCGGTGTCGACCATCGCCTCGAGCAGCATGCGGCCCACGCCGCGCCCCTGGTGGTCGGGGTGCACGTAGACCGAGTCCTCGACGGTGGTCGCGTACGCAGCACGTTCGCGGTACGGCGAGATGGCGGCGTAGCCCGCCACCGAGCGGTCCTCGGCCTCGGCGACCAGCACGACGCGGGCCCCGGAGCGGTCCGCCAGCCAGTCGAGCTGCTGCTCGAGCGTGCGGGGCACCAGGTCGAAGGTCGCGGTCGAGGTCTGGACCACCGGGTTGTAGATGGCCATGAGCGCTTCGGCGTCGCTGGCCTCGGCGGGTCGGATCTGCACCCGGCCACCGTACCGGCCCCCTCCGGGGTCAGAGGGCGTTGGCAGGGCGCGCGGTCGGCGTCGGCTCGATGATGCCGATGGCGCCGGTCATCGCCTCGACACGAGCCCACGAGGCGACGGTGCTCGACTCGGTCAGCAGCACGATCTGCTGGTGCTCGGAGCTGCGCACCATGATCTCGAGCAACGAGGGCAGCACCGCGGGGTCGACGTGGGCGAAGGGCTCGTCGAGCAGCGCGGGGAAGCTCTCGCTCGCGCCGCCCAGGTTGCGCAGGTCGGTCAGGCGGTTGACGACCGCGTGTGCGATCGCTGCGGTGTCGTCGATGTGGTGCTCCTCGACGCCGTTGCCGCTGGCGGGTGTGACGTGCTGGCGAAGGCGGGCGGCGTCGGAGATGAACGCGTGGTTGGCCGCTGCCCACTCGACGTCGACGTCACCGGCGAGCACGGTCCAGCGCTGCACCGCGTCGCGGTGCTCCTCGGCAGCGGTGATCAGGCGACGTCGCCCGCTGTCGGAGGACAGCAGGCTGTTGACCCGCTGCAGGTGGAATCCCAGGTACGACTGCGCCCCGGCATCCGCCAGCGCATCGTCCTCGGCGGCGCGGGCCGCCTCCATGCGGCGCCAGGACACCATCGAGACCGCGACGGCGCCGAGCGCCACGAGGGCGAGGGGGATCACGCCGATCGTGCCCACGAAGCGCACCATCGGCAGCGACAGCAGCGCGGCGAGGCCCGCCACCATGAAGGTGACCTTGCGCACCTGCTCGCTCTGGGTCTGGCTGCGCTCGAAAGCCTCGTGGCGCTGCTCGATCCGCTCGATCACCGCGGCGTCCTCGACGCTGGAGCCGACCGCGTCGGCCTCCTCCTCGAGTCGGCGGGTGGCGGTGCGCAGTGCTTCGGCGGCGACCCAGAGCTGGTCCTGGTCGACCCGCGCGAGCTGCTGGATGAGCTGGTCCCGCTCCGTCGCCTCGGTCAGGTCCTGGGCGGTGAAGCGCATGGTGCGACGAGCGCTGCGGGCGTCCATGCCGGCTCGGGCCAGCAGGTCGATCTGGCCCTGGTCGTCGACGAACTGCGCGGTCACGTCGACCCGTTCGTCGACGTCGATCACGCGGTGCGCCGCGTGGTTGGGTCGGAAGATCGCGAAGCGGTGGCCGTTGTCGGCCATCAGCTCCAGGTGGATCCCCGATCGGGAGTTGCCGAGGGCTCCGATGAACTCGTTCACCAGCCCGTCCCGTTCCATCTGCGTCAGGCCGGAGATGACGGTCAGGCGCGGATGCAGGTCGAAGCTGATGCTGTTGTCGCCGGATTCGATCACGAGTCGTTCGAAATGCACGTCCCGTTCTTCGGCGCGCACGGCGGGTTCCTTGAGCGGCGCCGAGCCGGCGCGGGACCGGTGCGATCCGGTTGTGGGCCGCGGACGGCCTCCGCTACGCTGCCCCTCCGGTCCGTCGGCTCGTTCGGTGGTCCCCGCCCCCTTAGCTCAGTCGGCAGAGCGCTTCCATGGTAAGGAAGAGGTCGTCAGTTCAATTCTGACAGGGGGCTCTCGCCCACGGTGCACCTGCATCGTGGACACGGCGGCGTAGCTCAGTTGGTCAGAGCACTCGGCTCATAATCGAGGGGTCCCCGGTTCAAGTCCGGGCGCCGCTACCACGACCCGGCCGTGCTGCGGGTCATCACATCGGTCCACCCGGCTTGTCCGGGGGCGCTCCCGGGCGCCAGACTGATGGACTGTTGTGCCGCCGTTCGGCGGCGACGGCTGGGTGTCAGCCGGACGAACTCTTCCAGGACAGGACCGACGATGGCTTCCGACAAGCGTGTGAGCGTGACGCTCGAGTGCACCGAGTGCAAGCGCCGCAACTACATCACCAAGAAGTCGAAGGTGAACACCCGCGAGCGCATCGAGCTCAACAAGTACTGCCGGTTCGAGCGCAAGCACACGCTCCACAAGGAGACTCGCTGAGCTGACCGGTGCCCCCTGGGGCACCGACACGGACTCCACGACGGGGCGCCCTCGGGGCGCCCCGTCGCGCGTTACGCTGCCGTTCCATGCCTGAGTCCCCCGAAGCCGAGCTGCCCGACGCTCCGCACGAGGTGGCGCGAGTAACCGCCACGGGTCCGGACAGGTCCGAAGGTGTGGTCGACGACACGCTGTCCGAGCTGGTCCAGGCCGCCCGAGGGGGCGACCAGGCCGCCTTCGCAGCGCTGGTCGAGGCCACGCACCGCGACACGTTCACGCTCGCGGTGCGGCTGACTGGCAACGAGGAGGACGCACGCGACGTGACCCAGGAGGCGTATCTCCGTGCCTACCGCGGCCTGTCACGCTTCCGTGGGGACGCGCAGTTCTCGACGTGGATGTACCGCATCACGGCCAACTGCGCGGCCACCTACCTCGGTCGACGCAACCGGCATCGCCACGACGCGCTGCCCGACGGGGCAGAGGTCGTCGACCTGCGCTCGGACCACGACCCCGAGCTGGCCGCCGACGGCCTCGACCTGCGGGACCGACTGCTGACGGCGCTCGACACGCTGCCGCCGAAGCTGCGGGCAGTGGTCGTGCTGCGCGACGTCTACGAGCTGTCCCACGACGCGATCGCCGAGGAGCTGGGCATCAGCACCACGGCGGCCAAGGTGCGGCTGCACCGCGCCCGCCACAAGCTCCGCTCCGAGGTCTTCCCCGAGCTCGACCAGGTGGCCAGCCGTGCGGTGTGACGACGCAGCGCGCACGCTGGCCGAGCTCGCCGACGGCGCCGAGGTGGCGCCGAGCGGGCGCACCGCGCACATCGAGCGCTGCTTGCGCTGCCAGGCCGAGCTGGCCCAGCACCGCAAGCTGCGCCGGGCCATGGTGGGACTGCGCGAGCAGCTGATCGATCCCGGTCCCGAGCTGCTCGAACAGGTGCTGCTGGCCGTCGAAGAGGTCGCAGCCAACCCCAGCCGCTCGGTGCTGCACCGCAACCGCGCCGCCTACGTCGCCGCGGCGACCGCCACCGCGGCCACCGCCGCCGGCGCGGTGCTGCTGGCATCGCGCACCCGCCGCACCCGTCTCAGCCCGACCGGTTGACGACGGTGGTGGGCTCGGGCCCGCTGGATGGCCCGCGGGTTCCAGTCGGTCTAACCTGCTGCCCGGACGTCGTGTCCCGTCGCCCCGGCGCGTGTCGAGGTGGGACGCAGCGTGCACAGGGCAGTGGCTCAATTGGCTAGAGCACCGGTCTCCAAAACCGGCGGTTGCGGGTTCGAGTCCCGCCTGCCCTGCTCGAACCCCGAACCCGGCTCCGCTCGTCGGGGCCGGGGATCGGGACCACCACACAGTCGAGAGGTCCGCAGATCGTGGCGATGAACCGAGAGCAGAAGCGAGCAGCGCAGAAGGCCGGTCAGGTCAACGCGGACGGCTCGCAGACCACGGTTCGGGACCGGCGGGCGCCCGCCAAGAGCCTGAAGACCGAGCGCACCAAGCCCGGCGAGTTCATCCGGGAGGTGCGCGCCGAGCTGAAGAAGGTCTCGTGGCCCACGCGCCCCGAGGTCATCCGCTACTCGGTCATCGTGTTCGTGGCGCTGGTGATCTTCACCGCGTTCGTGTTCGGCGTCGACTACGTGTTCGAGTGGTTCTTCCGCTTCGTGACCGATCCCAGCTGACCGCCACCGCCGGCAACCACGACCGACCCCTGAAGAGACGACCGAGACATGAGTGACGACGACACCACCGCGACCGATGCCCCGAACGAGCCCGATGACACCCCCAGCGGGCCGTCCCCCGAGGTGATCGCCGAGGCCCTCGCCGAGGAGGTCGCCGCAGCCCGCGGGCCTGAGGCCGACGAGGTGGCCGAGGTGCTCGCCGACCAGGCGGCCGCTGACGCGCTCGGTGCCACCATCGTCGACGAGGACGAGCTGCTGGCCGACGCCGCGCCGGCGCCCGTGTCGCCCTACGACCGCCCGGGCAAGTGGTACGTGCTGCACACGCAGTCCGGCTACGAGAACAAGGTGCGCCAGAACATCGAGGCCCGCACCAAGTCGATGGGCATGGAGGGTCGCATCCACGAGATCGCGATCCCCATGGAAGAGGTCACCGAGTTCAAGGCCGGCAAGAAGGTCGTCTCGCAGAAGAAGATGTTCCCCGGCTACCTGCTGATCCGCTGCACCCTCGACGACGACAGCTGGTACGTGATCCGCAACACCCCGGGTGTGACCGGCTTCGTCGGTGCGGCCAACAAGCCGTCGCCGCTGTCGCGCAAGGACGTCGAGAACTTCATCCAGGCGCCCGAGAGCTCGGCCGAGGAGTCGACGCCGAAGCGTGCCCGTCCCCGTCTCGAGTTCGAGCTGCACGAGTCGGTGCGCGTCAAGGAGGGTCCGTTCGCCGACTTCTCCGGCGAGATCGTCGAGATCAACGAGGACCACCTCAAGATGAAGGTCCTGGTGAACATCTTCGGCCGCGAGACGCCCGTCGAGCTCGAGTTCTCCCAGGTCGCCAAGCTCTGAGACCCACTCGGCCCGGGGTCCCCACACGGGGCCGCGGTGCCCGGGTTGCCGCCGCTCGTGGCGGTGCACCACAATGGTCCGTCGCCCCGGGCCCCCATGCGCGCTGCGCATCCCGGCCCAGCACGCTGGGACGTGGCCCGAACTGCAGCGCCGCTGCACGCAGAAAAGGTTGAATCATGGCCAAGAAGAAGGTCGTTGCCCTCGTCAAGATCCAGATCCCTGCCGGCCAGGCCTCGCCCGCGCCGCCGGTCGGCACCGCGCTCGGCCCCCACGGCGTCGCGATCATGGACTTCTGCAAGGACTACAACGCTCGCACCGAGGCCCAGCGCGGCACCATCATCCCCGTCGAGATCTCCATCTACGAGGACCGCACCTTCAGCTTCGTCACCAAGACGCCGCCGGCGCCGGTGCTGATCCGCGAGGCCGTCGGCATCGCGAAGGGCTCGCAGACGCCGGGCCGTGGTTCGGTCGCCTCCATCACCGACGCGCAGCTCGCCGAGATCGCCACGATCAAGCTGCCCGACCTCAACACCGACGACCTCGAAGCTGCCAAGCAGCAGATCGCCGGGACCGCCCGCTCCATGGGCATCCTCGTCGAGGGCTGAGCCCCGACCGGGCCGGGCGTCGCCCCGACCCACACGGCCCCGGAGGAGGACCTCGCCTCCGGCACCGCCGACCATCCGAGGGAGACGACCCCACCAAGGGAGCATCGACATGGCCAAGGGCAAGAAGTACACCGACGCGACCAAGCGCTACGACCGGGAGCACCTGCACAGCCCGGCCGAGGCGCTCGGCATCGCCAAGACGCTCGCCACCAAGAACTTCGACGAGTCGATCGAGGCGGCCATCCGCCTGGGCGTCGACCCTCGCAAGGCCGACCAGATGGTGCGCGGCACCGTCGCGCTGCCTGCGGGCACCGGCAAGGACATCCGTGTCGCCGTGTTCGCCCAGGGCGACGCCGCCGCTGCAGCCACGGCCGCCGGCGCCGAGTTCGTCGGCGCCGAGGACCTGGCCGCCCAGATCGAGGGCGGCATGCTGGACTTCGACGTCACGATCGCCACCCCCGACCTCATGCCGCTGGTCGGCAAGCTGGGTCGTGTGCTCGGCCCGCGAGGCCTGATGCCGAACCCCAAGACCGGCACCGTCACGCCCGACCCCGCCAAGGCCGTCGGTGAGTTCAAGGGCGGCAAGGTCGAGTACCGCACCGACCGCTTCGGCAACGTGCACGTGCTCATCGGCCGTGCGTCGTTCGACGCCGAGGCGCTCGAGCGGAACTTCGCCGCCGTCGTCGACGAGCTGAACAAGGCCAAGCCGTCGGCGGCCAAGGGTCGCTACTTCCGCAAGGTGACCGTGTCGTCGACCATGGGCCCCGGTGTCCGCGTCGACACCTCCAAGCTCGACGCCTGAGCCCGTGCTCGGCCGCCACTGGCCGCGGTCGCCGGGTGATTGTGCGCAGAGCCCGGCGTGTGCGTACCGTGGGCGCCGATGGACAGCGCCGTGACGACCGCAGCCGACACCGACATCTCCGTCCCGGAACGCTCCGCGGCCGACCGGTTCATGCGCCGTGTGCTGCGTCTGCCGGTCGACGCGCCCAAGCAGAGCATCATGGGCGCCGAGGGCGTGTTCGGGAAGTCGATCATGGTGTCGGGTCTGCGCTGCACGCTGACCTACATCGTGCTGCCGCTGCTCGCGCCGATCTTCAACCTGAGCGGCGCGTCCCTGCCGGTGATCGGGCTCGTGCTCGGCGCGGTGTCGATGGTCGCGATCGTGATCTCGATGCGCCGCTTCTTCGCCGCGGACCACAAGTACCGCTGGGGCTACGCGACCATCGGCGGTGCCATCTTCATCATGCTGATCATCGCCGGCATCGCGGACATCTCGACCCTGGCCGACCGCTTCTGACCAACGACGTCCGGGGCGCGCTCAGCGCCCGGCGTCGGCCACCGAGCTGAGCGCTGCCGCGGTGCTGCGCAGCAGCTGGTCGAACTGCTCGGCGGCACCGTCGCCGACGCGAGGCGCGTGCTCGCCGTTGGTGAACTTCAGCGCGGCCGTCAGCACTCCCATGGTGGCCATCGCCCACGTGAGCGGGCGGGGGTCGACGTCGACGTCCACCCCGAGGCGCTGCGCGATGAAGGCCGCCAGCTGCGCGTTGGTGTCCTCCTTGAGCATGGTGCGCTCGTAGACCCCCGCGACGTTCTGCTCGGCGCTCATGCGGAAGCCCCAGACGATGTCGTCGCGACGCTCCTCGATCGCCGCGGCCATGGACCGCAGCGCGATCACCACCGACTGCATCGGGTCCTCGTCGACCGGCCGGGCGCGCAGCTCGACGAGCATGTCGCGGCGGACCTCGTCGAAGTTGGCGAAGAGCAGCGACTCCTTGGTGGGGAAGTAGCGGAAGAACGTCCGGGGGGCGACGTCGGCCGCCGCAGCGATCTGCTCGACGGTCGTCTCGCCGTAGCCCTGGCGCTCGAACAGGCGGCGTGCGTGGTCGAGGATCGAGCGGCGAGTCTCGGCGACCTTGCGCTCGCGGCGACCCGGCGCCGGGGGAGAGCTGAACTCGACCTCGTCGGTCGTCGCGCCGGGACTCATGTGACCGATGGTACACAGAACCCACTTTGTGGCAGTCATGCCATGTGGCACAGTTGCCACTTATGAGCGCACCAGCCGCATCGAGTGCCGACCGCCCCGGGGTGGTCCACGAGGAGTTCGACGTCTCGCACGGGATCGACCCCGAGGTCTACCGGCGTCGCTGGTGGAGCCTCAGCGTCCTCTGCCTGAGCCTGCTGATCATCATGATCGGCAACACCTCGCTCAACGTCGCCCTACCCAGCCTGAGCGAGCAGCTGGGTGCGACGCAGTCGCAGCTGCAGTGGATGGTGGACGCCTACTCGTTGGTGTTCGCCGGGCTGCTGTTCGCCGCCGGCAGCTTCGGCGACCGCTACGGCCGCAAGGGCATCCTGCAGGCCGGCCTGGTGCTGTTCGGCCTGGCCACCGGCTACGCCGCCCTGTTCGCCGAGACCTCCGGTCAGGTCATCGTCGCCCGCGTGGTGATGGGTGCCGGCGCCGCCATGGTCATGCCGGCCACCTTGTCGATCATCACCAACATCTTCCCCGCCCACGAACGTGCCAAGGCCGTGGCGCTGTGGGCCGGCATCAGCGGTGCCGGTGCTGCGGTGGGCCCCCTGCTCAGCGGTTTCGTGCTCGAGCACTTCGACTGGAACGCCGTGTTCGCGGTGAACCTGCCGTTCATCGCGGTGGCGCTCGTGCTGGGCATGTTCCTGGTGCCGCGCAGCCGAGGCGAGCACGACACGCCCCTCGACCTGGTCGGCGCGGGCCTGTCGGCGGTCGGCCTCAGCGTCCTGGTCTACGCCATCATCGAGGGTCCGGTGCACGGCTGGCTCAGCCCCACCACGTTGGGTGTCGGCGCGATCGGCCTGATCACCCTCGCCGCGTTCGTGTGGTGGGAGCTGCGTCGGGAGCACCCGATGCTGGACGTGCGCCTGTTCCGCATCGGCGCTTTCGGCGTCTCCTCGGTCGTGCTCACGCTCGTGTTCTTCGCGCTGATGGGCTCGTTCTTCTCGATGACCCAGATGCTCCAGCTGGTGTGGGGCTACTCGCCGCTCGAGGCTGCGGTGCGCATGGCGCCGATCTCGGTCGCCATGATGATCGCCGCGCCGCAGTCGGCCCGCCTCGCCGCCCGCTTCGGCAAGCGTCGCGTGGTCGCGAGCGGCATGTGGCTGGTGGCTGCCGGCGTGCTCATCGCCTCGCGCATGCAGGTCGAGCCGACCTACCTGCTGTTGATCTTCGGCCTGTTCGTCATGGCCTTCGGCATGGGCACCGCGATGTCGCCCACGACCGACCTGCTGATGTCGAGCGTGCCGCGCAAGAACGCCGGCATGGGCTCGGCCATGAACGACACCACACGTGAGCTCGGCGGCTCGCTCGGCGTCGCCGTGTTCGGCTCCCTGTTGGCGTCGCGCTACGCGCACGAGCTGACCGGCGTCGTCGCGCAGCTGCCGGGCAGGGCCGCCGACGCGGCGTCCGGCTCGCTGGCCGGCGCGCTGAGCATCGCCGGCTCGACGCCCGATCCCGACGCTGCCGGGGCATTGGTCCAGGGTGCGAAGGAGGCCTGGATGCAGGGCTTCCGGTTCTCGCTGCTGATCGCCGGCGTCATCGTGGCCATCGCGGGCGCGGTGGCGTGGAAGTTCCTGCCGGACCAGGCCGTCGACCTGCCGATGGAGCAGGACCTGTCCGACGACGAGCTGGCGCTGGTCACCGAGGACTGATCCCCCGAACGCGAACGGTGCTGCGGACTGCGTCGACGCAGTCCGCAGCACGGTGTCGGTTCCGGCGCGGACCCGCAGGTGCGCCTCAGCGCAGCAGCGCCTCGCTGGGGTTCTCGGGCAGCTCGGTGAGCGGCACGCGCAGCTCCTCGACGGTCGGACCGACCCGAGCAGCGATCGGGGCCAGCTTGTCCAGGTCGAAGCCGTAGAGCTCGGCCGCGTTGCCGCCGAGCAGCCGGCGCATGCCGGCCTCGTCGACGTCGCTGAAGCGCTGGCGGATCGCCTCGCGGGTGTGGGGGAACGTGCCCTCGTTGTGGGGGTAGTCGCTGCCCCACATCATCTTGTCGTTGCCGACCACCTCTCGGGCGGCCGCGTCGTCGGCGCCGGGCATGCTGGCGCCGATCCAGCAGTTGCGCTGGAAGTACTCGGTCGCGCTCAACGGCAGCGTGTGCTCGGGCTCGAAGCGCAGCTCGCCGATGCGGCCGGTGTCACGGATCTGGGCGAGGTGGCGGTCGAGCTGCTCGAGCATCGGCGGGATCCACGCGGTGCCCAGCTCGGTCATGACGAACTTGAGCCGGGGGAAGCGCTCGAAGACGCCCGAGAGCAGCAGCTGCACGAAGGGCCGCTGCGAGTAGAAGCCGACCTCGGCGATGAACAGCAGCGCCGAGGTGGGGTAGCGGCCGTAGTTCGGCGAGCCGGTGCCGCCGTGGCTGTTGACCGGCACCTCGAGCTCCTCGCACACGGCCCACAGCGGGTCGTAGATCGGGTCGTAGAGCGGCTTGACGTCGTCGCAGTCCGGCGGGACCGCCGAGATCAGGATCCCGCCGCGCAGGCCGTGGTCCTTGATCCAGCGCACGTCCTTGATCGCCTCGTCGACGTCGTTGAGGAAGATCTGCCCGATCCCGGCGCGCTGGTCGGGGAAGCGGGAGCACCAGTCGGCCATCCAGCGGTTGTGGGCGCGGATGCCGGCCAGGCGGTGCTCGAACTCGTCCGCCCGGGGCGGACGGGCGAACAGCACGAAGCTCGGGAAGAACGGCGGCACCGTGTTGGGGAACACGACCTCGCCGACGATGCCGTCGGCCTCGAGGTCGGCCATGCGCCGGTCGTCGTCCCAGTTGCGCACGCGCCCGCCGTCGGCCTCCTGCAGGTCGCGGAAGGGGTTGCGGTACTTCTCGCGCCATGCGTCGAAGTCGGCGACGTACGCGGGATCGAGGTACTCGCGGTACATCTCGTGGCTGCCACCGGCATGGCAGTCGGCGGAGATGATCGTGTAGCGGTCCGTGGCGGTGCGCTCGCTGGTGGGCGCATCGGTGGTCATGGTCATGGTGTGTCCCCCTGACGGTGCGGCCCCGTGACGCCGGGCCCGCGCATGAGACTAGAACGTGTTCTCGTTTCGCGCCCGACGCGCCCGGCACTACCGTGCCCGCATGGAGATCGCCGGACGACGGGTGCTGCTGACGGGCGCGAGCGGGGGGCTCGGTGAGGCGATCGCCGAGGACCTCGCCCGTCGAGGTGCGAGGCTGGTGCTCACCGCCCGACGTGCCGCCGAGCTCGAGGCGTTGGCGGCGCGCACGGGGGCCGAGGTGCTGGTCGCGGACCTCACCGACCGGGCGGACCTGGAGAAGGTGCTCGACATGGCGCGGGAGGTCGACATCCTCGTCGCCAACGCGGGCATCGGTGCCGACGTGGCGCTCGCGGAGCTGACCGCCGCCGACGTCGACCGCTCGATCGAGGTCAACCTGCGAGCGCCGATCCTCATGGCCACCGAGTTCGCCAACGCCCGGGTCGCGGCGCGGCTGCCGGGCCAGGTCGTGTTCATCGGCTCGCTGTCGGGGCTGGCGCCGACGCCGATGACCCGCATGTACAACGCCACCAAGTTCGGGCTGCGGGGCTTCGCGCTGTCGTTGCGCGAGGACCTGGTCGGCACGGGCGTGGGCGTGTCGATCGTCGAGCCCGGCTTCATCCGCGACGCCGGCATGTTCGCGACCTCCGGGATCGATCTGCCCCCGGGCGTGCGGACCAAGACGCCCGCGCAGGTGGCCGACGGCGTCGCCCGGGCCATCGGCTCGGACCTCGCCGAGGTGTTCGTCGCGCCCCTCGAGCTGCGGCTCGCCGCCACCTTCGCCACGGTCGCCCCGGCGCTCAGCGCTCGGGTGCAGCGTCGTCTGGGCACCGCCGAGATGAAGGCGTCCGCCACCTCGTAGTCCACTGCGCTCGATCGCGATCGGCGCATGCAGGGGGAGTGCTCAGCGCGAAGGGCTCAGCGGGGGAGTGCTCACGGGGTGTCGTGCATCAGGTCGCCCATGCCCGCGCAGATCTCGGCAGCCAGGCCGATGACCCCGGGCAGCACTCCCATGCCGAAGAAGCCGTGCACCATGTCGTCGTAGCAGCGGTAGCGCACGTCGACGCCGGCTGCGGCGAGCCGGTCGGCATAGGCCCTGCCCTCGTCGCGCAGCGGGTCGAACCCGGCGGTCACCACGATGGCCGGACACAGCCCCCGCAGGTCGTCGGCCTCGATCGGCGACGCGAGCGGCGACGCCCAGTCGTTGGGGTCCGGGAGGTACTGGGCGCGGTACCACTCCATGGACGCGCGGGTGAGGAAGAAGCCCTCGGCGAAGATCCGGTGGGACGGTTCACGCATCAGCGCGTCGGTCGCCGGGTACACCAGGCACTGCGCGGTCGGCGCCGGCACGTCGGTCTCGCGGGTGACCTGGGCGACCACGGCGGCCAGGTTGCCGCCCGCGCTGTCGCCCATCACGCCGACCCTGCCCGGCTCCACGCCCAGCTCGCCGGCGTGGGCGTGCACCCACCGGTAGGCGGCCACGGCGTCGTCGATGGCCGCGGGGAAGGGGTGCTCGGGCGCCAGGCGGTAGTCGACCGACACCACGACGCACTCGCTCTCGTGGGCGAGCAGCCGGCACGAGCTGTCGTGGGTGTCCAGGTCGCCCACGACCCAGCCGCCGCCGTGCAGGTAGACGATCGCGGGTGCAGCGTCGGGTCGGCCCATGCGCCGGTAGATGCGCACCGGCAGTTCGCCGGCGGGGCCGGGGATGCGCCGCTCCGTGACGTAGATGCCGGTCCAGGTCGGCATGCCCAGCCCGGCGGCGCGTCGCAGGTCGGCCCGGCGCTGCTCGACCGAGGTCGGTTCGTCGTCGCCGAGCACGCCGATGCGTCGGCCCAGGACCATCATCGCCTGCACGCTGCGGTTGAGCACCCGGCCGTCGCGCACGATCGGTGGCTCGCCGACCAGCCGATCCATCATCCGTGGGGGCAACCCCAGGATCCCCGACAGCGAACGGAACGTGACGCCACGACGTACGGCCATGGCGGCACACGGTAGGCGCCGCGGACCCCTGGGGGCGGCCCGTCGGCTCAGCGGATCCGGAACGAAGCGCCGTCGGAGCGCAGCGGCGTCGTGTCGACCACCTCGAAGTCGGCTGCGTCCAGCGTGCCCAGCGCCGCCAGGCTGGTGTCGTTCCAGCGGGTCGAGTTCTCCGCCATCAGGTAGAAGTCGTGCGAGCAGGTGTCGGTGAGCACCGCGCCGTGCTCACGGAGCGCCCGGGCGACGGTGAGGGCATCCGCGCCGAAGCCCGAGAGGTCGACGTCGGCCCGCAGTCGGATCCAGGTGCCCATGGGCATGGCGTTCGGGGAGTCGACGAGCCCGTCGGTGGCCCGCGCCGGCCACTGGAACCCCGTCGAGATGTCGTCGGTGCAGAACCCGATCGCGTGGTCGATGCTGCCGGCCGCCACCTCGTCGACCAGCACGTACTGGCCGAGCATCGGGGTCTTCGGAGCATTGGTGGTCATCACCGGCCAGTCCGAGCTGCTCAGGGGGTAGCGGGTGCCGCTGAGCGCGGCGTGCTTGCCGGTCAGCAGACGGATCAGCGGGTCGTACTGGATCAGCTCGTAGGCGGTGCAGTCGGCGACGTCGACGATCAGCACGTGACGGTCCCACTGGGGGGTGGGGCTGCCCTGGACGACGGGCACCTCGGGCATGGGGTAGGGGCCCTGGTAGGACCGCGACGAGCCCCACGGGTTGAGCATGACCTCGCTGAAGCCGGTGACGCGCGAGTCCACGACGTTGATCGGCATGCCCCCGCGGCTGCCCTCCCACACCTTCGAGTTGGGGAAGCGCAGGGGAGCCGAGGCCCCGCCGATGCTGTCGAGCCACACCGTCGACGTCGGATGCACCGGCAGCGTGTCGATGTCCTTCGCGTTGAGGAAGTGGTCGGGCGGGAACATGGCGCAGTCGGCGGTCGTCGCCCGGGTGCTGGCGGCGCGGAAGGTGCTGGGCAGCCCGCCGACGGACGGCACGGTCGAGCTCGGCGTCGAGGTGGGCGTGCCCGACCCCGGCGGTCGCGGTGCAGCCGACGGCGCCCCGCCGGGCTGGGTCGTCCGACTGCGCTCGGCGCCGACCTCACCGGTGAGGTCGGCATCGGGTGCTGCCGCGCAGGCGCCGAGCAGCGCCGTGACGCCGAGTCCGATCAGTGCTGTGTGGAGGCGCCGGCCCCGCAGCCGGTGATGCCTCCGCGTCCGTCCGCCAGAGTGGAGCATGTCGGAGTCGTCGACCGACATCGAGTCGAACTTGACTCAATTCCCCGCGCGACCGGCCGACGTGGCCCCGTCGCGGTGCCTCGCAGGATCAGGCGGGACGCAGCTCGTTCAGCTCGGCGACGTTGTCGCGCACGATCAGGTCGACGACCTTCTGCTCCAGGCCCGTGAGCTCCTCGAGGTAGTCCAACGGCCGGGGCATGCCCTCGATGTGGGGCCAGTCCGAACCGAAGATCACCCGCTCGGGACCCATCAGGTCCAACAGCTCGTGGACGTCGTCCTCCCAGAAGGGGTTGATCCAGATGTGGCGGCGGAAGGTCTCGACCGGGTCCTCGGGGAACCAACCGGCCATCTTGTGGCCGAGCGCGTCGAGCCGGTGGAACAGCCCGCGCAGGAAGCCGGAGCCGTTCTCGACCGAGGCCACCCGCAGGTTGGGGAAGCGGTGGAAGAGCTGGTCGGCGACCAGTGCGGACAGGAAGTCCTCGACCGGGCGTTCGAGCTGCAGCATCTTGATCGGCTGCGGGATCGAGCTGGCCTTGAAGTTCGATGTGAAGCCGTCGGTCGCGTAGCCGTTCGAGGAGTAGCCCGAGTCGCCCGCGTGCACCACGACGGTGATGCCGGCCTCGTTGACCCGTGCCCAGAAGGGGTCGAAGCTCGGGTCGGTCGGGGGTCGCTGACCGTCGGCGGTGGTCGGCGCCGCAGGCCGCATGACGATGGTGCGGGCGCCCCGGTCGAGTGCCCACTCCAGCTCGGCGCACGCCCAGTCCAGGTCGGCCAACGTCAGGTACGGGGCGGCGAACAGGCGGTCCTGGTAGGCGAAGCCCCAGTCCTCCTCGACCCAGCGGTTGAACGCGCTGAACAGCACCGTGACCGCCTCGGGGTCGTGGCGCAGCTCCTCCTCGTAGACCATGCCCAGGGTCGGGAACATCCACACCTTCGACAGCCCGTGCTCGTCCATCGTGGCGAGCCGGGCGTCGCGGTCGCGGTACTCGGCCTTGATGCGGTCGCGTGCCTTGAGCAGCTCCAGCGGGTTGTCGCCGTTGGGGTTGCCGCGGAAGTAGTCCTTCAGCACGCCGGGGCTGGCGACCGGGTCGAAGGTCGGGTTGACCACGGCGCGGGACACCTTGCCGCCCAGCACGTGGTAGCGCCGGCCGTCGATCTCGGCCCACTGCAGCGTGCGCGGGCCCCATGCGGGGTCGAGGTGCCGGGTGAACGCGTCGAGCGCCTCGTAGTAGTGGTTGTCGGCGTCGAACGGCCGAAGGTCCGCTCGCTCCTCGGTGGTCTCCATGGTGTGCTCCGCTCGCGTCGGGTCAGGTCGGGTCGGTTCGTTCGGGTCAGTCGGCGTCAGTCGGCGTCCGCGGTGGCCATCTCCTTGGCCCATCGGTAGTCGGCCTTGCCCGAGGGTGAGCGCACGACCTGGTCGACGAACACCCACGCCTTGGGCAGCTTGTAGCGCGCGACGTGGCCGTTGGCGTGCGCCGACAGCTCATCGGTGTCGACCTGCGCGCCCTCGACGAGCTGCACCACCGCGACCACCTCGTTGCCCCAGCGCTCGCTGGGTCGGCCGGCGACGAGCACGTCCTGCACCGCCGGGTGCGAGATGATCGCCTGCTCGACCTCCTCGACGAAGATCTTCTCGCCGCCCGAGTTGATGCACTGCGAGTCGCGCCCGAGCAGGTCGATCTCGGTCTCGCCCTTGCGGATGGCGCGGTCGCCCGGCACCGAGTAGCGGACGCCGTCGATGGTGGGGAAGGTCCGCGCCGTCTTCTCGGCGTCGCCGAGGTAGCCGAGCGGCACGGCGCCCGACTGGGCCAGCCAGCCGATGCCCTCGTGACCCGGCTCGAGCACGCGGGTCAGGTCCTCGCTGACCACGGTGGCACCGGGCCCGGGGTTGAACTTGCCGGTCTGCACCGCGTCCTTGGCCGACAGGTGCGAGGCCTGGGCGCCCGTCTCGGACGAGCCGAGCGAGTCGTTGATCAGCAGGCTCGGCAGCAGCTCGAGGTACTCCTCCTTGATGGCGGCGCTGAGGGCGGCGCCACCGTTGCCGATGACGAACAGCGAGGCGGCGTCGTAGCTGCCGGCTTTGTACTCCTCGAGCAAGGGCCGGGCCATGGCATCGCCCACGACGGTGACCGACTGCGCCTGTTCACGCTCGATGAGCGACCAGACCTCGGCGGCGTCGAGGTGCTTGGACGTCGGCATGATCAGCGTGGAGCCGGCGTTGAGCATCATGAAGCCCGCCCACTGGGCGGCGCCGTGCATGAGCGGCGGCAGGGTCATCAACCGGAAGCCGGCGTTGTTGCGCACCTTCTCGGCGATCTCCTCGGAGGAGTGGACCTCGATCCAGGTGCCCACCTCCTTGCCGCCCATGGCGTTCATGAAGATGTCGTGCTGGCGCCAGAGCACGCCCTTGGGCATGCCGGTCGTGCCGCCGGTGTAGAGGATGTAGAGGTCGTCGGGGGAGGGCTCGACGGGCGGACCGGCCGGGTCGCCCAGTGCCAGGGCCTCCTCGTAGTCGATCGCTCCCGGCAGCAGCGGCTCACCGGAGTCGTCGGCGACCTGGATCAGCACCGTGAGCTCGGGGAGCTCCGGCAGCACGCGGGCCAGGGTCGGTGCGAACTCGGCGTGGTAGATCAGCCCCTTGGCGCCGGCGTTGGAGAGCAGGTAGCGCAGCTCCTCGTCGACGTAGCGGTAGTTCACGTTGAACGGCGCGACGCGCGACTTGAAGCAGCCGAGCATCGACTCGAGGTACTCGTTGCCGTTGTAGAGGTACTGCCCGACGTGGTCCTGGCCGGACTCGTGGGGCGCCAGCTCGCTGCGCTCGGTGTGGCACCCGAGGCCCTGGCTGTGCAGGTACGACGCGAGCCGACGGCTGCGTTCGGCGAGCTCCCCGAAGGTGAGCCGGCGATCCCCGAAGACGACCGCTTCGCGGTCGGGTGCTGCTGCGGCCACCACCTCGTTGACGCCAGCCAGGCTGAACTGCTCGGGCGCGGTCGTGTCCTGGTCGCTCATCTGTCCCCCATGGCGAAAGATCTGACGATGTGTCAGCTTTGACGGAACCTGGCGGGGAGACTAGACGACACCCGCCCCACCCCGGCCCGCGGCCCACCGGCCATCTGCCGTCCACCACAGGAGTCCTCCGATGAGCGCACTGGTTCCCGATCGATTCGCCGACAAGGTGGCGCTGCTCACGGGAGCGTCGTCGGGCATCGGCCGGGCGACCGCGGTGCGCCTGGCGGCCGAGGGAGCGAAGGTGCTGGCGCTCGACGTGAACGAGGCCGGCCTGGCCGAGCTGGCCGACGAGGTGCGCGCCGCCGGGGGCACGATCTCCACCCGGACGGCCAGCGTGGCCGAGCGCGCCGAGTGCGTCGCCGCGGTCGAGGCGTGCGTGGCCGAGTTCGGACGTCTCGACGTGCTGGGCAACATCGCGGGGGTGTCGCGCGCCGCGCACTTCGCGGAGCTCGACGAGGCGCACTACCGCCAGATGTTCGCGGTCAACGTCGACGGCCCGTACTTCCTGTGCCAGGCCGCGGTGGCGCACCTGATCGAGTCGAGGGGCAACATCGTGAACATCGCCTCGAACGCCGGGCTCATGGGCACCGCCTACACCGTGGCCTACTCCATGACGAAGGGCGCCGTGGTGCAGTTGACCCGCTCGCTCGCCATGGAGCTGCAGAAGTCGAAGGTGCGGGTCAACGCGATCGCTCCCGGCGGCGTCGTGACCGGGCTGACCAACTCGTTCCACATCCCCGACGGGGTCGACATCGACCTGATGACGCCGTACATGGGTTTCCGGGGCATGGGCGAGCCCGACGACATCGCCTCGCTGTTCGCGTTCGTGGCGTCCGACGACGGGCGCAACATGCATGGCAGCATCCTGTCCAGCGACACGGGCATCACCTGCGGCTGAGCCGCACACGACACAGGGGGACATCTGATGGGGGACAGCCAGGGCACCGGGGGAGCCGACGTGGATGCCCGCGCGGCACGACCCGAGGCGTCGCGTCGCGACGCCGGGACGACGCGCGCGCAGCTGCAGGACTGGCTCGCGACGGTGCTGCCCGAGGGCAGCGACCCGGTCGTCGAGTCGGTGACCGTGCCGGAGTCCAACGGCATGTCGTCGGAGACGGTGCTGTTCGACGCGAACTGGGTGAGCGACGGCGAGCGCCAGGACCATGCGCTGGTCGCGCGCATTGAGCCGGCGGAGACCTCGGTGCCGGTGTTCGAGACCTACGACTTCGACTCGCAGTTCCGGGTGATGGCCAAGGTGGCAGAGCTCTCCGACGTGCCGGTGCCCCAGGTGCACTGGCTCGAGCAGGATCCGTCGCACCTCGGTTCGCCGTTCTTCATCATGGCCCGCGCCGAGGGGCTGGTCCCGCCCGACGTCATGCCGTACAACTTCGGCGACAGCTGGGTCTACGACGCGACACCCGAACAGCAGCGGCGTCTGGAGGAGTCGACCGTCGACGCGCTGGCGCGGCTGCACGCCATCGAGCAGCCCGAGGTGCACTTCGCGTTCCTGGAGATGGACGCGCCGGGTGACACGGCGCTGCGTCGGCATGTGAACGCCCAGCGCTCCTACTACGAGTGGGTCGTCTCCGACGGCAACCGCTCACCGCTGATCGAGCGCACCTTCGACTGGATGGAGGCCAACTGGCCCGCGGACGACACCGACGCTGCGCTGAGCTGGGGTGATGCGCGCATCGGCAACACGATGTACCGCGACTTCGAGCCGGTGGCGGTGCTCGACTGGGAGATGGCGGCGCTGGCGCCGCGCGAGGTCGACCTGGCGTGGATGATCTTCCTGCACCGATTCTTCGAGGACATCGCCGCGGTGATGGAGCTGCCCGGCATGCCCGAGTTCCTGCACCGCGAGCGCATGGTCGAGCTGTACGCCGAGCGTTCGGGCTACGTGCCGCGCGACATGGACTTCTACTCGGTGTACGCGGCGCTGCGACATGCCGTGGTGATGAGCCAGGTGCAGCGTCGGGCGATCGCCTTCGGACAGGCAGAGATGCCCGAGGACATCGACGATCTCATCATGCACAGGGCGACGCTCGAGGAGATGCTCGAGGGCGCGTACTGGGACCGGGTCCTCTGACCCTGGGGTCCGTGCCCCCGGTCGCGGCGCAGCGCGCGGGGTGCTCCGACGAGGAACCTGCCAGACCGTCCCGTTTTTCGGGACGGTCTGGCAGGTTGGTTCGATCGAGGTCCGTCAGACCCGCTCGATGACGGTGGCGGAGCCCATGCCACCGGCCGCGCACATGGCGACGACGCCGTAACGGCTGTCGGTGCGCTCGAGCTCGTTCATCATCGTGACGATCATGCGGGCGCCGGTGCAGCCGATCGGGTGCCCGAGCGAGCAGCCCGATCCGTTCACGTTCACGGTCTCGGGATCCAGACCCAAGGCCTTGATGGCCGCCACGGTCACCGACGCGAACGCCTCGTTGATCTCCCACGACGACACGTCGGACTGCTCGATGCCGGCCTTGGACAGCGCCTTGCGGATGGCGTGCGCCGGGCTGAGGCCCGTCTCGGCGGGCGTGAGCGACACCGAGGCCCAGCCACGGATGACCGCCAGGGGCGTCAGACCGTTCGCCTCGGCGAACTCACGCGAGGTGAGCACCATCGCCGCCGCGGCGTCGTTCAGGCCCGACGCGTTGCCGGCCGTGGTGGTGGCGCCCTCGTCGAAGGGGTTCAGCAGCGGCAACGAAGCCAGCTTCTCGAGCGTCGAGGTGCGGCGAGGGTGCTCGTCGACCTCGAACAGCGAGCCGTCGGGCAACGTGACCGGCACGACCTCGTTCTTGAAGCGGCCCTCGTCGATGGCGCGCACGGCGTTCTGGTGCGAGCGCAGCGCCCACTCGTCGGCCTCTTCGCGGGTCACGCCGGCCATGCGAGCGGCGTGGTCACCCACGCCCTTGGCGGTGTTGAACGGCGGCGCGTCCTCGGTCTCGAGGTTCGCGGCCGGCAGCCACATCTCGCCCATCTTCGAGGTGGCCGGCGCGGTCGACATGGACTCGACGCCGCCGCCGATGCCGGCGTCGATCATGCCCGCGGCGATGCTCGCGGCGATGAACTGCGTGCCGGCCATGCCCGAGGCACACCAGCGCTGGGTGGCCACGCCCGGCAGGTTGGTCATGCCCAGCTGGTTGGCGGCGTAGCGGCCGACGTTGCCGCCGCCCTGCATCGACTCGCCGAAGCCGATGTCCTCGATGAGCTCGACCGGCACGCCGGAGCGCTCGACGGCGGCGCCGATGGCCACCTCGGCCAGGGACCAGGCATCGACGCCGGTCAGCGAGCCCTTGTAGGCGGTGGCGATGGGCGTGCGAGCCCCGGAGACGATGACGACATCGGTGGGCATGGGTTCCCCCTGGGAGAGATCTGACAGTGCGTCAGATGATGCCACCAAGGGTACGCCCGACGACAGCCGGGCAGGCTCCGCCGGCGTTCCCGTCAGCGCTCAGGCAGCGCTCGACGTGGCCTCGAGCGGCGCGGCCTCGCCGCCCGGTCGGCCCGGCCGACGTTCGTAGGCCCACCCGGGTCCGCGCAGCACGAACGACAGCCGGTCGCTCCAGGTGCGCGCCTGCGCGACGTCGCTCACGATGTCGGCGTACTCGTGGGTCGCGATGCGAACCGGGTTGAAGGTCTCGATGTTCTTCGTCAGGCCGTACACGACGGGGTCCTCGTCGAGCTCGCGCTGGAAGGTGCCGAAGAGCCGGTCCCAGACGATCAGGATCGAGCCATGGTTGCGATCGAGGTAGCGGCGGTTGCTGCCGTGGTGCGCCCGGTGGTGCGACGGGGTGTTCAGCACCTCTTCGAGCGGGCCGATGGTGCGGATCGCGTCGGTGTGGATCCAGAACTGGTAGAGCAGGTTGATCTGGCGCGCCGTCTCGATCAGGTTCGGGCGGACGCCCAGCAGCGACAGCACGCCGTAGGGCACGAACATGCCGAGCGATTCCGCCCACGGCTGACGCAGTGCGGTCGACAGGTTGTAGCGCTCGCTCGAGTGGTGCACGACGTGGATCGCCCACAGGACGCGGCTCTCGTGCTGGATCCGGTGGTTCCAGTAGTAGATGAAGTCCCAGCCGAGCACCGCGACCGCCAGCGCGAACGGGCCGTTGCCCAGGTCGGGCAGGACCCTGCGCTGGTGCAGACGCTGTGCCGACGTGCGCGCCGCCCAGGTCGACGCAGCCGTGATGCCGGTGGCAGCGATCGCCGCGACCGCCGTGCTGCCCCCGACACGTCGCGCCCAGCGGCTCAGCCGCCCCGCACGCGACGTGGGATCGGTCGCAGCGACCTCGGTCGCCGTCGTCGCCCCGACGTCCTCGCGCACGGCCAACGAGCCGGCCTCGCGCTCGGCGGAGCGCGCCACGGCATCGGCGACCGCCGTCGCCGCCGCGGCCGCCAGGCCGACGGTGAGCAGCGGTGCCGCCCAGCGTCCGCGGCCCAGCTCGAAGTTGCGCGAGAACCGGCTGGTCAGCAGTGGGATGACCAGCGAGCCCGTGCCCATCGTGAGGCTCGCGATGGTGTCGTTGCGCTCGTAGTCGACCGGGGACGGCCCGTCCCGCTCCACACGACGTCGAAGCCACCACGACTCGTAGGCCATCGAGCCGAAGAAGCCCGGGATGGCGACCACCGTGAGATCCATGGGCTCAGTCCGCCGTCGCGGTGCCGTTCTGCGCAGTGCCCGTCGCGGGCGTTGCCGGGGCTGCCTTCTTCGCGGGGGCCTTCTTGGCCGCGGCCTTCTTCTTGGCGGGAGCCTTCTTCTTGGCAGGTGCCTTCTTGGCCGCGGCCTTCTTCTTGGCAGGTGCCTTCTTCGCCGGGGCCTTCTTGGCGGGCGCTGCCGTCGCGGCGGGCTTCGCGGGCGCCTTCTTCTTCGGCACCTGCTGCTTGACGGTCTCGACGACGTCGGCGGCGCGAGAGCTGACGGTGGAAGCAGCAGCGCTCACCGTGTCGGTGACGGGGGAGGTGTCGGGGGCCCGGCTCGCCAGGTCGCGCACGGTGTCCTCGAGCTCCGCGACCGCCTTGCGGATCTCGGTCTCGACGGTGCCCACCAGCTTGCGCATCTCCTCGATGCTCTCCCTGATGAAGGCGCTGATCTCCTGCTCCACGTTTCCGGCCACTGCGAAATCCCTTCGTCACCGCCGGCACGGCCGCTCTGGTCGCGCGTCGGTGTGTGCAGCGTAGTGACCCGGACCGGTGTGGTGCCCGGTCAGGCCGGTGCAGGGACCGGCCGCAGCACCTCGCCGGGCTCGGAGGGGGCAGCGCTGCGCGCCGCTGCGCCGCCGGGCAGCGAGTACGCGTCCGAGGTCGAACGGTCGACCTGGTAGCCGAGATCGGCGAGAGAGGCGATGGTCAGCGCGCTCATCAGGTTGTTCCCCGGGTTGAGGAAGCCCGTCATCAGCTCGGTGCCGAAGACCGACTCGCGCCAGTGCGCGTCCTGGGTGCCGGGCCCGCCCAGCGACTCGACCGGCACGTTGCCCGTCGCGCCGAGCGCCGCGTACTCCGCTGCGCCGCGCCCACCGGTGAAGCGGGGGTCGGAGGTGCCGGCGCCCGAGATCACCTTTCGGTTCCCGCCGTACTGCACGGTGTCCCACAGCGTGCCGATCCCGAGCACGTGGCCCATCTCGTGCAGGATCACGTCGTCGAAGGAGCCGTCCGCCAGCAGCGCCGCCACGTCCGCGCTGTCGAACTCCATGATGCCGACCAGCGGCAGGTCCGGTCCGACGCTGAAGCACGTGGGACCTGCGCGGCCCAGCACGTTGCCGGCGCCGTCGATCGGGGCGACCGCGACGTCGATGATGACGTCGTCGATGACCGCCGGAAGATCGGGTGACGAGGCGTCGAGGCACGGGGGCCGCGGCCCGATCGCCGCGTCCTGGATGCCGCGGACGATCGACGTCTCCCAGCGGGCCTCGGCCTGGGTGAACGCCGCGGCCTGGGCGGTGCTGAGCCCGTCGACCCCGCGCAGGGTGATGTCGAAGCTCTCGGTCGGCCCGGTCGCGACCTCCAACGCCAGGGTGGCCTCGACGGCGGGGAACGTCGCGTCCTGCACCCGCAGGCGAGCGGTGCTGCTGCCCGCGACCGCCAGCTCGACGTTGCGCAGGCCCGCGCCGTTGCAGCCGGGCACCACGACGTCGTCGTCGCCGTCGCCGTCGCCGTCGATCCGACAGGTGAGCGGGTCGCCGTTGGGGTCCGAGACCGTCCACGTGAGCGCCACCAGCGCCGGCGCCGCGCCGACCGAGCCGCGCACGGCGAACGACGAGATGATCGGCGCCGACGGCACGTCGGTGGTGGTCGTGGTCGTCGTCGTGGGAGCAGGGCCGGGCGGCGTCGTGCAGGCCGCCACCCCGAGCGCGACGCCGAGCATTGCGACGGCGAGCAGATGGCGTGGTCGGAACGTGTGCATTCGTGAGCCCCCTCGAACAACCCTGTCACAGCGTATCGGCAGGCGGCAGGGTGCCGTGGGAAGCTGTGCGCATGACGAACGTGTCCAACGCCGCTTCGACCGCAGCCGACCGTGCGCACGTGTTCCACTCGTGGTCGGCGCAGTCGCTGATCAACCCTCTGCCCATCGCCGGCGGCCACGGGGCATGGTTCTGGGACCACGACGGGAACCGCTACCTGGACTTCGCCTCGCAGCTGGTCAACCTGAACCTCGGCCACCAGCACCCTCGGCTGGTGCAGTCGATCAAGGACCAGGCCGACCAGCTGTGCATGGTGGCGCCGGTCTTCGCGAACGACACCCGCAGCGCGGCAGCTGCCGCCATCGTCGGCCATGCGCCGGGCGCGCTGAACAAGGTGTTCTTCACCAACGGCGGCGCCGAAGCCAACGAGAACGCGGTCCGCATGGCACGTCTGCACACCGGGCGTCACAAGGTGCTCTCGGCGTACCGCAGCTACCACGGAGCCACGCAGACCGCGATCGCGCTGACCGGCGAGCCTCGCCGTTGGCCCTCCGAGCCCGGCGCCGTGGGCATCGTGCACTTCTTCGGGCCGTACACCTACCGCTCGGCCTTCCACGCCACCGACGACGCCCAGGAGTGCGAACGCGCGCTCGAGCACCTCGAGTCGGTGATCACGATGGAGGGCCCGCAGACCGTCGCGGCCGTGGTGCTCGAGAGCATCGTGGGGACCAACGGCGTGCTCGTGCCGCCCGACGGCTACCTGGCTGGCGTGCGCGAGCTGTGCGATCGCTTCGGCATCGTCATGATCTGCGACGAGGTGATGGTGGGCTTCGGTCGGACGGGGTCCTGGTTCGCCGTGGACCACTGGGGTGTCGAGCCCGACCTGATCACCTTCGCGAAGGGCGTGAACTCCGGGTACGTGCCACTCGGCGGGGTGATCATCAGCGACGAGATCGCCGCGACGTTCGCCGAGCGCCCGTTCCCCGGCGGGCTCACCTACTCCGGGCACCCGTTGGCGTGCGCGGTCGCGCTCGAGTCGATCCGGGTCTTCGAGGAGGACCAGATCTGCGAGCGAGCCGCCGCGTTGGGCGACGAGGTGATCCGCCCGGAGCTGGAGAAGATGGCGGCGCGCCACCCGAGCATCGGTGAGGTGCGCGGCAGGGGCTGCTTCTTCGCGATCGAGCTGGTGCGGGACCGGGCGACCCGCGAGCCGCTCGTCCCGTTCAACGCCGCGGGTGAGGCGGCCGCGCCGATGCTCGAGGTGATGGGCGCCGCGAAGGCCGGGGGAGTGTGGCCCTTCGCCCACTTCAACCGCGTGCACGTGGCGCCGCCGCTCGTCATCTCCGAGGACGATCTGCGCGCCGGTCTCGCGGCGATCGACGCCGCGCTCGACCTGGCCGACCGCCACTGCACGGACGCCTGAGGTGCAGGTCCTCCTGCCGATCTACGGGTTGGCCGACGCGGCCGACGAGGCCGCGCGCCTGGAGCGCGCCGGGGTCGACGGCGTGTTCACCTTCGAGGGGCCCCACGACGTGTTCCTGCCGCTCGCGCTCGCAGCGTCGGCGACCGACCTGTCGGTCATGACCAACGTCGCCATCGCCTTCCCCCGCAACGCGGTGCACCTCGCCCACACGTCCTGGGACCTGCACCAGCTGTCCAGGGGTGGTTTCACGCTCGGCCTCGGCACCCAGATCCGCACCCACGTGGAGCGGCGCTTCGGCGTCGACTTCGAGCGCCCGGTCGAGCGCATGCGCGACACGGTCGACGCGGTGCGGGCCATCTTCTCGACCTGGCAGGACGGCGAGCCGCTCGACCACCGCGGGCCGTTCCGATCCCACACGTTGATGACTCCGGTGTTCTCGCCGCCGCCCAGCGAGTGGGGACCGCCACCGGTGGTGGTGGGCGGACTCGGCCCCCGGATGTGCGCCATGGCGGCCGAGGTCGCCGACGGGCTCGCCGTCATGCCCGTCACGTCGGAGCGCTACTTCACCGAGCACACCTTGGCGGCGGTGGCCCGAGGCGCTGCTCGACGCGCCGAGGATCGGGGCCCCCTCGAGATCCTGCCGGAGCTGATCGTGTGCAGCGGTCGTGACGACCAGGAGATGGCGACGGCCGAGGAGGGGTGTCGGGGGTTGCTCGGCTTCTACGCGTCGACACCGGCGTACCGGCCGGTGTTCGAGTGCGAGGGCTACGGCGAGATCCAGCCCACCGCCCGGGCGCTGACCAAGGAAGGTCGATGGGACCAGCTGGGTGCGTTGATCGAGGCGCCGCTGCTGGAGCGGGTCGCCGTGCGGGGCACGCCCGCCGAGGTGGCTGCGCAGATCTCGCGGCGCTACGCCGAGCACACCTCGAGGGTGGCGGTGTACCTGCCCTACGCCGTCGCCGACGGCCTGCTCGACGAGCTCATCGACGAGCTGCACCGGGCATGAGCGTGCAGCCTCGTTCCACCAACCGCGCCGGCCCGTCCCGAAAAACGGGACGGTCTGGCAACGTCCACCAGTGCGTCCCCCACGCGCTCCCGTCCCGAAAAACGGGACGGTCTGGCGCGCGCGACGTTCGAGTCCCCCACGCTCTGCCGAGAGGAGCCCCATGAGCACCGAGTCGGTCTCGGAGATCTTCGACCCGTCCCGCTGGGATCCCGTCGACGGGTTCGACCTGCAGGACCTCACCTACCACCGCGCCAAGGAGTCCGGCACGGTGCGCATCGCCTTCGACCGCCCGGAGGTGCGCAACGCGTTCCGCCCCTCCACCGTCGACGAGCTCATCCGTGTGCTCGACCACGCCCGCACCACCTCCGACGTCGGCTGCGTGCTGCTGACCGGCAACGGCCCGTCGCCCCGCGACGGCGGCTGGGCGTTCTGCTCCGGCGGCGATCAGCGCATCCGCGGCAAGGACGGCTACCGCTACGCCGAGGGCGACTCACTCGAGTCGATGGACCCCGCTCGCAGTGGGCGGCTGCACATCCTCGAGGCCCAGCGCCTGATCCGGTTCATGCCCAAGGTGGTCATCTGCGTCGTGCCGGGCTGGGCGGCGGGTGGAGGGCACAGCCTCCACGTCGTGTCCGACCTGACGCTGGCGAGCCGGGAGCATGCCCGCTTCAAGCAGACCGACGCGGACGTGGCCAGCTTCGACGGCGGCTTCGGCTCGGCCTACCTGGCCCGCCAGGTCGGCCAGAAGTTCGCCCGTGAGATCTTCTTCCTGGGTGACGAGTACAGCGCCGAGGACGCGCACCGCATGGGCATGGTCAACGCCGTGGTCGACCACGCGCAGCTCGAGCACGTCGCGCTCGAGTGGGCGGCGAAGATCAACGCCAAGAGCCCGACCGCGCAGCGCATGTTGAAGTACTCGTTCAACCTGATCGACGACGGCCTCGTCGGCCAGCAGCTCTTCGCCGGCGAAGCCACCCGCTTGGCCTACATGACCGACGAGGCGGCCGAGGGTCGGGACTCGTTCCTGGAGAAGCGCGACCCGGACTGGTCAGCCTTCCCCTGGCACTACTGAGCGGTCACACCGCCCGGGCGAGTCGCTTGGCCCGTCGCAGGCGCAGCAGCACCGGGAAGCCCCACAGCACCGTCGATCGGCCCCAACGTCCCGGGCGATCCAGTCCGGCGCGCCGAGCCGAGCCGTAGGCGAGCACACCCTCGGCGGCGTGCAGTCCCACCGACCCCCAGAACAGCGAGCGGAACGTCTCGCGTGGCACCGCGTCACCGGCCAGGTTCTGCCACTGCTCCCACGCCTCGTCGCTGAGGGTCACCGCACCGGCCGTACCCAGGCCGACCAGGACGAACAGGCGCCACAACAACGACGGACGAGGTGAGATCTGCATCCGCCCAACGTATCGCCGCCGTGACGGTCAGACCTCGATGCGGGTCAGGTCCTTGGCGACGACGATCTCGCCGTCGAAGTGCGCGGCGGCCAGATCGATCCAGCCCTGCTCCTCGTGCGGCGCAGGCGCCGGCACCATGTGGGTCAGCACCAGCGTGCGCACCCCGGCCCGCGCTGCGGTCTGCGCCGCCTGCTCGACGGTCGAGTGGTAGTCGCACACGTCGATGAGCCGTGGCAGACCGATGGCACGGATCAGGTCCTCCCGGACCACCGTCTGCACGTAGACGTCCGCGCCGTCGACCAGGCGGTCGAGGCTCGGGCACGGCACCGTGTCGCCGGCGCACACCACCGATCGGCCTTCGTGGGTGATGCGGTAGCCGACGGTCGGCGCCACCGGCCGGTGGTCGGTCGGTGCGGCGATCACACCGATGCCGTGCGCGGCGAGCACCTCGTTGTGCACCTCGTCGTCGAGCACCTCCACCACCTCGCAGGCGGGGTCCCAGCTGAGGTCGTCGTGGTGCGCCAAGCGGTAGCCGATGTCGTCGCGCAGCATGGCCAGCGTGCGGTCCGCGAACGTCGCCGTGCCCGGCGGACCCACGACGGGCAGCGGCGACGGCGCCATCGACATCGCCCAGCGCATGGTCACCAGGTCGTTGAAGTCGGTGACGTGGTCCGAGTGAAGGTGCGTGAGCAGCACCAGGTCGAGGAAGCCCGGTCCGGGGATGCCCGCCGCCGCGAGGCGCATGCTGACACCACGTCCGCAGTCGACCAAGAGGTGGCGTCCACCGGCTTCGACGAGCGTGGCCGGGCCGGCGCGTTCGGGATGGGGCAGGGGCGAGCCGGTGCCGAGCAGCGTGACGATCATGGCGTTCTCCTCGAGGCATGGTGACGTGGCCGCCACCTCCGCTCAGTATATGCAGACCGACTGCAACTACCTCGCGAGTCACGACGCCGGCCGCGTCGGCGTGTCGTAGGTTGTTCGCTCCGACGGAGACGGCTCCGTCCGACCAGGGGGGTCCCGACGATGACGATCCGACGCAGCACTGCCGCGGCAGTCGTGGTCCTGCTCGCGCTGTTCGGCGCCGCCTGCGGCGGCGACGACGGCGAGGATGCGGGCAGCACGTCGAGCTCGACCACGACGAGCGCCGAGGCCACCACGACCACCGCGGCCGAGGTGCTGACGGTGCTCGTCTCGAACGACGACGGCTACGCCGCCCCGGGCATCGACGCGGTCGTGCGGGCGCTCACCGCGCTGCCCGACACCGAGGTCGTGGTGGTCGCGCCGCTCGAGAACCAGAGCGGCAGCGGTTCCAAGACCACCGAGGGCGAGCTGAGCGTGACCGACGTCGAGACCGCCAGCGGCTATCCGGCGAAGGCCGTCGACGGCTTCCCCGCCGATTCGGTCAACTGGGCGCTCGGAGGCGGCATCGACGTCACCCCCGACGTGGTGGTCACCGGCGTGAACTCCGGCCAGAACCTGGGTGCGGTCGGCAACCAGCTGTCGGGCACCATCGGCGCCGCCCGTGCGGGGGCCGCCAAGGGCATCCCCGCGCTGGCCTCGAGCACCGCGACCGAGGCCGGGGAGGACCCGGCGGCCTACGACCTCGCTGCCGAGTACGTCGTGGCCTGGATCGAGGAGCACCGCAAGGCCCTGCTCGACGGCACCCTGACGGGCAGCGAGCTGCTGCTGCAGAACCTGAACGTGCCGGTGTGCACCACGGGGGCGATCCGCGGCGAGGTCGAGGTGCCCATGGCGACCGGGACCGAGGGGGCCATCGCGGCGCAGGACTGCACGTCGACCCTCGAGGATCCGCCCGACGACATCATCGGGTTCAACAACGGCTTCGTCACGCTGTCCGACGTGACCGTGGAGCCACCTCCCGCCGCCTGACGTCGGCAACCCGAGGACCCTTGCGGCCACACCCTTGTGGCCACGAACTGAATTTCCTTCGATTTTCCGGCGACGCGCGTTGACCGAGGCGCGGCCATGGCCCACGCTGTACAGGTCCGTCGCGGCTGGGGCGGACCTTGGGCGTCAAGGGGAGATCAGATGAAGACGTGGTACCGGGCCGTGCCCGTGTTGTTCGCGTCGGTGGTGTTGCTCGCAGCAGCGTGCACGCCTCCGCCGACCGGAGGGGGCGGCGGCAACCTCGCCCCGATCGCCGTGGCGACGGCGACGCCCACCTCGGGCAACGTGCCCCTGGCGGTGTCGTTCGATTCCGCGGGGTCGACCGATCCCGACGGGACGATCGCCAGCTACGCATGGAACTTCGGTGACACCGCCAGCGGGACGGGAGCGACCACGTCGCACACCTACACCGCTGCCGGCTCGTACACCGCCGTGCTCACCGTGACCGACAACGGCGGCAAGACCGCCACCTCCTCGGTCACCATCACGGTGACCGGCGACGGCGACGGCGACGGGTTCTTCCCGCCGTCGGACTGCAACGACGGCGATGCCGCAACCTTCCCGGGGGCACCCGACGAGGCCGGCGACAACGTCGACCAGAACTGCGACGGCATCGACGGCGAGCAGGACGCGGCGATCTTCGTGAACGCCACGACCGGCGCCAACACCTCGACCTGCGGCACGACCACCGAGCCGTGCGCATCGATCGGCCAGGGCCAGACCCGGGCGGTCGCCGAGGGCAAGACCAAGGTCTTCGTCGCCGGTGGCTCCTACGCCAAGTTCGGCGTCGTCGCCGGGCTCGAGGTGCGTGGCGGCTACGGCCAGAACTGGCAGCGCGGCGTCTCGGCGACCACGCCGACGGTCGCGACGGTCCAGGCGTCGTTCGACGCTGCGGTCGGTGGCCCGGTGGCCATCCTGGCCAACGGCATCAGCACCGCCACGACCGTGGCCGACCTGAAGGTCGTCGGCGCCACGGCGGCGGCGGGCCAGAACAGCTACGGCGTGCACGTGACCAACTCCACCAGCGCCCTGGTGCTGGACTCGCTCGACATCACCGGCGGCACCGCAGGTGACGGCGCCAACGGCGCCAACGGCTCCGGTGGTTGGGGTGGCCCGGCCGCGAGCGGCGGGAACGGCGGCGGCGGCTTCGAGCCCGGCGGCACGTGCAACACCTCCGACGCAGGTGGCGGCGGTGCCGGCGCCGGTGGCGGCGGCGCCGGTGGCAAGGGCGGCGAGGTCGACACCAACTGCGGCATCTTCTCGCTGAACCTCAACGCCCAGGGCGGCGACGGCGGCGGCAACGGCTCCGGCGGTGCGCCCGGCGGCGCCGGCGGCGCTGCGGGCACCGACGGTCTGCCCGGCATCTGCACGATCGGCGGCGGGCCGCCGGTGAACGGCAGCAACGGTGGCGGCGGCGCCAACGGCTCGGCCGGCTCGGCCGGCTCCGGCGGCACCCCTGGTGCTGCCGGCGGGAGCGGTGCCCTGGGCGGCAACGGCCTGCCCGGTGGCGGCGGCGGTGGCGGCGGCGCCAACGACTGCAACATCGACGATGCCGGTGCTGGTGGTGGCGGTGGTGGCGCCGGCGGCGCTCGTGCAGCGACCGCCGGTGGCGGCGGTGCCCCCGGCGCCCGGTCCGCCGGCCTCTGGCTGGTGAGCTCCTCGCCGACGCTGGTCGGTCTCGACATCACGCTCGGCACCGGTGGCAAGGGCGGCAACGGTGGCGCTGGTGCCGCCGGCCAGCCCGGCGGTGCCGGCGGTGCCGGTGGCCCGGCCTTCGACCGAGGCGGTGCTGGTGGCAACGGCGGTGCCGGTGGCACCGGTGGCGCCTCGGGTGCCGGCGGTGGCGGTGGCGGCGGTGCGGCCAACGGTGTCGTGCTGCAGGGCGGCAGCACCGTCAGCGGCTCGGTGTCCTACTCCGGTGGTTCCGGCGGTGCCGGTGGCACCGGTGGCAACAACGGGGCGACCGGCCAGGTCGTCAACGTCGCCACGGTCTGAGCACCGCGACGGTCCAGCTCGGACCGCTCGAGAGCGCTGAACGACGGGGCCCTTCGGGGCCCCGTCGTCGCGTCAACGGTCCGACACCCCCAGGCCGTCCCGGGCGATCGCGATGACCAGTCGCAACAGCAGCACCCCGGCCAGGAAGATCCCGACGTTGCCGATGATCTGCAGATAGGCCGACTCGTCCTCGACGCTGCGGTCCAGGTACAGCACCGCGACCGACGCCAGCAGCAGCAGGGGAGCGAACACGGCGACGGCCACGCGGTTGAGGAAGCCGGCCAGGACCCGCTGGTCCTCGGGGGACTGCAGCCAGGTGTGGCGCAGCGACAACCCTGCGCCCGTGCTGGCGCGCAGCGAGCGCTGGAGGTCGCGGGGGATCGTGCGCAGGGTCGGCAGCTGCTTGATCAGCTCGTCCTGCGCGATCGCCTCCAGGTCGCCGGACTCCACCACCTCGGATCGCCACTCCGCCGCGATCGACGCGGCGGCCGCAGTCATGCGGAACCCGGGGTCGATCACCCGCAGGGTGCCGTCGATGGTGACCAGCGATCGCCCGAGCAGGCTGAGCTCCGACGGGATGTCGAGGCCGAAGTTGCCGATCACCTTGAGCATCTCGACGAGGGCCTGGGGGCCGACGCCGCCGCGGCGCGCGTGGCGACCGATGAAGCGCGACAGCGCACGTTCGAGCTCGTCCTCGATCTCCGGGTCGACGCCTCCGACGACGTCGATCACCGCCGCGGTCAACCCGGGTGGGTCACCGGCGCCGGCGGCGACGAGCATCCGGCGCAGTCCGTCGAGCAGGTACGGGTCGAGCCGCCCGACGGCGCCGAAGTCGATCAGGTACACGGTGCCGTCGGGGCACACGAAGATGTTGCCCGGGTGCGGGTCGCCGTGGAACACCCCGGCCTCGAAGGCCTGGTGGAAGAAGCTGCGGAACACCCGATCGGCGACCGCCGCACGGTCCACGTGGGGCAGCTCGTCGAGGTGGCCGACGGGCACGCCGTCGACACGCTCCTGCACCATGACCCTCGACGTCGTGTACGAGGCGAACACCTCGGGCACGCCGATGCCCGACTCGCCGCTGACCGCCGCCTCGACGTCCGCGGCGTTGGCCGCCTCGGCCCGGAAGTCGAGCTCCTCGATCAGGTTGGCCCCGAACTCCTCGACGAAGGACGCCAGCTGCGTGCCCACCGAGGAGTTCGCACGATCGTCGACGAAGCGGGCTAGCTCTCGCAACGCCCGCACGTCGCGCTGCATCGTCTCCGCGACGTCGGGTCGCTGGACCTTGACCACCACCTGCTCGCCGGTGCGCAGGGTGGCCAGGTGCACCTGCGCGATCGAGGCGCTGCCGACCGGCGACCAGTCGAACGCCGCGAACACCTCCTCGACGGGGTGGCCGAGCTCGTCGGTCAGGACCTCGGCGATCGCCTCGCGAGGTGCCGGCTCCACGGTCGTGCGCAACTTGGCGAGCTCGTCCGCGTACTCCGGGGGCAGCACGTCCTCGCGGGTCGAGGCCACCTGGCCGAGCTTCACCATCGTTCCGCCCGCCTCCTCGATGGTGCGGCGCAGACGCTCGGGCATGGTGCCGTCGAGCTTCTTGCGTCGGCCCGGCACGAGCCAGAGCGCAGGCCCGAAGCCGTTGCGACGCGCGATGCCCACGACCTCCCAGGTGCGTCGGAGCGCGGCGATTCGCCGGCTGGCCCGACGCCACCAGCGGATCCACCCCTGCTGGTGGCGTGGCGCGCCGCCACGGAGCAGCTCCAGGCCGGTCAGCAGCAGCATCGTGGCGACGAGGGAGAACTCGAACACGTCCCACGTCGAGACCTCGCTGCCCGCCTCCAGGTCGGGGCCGACCGCCAGGCCCACGCCGATCAGGTAGCCGAGCAGCGCCACGGTGAACGACGTGCCCAGCGAGTGCCGGGTGCCCAGGAGTCGGCCGGCCACGAACGCGATCACGACGATCGGGATCAGCACGAAGGCGACGGTGTCGAAGAGGAGTCGGAGGAGGTCCACGGCTGGACTCTACGGGCGCCGTCGCGGCCCGGCCGTGCCCATCGAGCGACGGCATGTCACGAATCGGGGCGGCCGAGCGTCGACATGGTGCGAGGGCGAGTCGCCCGCACCGAGGAGGACCCCGATGTCGTCGAACCGATCCATCCGAGCTGACGCCCACCGCACGGCACCGCCGTCGCCCGAGTCGCGCGACCACGGCGCCGCGGCGGACCTGGTGGTGGTCGGCGCAGGGCTCGCCGGGCTCTGCGCGGCGTTGACCGCGGCGCGCGCCGGTGCGTCGGTGGTGCTCGTCGAGGCAGGTCGGCCCGGAGGTCGTGCGCGCACCACGACCGTCGAGCCCAGTGCGGTGCTCAACGCCGGGCCACGTGCGCTGTACCGAGGTGGTGCCGCTGCTCGCGAGCTGGCGGCGCTGGGCGTGCGCTGGCAGGGCCACACGCCGCCGGGGCGCGGCGCCCGGGCGCGTGTGGGCCAGCGCACCCACACCATGCCGGGCACCGCCGGTCAGCTGCTGCGCACGCGGCTGCTCGGGGTGCGCAGCAAGGTCCGTGTCGGGCTGACCCTGGCAACCATCGGGCGAGTCGATCCCTCCACCCTGGTGGGCCGCAGCGTCCGCGAATGGGTGGAGGGCACGGGCATGGCCGACGACGCGGCGGCGCTGCTGCACGCCGTCGTGCGTCTGGCCACCTACGTCGACGCCCCCGGCGAGATGGACGCCGCGGCGGCGGTGACGCAGGTGCAGCTCGCGCTCGACGGCGGCGTGGAGTACCTCGACGGAGGGTGGCAGGTGCTGGTCGATCAGCTCGCGGACGCTGTGTGCGCAGCCGGCGTCGACGTGCGCACGCACACCTCGGTGCGCACGCTGCGCCGCAACGGCACGGGCTCGTGGACCGTCGACCTGGGCGGCCAGCAGCTCGACGCCGCCACGGTGGTGCTCGCTTCGGGCACACCCGCTGCGGCCGCCGCGCTGAGCCCGGTGCCGCTGGCGATCGACGCGCTGGGACCGCCGGCGACCGCGGCCTGCCTCGAGCTGGTGCTGCGAGGCACGGCACCGACTCGGTTCCTGCTCGGCATCGACCGCCCGCTGTACCTGTCGCAGCACGCGCCGAGTGCGCGCCTGGCCCCGCCCGGCACCTCCGTGGTGCATGTGATCCGCTACGGCGCGCGGGACCGCCATCGCGACGACGCCGAGCTGTGGGAGCACGCCGCGATGGCCGGCATCGACCGTGACCGGGTGCTGGTCGACCGGTTCCTGCCCCGGATGCTGGTGACCGGCGGAGTGCCGCTGGCCGGCGCCGGCGGGTTGGCCGGCCGGCCCGCGGTCGCCGTCGCCGGCGCCGATGGCCTGCTGCTCGCGGGGGACTGGGTCGGCGACGAAGGGCTGCTGGCAGATGCTGCGGTCGCCAGCGGCGTGCGAGCGGGCCGGCTGGCCGCCGAACGCTCGTCGGCGCGGGTCAGGATGGTGTCGTGAGCACCGACGTGAGCACCGACCGGGGCACCGGTGGGGACGACCTCTTCTCCGCCGAACGACCTCGTCTCGTCGGCATGGCCTACCGGATGCTCGGCTCGCTCACCGACGCCGAGGACGTGGTGCAGGAGGCGTGGCTGCGCTGGCAGCGCGTCGACGAGGACGCTGTGCAGCGACCCGCGGCGTGGTTGACCACCGTCACGTCGCGACTGGCCATCGATCGACTGCGCGCGCAGCGCCGTCGTCGCGAGGAGTACGTGGGGCCGTGGCTGCCCGAACCGGTGGCGACCGACGGCGCCTCGGGTGCGCACGAACGGTGGGCGCCGGAGGCGGCGGTGGAACGGGCCGAGTCGCTCGAGCTGGGCTTCCTGATCGTGCTGGAGGCCCTCGGCCCGGTCGAGCGGGCCGTGTTCGTGCTGGCCGATGTGTTCGCCGTGCCCTACGCCGAGATCGCACAGGCGGTGGACCGCTCCCCGGAGGCGTGCCGCCAGATGGCCAGCAGGGCCCGCCGCAAGGTCGCCGACGCTCGTGCCGGGCGGCGCCCGGTCGACGAGGGGTTGCTCGGCGAGCTGGTGGGCGCCATCGCCATGGGGAACATGGACCAGGTGGTGGAGTTGCTCTCACCCGGTGTGGTGCTGACCTCCGACGGAGGTCCGCGTCGTCACGCAGCTCGGCGGCCGGTCGTGCTGCCCGAGCGGGTCGCCCGGCTCCTGGTGAACCTGGGGGCGCGCATGCCCGAGGACGGCACTGTGGGCATCGAGTGGATCAACGCGGCGCCGGCGCTGGTGGCGCGCGGAGGCGGCGAGACGCTGGTGGTCTCAGCAGAGCAGGAGCCTGCCACCGGCGCGATCGGTCGAGTGGTGGTGCTGGTCAACCCCGACAAGGTCGCCGGCGTCGACGCCCCCGTCGCCCTGCGCTGACCCCCGAACGCTGACCCCCGAACGCGTTCTGTCCCGCAGTTCCGACGCCTTGGCGTCGGAACTGCGGGACAGAACGGGAGGTGGTGGGGGCGGGGCGGTCGCCGGGCGCTCAGGACTCGAGCGTGGGCTCCGTGCCCGCGGGCAGGTTGATGGTCTTGTACTCGAGGAACTCCTCGAGGCCCTCGGGGCCCATCTCGCGGCCGAGCCCGGACTGCTTGTAGCCGCCGAAGGGCGAGCCGAACGCCATGCCGTACATGTTCACGCTGTAGGTGCCGGTGCGCACCCGGCGGGCGACGTCGAGCGCCACGTCCAGGTCCTGGCCCCACACCGAGCCGGACAGCCCGTAGTCGGAGTCGTTGGCGATGCGCACGGCGTCGTCGACGTCGTCGTAGGCGAGGACCGACAGCACCGGTCCGAAGACCTCTTCCCGGGCGATGCGCATGTCGTTGGTGACGTCGACGAACAGGGTCGGCTCGACGAAGTACCCGTCGCTGTCGACCTCGGGCCGACCGCCACCCACGGCGACACGGGCGCCCTCGTCGGCCCCGATGCGGATGTAGCCCTCGACGCGGTCGAGCTGCGCCTCGTTGATGAGCGGGCCGACGTTGGTGCCGAAGTCGGTCGGGTCACCCACGACCTGTGCGGCCATCTTCTCGCTCAGCACGCCCACGATCTCGTCGTAGCGGGACTGCGGTGCGAGCACCCGGGTCTGGGCCACGCAGGCCTGGCCGTTGTTCATGATGCCGGCGCTCAGCAGCTCCTCGGCGACGGCCTCGATGTCGACGTCGTCGAGCAGGATCGCCGCGGACTTGCCGCCCAGCTCGAGGGTGCAGCGCTTGAGCTGCTCGCCGCAGATGGCGCCGATCTTGCGTCCGGCTGCGGTGGACCCGGTGAAGGAGACCTTGTCGACGTCGGGGTGGCGCACCAGGTACTCGCTGACCTGGCGGTCGGCGGGCACGACGTTCAGCACGCCGGCGGGCACGCCGGCCTCGTGGGCCAGCTCGGCGAAGCGGAACGACGACAGGGGGGTGTCGGGTGCCGGCTTGAGCACCATCGTCGAGCCGGAGGCCAGGGTGGGCGCGAACTTGAGCATCGAGATGAACAGCGGCACGTTCCAGGGCACGATGCCGGCGACCACTCCGACGGGCTCCTTGCGCACGATCGCGGGGCCGAGCACGTCCTGGCGCAGCTCCTCGAACTCGTAGGCCTCGAGCACGCCCACGTAGGCGTCGAGCACCATGTTGGTCGCGCCGATCTGGCCGAAGTGCGAGAACAGGATGGTGGCGCCGACCTCGGCGGTGACCAGGTTCGCCAGCTCGTCGGCGGCCTCGACGAGCTTGGCCTGCAGCGAACGCATGACGTCGAGGCGCTCGGCCTTGCTCGCACCGGCCCACGGACCGGACTCCAGCGCCGCGCGAGCCGCCTCGACGGCTCGGTCCATGTCGGCCTCGGTGCCTTCCGGCACGGTGCCGATGACCTCGAGCGTCGCGGGGTTGACCACCTCGAAGCGATCCTGGCCGGCGGGATCCACCCACTCGCCACCGATGTAGAACTGCTTGAAGTCGGTCATGTCGGGATCCCCCTGGGTCGAGCCGGTCGCCGAATCGTACCTGACGCCCCGTCAGATGGTCAGCGGTGTCGGTCTCGCAGCCGCCCGGGTAGGTTCGGTGGTCATGGCAGCGCCCCCCGACGGGAACAACGACGAACAGGGCGGGGTTGACGCTCCTGTGACCGTGGCGACTGCGTCGTCGGTGCTCGAGGGCGAGACCGGCGACGAGATCTTCAACCGACTGGTGCTGCCCGAGGTGGACGTGATGTGGCGGGTGGCGATGTCGCTGACCCGCAACCGCGCGGATGCCGAGGACCTCGTCCAGGAGTCGTTGCTGCGGGCCTACAAGGCCATCGACGGGTTCGACGGCCGCTATCCGCGTGCGTGGCTGCTGACGATCCTGCGCAACACCGAGCGCAACCGGCATCGGCGTCGGCGCCCCGAGCTGCTCTCCGACCCGAACATGGCCGAGGAGCGTGGCCCGCGCACCGACTCCGACATGATCGAGCGGCGCGCCGAGGACCGCGAGTTCGACGAGGCGGTGACCGCGGCGCTCCAGGAGCTGCCCGAGAACTTCCGTCGTGTGATCGAGCTCGTCGACGTCGACGGGCTGACCTACCAGGAGGCCGCCGACGTGCTCGACGTGCCCCTCGGAACCGTCATGAGTCGCCTGCACCGGGCACGACGTCGCATCCGCGACCTGCTCGTGCCGGCCGGGTTCGGGCCCGGCGTGCACGAGGACCTCCCTGCCGCTGCCGTACCCGTCGAGGATGTCCCCGGAGTGAGCTCATGAACGCCGAGCACGACCACCGCGACGCCGTCCCGCTGACGCCACTGACCCCGCTGTCCGAGGCCTCGGGGCTCTGCGGAGGGCCCGGGCAGATCTCGTGCTCCGAGGCCAACGAGCTCATCCAGTCCTACCTGGATCGACACACCGATCCGGTCACGGGTGAGCGTGTCGCGGAGCACCTCGGCGACTGCCCGCCGTGTGAGTCCGAGTTCGTCGTCTACCAGCGCATCATCACGGCGCTGTCACGTTGTCGTCCCGAGCCGCCCCCGGACACCAAGGAGCGCCTCGAGCGCTTCTGTCGGGACCTGTCCTGCGGCGACGCCTGAGCCCACAGCGGCGACGGGCTACTTGTAGCCCACCATGATGTGCTCGACCCACGCGGCGGGTGCTGCGCTCATGAGCGTGCCCAGGTCCCAGTAGTCCCACCAGCGGGTCACCTTGTCGCCCTCGAGCTCGTGGACCGACACGAACGGCAGGTCGACGGTCTCTCCGGACTCCCACGTCCACCGCTCGACGTGCTCGGTCACCACCGTGTTGCCCTGGGCCACGATGCGCCAGCCCGGCACGTGCTCGTAGCCGACGAGCGGCTCCAGCCCCAGTCGCAGGCGAGCGGCGACCTCGGCCGGCCCGAACGCACCCTCCTCGGGCGCTGGCACGTCGCGGTAGTTGCCGTCGGGGGTGAACCAGGCGCCCACCGCCTCGAAGTCGCGTCGGAACAGGTCGGCCCAGAAGGCCTCGATCAGCTCGACGTGGTGGTCCTCGAGTGCGCCCATCCGGTCCCCCTGTGGTCGGTTCGGTTCGACGACGGGGAGTCCTACCACGTCAGGCGGGGTGACCGGGGACGACGTCCTGCACGTCCTCCATGCCGAGCTGCGCGTCCCCTGCGCGTGCCGCCGAGCCCTCGTGGGGCGCGAGCAGCAGGCCCACGTGGTCGCCCAGGTCGACGTGGCGCAGCACCCGCCCCGCGAACCAGTCGACCCCGACGATGACCGGTGCCTGCGCCGGACCGTCCATCACGTCGATGCCGGCGAACTTGTCCACCTCGTCGCCGGTGAGCCCGCCGAAGTGCCGGGCGAGCTCCTCATCGCCCGATCGCAGCACATGCACCGCCACCGCCGGTGTGGCCATGGCGATCGGGTAGGTGTGGTTGAGCTTGGACACCATCGCGAGGAACCGAGGTGGGCGGATGCTGACCTGGCTCGCGAAGCCGACCAGGCATCCGCTGCGCTGGGTGCCGTCGTGCGCGGTCAGCACGAACATCGGCGGGTCGATCGAGTGCATCAGCTGTTCGAACGCCGCGTCCTCGCCGTGGATGCTGTCGCCCTGCTCGGTGCCGTCGTCGTCGCCGCTGGGCAGCTCCGGCTCGCTCCTCGGCTGATCGGCCATGGTGGCTCCCTTCGGTGTGGCGGTTCCGGGTCGGTCTCGGCCCAGCGTCGCACGTCGGTGGCGTTACCGTTCGGCACATGCCCCCCACCTCCGTGCCCGATGCAGCTCCGAACGATGCCGACGTGGTGGTCGTCGCCGATCTGGTGGTCACCGTCGACGACGCCGACCGTGTGCTCGAACGCGGTGCGGTCGCGGTGCGCGACGGCCGGATCGTGCACGTCGGGCCGGTGTCCGAGGTGCTGGCCGCCGCGCCCGGTGCCGAGCGCGTCGAGCTCGCGCACCACCTGCTGATGCCCGGCATGGTCAACGCGCACACCCACCTGTCCATGACCATGTTCCGCGGCTTCACCGACGACCTCGACCTGGCGGACTTCCTGGGCCGGATCGTGCCGGCCGAGGCGGCGCTGCTCGACGCCGACACCGTCGCGACGGGCACCCGCGCCGCCGCCGTCGAATCCGTGCGCGGCGGCGTCACGAGTGCACTCGACATGTACTTCTTCCCCGAGTCGGCCCATCGGGCCGCGTCGTCGGTCGGCCTGCGCTGCCTGACGGGCCCGGTCGTGCTGGACAACGAGGGCATCCACGCCCTGGGGCCCGACGCGCTGATCGACGACGCTGCCGGGTGGCTGGCGGCGAACCCGCCGCGCCCCGGTTGGCGGCCGGTGGTGCAGCCGCACTCGGTGTACGCCGTGGGCCGCGCGGGTCTGGAACGGGCCCGTGACCTGGCGGCTGCGCACGACGCGGTGTTGCACCTCCACGCAGCCGAGACGGAGGCCGAGGTCCAGGGCTGCGTGGAGGCCAACGGCCGTCGTCCGGTCGAGCTGCTCGACGACCTCGGCATGCTGGGGCCGCGCACGGTGCTCGCCCACGGCGTGCACCTGAGCGACGCCGAGATCGACACGCTCGTGCGGACGGGCACCGCTGTCGCGCACTGCCCGGCGTCGAACCTCAAGCTGGCGTCCGGCATCGCCCGCGTGCCCGAGCTGCTGGCTGCGGGGGTCGGGGTGGGCCTGGGCACCGACGGCGCCGCCACGTCGAACGACCTGGACATGTTCTGCGCGATGCGGCTCGCGGCGCTGATCCACAAGGGCACCTCGGGTGATCCGACGCTCGTCTCGGCGCACCAGGTGCTGCGCATGGCGACCGTCGGCGGTGCACGCGCCGCCGGTCTCGGCGACGAGCTCGGGTCGATCCAGGTCGGCAAGCTCGCCGACCTGGTGGCGGTCGACCTGGACCAGGCGCACCTGCAGCCGGTCTACGACGCCGTCGCCACGCTCGTGTACGCCGCCGGCCGCGGTGACGTGACCGACGTGTGGGTCGAGGGCCGGCGAGTCGTCGCCGACCGACAGGTGCTCGCCGTCGACGAGCGTGGCGTCACCGCCGAGCTGGCTGCGCTGCGCTCACGCGTGCTGGCCACCGTCGGCTGAACCCCGTCCGCCGACCACGCGGTCGAACAGCTCGGGGAACACCTTCGACACCTTGTCGAGCAGGTAGTCGCCGTAGGGACCGCCGACGTCGAACACGCTGCGTCCGTCCCAGCGCCCTTCCGCGGCCTCGGCGAGTGCTCGCGCCGTCGGCTCGCAGCCCGGCAGCGGGGTCAGCTCGGCGTCCCACGCCGGATCCAGGAACAGCGGGAACGAGTACCGGTCGCGGTCGGGCAGGCGGACCCGGTGCGCGGTGGAGCGGAAGCGCCCGCCGGTGACCCGTTCGAGCATGTCGCCGAGGTTGCACACGATCGCCTCGGGTGTCGGGGGCACCTCGACCCATCGATCGTCGACGCGCACCTCGAGCCCGCCGGTCTCGTCCTGCACCAGCAGCGTCAGCAGGCCGTAGTCGGTGTGCTCGGCCACTCCCCAGGTGCCGGCGAAGCCGGGTGGGGGAGGTGGGTAGTGGAAGATGCGGAACAGCACGGTCGGCTCCGCGCACCAGCGGTCGAACCACGCTCGCTCCAGGCCGAACGACACCGCGATGCCCGACAGCACCGCGCGCCCCACTGCGGTCAGCTGCCGCATCCAGTCCAGCACCAGCGGGCGCAGCTCGGCGGGGTGGTCGGGGAACTGGTTGGGTCCGTGCAGCGCCAGGCCGGCCTGCACCCGAGGGTCGTCGGCGGGCAGCTCGGAGCCGAAGTAGAGGCCCTCCTTGTCGTCGGGCACGCCCGCCGTGAGCTCGTCGCCCAGCGGGAACCACCCGCGCCAGGCTGCGCCGCCGTTCGCCATCGAGATGGCCTGCTTGGTGGCGTCGTCCTGGGCGAAGAACGCGACCGCCGCGTCGTGCAGCCGTCGGCGCAACTCGGGGTCGACGCCGTGGCCGACGATCTGCAGGAAGCCGACCTCGCGACAGGCGTCGCCGATGAGCCCTGCGGTGCGCGCCACGCGCTCGGGAGGGGCGGTGGGGTCGAGCAGCGAGGAGATGTCGATCGTGGGAACGGACGCCACCCCGTCAATGTGGCACGTCGCGTAGGTTGCCGACATGCAGTTCCGACATCTCGGCCGCTCAGGTCTCAAGGTCAGCGCCATCTCCTACGGCAACTGGATCACGCACGGCTCGCAGGTCGACGACGACGCGGCGATCGCGTGCGTGCACGCGGCGCTCGATGCGGGCATCACCACCTTCGACACCGCCGACGTCTACGCCGAGACCCGCGCCGAGGGGGTGCTCGGACGTGCGCTCGCCGGGCAGCGTCGCGAGTCGCTCGAGATCTTCACCAAGGTGTACTGGCCCACCGGGCCCGGCCCCAACGACATGGGCCTGAGCCGCAAGCACATCATGGAGTCGTGCGAGGGTTCGTTGCGTCGCCTCGGCACCGACTACGTCGACCTGTACCAGGCGCACCGCTACGACCACGCGACGCCGCTGGAAGAGACCATGACCGCGTTCGCCGACCTGGTGCGCGCCGGCAAGGTCCTCTACGTCGGGGTCTCGGAGTGGACCGCCGAGCAGATCCTCGCCGGGGCGGAGCTGGCCCGTGAGCTGCGCATCCCGTTCGTGTCCAACCAGCCGCAGTACTCGCTGCTCTGGCGGGTCATCGAGGACCAGGTCGTGCCGGCAAGCCGCGACGCGGGGCTGTCGCAGATCGTGTGGTCGCCGATGGCGCAAGGTGTGCTGACCGGCAAGTACCTGCCGGGTGCCTCGCTGCCCGAGGGCTCCCGGGCGACCGACGACAAGGGCGGCGCCGACTTCGTGGGGCGCTTCCTGCGCGACGAGGTGCTGGAGCTGGTGCAGCAGGTCGTGCCGCTGGCACAGGAGGCGGGCATCTCCATGGCGCAGCTGGCCGTCGCCTGGGTGTTGCGCAACGACAACGTGGCCTCGGCCATCGTCGGGGCCTCGCGACCCGAGCAGCTCGCCGACACCGCGGCCGCGGTCGACGTGACCTTGGACGACGACCTGGTCGCCGCCGTCGAGGCCGTGCTGGAGCCGGTCGTGGTGCGTGACCCCGCCCTGACCGAGAAGTCGACGCCCCGGACCCGGCTGCAGTAGCCGAATCCGGGGCGCCCCGGTTCCCGCCGGGTCCTGCGCCGCCCACGGGTGGTCGGCGCTGTCGATCACGGGTTGTCTCGGCCGTCGGGGACCGCGACTCAAGAACTTTCCTGTTGCACCCGGGGTGCGACGTCCTTGACGGGTGTTCAGCCTCAGGGTGAGACTGTCCCGGCTGGTTGCCCCGTCCGCTCGGACGGGAGTTCTCGGGGGGAGACTCGATGAAGCTCAACGTCCGCGTGGTCCTTGGGGCCCTGGCGGTGATCGGTGCGGCGGCGCTCGTGCTGCCCGCCAACGTCGGCGCACAGAAGGTGCTCAACCCCGGCACGTTCTCGCTCCAGTCCACCGGAGGCCAGGTGGTGGTCGGCGGACTGGGCCTCGACCTCACGCCCCAGCCGTTGCCGCAGTGCTCCGACGGCCTCGACAACGACGCCGACACCCGCGCCGACGACCTGGACTTCCAGTGCAACGCCGGGCCCAACGGCGAGCCGAAGTCGGCCGACGACAGCGAGCTGGCGCCGGGCTTCCAGCCCAAGGTCAACCTGTCCATCACCGGCACCGTGAACGGCGCCGGCCAGGTCAGCATCCCGCCGTCCGGCGTGGTGTTCCCGCCGGCGTACATCGTCATCAACGTCAACGGCACCTGGACGGTCAAGGCCGAGGTGCTCGCCACCGAGACCGCGACCGGCAGCATCGATCCGCTGACCGGTGCCGTGGTGCTCGACGTGCGGGCACGGATCAAGCTGAGCGGCAACGTCGGCAACCAGCTGGCCAGCACCTGCTCGATCGGCACGGCCGCCAACCCGATCCGACTGAACCTGATCTCGGGGCGCAAGGAAGCCGTGCCGGGTGGCAACGGCGCCATCACCGGGTCGCCGTACAACTCGGTCACCGGCAACGCCCTGCTGGTGGACAACTCCTTCAACGTGCCCGGAGCGACCGGGTGCACCGCGGGCATCTTCGACCTGAACAGCACGATCAACTCCCAGGTCGGCATCCCCTCGGCGGTCGGCAAGAACGCAGCGGTCCTGGCCGGCAAGACCGTGCCGGCGCTCGCCAAGGCCATCAGCCCTGTGATCACCTCGAGCGTTCCGCTGTCGGGCAACGAGGCTCCTTTCGTGGTCTCGCTCAGCGGCGCCAGCTCCACGGTCGCCAAGGCGCCGGCGAGCTACTCGTGGCAGTTCAGCGACGGCACCACCGCCACCGGTGAGTACGTCGACAAGACCTTCGCCGCGGGTTCGCAGTCGGTGACGCTCACCGTGACCGACGGCGACGGCGACAAGTCGTCGACCACCTCGAACTTCACCGTGGCACCGGGCACCGGGACCACGACCACGACGGCATCGACCACGACGACGACGGCGTCCACCACGACGACGACGGCGCCGACCACGACGACGACGGCATCGACCACGACGACGACGGCGCCGACCACGACGACGACGGCATCGACCACGACGACGACGGCGCCGACCACGACGACGACGGCATCGACCACGACGACGACGGCGCCGACCACGACGACGACGGCGCCGACCACGACGACGACGACGCCGACCACGACGACGACGGCGCCGACCACGACGACGACGGCATCGACCACGACGACGACGGCGCCGACCACGACCACGACGACCATCCCGCAGCCGAGCGATGACTCGGTGGCCGTGCGGCTGAGCGGCGCGGTCGCTTACGAGAACGGCGGCACCGGCAACGGCGACATCGCCGTGCGTCGCGACGCCAACGGCATCGTGTCCGCCACCGGCTTCCTCGACGTCGACGGCACCCAGGGCGGCGCTGCCCGCGTGAGCGTCGGCATCCAGCGGGCGTGGATCCTGCCGCTGTGGAGCGGCCAGATCTCGGTCCGTGACCAGGGCGCCGGCGTCAACGTGAGCACGCCGGTGTTCGGCCAGATCTCGCGAGGCGACACGCTGACCTCGGCCCGAGGCACGGCCAACTGGTTCCTGCTCGGCACCTTCCCGAACCTGCTGCGCCCGTACTCGCTCAGCTGGTCCGTCGTCGACGCCGGCTGACCTGCTGACCTGCTGACACGTCCGTCTCGGACGCAGGCGATGCCCCGGCCACGCGGTCGGGGCATCGTCGCGTCCGGGCCTATCCTGCGCCGAGCCGTCGAGCGGGGAGGACCCATGAGCGGACCGTTGCACGACCTCCGGGTGATCGAGCTGGCCGGCCTCGGCCCCGCGCCGTTCTGTTCGATGGTGCTCGCGGACCTGGGCGCGCAGGTGCTGCGCATCGACCGTCCTTCGGCAGCACCGCCCACCGAGGTGCGTCACAACGCCTGGGACCTGTTGAACCGCAACCGAGCCGGCGTCGGGGTCGACCTGCGCTCACCGGGCGGCACCGAGCTCGTGCTCGAGCTGGCTGCGCAGGCCGACGTGCTCGTGGAGGGGTTCCGCCCCGGTGTGGCGGAGCGCCTCGGCCTGGGTCCTGACGTGCTGGCCCAGGCCAATCCCGGGCTGGTGTACGGACGGATGACCGGCTGGGGCCAGGACGGACCGCTGGCGCCCCGTGCGGGCCACGACCTGACCTACCTGGCGTTGTCGGGTGCGCTCGCCCACATCGGTCGGGCGGACCAGCCGCCGACACCGCCGCTCAACCTGGTCGCCGACTTCGGCGGCGGCGGCATGCTGCTGGCGATGGGCATCCTCGCGGCGCTCGTCGAGCGCTCGGCGTCGGGACGCGGCCAGGTGGTCGACGCGGCGATGGTCGACGGTGCTGCGCTGCTCATGGCGCCGCTGTTCGGAGCCTGGGCGTCGGGGTTCTGGAACGAGGCGCGCGGCACCAACCTGTTGGACTCGGGCGCGCCGTTCTACGACGTCTACGAGTGCAGCGACGGCCGCTGGCTGGCGATCGGCGCGATCGAGGCGCAGTTCTACGCGCAGCTGCTCGACGGGCTCGGTCTGGCCGACGACCCGACGCTGCCGGAGCAGAACGACGCGTCACGCTGGCCCGAGCTGCACGACCGGATCGCCGAGGTGGTGCGCACCCGGACCCGCGACGAGTGGGCGGAGCAGTTCGTCGACACCGACGCCTGCGTCGCGCCCGTGCTGACCATGGGTGAGGCCCCCCAGCATCCACATGCCGTCGCACGAGGTGCCTTCGTCGACGTCGACGGGGTGCCGCACCCCGCGCCGGCACCCCGGTTCGACCGCACACCGTCCGCGGCGCCGACCGCGGCGGTCGAGGGCGCCGACGCGGTCGAGGTGCTCGCCGGTTGGGGCGTCGACGCGTCGAGCGTCGAGCAGCTGCGCGCCGCCGGCGTGCTCAGCTGAGCTGCCGGATCAGGTGGTGTAGTCGGCGTTGATGCGGACGTAGCCGTCGGACAGGTCGCAGCCGTAGACGCGCCAGGTGCTGGCGCCGATGCCCAGGTCGACCGAGATCAGCACCTCGTCGCCACGCAGGTAGGTCTCGAGCTGGGCCAGCTCCTCCTCGCCGAGCGGCGACGGGTAGACCTCGGACCCACCGAACGAGATCGTGACCCGGTCCTGGTCGATGTCGGTGTCGTCGGAGCACTTGCCGACCGCCATCGCCACCCGGCCCCAGTTGGGATCCGCGCCGTGCACCGCGGTCTTCACCAGCGGCGAGTTCACCACCGCCTTGGCGACCCGGCGGGCCTGGTCATCGTCGCGGGCACCGGTGACGTCGACCAGCAGCAGCTTCGTGGCGCCCTCGCCGTCGCGCGCCAGCTGGCGCACCAGGTCGGTGCAGACCTGCTCCAGGGCCGCGGCCAAGTCGCTCGGGTCGACCGCGCCGGCGGCGCCGTTGGCGAGCACGGCGGCGGTGTCCGAGGTCGAGGTGTCGGTGTCGACGCTGAGCGAGTTGAACGTCCGGGCCACGACCTGTCGCGTGAGGCGGTCCAGGTCGTCGGCCGAGACCTCGGCGTCGGTGAACACGAACGTGAGCATGGTCGCCATGTCGGGCTCGATCATGCCGACGCCCTTCGCCACGCCGACCACGCGGGGCGCATCCGGCCCGTCGCCCACCGTCGCCGTGGCGGTCTTGGCGAACGTGTCGGTCGTCATCATGCCGGTGGCGACGCGCACGGCGTCGGTCTCGGCGAACGGCCCGCGCAACGCTGCCAGGTGCGACCGGATGCGCTGCATCGGGTACGGCCGCCCGATCACGCCGGTCGATGTCACGAGCACGTCCTCGGTGGGGCAGCCCACCGCGGCCGCCACACCGGCGGCGAGCTCCTCGGCATCGGCCAGGCCCTGCGCGCCGGTGGCGACGTTGGCGTTCTTCGACACCACCACGACCGCCTGCAACGAGCCGTCGGCGGCGTGGCGTCGCGAGACCTGCACGCTCGGTCCCGCGAAGCGGGACCGGGTGAAGACCGCCGCCGCGGTGCACGGGACGTCGGACGCGACGACGACGAAGTCATCGGTGTCGTCCTTGATGCCGATGTTGGCGACGTGGGCGTGGAAGCCGCGGGGGAGTGGCACGGTGTTCATCGGGTGCGAAGTCTCCCACGACGGCCGCCCGCCGACGACGAGGTTCCGACGCGCCGTGACGGCGCTCGCCGGTACCCTCGTCGCCCATGACGCCCTTCGCCTCCGCGCTCGACCTGGCCGCTGCGATCCGCGAGCGCCGCATCAGCCCCAGCGAAGCACTCGAGCTGTACCTGGGACGGGTCGACCAGCTCGACCCGACGCTGAACGCGTTCGCGTTCCGCGATGACGAACGTGCCCGGGCCGACGCGGCCGCTGCCACCGATCTGGTCGCCGCCACGCCGGTCGACGAGTTGCCGACGTTCGTGGGCGTGCCCATCCCGATCAAGGACCTGAACAAGGTCCAGGGCTGGCCGACCACGCACGGCTCGCGGGGAGTGCCCGAGCACCCCGAGACGGTCGACGACCCGCCGGTCGCCCGGTTGCGCGCCGCGGGGTTCGTGCTCATGGGCAAGACGACCACACCCGAGTTCGGCACCATCTCCATGACGGAGTCGGAGCGCCTGGGGGTGACCCGCAACCCGTGGGACCCGGAGCGCACCCCGGGCGGATCCTCGGGCGGCGCCGGAGCCGCGGTCTCCGCGGGCATGGCCCCGATCGCGCACGCCTCCGACGGCGGCGGCTCGATCCGCATCCCGGCGTCGTGCAACGGCCTGGTCGGGCTCAAGGCCAGCCGCAACCGGATCACCAACCGCGTCGAGGCGATGACGTCCGCGTCGACGTCGGGCGTCGTCACCCGCACCGTGGCCGACACGGCAGCAGCGCTCGACGTGCTGGCCGAGCTGGACCGGGGAGCATGGAACGTGGCGCCGCCGCACGGGGCAGCGTTCCTCGACGAGGTGGGGCTCGATCCGGGGCGGCTGCGCATCCGGGTCACGTCGGCCAACGCACTCGGCGTCGACGTCGCGCCCGAGTGCGTCGACGCGGTGCGCGCCGCGGCGACGATGCTCGCCGACCTGGGGCACGACGTGGTCGAGGGCGAGCCGCACTGGCCCGATCCGGGACAGTTCCTCACCGGCTTCCTGACCGTCTGGTCGACCATCGCTGCGGGCATCGAGGGCCTGGACATCGAGGCGGTCGAGCCGCACAACCGTGCCAACTGGGACCTGGCCATGGCGACCACGGCCATCGGCTACGCCCAGGCGCAGATGATGCTGCAGGACGCGTCCCGCGAGTTCACCCCGCAGTTCGGCACCGACTTCGACGTGCTGGTCACCCCGACCATGGCGGTCGTCCCCCCGTCGGTGGGGTCGATCTGGGAGGGCGTCGAGGACGACCCGGGTGCACCGCTGCTGAACGCCACGCCGATGGCTGCCTACACGGCCATGTTCAACGTCACCGGCCAGCCGGCGATCTCCCTGCCGCTGCACTCCACTGCCCAGGGGCTGCCCGTCGGCGTGCAGCTCGCCGCAGGGCCGTGGGAGGAAGCGCTGCTGCTGCGCCTGGCCGCACAGCTCGAGCAGCACGCGCCGTGGGTCGACCGCTGGCCCACCCTCGCGCTCGGCTGATCAGGGCTGGGCGGTGGCGCCGCCCTGGCTCTGCTGCTGGGCCTGCTGCTGCGACTGCTGGGCCTGCTCGACCAGGAGCCGGGGGGTGACGAACAGCGAGCGGGTGGCGCCGCCCCACTGGGGCCAGGTCGCGCCGGCGACCTGCTTGTCGACGTAGAGCTCCTCGAGCTCGTCGTCCTTGCCGGTGGCACGCACCGAGCGCACCGTCACACGTGCGGGGTCGGTGGTGTCGGTCAGGTAGATGGTGCCGTCGTGGATGAGGTTGGCGGCGCTGCGACCGATGGTGGCGCGGAGGGTGGGCTCGTCGTCGTGGGGGCGGACCACGAGGATGTCCTCGACCGGGTCGGTGTCGGTGCCGCCGCCGCGGGTCAGCAGCGCGGTGCCGTCGATGTCGAGCGACTCGAACAGGAGCTGGCGTTCGCCGCTCACCGGCACGTCGCTGTGGTCGCCGACCATGTCGATGCGCACGAACGAGCTGGTGCTGGCGCCGTTGACCTGCAGGTAGACCATGGAGCCACGCACGAGCATCTGCGACACGCCGATGCCGGTGGAGGTGCCCGAGGTCGGGTCCGGGTCGTCGCCCTCGCGCTCGAGGGTGAGCGCCAGGTGCATCTCGCCGCTGCCGTGCTCCTCACGCCACAGCTCGGTGCCCTCCGCGGTCTCGCGTGAGACCAGGACGTGCTCGCCGTCGGGGGAGCCGGCGCCGACGTAGCCGGTCAGCAGCTCCTCGGGCTCGTCGCCGCCCGGTGCCCAGCGGCGGACCGAGCTGGTCGCCAGGTCCTCGTTGTAGCGCAGGTAGGTCACCTCGGCGCCGTTCACGACGGGCACCAGGTAGAAGCCTCGGTCGATCGTCGTGACCTTCGCGTCGGTGTCGACGTAGAGCAGCTGGGTCTCGCCGCCGACGGAGGCCTGCAGCACGAACCCGTCGGCGTCGGCGCCGATGGCGGTCAGGTCGAGGAAGTCGTAGGTCTCGGTGCGACCGATCTCGTCGCCCGAGCCGGCATCGATGACCACGGCCTGGAAGCCGTCGGCGACCCGGGTCACGGCGAGCACGCGACCGTCCGCGCTGAGCACGCCGGCGTTGCCGACCTGCAGATCGTCGATCGTCTCGGTGGAGTCGTCGCGGAGGTCGCGCACGGTCAGCCCCTGGCCGTCGAGCGGCCACGACACGACCCAGCGCTCGTCCAGGCTGATGGCGCAGTTGCCGGTGCCCACCTGGTCGACCGCAGTCGTGGAGGTCGCCAGCTGGCAGCCCTCGGCGGTCTGCACGTAGGTCCCTCGGCGCAGCACCGTGGTGCGGGCCGTCGTCGAGCGGGCGAGCTCGGACTGCTCCTCGCCGGGTGTGCCCGCACTCACCACGCTCGAGTCGCCCTGGCCGTAGGCGAGCAGCACGCTGCCGTCCCACGTGCGCCCGAGCGAGTTGATCCACACCTGGCCGTCGCCGACGGTGGTGGTGATCTCGAGCGGCGACAGCGCGTTCGAGGTCAGCAGGCTGTCCTGGTCGGCGGCGTCGCCGGGGTCGACGGCGTAGATGGCGATGTCGGTCGCCCCACCCTGGGGGTCGGGGGTGTCGGCCAGCAGCAGCTGCCCGGACGTGGGGCTGGTGCAGCCGGCCGCGCCGAGCGCAGCGAACGCGACCGTGGCGAGGAGCAGACGTCGATGGGGGACCCGAGGCATGGCCGAACCGTACCGGCCGCCGCACCGACCGGACCATCCACCACCCGCCGCCGTGGTGGTCGTGGTCGTGATCGCTGTCCTGGTTGTCCCGTGGCTGAAGTGGGTGGCACCGGCGCGGCATGTCGTCGTGGTGCCACCCACTTCGGGCGATCGAGGCACAGGGTCGCGTGACCCGCTGCGCGTTCGGCCGGTGGCGGCCACGCTGTCGGCGCATGTCGGAGGACGACGAGATCACCCAGGCAGTCGAACAGCTGGCGGCACGACAGCACGGCGTGATCTCACGTGCCCAGGCGTTGTCGTTCGGCATGACCCGGGTTCAGGTGCGCAGCCGCGTCGAGCGGGGCGTGTGGCAGCGTCTCGCCCCCGGAGTGCTGGGCTTCGCTGGGCACCGAGACAGCCTGCGCCGACGCTGCTGGATCGCGGTGTTGAACGCGGGAGACGACGCCGTGCTGTCCCACGGGACCGCTGGGCTGCTGCACGGCATGTGGCCGCTCGATGCAGGTCCGATCGAGGTGACCGTTCCGCGAGGGCACACCCGAGCGCTGGCGGGCACGACGCGCCATCGGCCCCGGGTGCTCGAGCCGCGTCACCTCCACCAGATCGACGGTCTCACAGTCACGACCGCGGCTCGCACGATCCTGGACCTCTCGGCGCAGGTCCGTGACCGGCGGCTGGCAGAGATCGTCGAGCACTGCGAGGTCGAACGGATCTGTTCGCTCATGACCGTCGGGGCCGAGCTCGGTCGCACCCGTCGCCGCGGACTCCCCGGTGTCCGGAGACTCGAGTCCGTGCTCGACCTGCTCGGGGGCGGTGAGCCCGTGCCGCACAGCGAACTCGAGCGACTCGGCGACCAAGTGCGTCGCCTGGCCGGTCTGCCGGAGCCGCTGCACGAGCATCCGCTGCCCTCGGCGCGGGGCAGGCTCGGCTTCGTTGATCGCGCCTGGCCGGAGGCGATGTTGATCGTCGAGTACGACGGTCGTCGCTGGCACACCCGCCGCTCGCAGATGAACAAGGACCACCAGCGCGACCTGGAGGCCAGTGCGCTCGGTTGGCACCCGCTCCGTCTGACCTGGGAGCAGCTCGCAGACGACGTCGCGGGTACCGCTGAGCTGTGGGGCGCGACCTACGAGCGTCGGGTCGAGCTGTGTCGCGGCTGAAGTGGGTGGCACTGGCGCGGCATGTCGTCGTGGTGCCACCCACTTCGAGCAGTACGGCCACCCGCGGATCCGACATGGCCCGCTGAGGCGGGTTCGGCGGGACGCGTCGGCGACGTACCATCGACGCCGATGAGCGCGATCTCCATGGACGGCAACCGACTCGCGGACGACCTCAAGGCCGACATGGCCACCCGGGTCGCCGCGCTCGCCGAGCGGGGCATCACCCCTGGGCTCGGCACGATCCTCGTCGGCGACGACGGACCCAGCGCCAAGTACGTCGGAATGAAGCACCGGGACTGCGCCGAGGTCGGCATGCACTCGGTCGACCGTCGCCTGCCGGCCGACGCCACCCAGGACGACGTGCACGCGGCCATCGACGAGTTGAACGCCGATCCGTCGGTCGACGCGTTCATCGTGCAGTACCCGTTCCCGAAGGGGCTCGACTACGGCCGCGCCCTGCTGCGGGTCGATCCCGCCAAGGACGCCGACGGCCTGCACCCGGTCAACCTGGGCCTGCTCGTCATGGGCGAGGCGGCGCCGGTCGCCTGCACCCCTCGGGGCATCGTGCACATGTTGCACGCCTACGACGTGCCGGTCGCGGGCCAGCACGTGGTGATCGTGGGACGCGGCCTGACCATCGGCCGTCCGCTCGCGAACCTGCTGGCGCTGAAGGGTCCGGACACGAACGCAGCGGTCACGGTGGTGCACACCGGCGTCGAGGACCTGGGCGCCTACACCCGCACCGCCGACATCGTGGTCGCCGCTGCCGGATCCCCCGGGCTGATCACCGCCGACATGGTGCGCCCCGGCGCGGCCGTGGTGGCTGCGGGTGTGTCGGTGATCGACGGCAAGGTGGTCAGCGATGTCGACGACCAGGTCGGCGAGGTGGCCGGATGGTTGTCGCCGCGCATCGGGGGCGTCGGCGCCATGACCCGTGCGTTCCTCCTGATGAACACCCTCGAGGCGGCCGAGCGCGCCGCCGATCGGGACGCGGCACTCGCCGGCGACGCCGGTACGCTCGGGTCGTGACCACGATCGTCGAGCGCTTGGCGCAGCGTTCCGGCCCTGCGTTGAGCGTCGAGTTCTTCCCGCCCAAGACCGAGGCGGGAGAGGCGCTGCTGCGGCGCACGATCGACGAGCTCGACGTGCTCGACCTGGCCTTCGTGTCGGTGACCTACGGGGCGGGCGGCTCGACCCGCGACCGGACCCGTGACCTGGTCGTCGAGATGAACCGGGAGCGGAGCTACCCGGCGATGGCGCACCTGACCTGCATCGGCCACACCAAGGAGCAGCTGACGACGCTGCTGGCGGACTACGACCGCAACGGCGTGCACGACATTCTGGCCCTGGCCGGGGACCCGCCGGCCGACGGCAGCCCCGCCGAGGGCGACTTCACCTATGCGCTCGAACTGGTCGAGCTCGTGCGCAGCCAGGGCGACCACGTCACCGTCGCCGTGGCGGCACACCCCGAGCTGCACCCGCGCTCGGTCGACCGTGACAGCGACCGTCGCCACCTGGCCGCCAAGCTGTCGGCTGCGGACCTGGGCATCACGCAGTTCTTCTTCGACGCGGATGACTACTTCCGCATGCTCGACGAGCTGGACGCGCGGGGATGCGACACCCCGGTGCACCCCGGGCTGATGCCCATGTCGAACCCCACCGGTGTGCGACGCATGGCCGCGATGTCGGGTGCGTCGTTCCCCGAGGAGCTCGCGGCCCGGGTCGAGGCTGCCGACGAGGCCGACCGTCACCGGATCGTGGTCGATGCTGCGCTCGAGCTGGGCAGCGCCCTGCTCGAGGGTGGTGCGCCGGGTCTGCATCTGTACGGACTGAACCGCTCCGAGGTGGTCCTCGACGTGGCGAACGGCCTCGATCTGGGGCGCTCGCCGGGCTGAACGTCGTTCTGCTGAGCGGCCTCTCGGGTCGCCGCCCACGGACCGGCCGATTGAACTAGGTTCGTGGCCTGGGTAATATCACCCAGTGCTCGGCGGGTAATTCGTTCGATTGACACCGTCGGAGCCACCACCCACACTTCGAAGGCGGTTCGGGCGAGTCGTCAGGTGGGAAGGGGGATCGGCAGCTGTGTGTCGATTCCGACTCAGGGGGAGTTCGACCAAGTTGGCAGTGTTTCGGAAGGCGAAGCCAGAGGGGACGAGCGGCGGCGCCCTTCGTCGACGCGGTGGGTCCATCGACTTCGACAGCGCGGACGAGACCGTCCTGGCCACCGAGATCGAGACGTGGGTCGAGGGCAACCGCCCGAAGCTGGGCGAGGTGATGCTGGAGATCGGCGCGGTCAACCCCGACGATCTCATCGAAGCGCTGCAGCACCAGAAGGAGAACCCCACCGAAGAGGGCCTTGCTCGTCTGGGCGACATCCTCCTGTCACTCGGCAAGGTCGACGAACTGGCGCTGGCCGCTGCGCTCGCGCAGCAGTTCGGCATCCCGCTGGCGGACCTTCGCCACGAGAAGCCCGATCCCCGGGTGACCGAGTTCGTCGGAGAGACGCTGGCCCGCAAGCACCAGGCGATCCCGCTGCGAGAGGAGAACGGCCGCATCTTCCTGGCGGTCGCCGACCCGCTCGACACCGAGGCGATCGCCGAGCTCACGATGCACTGCAAGCGCATCGGCCTGCTCATGGGCGCGCGCAGCGACATCGAGCGTCTGCTCGACGAGAGCTACAACGTGCTCAACCAGGCGGAAGGCCTGATCCAGGCGTTCGAGCTCACCGATGCCGATGCGCTCCGCCAGCAGCAGGAGGACGACACCTTCGGGGCCGACGACAACGCCCCGGTGGTGCAGGTCGTCAACCGGATCATCACCCAGGGCGTGCGGAGTCGGGCCTCCGACATCCACATCGAGCCCGGCGAGCAGATGGTGCGCGTCCGCTACCGCGTCGACGGCGCCATGTCGGAGGCCATCCAGCTGCCCAGCCGGATGGCCTCGGCGTTGGCGAGCCGCGTCAAGGTCATGTCCGATCTGAACATCGTGGAGCGTCGTCGGGCACAGGACGGGCAGTTCGCGGTGTCGGTCGACGGGCGACCGATCGACATCCGTGTGTCGACCGTCTCGACGGTGCACGGCGAGAAGGTCGTCATGCGCCTGCTCGACAAGACGAAGTCTCTCATCAGCCTCAAGGACCTGGGCATGAACCCGGTCATCGAGGCGCCGTACATGAAGATCGTCAAGGCGCCGCTCGGCATGCTGCTGTGCACGGGGCCCACCGGCTCGGGCAAGACGACCACGTTGTACGCCACGCTCACCGAGATCAACGACCCGACGCGCAACGTCGTCACCATCGAGGACCCGGTCGAGTACCAGTTCGACGGCATCAGCCAGATGCAGGTCAGCTCCACCGGCATGTCCTTCGCGGACGGGCTGCGCTCCATCCTCCGCCAGGATCCCGACGTGATCCTCGTCGGCGAGATCCGCGACGAGGAGACGGCGCGCATCGCGATGCAGGCCGCGCTGACGGGCCACTTCGTGCTGTCGTCGCTGCACGCGGTCGACGCCGTGGCGGCGGTGCACCGCTTCACCGACATGGGGATCGAGCCGTTCCTGGTCGCCTCTGCGATGAGCGGCGTCGTCGGCCAGCGACTCCTGCGTCGCACGTGCCTGGCATGTCGTGAGCCGTACGCGCCGACCCCGGCCGAGGTGCGCATCGTGGCCGAGCACGTGGGGCACCAGCCTGACAAGTGGCTGCGCGGCAAGGGCTGCAGCGTGTGCCACAACACGGGCTTCCGCGGACGTGTCGGCGTGTACGAGCTGCTGCAGGTGACCGACACGATCCGGGAGCTGATCGTCGGCCGTGCCACCCACCACGAGCTGCGCGCCGCGGCGATCGCCGAGGGGATGCGGACGATGCAGGAGCAGGCCTTCGAGCTGGTGGTGGACGGCGTCACGACCGTCGAGGACGTGCTGCGCAGCGTGTACGCGCCCGGAGTCGACGGCGACGAGCAGCAGAAGGAGCTGCCGCCGGGCAAGCGAGAGCTGCCCGAGGGGCCCAGGGCGATGGAGCGGGGCGGCGGTGTCTCGACCGGGAGCGACGAAGGTCCGTCCACGTTCGAGGCGAATGCGGAGGGAACCGTGTCCGAGGTGGCCTACGCCGCTGACGGCTCGGTCGAGGCGCCGGCGGGCGCAGAGGTGACACGATGACGGCGACACAGGCCAAGCAGCACAAGTACCGCTACCAGGCCGAGACCCTCGACGGCGACTCGATCAAGGGAGAGATCTCTGCGCCGTCCATGGTGGCAGCTCGCAACGAGCTGGCCGTGCAGGGCATGCGCGTCACGAAGATCGCCGAGCGCAAGGGCCTCAACCTCGAGCTCACCAAGGAGAAGGTCCCGCTCGTCGAGATCATGCACTTCTCCCGGCAGATGGCGACCTTCCTGCGCGCCGGCGTGCCGATGACCGAGGCGATCGACAACCTCCGCATCGACGCGAAGAACAAGCGCTTCAAGTTCATCCTGGGCGACGTGCTCGAGCGGGTCACCGGTGGGCGATCGGTCACCGAGGCGCTCAACGAGCACGCCGACGTCTTCCCGCCGTACTTCATGGCGCTGCTGGGCTCGGCCGAGCTGACCGGTCGCATGGACGATGCGTTCGACCAGCTCTACCGCTACATCCGACGCGACATCGAGCTGACGCGAGCAGTGCGCAAGGCGCTGATCTACCCCGTCATCCTGCTCACGTTGTCGCTCGCGGTCTGCCTCGTGATCGTGGTGTTCGCCATCCCACGCTTCGCCTCCTTCTTCGAGGACTTCGATGCTGAGCTGCCGCTGCCGACCCGCATGCTCATGGCCGTCGCCGACTTCGTGCAGTCGCCGGCCGGCCTGATCACCGGCCTGATCCTGCTGTTCGGGAGCATCGGGCTTGTCCTGTACGTGCGCACCGAGGGCGGACGACGCAACCTGCACGCCCTGCAGCTCAAGATCCCCATGATCTCGACCGTGGTGACCTACTCCTCCACGGAGCGCTTCACCCGGGTGCTCGGGGTGCTGCTCGACGCCGGTGTCCCGCTGCCCGAGGCGCTTCCCACCTCGATCGACTGCTCCAACAACCTGGTCTACAAGGAACGCCTGTCCGAATCGATGGAAGGAGTGCTCGAGGGCCGCGGCTTCGCCGAACCGCTGGCGCGCACCGAGCTGTTCCCCTCGACGGTGATCCAGATGATCCGCGTGGGTGAGCGCTCGGGCGAGCTGTCGGAGCAGCTCGAGAACGCGGCCGGCTTCTACGAGGAGGAGCTGGACTACGCGGTCGACAAGCTCACGGCCTGGTTCGAGCCGATCATCATCATCTTCATCGGTGCGGTCGTCGGCTTCGTCGCACTCGCCATGGTGAGCGCCATGTACGGGCTCTACAACCAGGTGGAGCTCTGACATGTCGGCGCTGGGGACACGACGCACCGACCGCGGCCAGGGCGGCCAATCCTTGGTCGAGCTCATCATCGTGATCCTCATGCTCAGCACCGTGTTCCTGGTGATCATCGGTGGGTTGTTCACCATCAACCGGGCGTCGGAGACCAACGAGCGCATCCAGACCGTCGACGCGGCGCTGATCGCGTACGGCGAGATCCTCCGGACCCAGGTGCCCTATGCGCAGTGCGCAGGCGGCTTCGAAGAGGAGGCCGTGGCGCAGCAGTACCAGACCGCCGCCGAGGCCTACATCACCGGCAACACCGGCCCGGGCGCGGGCGCGGTCGAGGCCTGGCTGCGGCCGCCGGCCATGGAGGTCGTGATCACCGCAGGTGTCGACTCCTGGGATCTGGCCGAGCGCGAGTTCGTCTCGGGGTGCGTGTTCCCGGACTCCGGCATCCAACGCGTCTCGTACAGCGCCACGTTCCGTCAAAAGAACGCCGACGGCGATTGGGAGGCGGTCGCCACCCGAGAGGGCCAGGTCGTCAAGCGCAAGGCGGGTCCGTCATGAGCATGCACTCGAGCCGCCGACCGCGTAGCCAGTCGGGCTTCACACTCATCGAGTTGCTGATCGTGCTCTCGCTGTCGGCGATCGTGCTCTTCCCGATCTTCGCGCTGATGAACCAGACGTATCTGCGCGTGAAGCCCGAACAGGAGCAGAACCAGGCGTCGGCCCAACTCCGCCTGTTCCGCACCAACCTGCTCAACGACTGGACCCGGGCCCGGGTGATCCGCATCAACGCCACGCCGGCGAGTCCGGCCAACGCCCTGCCGACTCCGACCGATGCGCTGAGCGAGGCCCGCATGGATTGCCGCGGCGGTACCTACCCCTGGTACGGCGGGAGCTCCAACCCGAACGCTCTCATCAAGGAGATCCGACCGGCGATCGCGATCCACACGCACGCGAGCGGCAACAACACGGGTCGGCGGATCGTCTACAGCATCGTGCTGAAGAAGAACGGTCGGATCGACATCGTGCGTCGCGAGTGCGGCCACCTGGGCAAGACGAACCTGGCGATCGGTGAGTACGACCCTTGGTCGGACGACTGTCCGGGTGCCGCCAACCCGAACAACCCGATCTGCGACATGTCGGCCACCACGGCGACCGAGAAGGTCATCATCCGCGACGCCACGGCCATGAAGCTGCCGACGGCGTGCAACAACTCCAACGCCGCGCCGCCCTTCACCGCGTGCGATGCCAACGTCACGCTCGTCGCCTCCGACGGCAAGACCACCGTGCAGCCGGACGTGGTGGACCAGGCCCGACAATCGACCACGATCCGGCTCTACCAGCCCGTCGTCAGCTCCGGACGGATGATCCGTGGGCTGTGGCCGCTGTACGTGGTCTACGACACCGTGGGGAGGCCGTCATGATTCGCACACCCCGTCCTCGAGCTCTCGTCCGTCGCCGGTTTGCCGACCAGGGCGGTTACGCCCTCATCGCCGCGCTCGCCGCGATGCTCGTGTGCACCATCCTCACCGCAGCGCTGCTCGGGCTGACCACCGACACCAACCGGATCGAGCAGAGCGGTCGCGTGCGTGAGCGCCAGATCCGCGCCGCCGAAGGCGGCATCGAAGCTGCGATCAACCAGTTGCGCAACGCGCAGGCCGTGGCGGCGCCCAAGCCGTGGGTCAGGGGCCAGCCGTTGGCGATCCTGACCCAGGCGCAGATCGGTGGGTGCGCCGACCTCATGGACGCGCCGCTGGACCCGTCCGACCCTCCGCCGGAAGGCACGACCCAGCTGGCGCCGTTGCTGACCATCGACGAGGTGCCGGTGCGTGTGGAGTGCACCGACCAGGGCGGCTACCCGCTCAGCCCTCCGCCGGCCGGTGAGCCCGATCAGTGGATCCCTGCCGACAACGGTGGTCCCAGCTTGCGGCTCGTCGGCGCCGATGGCTACACCCGCAACTGGGTCGACAAGACGACCATGCCGTGGGCGGCCGCGCTGGGCACGAGCTACTACAGCAGCGAGATCACCGGCTCGAAGGCCTCGTTGGTGCACACCGGAAAGGCCCCGCTGCGGATCGTCGGGGGCCTCGAGGCGCGCAACCAGGTGGTCGCACTCCGCAACCCGCTCACCGCCAAGGTCGCGGGCCCCAGCGCCGATGCCGAGCTGCAGCCGTACGGCGAGGCGGTCGAGGTCACGGGCTACGCCCAGCAGGGCGGTGGCGGGCTCTACGCCAACTCGACCGGCGGCACCGGCTGCGGCGTCGCCTCGCCGGCGAACATCTGGGGTGTCCAGTCGTCGATGGTGACCTCGAGCTCCTCGGTCGACACCTCGACCAGCGGCTTCAGCTGCGGCAACTCGGCCTTCGCGGACGGCACCGGCCTCGGGCTGCTCTTCCCTGGGTCGGGCGACTGGACCAACGCGGACGTCAACTCGGTGCGCAACTCGCAGCGCGACGGCGACGCGTTCGCCGGTCGCGGCCTGCCGACGAACTGCAGCGCGCTGAAGTCCAACGGCGTCGTCAACCTGTCGGCCTACACCGTGTACGACCGCGACGACACCGCCATCCTCAACCAGTGGTTCGTGCGCGACGGGGTCAACGACTGCACCGACACCACCTTCTACTTCGGCCCCGGCGACTTCTGGTTCGACGCCTGGGACCCAGGCAACTCCAACCCCGACCTCCGCTCGACGCTGCGGTTCGACGACTACTCGTCGGACTGGGTGTTCGGCGACGCGCTGCTGACCGGACCGAACGGCTGGAACCCGACCTCCGGCCGTCCGTCCAAGGCAGCGTTCCCCAAGGTCTGCGACACCGACAAGATGGGCGCGAACATCGTGTTGAGTTCCCGCACCGGCCTCTGGCACAGCTCGGGTCGCGTCGCCATCTGCGGCCCTCGGCCGCCGGTGACCACCGGGACCAACTACAACGCCCCGTCGGGGGCGCCGGTGCACACCACCGCCATCTGGCAGCGGACCTCGACCGCCATGGGTGACCGCCTCGCGGCCGACTCTCCGAGCTCTGCCTCCGGCTGGTCGGTGACGGGCAACTTCGCCACCGCGCTCCGCAACCAGGACGGCAACCGAGTGGGTACGTCGGTGACCGTGCCACCCGTCGTCTATTTCGACGGGAACTTCCCGTACATCCACTTCCGCAACGCCTGCTGGACGTTCGGCAACTGCGGCCAGGTCACCCGTACGTTCACCGCCAGCAACTTCTTGAACCTCAACGGGGTGAATCCAGGTTCGGAGACGATCGACAACGCGTACATCGATCTCACCGGCAATGCGGCGTGGGCGAACGGCAGCGGTGCCAGGATTGTCTTCACCGTGGCGCTCACCGGCGGTGGATCGTGCAGCTTGGAAGTCGCCGGGCTGCCCACCAACTTCGTCACCAAGAGCTACACGCTGCGTGACGGTGCCAACGGGCCGTGCGCGGGCGTCATCAACAACCGCTCCCAGCTGCGCGGCGCCAACATCACGGTGGCCGTCACCATGAACAACCCGGCGCTGGGGTTGAACAACCCCGGTGCGATGTCGTTCGAGATCGACAGCCTGCAGCTGCGCACGACATGGCGCCCTCGGGTCGCCAACTCGGTCACCAGCCCTTCGGGTTCGGGCGTTGCCGGGTTCCAGGCATTCACCTCACCGACCCTGGCCCGCGTCGCCGGAGACGGTGTGGCGCAGGCCCGTCGCTCCTGCACGGAGACCCTGTTCAACTGGCTCTGCACCAGGGTCGAGTGGTACGAGTCCCGGCTGGACTTCAAGTTCGAGGACTCGCAGCTGCTCGACGGCTTCCTCCCGCTCACCTCCGCGTCGGTCGACATCGACATGACCCGAGTCCATTCGATGTGGTCGGCCGGCGGACCGAACTACGACAAGCGCTTGGTCCTCACCCTGACCACCCCGTCGGGGGAGACCTGCACCGTCGACAGGACCCGCGATCAGTTGATCGCCGCGCTCCCTGCCACCAGCACCGGCGCCGACGGCCGTGTCGTCGGCTCCGGCAAGGTCTCGCTCGACCTGCTCGGCGGCACCGGGCCGTGCAACGGTCTGCGCACCGGTGACTTGGTGAACTCCTCGGTGTCGTTGCTGCTCCGGGCCAGCAACGAGTGCTACACCACCTGCAACTTCGGCTGGGATGTCGACGCCATCACGTTGAAGGCCACCGCGAGCGGCTACAGCAAGCCGGAGACGCCGTTCCGGGTCCGCTGGAACCCGTACAAGCAGGGCAACACGACTCCCGGCGACCCCGGTGAGCCGGGTGACGCGCTGTTCAACGTGGTCGGGTCGACCTCGATCACGACCAACGACGTCGAGGTCGACTTCGACGGCGGTGGCCGTCCGGTTGGTCAGCCGATCTTCGTCGGCGGCAACAACAACCCGGGTCTGGTCGCCGCCACCCTGGCGTCCAAGGCCGTCGACGGCGCGTGGCCGAACCCGTGGACCAAGGCCGACAGCGACCGCTTGCCCGATCCGGTGTCGTCCAACGGCTCCATCCGGCCGCCGGTTCGCCGCGTGCTGCTGACCGCCTGCGTCGTCGAGAACGCGGATCGCGCCGTGAACCAGCACGAGCTGGTCCGGCGGGTGCAGGTCGAGGTCGACGTCCGCGACGACGCGAAGTCGGGCGGCGCCATCGACATCGGTCGAGAGGTGCAGGTGCGCCGCTGGAAGGTGCTCGGCGGCTCGAGTCCGATCGCCACCGGCGCCGCAGCGAGCACGCAGGATTGCAGCCCGACCGGCGAGTGGTGAGGGCCGTTGCAGGCGGTGGGCAATTGTGCCCAACCGGTTGTGGTACGGGTACCGGCCCGACATGATGGCGGGGTGTGCCGAACGGCACTCAATTCACAAGGGGAGACTTACGTATGCGTGTACTCAATGAGCGGATGAAGGCTCGTGGCCAGGGGGGCTTCACCCTCATCGAGCTCCTGATCGTGATCGCGATCCTCGGCATCCTCGCCGGTGTGGTCGTGTTCGCCGTCGGTGGTGTCAACGACACCGCACAGGAGAAGGCCTGCGAGATCGAGGGCAAGTCGATCGAGACCGCCATCCAGGCGTACATCGCCGACAACGATGCCAACCCGGCCTCGCTGGCCGACCTCGCGCCGACCTACCTGAAGGAAGATCCGGACGCGAACTGGGTGCTGGCTGGCACCGAGGTCACCGGTGAAGCCGACTGCGTCGGCGTCGTCCCGAACTGATCCGTCGGTTCTGGCACTGAAGGAGGGCGGGGCCTGCGGGCCCCGCCCTTCGCCGTTGTGCGACGGACTTGCCAGCGCCGGCGGAGTCCGGTTCGCTGTCCATGAGTCCGATTCAGGGGGAGGCCCACCGTGGCTGCTGTCGACACCACACCCATCGATCATCTGCTGCGGTACCTGTGGGACACCCAGGCGACCGATCTGCACCTCGCCGCCGGCACCGCACCGCGTGTGCGCATCGACGGCAAGCTCTGGTCCATCCCCGAGGCCGAGCCGATCACCGTCGAGTTCATGGAGCGTGCGCTGCAGGGGCTGCTGTCCGAGAAGGACCAGGACGAGTACCTCGACCACCGTCAGATCGACTTCGCGTTCACCTGGGCCGACACTGCACGGTTCCGCGCCAACGCGTTCTTCCAGCTGGACCGCCCTGCGCTCGCCCTCCGCCTGATCCCCACCGAGATCCCCACCCCGGAGAGCATCGGCCTCCCGCCGGGACTGTCCGGCCTGCTCACGCGGCCGCACGGGCTGGTGCTCATGACCGGCCCCACCGGCTCGGGCAAGTCGACCACGCTCGCCGCCATGATCGGCTGGATCAACCAGCACCGCCCGGTGCACATCCTGACCATCGAGGATCCGATCGAGTACATCCATCCTCCGTCGGTGGCCCTGGTCAACCAGCGCGAGGTCGGCACCGACTGCACCACGTTCGCCGAGGCGCTGAAGTCCGCCCTGCGAGAGGATCCCGACGTCGTGCTCGTCGGTGAGATGCGTGACCTGGAGACGGTGGCGCTCACCCTGACCCTGGCCGAGACGGGTCACCTGGTGTTCGCCACGCTGCACACCAACGACGCTGCCCAGACCGTCGACCGAGTGATCGACGTGTTCCCCGCCGACCAGCAGGAGCAGGTGCGCACGCAGTTCTCCATGGCGCTCGCGGCGGTCATCTCCCAGCGGCTGATCCCCCGCGTCGGCGGTGGTCGCGTCGCTGCCTACGAGGTGCTCATGGGCACCCCGGCGGTGGCCAACATCATCCGTGACGGAAAGATCCGCCAGCTGCGCAACCTGATCGCGACCGGCCAGCGCGAGGGCATGATGGTCATGGAGCAGTCGCTCGCCGCGCTGGTGCAGGCGGGTGTGATCAGCTACGAGGACGCCATGGCGGCGTCGGTGCACGCAGAGGAGATCGCCGGGCTGGCGGCCGGTCACCCGATCCAGCCCGTCGGCTCGGTCGGGTGAGCCCCGAGGAGACGGTCCTGCTGGTCGCCGGGGCGCTGCTGTTCCTGGCGATCGGCTCGTTCGTCTGCGTCATCATCGACCGGCTGCCACTCGGGCTCGACGAGCCCAACGAGTACGGCGAGCTGTGGGACACACGCCCCTGGCGCGAGGTGCTCGGAGGGCACAGCCGCTGCTCCGACTGCGGCGAGCCGGTCAGGGCGCGCGACAACATCCCTCTCGTGTCGTGGCTCTTGCTCCGCGGTCGCTGCCGCGGGTGCGGCGCTCGCATCCCGGCGTTCCACCCCCTCGTCGAGCTGGCCAGTCCGCTGCTGTTCCTGGCGATGGTGTGGGCGATCGGCTGGCACCCGACCCTGCTGCCGGTGCTGTGGCTCATCCCGGTCGGGTTGGCGGTGGCGGTGATCGACCTGCGCACCCTGATCGTGCCGACCCGGATCGTCTGGCCGGCCTTCTTCGTCGCCGTTGTGCTCGGTGTGGCGGTCGCAGGACTCGAAGGCCAGTGGGACTGGCTGCTGACGGCGCTGGTCAGCCTGCTTGCCTTCGCCGGGCCGCTCTTCATCCTCTGGTTCGCGCTGCCCCGAGCGATGGGGTTCGGCGACGTGCGCCTGGCCACCCTGCTCGGGTGGACCATGGGCCTGTACGCCGGCAGTCGGCCGATCGCGGGGCTGTACCTGGCGTTCATCTGCCTGGCGGTCTCGTCGGCCATCGGGCTGGTAGTGGGCGTGGTCGCGCTGGGAGCCCGTGGACGCAAGGCGCAGGTGCCCTTCGGCCCGGCGCTGGTGGCCGGCACCTTCGTCTGCATCGCACTCGCACCCGAGATCCTCGAGCCCTTCGGCGTGCTCTGACGACGCTCGAGGACGACGACGTCGACCTGTTCACCGTTGTGGATGAACGGTGTTCGTGATAAACCACGTCGGCGGCATCCTTGGGAGGCGCCGCCGGGCGAGGGGAAGGCGCAAGATGCGGAAGAAGATGGACGTCGCAGGACGTCGACTGGTCAGCACGCGTGCGGGCGTGTCGTTGCTGATCGTGTTGCTGATGGCTGCCGTGGTGGCGCCGACCACGTTGCTGGCCGGAGCGGCGACTCAGACCGACCAGTTCTCCATCACGGTGTCGCCCGCCAACCAGCAGATCCAGCCCGGCGGGTCCACCGGCTACACCGTCGCCGTCACCTGGGAACAGGGCTTCAGCGGCGCGGTGAGCCTGGCCATCGATCCGGCCGTGCCGCTGCCCGCAGGGCTGACCGCTTCGTTCTCGGCCACCACGGTGACGCCCGCGTCGCCCTCGTCAGTGCTGACCATCACTGCGGCGCCCGGGTTCAGCTCGACCGCGAGCGTGTCCATCGTGGTGCGCGGCACCAGCGGCGACCTCACGGCCGCGTCCAACTCGGCCAGCGTGGTCCAGGTCGCCCTGGTCCCGAGGTGCCTCGTCGATGTCACGGTGAACGTCACCGAGCAGGGCTCGGGTGTGCCGATCACCGGCGCCGCCGTCTCCGGTGGCTCGAAGAACGGCACCGCGGGTGCCGCCCCGGGCAGCTACGTGCTCAAGGACGTGGGCCTGGGCGCCGGCAACGCGCCGATCTCGGTGACGGTCTCCGCTGGGAAGGACGCGCCCGGCAACAACAAGGTCGGCACGTACTGGAGCAAGGCTGCACCGATCGTGCTCAACCCGCCAGCTGACATCGCCGGCTGTGAGAACGGCGTGCGCGGCACGGCGTCGATCGACCTCCAGCTGGTCAAGGTGCTGCCGGCGTCGCTGCGGGGCTCGGTCTTCGAGGGCGTCCTCGGCGCCGACGGCTCGGTGCAGCCGACCACCACGCCGGTGCTCGGCGCTGCGGCGGCGGTGACCTCGGTCGGGTCCGCAACCACCCAGGCCGACGGGTCCTTCGTCTTCCGTGACTCGCCGACGGGGACCAACGCGATCCACCTCGGCACCGACAACGCGCCGCTGGACACGGTGGTGAACCTGACGAAGGCCTCCGCCACGCCCGGCGAGGGCTACTGGGCGTCGTCCGTGCCGACCGGGACCATGGTGCCGGGCGGCGACTACGCCGTGACCGGCTACCTGGTCAAGGAGTGCACCGCAGGGCTGTCGGTCAAGGTGCTCGACGACTCGACGGGACTGCCGATCTCGGGCGCCACGGTCGGCATCCGCTCCAACGACCCGCTGTACACGAGGTTGGTGAACGTGACGACCGACGCCAACGGCGTCGTCAACCCGAACGTGCTGTTCGGCTACAACAACGTGCCCAGCGCCATGCGTGTGAGCTCCATCCGCACCGGCTACAACAACGTGGCCAACGTGGGGACCCCGGTGCTGACCTGCGGGTCGGTGCCCGCCGAGCCCATCGTGATCCGCATGGTGCCGACCGCCACCAGCCAGCCGGCGGGCTACGCCACGGTCACCGGCGTCGTCAAGGACGCCGAGAGCGGTCAGCCGCTCGCTGGCGTCCTGCCGCGCTTCCAGCCCTGCACCAAGATCGTCGTCGACGACTGCGCAGCGACGCCCTCGGGAGCCGACGGCAGCTACACGATCACCAGGGTCCCCGTCGGACAGCTCGGTGGCCCCACCTCCACCAACGGCACGGTCTCGCCGGCCAACACGGTGCCGGGCTATTACAGCGCGTCGGTGCCCGTGACGCTGACGGCGGGGCAGTCGTCCGTGGCTCCCGAGCTCAAGCTCGTGCCCCGGCGCTTCGGCCTGGTGAAGGGCGTCGTGCGCGACCGTGACTCGGGCGAGCCCGTGGCGGGCGCCAAGGTCTCGGTGCTGTCGACGACCTGTCCGGCCACCGCGACGGAGTGCTCCGTCGTGACCGCTGCGGACGGCAGCTACCAGATCGACCAGGTGCCGTTGGGCAACAACAACGCCACGGTGGTGCGACAGGTCCGGGTCGAGTCGGCCGGGTTCTGGACCAAGCAGGCCGGCGTCAGCTTCGTGGATCGACAAGATGCCACCCAGGACTTCCAGATCGTCGAGCAGTGCGCCGGCGGCGTCGTCGTGGGCACGATCACCAGCTCGGTGAGCGGCAACCCGGTCGCCGGCGTGCGGGTCAGCACGCCGAACGCGACCCAGGTCGTGTCCGGCGCGGACGGCCGCTTCGAGCTCCAGGGCATCCCGGTCGGCACCGACAACACCCCCAAGGTGGTGGTGGTCGCGTTCCGCAGCGACGCCTACTACGACCTCAACGAGACGGTGACGGTCGAGTGCGGCAAGGTCACCACGCTCAGCCCCAACCTCGGGGCCACCACGACCACGACGTCGTCGACGACGACCACCACCTCGTCGACCACGACCACCTCGTCGACCACGACGACGACGAAGCCGACGACGACCACCACGTCGTCGACCACGACGACGCAGCCGACGACCACGACGACGACGAAGCCGACGACGACCACCACGTCGTCGACCACGACGACGCAGCCGACGACCACGACGACGACGAAGCCGACGACGACCACCACGTCATCGACCACGACGACGCAGCCGACGACCACGACGACGACGAAGCCGACGACGACCACCACGTCATCGACCACGACGACGCAGCCGACCACCACGACCACGCAGCCGACGACCACGACGACGCAGCCGCCGTCGGGGCCCGACTCGGTGACGGTGACGCTGACCGGATCGGTGCGCTACCAGAACTCCGGCACCGGCACCGGAGGCTTCACCGTCGCCCGCGATGAGTTCGGCGTGCGTTCCGTTCGAGGCTCGCTGGCCATCCCGGGGACCAAGGGCGGCGTCGCCAAGGTCACCGCGACGGTCGACCGTGCCTGGATCCTTCCGCTGTGGTCCGGCGAGGTCCGTGTGACCGACCCCGGAGCTGCCGTCTCGGTGGTGACGCCGGTGTTCGGCAACGTCACCGCCGATCGGGCGAGCGGTGCCGTGAACGGCCGCAGCGACTGGTTCGTGGTCGGTGTCTTCCCCGACCTCTTCCGTCCCTACAGCCTCTCGTGGTCCATCGTCGACGCTGGGTGATCGACCGGTCGGCGCACCATCGGTGCGTCGACCGGTCGCCCCGTCGGCACGCGGAGCCTGGCCCGCCAGAGCGGGACGGGACGAGCAGATGACATGCACGCCCCGACGGGGTCGATGCGCCAGGAGCGTCACCGCGATCCTCGTCGGGCTCGTTCCCGCGCTCCTGCTGGCGGGCTGTCTCCGCAGCGACGTGGACGCGGTCGTGGAGAGCGACGGCGCCGGCGAGATCACGATCGACGTGATCCCCGACTCCGACGTGATGGACGCGCTCGCTGACACCGACATCCAGGGACTGGTGAGCACGAGCTCGACCCTCCGCGCGGAACGGACCACGATCGACGGACGGGAGGGCTTTCGCATCTCCGTTCCCTTCCGTGACCCCGACGAGCTCGGACAGCTGATGGTCGCCGGGGCGACCTTCGCCGGCCAGCAGATCTCGTTGTTCTCGGAGTTCACGGTGCAGGAGATCGACTACGGCGCATGGCGGCTGAACGCCACCCCCCGCGCCAGCGCCGCGGTGATCGCCGGGCCCTCGGGCGAATCGCTGAGCGACGACGAGCTCCTCGCGCTGGCCGAGCGCTCGACGGGCCTCGGACTCGGCGGCGTCCAGATGTCGAACCGTTCGGTGGACTTCTCGATCACCCTCCCTGGAGCGCTCGTCAGCTCGAACGCCTCGGACGTCGACGGGACCCGAGCCACCTGGCGGCTGACCGGTGGCGACGTCCCGGAAGTGCTGGTTATGGAGACCGAGCCCAAGCAGTTCCCGACCCCCGCGCAAGCCGTGGTGGCGGTCGGTGCGGTGGGACTGCTCCTCGGCGTGGTGCTCCTGGCGCTCGGGCCGGGTCGCCGCACGAGCCGAGCCGGTGCTCGGCGCCGCAAGCGGGTGCGCACCCAGGCCCGGCCGGCGCAGGGGTGGAGCGCCGCGGGTCCCGACGGTGCGGGCGAACCACCTGCCGTGCCGTTGCCGTCGCTCGCGACTCCACCTGCGGCACCACCTGCAGCCCCGTCGGAGGAGATCGCGACCGGCGACCAGGGTGGTGAGGAACCCGCACCTGGCTGGTACCCCGACCCGGCGGGCACCTCCGCGCAGCGCTACTGGGACGGTGCCGACTGGACCGACGAGGTTCGCTGAGCGCTCCGGCGGGCCGCCGTGTGGCGGTGTCACCTCCCGACGTAGCCTCTCGGCTGACGACGGACCGGCGAGGTGCCGGTTGCAGGACAGGAGCCGGACCGGTGCGCGCACTCCACCCAGCCACGGGCGACGCATGATCGCCCCGCAGCAGGTCGCTGCCGCCCTGCGTGAGTCCGTCGGCACGACCATGCGGGGCAAGGCCGAGGTCGTGGATCTGGCGCTCGCGGCGCTGATGGGCGGCGGTCACCTGCTCGTGGAGGACCTGCCCGGCACCGGCAAGACCCTGCTGGCGCGTTCCATCGCGGCGGCGGCGGGCTCGACGTTCGGCCGAGTGCAGTGCACCCCGGACTTGTTGCCCACCGACATCACGGGCACCTCCGTGTTCCGGCCCGACTCCGGCGACTGGCAGTTCCGGCCGGGCCCCGTGTTCGCGAACGTGGTGCTGGTGGACGAGGTGAACCGCGCCTCCCCTCGGACCCAGGCGGCGCTGCTCCAGCCGATGGAGGAGCGTCAGGTGACCCTCGACGGCACCACCTGGTCCCTGCCGGACCCGTTCTTCTGCATCGCGACCCAGAACCCGTTCGGGCAGATCGGGACCTTTCCGCTGCCCGAGAGCCAGCTCGACCGCTTCGCGCTCACCCTGTCGATCGGGCTGCCCGACCGGGCGGCCGAACGGGAGATCGTCACGGGTGCCGGCGGTGTCGACGTGCTGCCGAGCGTGCAGGCCGTGACCACCCCCGAGGCGCTCGCGGCAGCGATCCGTGCGACGGCCGCCGTGCACTGCGACGACAAGGTCGTCGAGTACGTGCTCGACCTGACGGCTGCCACTCGTACCGGCGAGCACCTGAGCCAGGGCGCATCGCCGCGTGCCTCCACCGGCATGCTGCACCTGGCCCGCGGCCACGCCGTCGTGGCCGGGCGGGACTACGTGGTGCCCGACGACGTCCAAGCGGTGTTCGTCGGGGCGTACGCCCACCGGGTGATGGTGGCCGGACGAACCGACTCCATCGCCGCCAGGGAGGTGCTGGCATGGGTGATGAGCCAGGTGCCCGTCCCTCGGCTGTGAAGCCGCCCGGTCGGACCGAGGTGCGTCCCACCATCTTCGGGGTGGCGCTCGCGGTCGTGGTCGTCGCAGGTCTCGCGCTGCGCCCGCCCACGGCGGATCCGTCGGTCACCGGCCTGGTCGGTGCGGGACTCCTGGGTGCGTTGGTGATCGGTGCGGTGTGGCCGGTGGTGCTGGTCGCACGGGTGGGACTGGTGGTTCGCCGCGCACCGGCGGACCTGGTTGCGGGGCAGCTCGGCTCGGTCGAGGTGGAGCTGTCGGGCCGAGCGGCGAGCCTGTCGCTGTCCTGCTCGGGCAGCGGCGTCACCGTGGTGGACGTGGTCGCTCCCGACGTCGTGCGCCTCCCGATCACGGTGTCCCGTCGGGGTGTGTATCGGCTGATCCAGGTCGACGTGGCCAGCGACGCCCCGTTCGGCATCGTGCGGGCGCTGCGCACCCGGACGGTGCCGCTCGCCGAGGAGCTGCTCGTCGGACCGGTCCCGGTCGACCTGGTGGTCCCCGCCGGCGAGCTCGCCGGCGATGAGTCCCTCGACAGCGTCGCCGGCGCATCGCTGCGCGGCGACGCGGTGCGCTCGGTCCGTCCGTACGTGGTCGGCGACCCGTCGCACCTGGTGCACTGGCCGTCCACCGCTCGGTCGGGCCAGCTCGTCGTGCGCGAGCTGGATCCCCCTGCCATGAACGGCACGGCGATCGTGGTCGATCTGAGCGGTCCGGCAGAGGTCGACGAGGTCGAGCGGGTGGCCTCGCTCGCCGCCGGCGCAGCCCTGCGGCTGCTCGGCGACCGGTGCCGAGTCGTGCTGTGCACCGCCGAGGTGACCGGTCCGGTGGCGGGCGAGGTCACGAACGACGAGCAGATCCGCCAGCGCCTCGCCCGGGCGGTACCGGGTGCGTCTGCCGCCGCACCTCACGGCTGGCCCGTGCACCGCCTCGTCGCCGGTGGAGCCGTCGGATGACGGTGTCGGCCGACCGCTCGTCGATCCCGCCCAATCGGGTCTGGATCCTGACGTTCCTCGTCGGCGTCGCGCTCTGGTGCGCTCTGGCGTCGCTGCCCGACGGCGGGCCCCGCCAGGACGGGCGCTCGATCGCTGCGCTGGCTGCGGCCTTCTGCACCTCGCTGGCCATGTTCGGCCTGCGCTCGGTGCCGATCCGGTGGGTCGTGCGCGGGATGTCACTGGCGAGCGGGATGTTGCTGGCGCGCTTCGGGGAGCTGGGCGCGCTCGAGGGCATCACCGGATCGTGGAAGGTGCTCGCCTGGTTGGCGGCCACCAGCGTCGCGCTCGTGCTCGCCCCCTCGAGCCGTTCGGTCGCCGGCTCGCGCCGCGGCATCGCGCTGCGCGTCCAGGACGTCCCGGCGCCGACGACCCGTGAGCACCGACAGCTCGAGGAGCCGGACCTGCGGTTCGGGCGCCCGGGTGTCCCGCTGGCGTTGGTCGTGGCGTCGGTGGCGCTCGTCGGGGCGGTCGCGCTCCTGCTCGGCCCACGCGCCGCGCAGGCGTTCCCGGTCGGTGCCCGTCTGGGCGATGCGCTCGACCTGGGGGACGCACGTGGGGACAACGCGCTCGTGGCGACGGAGCGGCTCGACATGACGACTCGACCGCGCCTGACCGACGAAGTCGTCATGACGGTGCGATCACCGGTGGCGTCCTTCTGGCGGACCGAGACCTTCGATGAGTGGGATGGATCGGGCTGGACCCGCAGCCAGGGCCGAGCGGCGTTGCTCGACGACGGCCGCGTCGTGCCGTCGCGCGACGACCTCGCCGCCCGGTCCGGCGCACCCACCGAGCAGGAGTTCCGACTCGAGACCGGCTACGCGACCGCGGTGCCGTCCGCCCCGTCGGCGGTGCAGGTCGACAGCCCGGTGATGCTGGCGCAACGCAGCGACGGCACCCTGGTGTCGCCGATCGATCCGATGGGGAGTGGGACGACCTACAAGGTGACCAGCCGCCAACTGCCCTCCGACGACGCCACCCTCGCGTCGGTGAGCGACCAGCCGGTGCCCGACGAGGTCCTGGAGCGCTACGCCGCATCGCCGGTCGCCACCGATCGTGTGCGACAGCTGACGCGCGAGATCACCGACGGCGCCGACAGCGACATCGCCCGCATCCGGGCCATCGAGGGCTGGCTGGACGACAACACCGAGTACTCGCTCGACGCTCCGCTCTCGCCCGACGGGGTGGACGTCGTCGACCACTTCCTCTTCGAGACGCGCCTCGGTTGGTGCGAGCAGATCGCCTCGAGCCTGGTCGTGATGGCCCGCCTCGCGGGTGTGCCGGCACGCCTCGCGACCGGCTTCACCGATGGAGAGTGGGACGCCGTCGGCGGCCGGTTCGTCGTGCGCGAGCTCAACGCGCACTCGTGGGCCGAGGTCTGGTTCCCGGAGGTGGGGTGGGTGACCTTCGACCCGACCGCCCGTGTCCCGCAGGCCGGCACTGCGGCCGCGACCGCGGGGGCCGACGCACGAGATTGGCGTGAGATCGCCGGTGTGGCACTCCTGGTGGTGGCTGCGGCGTCGCTGTTCGCAGGGGCCATCCGGCGCAGGTTCCTTCGCGCACGCGCCCGATGGTCCGAGCGTCGGGCGCATCGAGTCGCGGCGCTCGAGCGCTGGGACGTGCGGGCAGAGTCCGAGATCGAACGGCGCGGCGCCGCTGCCGGCGTCGAGCGTCGCCCGGGTGACACGTTGCCCACGTACGCGGCTGCCGTCGCGGAGGTCGTCGACGACGAGGAGCTCGTCGGGGTCGCCGGGCGGATCGAACGGCATCGCTACGCCCCGGGAGGGGCTGGTGAACCAGCCGCTCCAGGGGCTGGTGGACCGCCCGACCCGGGGTGAGCGCGCCGAACCTGAGCGCTGCGCCCAGGCTGGGGGAACCCCTCATTGACCGTCGGCGGGACGGGAACGAGACTGGGATCGGCCATGTTCGGCGCCGTTGCTGTGGAAAAGCGGACCGGTGCGACGGAGAGGAGCAACTTCAGGTGCGGGTGCGACTCCCGAGGGCGAAGGGTGCGGTCTCCACGCGCGACGTGGTGGCGGGCCGACCCCGCGCCCAGCACGGCTTCGTCCTCATCGAGGTGGTCGTCAGCCTGGCGCTCGTCGGCAGCGTCGTGCTCGCACTGGCGGGCGCGCTGCTGATGCTGGTCAACAGCACGAGGTCGACCTCGGAGCAGCAGCAGATCCAACTCGCGCTCTCTGCGATGTCCGAGAGCCTGCTCGTCGCGCCGTACCTGCCGTGTCCGGACGATGCCGATGTGGATGCCTACAACGACGCGTATGCGGCGTGGCCGTCTCGGTGGACGCCGACGAAGCCCGGGATGCAGGCCAGCATCGTGGCGGTGGAGTACTGGAACGAGCAGCTGCCGTCGGCTGACGGTGGGGAGCGTCCGGGTTTCGGTGACGTGTGCCCGACCATCGACCAGGGCGCCCAGCGACTCACGGTCGAGGTCGTCTGGAAGGGTCGCCGCGAGACCGCGCAGATCGTCACGACGGCGACGCCATGACCGTCCCGACCGTGCGGGAACGCGCTCGAACGCAGTCCGGCTACACGTTGGTCGAGTTGCTCATCGCGATCGCGGTCGCCGTCGTCATCTCGCTGCCGCTCACCGCGTGGGTGGTGCTGGCGCTCGATCAACAGCCGACGACCCGGGACGGGCTGGTGCGAACCAACGCCACCGGATTGCTCGGCTCGGCGTTCCCCGGCGATGTCGCCGTCGCCGGCAAGGCGGCCGTGAGTGGCGAGGGACTGGGGGAGCCGTGGGCTGCCGACTGCGGTGCCGGGAGGGCCGACAACGGTTCCGTGCAGCTGGTGCTCGTCACCGGTGGCACCGACGTCGAGAAGATCGTCTACACCGTGGCAGATCGTTCCGACGGGGCATCACGAGATCCGTCGCGCAAGAGCATCTGGCGCAGGACCTGTGCGGCCGGACCCGGCGGGGCGGTGACCGACGAGCAGGAGCTCTTCGCCGACGTCCGTGTCGGGTCGACGGTCGTGACGTGCTCGTCCGAGCCGGGCGACGCGCCGTGTCGGCAGATCGCGCTGCGGACCACACCCGTGTCCGACGACCGCGAGATCCGCGTCAGCGCCACCCGTCGCCTCGACGAGGAGTCGGTCCCGACCGACTCCTCCGGTGTGCCGCTGCCCACTGCTCGGATCCAGCTGGTCGAACGCAACGGGACCCAGGCGATGACTGCGACGTTCTCGGGGACGGCGTCCAGCGCTGCGGCCGGCCGCAGCATCGTCAGCTACCAGTGGGAGTTCGAGTCCGACCGGGGCGTCACCGCCGACTCGACGACCGCCGCGACCGTGACCGCGAGCTTCCCTGCGGCGGGCAGCTACACGGTGCTGCTGACCGTCACCGACGACGGCGGCGGTTCCAACACCCACCTCCTGCAGATCTCGTCCGCGAACCTCTCGCCCGTGGCGGTCATCGGCTCCATCAGTCCCGATCCGGTCAGCGCCGGAGCACCGGTGACCCTCTCGTCGGCGGGATCGTTCGATCCGGACGGCGCCGTGGCGCGCATCGAGTGGTCGTTGAACGTCCCCGGACCCGGTGGGACCTCCGACGTCGTCGCCCTCGAGGGCGCATCGCCCGTCTGGACCGCGCCGGCGGGCACGGTCGGGACGGTGTCGGTCACGCTCACCGTCACCGACACCCAGCTCGGTCGATCGAGCGCGTTCTCGTCGTTCCTGGTCCTGGATCCGTCGGCCCCGACCAGCACGACCGTGCCGACCGACCCCGGGGACCCAGGTGCCCTCGTCGCCCGGTTCACCGACGCGCCTGGAGGCTCACCGGCGCAGCGGTCGTTCGACGCATCCAGCACCACCGGAGCCGACGCTGGCGCGACGTTCTCCTGGGTGTTCGGCGACGGTGCCACGGGCAGCGGCGCACAGGCGACGCACACCTATCCCAACAGCGGCGAGTACCCGGTCCGGTTGACCGTCGTCACGGGGGACAACCGCTCGGCGACCGTCCAGCGCACGGTCAACGTCGGAGGTGCACCCCCGGCGCCCACCGACATCCGAGCCGTCGGGTCGAACCTCGTCTGGTCACCGGTGCCGGGCGCCAACCGCTACCTGGTCGACTTCGTCTTCACCGCCACCGGGTGCGATCGAGCGATCCTGGACCAGGTCGTGGCGGTCGGCCCGTCGCCGTCGAAGGCGATCCCGGCCAACCCCTGCACCGGGGTCACCCAAGCCGTCGCTCGTGTGGGCACGGTGGCCAACGGCGCCACCACCTGGTCCGGCCAGGTGTCGTTCCCGGCCGATGCCGGCGGGGCGTGATGAGCCTGCGGCAACGACGGTTCGAGCGGGGTCAGGGCGGCTTCACGCTCGCGCTGGTGCTCGCCGTCGTCGGGCTGACGTTCGTGGTGATCGTCGCGCTGCTGGGCTTCCTGCTCACCACGATCCGGATCACGGAGAACCAGGAGAAGGACGCCCGGGACCTGAGAGCGGCAGACGGAGCGATCGCCGCCACGATCAACCACCTGCAACAGGTGCCCGGCGGCTCGTTCGCCGAGTGCGGGGACGTCGGTCCTGAGCTCGCCGAGGGCCTTCGCATCCCCTTCGACGCCGTCGGCGGCGCTGACGATGTGGAGGTCACCTGCGGCAAGGAGGACTTCGGTCCCTCTGCGGGCGACGTGAAGCTGGTCGGCAACGGCTACGGCGGCCTGGTGTCGGACTGGACCACGGCATGGCCCTGGTCGTCGCTGGACGGCGGCTCGCCGCTCGGAGGCATCGATCCCTCGCTCATCCACACCGGCGACGCCGCGCTGCAGTTCAACGGCAACGTGTCCGCCCGGGCGGGCGCCGCCGTCCTCCGGGACCCCGTGTCCGGCACGCCGGCGGCGAACGTCCGTGGCTCGTACACCCAGGGCACGGCCGGCCTGGGTGCCAGTGGCACGTCGTGTGGCCTGTTGGCCGAGCCCGAGTCGCCGACCCAGGTCCAGGCGTCCGGTGGCATGACCTGCGGCGCCACGATCACCCCGCCGGCCCAGCAGAACTACGGCATCGACACCACCGAACGATCGGTGAGCGGGAGTTGTCCGGCCGGCCCGGTCGTGACCCTGCCGGCCGGGCGATACGACCAGGACGACGTCCGGACGCTCAACCGTTGGTTCGGAGGGGACTGCCCGGATCGAACGTTCCACTTCCCGACCGGGATCTACTGGTTCGACGCCAACGATCCGTCGCGTCCTGCCGACGCTCGTCACACGCTGGTGATCGACGACCCCACCTCGTCGTTCGTGTTCGGCCAGGCCAACGGGTGGAGCCCGTCGGGCGGCGCCGAACCAGCCGACTTCCCCAACGCCTGCTCACCCGGCGTCGATGCCGCGTCGCCAGGGGCGAGCATCGTGCTGTCGGGTCGCACCGAGTTCCGCCACCTCGGGGGGCGGCTGGCGATCTGTCCGTTCGTCTCGCCCGAGGGCACCGCGTATCCGACCGTGCTGCAGCAGGCCACCGCCCCACGAGGCGTGCAGGTGGTGAGCGCGTCGTCGTCCGACTGGGCGTCGCCGAGCAACCTGCTGTCGGGGTCGAGCGCCACCCCGGCCTCGGCGACCTTCACCTGCAGCTTCCCCTCCGGCGGCACGACCACGGTCTTCTGCGAGTCGCAGCGGTCGTTCACCCTGGGGCTGCGGAGCCAGGCGGCCGGACCGCTGTCGTCCGCGTCGCTGCGGCTCACCGGCCAGGAGACCCAGCAGCCGGTCAACCTGGTGCAGAGCCGCACCGCGCGGCTGCGCATCACGCTGCCGGGCGGCGCCACGTGTGATCCGGCGGCGACGCCGGGCGCACCCGATCGAGGACGCACCTCCGTGTACGAGCTCGTGTCGGGCAGCTGCGCCTCGGTGCTCACCGACGGTTCGAAGCTCGATGGCGCGTCGGTGCAGGTCACGTACGCCTACCGCTACGCGGGGGTGTGCGTGTTCGGGCCGTGCCCGATCAGCTCGTCCAACGCACAGCGCCTCGAGCTCTGGGCAGCGGGCGTCGAGGTCAACGCGTGGCGTGGCGACGGGAGCTCGATCGCCGAGGGTGGCACGACCACGTGGTCGTCGACCGTGCAGAACACCCGCCTCGACGACACGTCGACGTCGGCCTCCACCACCCTGTGCGGACAGCCGGTGTGCGGCTTCCGGACCGAAACGACCTACGAGCGATCGTTCCGCCTCGCCGGCGTGCAGAGCCGCACAGGTTCCACGATCGAGTCGGACGACCAGCTGGACTCGGTCGGGGTCGCGATCGATCAGGTCGGAGCGCAGGCACAGGGGTTCAACCTGGCGACGCTGCCGGGGCGGACCCGACTCACCCTCACGCTGAACGACGGCACGGCGTGCACTCGTGAGTTCGACGGGATCGCCAACACGCAGGGGCGCACCTACTACTCGATGATCGACTCCGGGGCCACGAGCTGCGGCGGCACCGTGTTGCGCCCCGACCAGATGACCGGCGCGAACCTCCTCGGGTCGTCGATCGAGGTGCGCTACGTGCTGAGCTGCGTCACCATCAACGGTGTCTGCAACACCTACTTCCAGCCGGTGGCCGTCCAGCACGCGGGGCTGATCGCCACGTCGGAGTCGTACAACGGTCCGGTCACGCAGGCCCAGATCACCGTCGATGCCGACCCGACGGGCGAGGGAAGCTCGGCGAACTTCTTCGGCCCCGCCTACCTGCCCCGCAGCAGCTTGGACATCCGCTGGAACGGCACTGCCTCGGGTGCGTCGATCTTCGGCGGCGAGCTGCAGCTGCACAGCCTCGCCAGCGTCATGGCCAGCGGTGCCGCTGCCGATGTGGTGTGCTGCACCCGTCCGGGCGTGGACAGCCGCAAGGTGGAGCTGACGGCATGGATCGGTGGAGCGCCGCGGCTCGTGGTGAGCGCCGACATCCCTCGGGCGACGGCCGAGGCCCCCAGGATCCTCCAGTGGCGAGAGTGCCGACCTCGCGGCGGCTGCGGCTGACCACGGGTTGGGCGGTTCGTCGACCCGGCAGCGATGAGCCCACGTGGCGGCGCCTAGGGTGCCCGCCATGCAGATCGGTGTCGCCCTCCCCACCATGGCCCGCGGCTACACCCGCGCCACCACGATCGACTGGTGTCGCGGCATCGACGCGGGGCCGTTCTCGTCCATCTCCTGCGGTGAGCGCATCACGTTCCAGAACCAGGAGATGAACATCACCAACGCCGCGGCGGCCGCGCTGACCGAGCGGGTCCAGGTGTTCGTCAACCTGGTGGTGCTGCCGATGCACCCGATCCCGCTGATCGCCAAGCAGATCGCCACGCTCGACGTGCTCAGCGGAGGCAGGGTCACCCTCGGCGTCGGCATCGGTGGACGTGAGCACGACTACCGGGCGATGGGCTCCACCATGGACCGCCGCCACCAGCGCCTCGACGACGGCGTGGCCGAGCTGCGGCGCCTCTGGGCCGGCGGCGCAGCGTTCGAGGGCGCGGATCCGACGGGGCCGTCGTGCGTGCAGGACGGCGGGCCGCCGATCCTGGCGGGTGCCATGGGACCCAAGGCGTTGGCGCGGGCGGCGCAGTGGGCCGACGGCGTGTCGGGTTTCTCGATCGACGCGAACGCCGCCGGCATGGGTGCTGCGGCGGTCGCCGCTCGCCGGGCGTGGGACGACGCCGGGCGCAGCGACGCGCCGAAGGTCGTCACCGGGTGCTTCTACGCGCTGGGCGTCGACGACGCCCAGGCGACGTTGCGCGGGTTCACCTACGACTACCTGCGCATCTTCGGTGAGGAGTTCGCCAGGGTCATGGCCGACGACGCCCCCGTGTGGAACGGCGACCGGCTGCTGCAGGCGCTCGACGAGGCCGAGGCCGCGGGGGTCGACGAGTTCATCCTGGTGCCCGGCACCGTCGACCCGGCCTGCCTCGACGCCACGACCGCCCTCGTCGCCGACCGCTGACCCCAACCCCCGCCCCACGACCGTTCTGTGTTGCCAGACCGCGGTCAGTATCGCGATCTGGCAACACAGAACTGGGTTGTGGCGTCAGCAGCGAATCGAGCCGGAGCGCGCCGAGCGCCTGGCTGCCGTCGTCAGCGCCGCGCGCACCTGCCGGAGGAACTCGGCCGGGTCGGACCACACCAGATGGTCAGTGACCTCCAGCACGGTGAACCCGTCCTCCTCGAGCTGTCGCCGACGTCGATCGTCCGCGGCCGCGTCACACAGGGCCGTGTGGAACTTCTCGCTCTGGACCTCGAGGACGAACGGCAGCACCGGGTGACGGAAGTCGACCCGGCCTGACCAGTTCGCCGCGCCGCCGGAGTCGACCTGTCGATCCAACGTGAGGCCGACCGACTCGAGCAGTTCCTTGACTCGACTCTCCAGACCGCTGGCCGGTGGCACGTACCGCGACCCTCTGGCATCCAGATAGCGGCGCAGTCCGGCAGTTCCGTTGCGACCGCGCTCACCGAGGTCGTCGAGGAAGCGGCCGACGGACGCGCCCGACAGCAGTCGGTCGGACCAGAGGCGATCGGTGAGGCGTTCGGCCCGTGCCTCGGAGCAGACGGCGAACAGCTGGAGCGCGAGGAGCTCGGGCCGCACGATCGGCACGCCGTCGAGGCGGGTCAGCCACTGCCCGGGCAGCGCCCGAACCCGGTGCACCGTGGCCAGCGTCGAGACTCGACGTGAGTTGGAGGTTCGCACCACGGTGAAGGGCCTGAGCCGGCAGGCGCTCCGTCCCCAACGGTTCGCAGCCGACAGGTGCGACAGCACGGCGTCGGGCCCGGCGTCGAGCACGGCGGCCATCGTGGCCTGCTGGGTGGAGCGGGGAGCTCCGGTGCGCCGCACCACCTCGTCGGTCACCGCCTCCCAATCGGGGCTGCGCCAGAACTGGTCGACCTCGCGGTACGAGAGCCCGAGCCGACGCAGCTGCGCGCGCGACACCAACCCGTGCTGTCGTTCCACCAGCGCCACCGCATCTGACCGCACCATCGGCCCATCGTGACGACGGACCATCCTGCGTGTCAGCGGGTCGCGCGCCCCGACACCCGTCCGTCCACGTTCTGTGGTGCGAGACCGCGGTCAGCGCCGCGTTCTCGCAACACAGAACGTGGGGGAGGCGGGTCAGGCCTGGGCCATGCGGGCCTGGAGGTTCTCGTCCAGGGTGGCCAGGAACTCCTGGGTGGTCTGCCACGGCTGGTCCTTGCCCACCAGCAGCGCCAGGTCCTTGGTCATCTTGCCGCTCTCGACGGTTTCGATGCAGACGGCCTCGAGCGCCTCGGCGAAGGCGGTGACCTCGGGGGTGCCGTCGAGCTTGCCCCGGTGCGCAAGGCCCCGGGTCCAGGCGAAGATCGACGCGATCGGGTTGGTCGACGTCGGGTTCCCCTTCTGGTGCTCGCGGTAGTGGCGCGTCACGGTGCCGTGCGCTGCCTCGGCCTCGACCGTGCGGCCGTCGGGGGTCATCAGGACCGACGTCATGAGGCCCAGAGAGCCGAAGCCCTGGGCGACGATGTCGGACTGCACGTCGCCGTCGTAGTTCTTGCACGCCCAGACGTAGCCGCCCTCCCACTTGAGCGCGGCGGCGACCATGTCGTCGATCAGGCGGTGCTCGTAGGTCAGCCCGGCCGCGGCGAAGTCGGTGGCGAACTCGGCGTCGAAGACCTCCTGGAACAGGTCCTTGAACTGGCCGTCGTAGGCCTTGAGGATCGTGTTCTTCGTCGACAGGTAGACCGGGTAGTTGCGCTGCAGGCCGTAGCGGAACGAGGCCCGGGCGAAGTCACGGATCGAGTCGTCGAAGTTGTACATGCCCATGACGACGCCGCCGCCCTCGGGGATGTGCACGATCTCGTGCTCGATGGGCGCCGAGCCGTCGTCGGGGGTGTAGGTGATGGTGACGGTGCCGGCGGTGGGCGCCTTGAAGTCGGTGGCGCGGTACTGGTCGCCGTGGGCGTGGCGGCCGATCACGATCGGCTTGGTCCAGCCGGGCACCAGGCGCGGGATGTTGGAGCAGATGATCGGCTCGCGGAACACCACGCCGCCGAGGATGTTGCGGATGGTCCCGTTGGGGGAGCGCCACATCTTCTTGAGGCCGAACTCCTCGACGCGGGCCTCGTCGGGAGTGATCGTGGCGCACTTCACGCCGACGCCGTACTGCTTGATGGCCTCGGCGGCGTCGATGGTGATCTGGTCGTCGGTGGCGTCGCGGGCCTCGATGCCCAGGTCGTAGTACTTCAGGTCGACGTCCAGGTACGGCAGGATCAGCTGCTGCTTGATGAAGTCCCAGATGATCCGGGTCATCTCGTCGCCGTCGAGCTCGACGACGGGGTTCTGCACCTTGATCTTGGCCATCTTCTGCACCTGTTCCTCTTCGCGGGGCGGTCGATCCGGGCATGAGTGTACATGTTGCAGACAAGTGGTCCCATCCCCGGGGGGCGACCGCAGGCCGACGAGCGACCGTCACAGCTCGGGGAAGCAGGCCCCCCGCCCCAGCGCCGCCAGACCCTCCAGGTCGCCGTCGTTGAACCCCGTCACCGTCGGCGTGATCGTCGGGAACATCAGCTGGGCCTGGTCGTCGACATGGCCCAGGCCGACCAGGTGGGCGATCTCGTGCTGGATCACTGCTCGCACCCCGGCCCGGCCGTCGGGGCCCTCCAGCATCGCCCCCAGATCGGCCGAGTCCATGGTCACGCCGCCGGTGACGAACGCCATCTGCGCGTTCTCGCTCAACCCGCCTGCCGGGTCCGAGCCCGCCGGCTTGACCTCGAACGCGACGGCGGTGCTGCCGGCGTACGCCGCAGGGTCGGCCTGGGGCGCCTCGGGTGACACCTCGCCGAGGCGCGGTGACTCGACGGGGTCCGACCAGCTGAACAGCACCGGCGCCCAGCGCTCGCCGTAGCGCTCGGGCTGGTACGCCGCCCGATCGTCCGAGGGCCGCTCGTCGGTGCCGCCGTTGTCGACGAAGCGCAAGCCTGTCGCTGCCGACACCGCAGCGATCGCCTCGCGGATCAGCACGTCGCCCTCGGGCGGCCCGCCCGGTCGCGTCACGTAGTGGATGGGCCGACACGGGTCGTAGGCCACCGGGGTCACACCGTCGTTCTGCAACCGCAGGAAGGTGTGCGGCCCGCCGTCGCCGGGCACCGCCGGTGGCACGCCCAGCGGGGTCGGCGATGACTCGGTGGATGCCGGCGGCCAGTTCGTCGGGCGCACCACCTCCACGCGCGGGTCGGCAGGCCCGGCCGATGCCGCCGGGTCGTCGCCCTGAGCCCGTTCGAGCGACGTCGGTGTCGTGACCTGGGGCGGCCGGCTCGTGACGAAGTGGTTGATGGCGTACACGACCACCATCGCCAGCACGACCAGGACCGCCACGACCCGGATCGCCCGACCCCGTCCGGCGCGACGAGGGCGGTCCAGGTCGTCGCGGTCGTAGGGGTCGTCCCAGTCGCCCGGCGCGCTGCGGTGCTGTCCGTAGCGCTGGTGCTGGCGGAGGATCTGCTCGTCGGCGAGCATCCGCTGGAGGTTGGCCTGGCGGCGGGCCCGCTCCGCGGCATCGCCGGCGCGCTCGGCTGCCGCCGGTTCGGTGATCGCCGCCGAGCGGATGAAGGACTCGTCGAGCGTCAGCTGCTCGAACGGGTCCGGCTCCTCGTCCGGCGGCGGGTCCTGGGGCACCGCACGATGCTAGGTGGGCCGCGGCGCGCCCGTCCGGGCGCAGGGGTACGATCCGAGGTGAACTTGACGGTTCGGTCAAGTGCGCCCGGCCGACCGCCACCGACGGACGACCTGCCACCCAAGGGGGAATCAATGAAGGTTCTGGACAACTTCTACATCGACGGTGCCTGGGTGCCGTCCAGCGGTGACAGCCACGTCGAGGTCACCGACTCCGCCACCGAAGAGGTCATCGCTCGGGTCGCCGAAGGCACCGCCGCCGACGTCGACGCCGCAGTCGCCGCCGCGACGGCAGCGTTCGCCACCTGGTCGACGACGCCGGTCGACATCCGCGCCAAGTACCTGCGCGACATCGGCGCTGCGCTCACCGCCCGCTTCGACGAGATCGCGGAGACCATCTCGGCCGAGGTCGGCTCACCCAAGTCGTTCGCCCAGATGGTCCAGGCCGGCCTGTCGGTCGGGGAGTGGGAGTCCTTCGCCTCGCTCGTGGAGAACTACGAGTGGGAGCAGCAGGTCAACAACTCGCTGGTCGTGCGCGAGCCCATCGGCGTGGTCGGCGCCATCACGCCGTGGAACTACCCGCTGTACCTGATCATCTGCAAGGTCGTCCCGGCCATCGCCGCGGGCTGCACCGTGGTGCTCAAGCCGTCCGAGGTCACGCCGCTCAACGCCTACATCCTGGCCGAGGTCATCCACGAGGTCGGGTTGCCGGCCGGCGTGTTCAACATGGTCGTCGGCAAGGGCACCGTCGTCGGCGAGGCCATGTCGGCGCACCCGGACATCGACATGATCTCCTTCACCGGCTCCGGCCGCGCGGGTGCCGAGGTGACCCGCACCGCGGCGGCCACGGTCAAGCGTGTCGGCCTGGAGCTGGGCGGCAAGTCCGCCAACATCATCCTCGACGACGCCGATCCGGCTGCGGTGGCCATGGGTGCCGTGTTCGGCTCCTTCATCAACTCGGGCCAGACCTGCTCGGCGCTCACCCGCGTGCTGGTGCCCGAGTCCCGCAAGGACGAGTTCATCGACGCGATCGTCGCCGAGGCCTCGCAGTGCCGACTGGTGGACCCGAAGGCCGACGAGCCCGACATCTTCCACGCCCTCGGGCCGATGTCGTCCAAGGCACACCAGGAGCGGGTGCGTGAGTACATCCGCAAGGGCATCGACGAGGGTGCGACGCTGGCGCTGGGCGGCCCCGAGCAGCCCGAGGACCTGCCCAAGGGCTTCTACGTGAAGCCGACCGTGTTCACCGACGTGACGCCGGACATGACCATCGCCCAGGAGGAGATCTTCGGCCCGGTCATGTCGATCCTCACCTACACCGACGAGGACGACGCCGTCGCGATCGCCAACGGCACCATCTACGGGCTCTCCGGCGGCGTGCAGTCCGCCGACCCCGAGCGGGCCAAGGCCGTCGCTCGTCGTCTGCGCACCGGCCAGGTCGACATCAACGGCGCGGCGTTCAACACCGCAGCGCCCTTCGGTGGCTACAAGCAGTCGGGCAACACCCGCGAGCGTGGCCGCTGGGGTCTCGAGGAGTTCCTCGAGACCAAGTCGATCCAGCTCTGAGCGTCGCTGCTCCGCTTCGTCCTGTCCCGCAGTTCTGCCGCCACGGCGACAGAACTGCGGGACAGAACGCGTGTGCCGGCGGCGATCGCCGCTGAGTACGTTGGAACGCCACCCGAGCCGAAGGTGTTGACCCCCCGTTGACCGCAGTCGCCCACCCCTCCGATGCCGCCCCCGAGGACGAGACCCCCTCGGTCGGCGACCCCGCGAACGCCGCCGCCCCCGGCACCGGTGACCGCTCACCCACCCGCGACGGAGTGGCGCTGATCGCCCGGTTCGTGCGCATGCACCCCGTGCCGTTCGCCCTGTCGCTCCTGGGCGGGGTGTCCTGGGCGCTGCTGGTGGTGGCCGCCACCTACGTGCTCGGTCGGATCACCGACGAGGTCATCGAGCCCGCCTTCTCCGAGGGCGTCGACGCGTCCACCGTCTGGTGGGCGGTCGGAGCGCTGATCCTGGTCGCGGTGCTCCGCGGCCTGTCGGTGGTGGTGCGGCGCTGGTACGGCTCGGTGACCGAGACGCGCATGCAGGCGTCGATGCGGCGCAGCGTGGGGGAGCGGCTGCTCACCATGCCCATGTCGTCGTACCGCAAGCATCCGACGGGCCAGCTGCTCGCGAACGCGGACGTCGACATCACCACGGGCACGCAGCTGCTCATGCCGCTGCCGTTCTCGATCGGGGTGATCGCGCTGGTCGTGGTCTCGCTGGGCAGCTTGTTCAGCGCGGACGTGTGGTTCGCCGTGGTGGCGCTGGTGCTGTTCCCGGCGCTCGCGTTCCTCAGCCGGTACTACACCAACAAGGTCAACGGGCCGGCTGCCGAGGTGCAGGCACGCCTGGGTGAGGTCTCGGCCATCGCCCACGAGAGCTTCGATGGCGCCCTGGCGGTCAAGACGCTCGGGCGCGAGGACGCCGAGGACGTGCGCTTCCGTGCCGCGGCCGACCGGCTGCGCACCGATCGCCTGGTCGTGGCCCGCATGACCTCGGTCTTCCAACCGCTGATCGACCTGCTGCCGAGCCTGGGCACCGTGGCGCTGCTGCTGGTGGGCGCATGGCGCATCGACACCGGCGAGTCGACCCCCGGCGAGCTGGTGCAGTCCGTCGCGCTGTTCGGGTTCCTCGCGTTCCCGATGCGCATCGTCGGGTTCATGTTCGAGTCCATGCCGCGTTCGGTGGTCTCGATCCGACGGGTCGACGCACTGCTCGCCGAGCCGACCGACCCAGCTGCGCAGGGCCGGGCGTCGCACCACCTGGACTCGACCGACGACGCCGCCGGCGCCCCCGCGGCGCGCAGGACCGAGGCCGAGGTGGCCGCGGAACAGGCCCAGTTCGAGGGCCACGGCACCGACGCGCTGCCCGACGGCCCGCTCGGCCTCGAGGTCGACGGCGTGTCGTTCTCGTACGGGCCGGTCTCGGTGCTGCACGACGTCACCTTCCGTGCCGAGCCCGGCGAGGTCGTGGCGCTGGTGGGCTCCACCGGCTCGGGCAAGAGCACGCTGACCAACCTGCTGGTGCGCCTCGACGACCCCGAGGGCGGCCAGATCCGAGTGGGTGGGGTGCCCATCGACCGGGTGGATCCCGACGAGCTGCGTCACGCCACGTCGCTCGCGTTCCAGGAGAGCTTCCTGTTCGCGGCGCCCATCGTGGACAACGTCGCCATGGGTCGACCGGTCGGCGACGGCGGCGTCGAGCAGGCGCTCGAGCGGGCACGCGCCGCCCGCTTCGTCGCGAACCTCCCCGACGGGGCCCAGACGGTCGTCGGCGAACGTGGCGTCACGCTGTCGGGTGGCCAGCGCCAGCGTGTCGCGCTGGCCCGGGCGCTCGCGGGTTCGCCGCGGGTGCTGGTGCTCGACGACGCAACCTCGGCGGTGGACCCCGTGATCGAGGCCGAGATCCTCTCGGGGCTGCGCTCGGGCGACACCACGATGTTGGTGGTGGCGCATCGCCTGTCGACGATCCTGCTGGCCGACAAGGTGGTGCACCTCGAGGACGGACGGGTCCGCGGCACCGGCACCCATGCCGAGCTGCTGGCCGACCCGGAGTACGCAGCGCTGGTCACCGCGTACGAGGACGAGGAAGCGGTCGACCACGACGCCGCCTTCTGCGACGACCCCGACGACGGGACGGTCGAGCGATGAACGTCACGCCGCGGGTCGAGGGGGACGAAGAGGTCGACGCGGGCGCGCTCGAGGTGCTGCGCGCCGGCATGCGCGCCACGCCCGAGCTGCGTGCGGGGCTGGGCGTGTCCATCTCGATGGCGCTGGTCATGGCGCTGGGCAAGATGGTCATCCCGATCTCGATCCAGCAGATCCTGAGCAACGGCGTCAGCGACGGCGAGCCCGACTGGAACTTCATCCTGCTCACCGGCGCAGCCGCGACCACGGCGATGATCCTGCTGGCGGTGCTGACCCGTTTCACCTACATGCGGCTCATGGTCACCGCGGAGAACGTGATCTACGGGCTGCGCACCAGGGCGTTCTCGCACGTGCACCGCCTGTCCATCGCGCACCACAACGAGTCCAAGCGGGGTGTGCTGGTCGCTCGGGTCACCTCCGACATCGAGACGCTCGCCCAGTTCGCATCGTGGGGAGCGGTGTCCTGGGTGGTGAACTCGACGATCATCCTGGTGTCGCTCGTGGTGATCGCCATCTACAGCTGGCAGCTCGCGCTGGTGACGCTGGTGGTGATCGCGCCGATCATCCCGGTGATGCGGCTGGTGCAGAAGCGCCAGCTGGCGGCGTACGACGACCTGCGGACGCGGGTGTCGGACACCCTGTCGGAGATCAGCGAGACCGTGACGGGCATCCGCGCCATCCGGGCCTATGCCGATGTTCCCGCGGCTCGTCGCCGGCTGTTCGGCGCGATCGACCGCCAGTACCGCTCGCAGCTGCGCGCCCGGTTCTTCTTCGCCATCATGTTCCCGGTCTCGGACGTGTTCAGCGGCCTGACGCTGGCTGCGGTGGTGGGCGTCGGAGTGTGGTGGGGGCCCGACTGGGGGCTGTCCGCAGCGACGCTCGTGGCCGTGGTGTTCCTGGCGAACCTCATCGTGCAGCCGGTCGCCGAGATCGGCGAGGTGCTCGACCAGACCCAGACGGCGCTGGCCGGCTGGCGCAAGGTGCTGAACCTGCTCGACGAACCGATCGACGTGGTCGAGCCCGAGCCGGGAGTCGTGCTCGACCCCGGAGCGCTGGACGTGCGGGTCGAGTCGGTGAGCTTCGAGTACGAGCCCGGGCACCCGGTGCTGCGCGACGTCGACCTGCACCTGCCCGCCGGCGTGAACGTCGCCATCGTCGGGGAGACCGGCTCGGGCAAGACCACCCTGGCCAAGCTGCTGTCTCGCCTGGCGGACCCGACCGAGGGCCGGATCGTGGTCGGCGGTGTCGACCTGCGCGACGTGGCGCGAGCCTCGCGCGCCACCGCCATCCGTCTGGTGCCCCAGGACGGGTTCCTGTTCGAGACCACGATCGCGGAGAACGTGCGCTTCGGCCGTGTGGACGCGACCGACGACGAGATCGCCGCGGCGTTCGAGGTGCTCGAGCTCGACTGGTGGGTGAAGGGCCTGCCGGACGGGCTGGCCACCGAGGTGGGCGAGCGAGGCGATGCGCTGTCGGTCGGCGAGCGCCAGCTCGTCGCACTCGCCCGCGCGCAGCTCGCCGATCCGGGCCTGCTGATCCTGGACGAGGCCACCTCGGCGGTGGACCCCGAGACCGAGCGTGCGCTGTCGGTCGCCCTCGGCAAGCTCGCCCAGGGCCGCACCACGATCAGCATCGCCCACCGGCTGTCGACCGCCGAGGCCGCCGACCTCGTGGTCGTGTTCGACGCGGGACGCATCGTGCAGGTGGGATCGCACGACGAGCTGGTCGCCGCCGGCGGTGTGTACGGCCGTCTGTACGAGTCCTGGGTCGGCAACACCCGGGCTGCCTGACCGCCGCTCGCCGACCGGCTGACGCTGGTTTCGTGGGCCCCGGGCGGCGTGGTTAGGCTCGTCGCGCAACGACGTCGGGGATGCTGAGTGCCTCCTCGCATTCCGAATCGCTCGAAGGAGCCAACGTGTCGAAGACCCCCATTCGTGTCGCCGTGACCGGAGCCGCCGGACAGATCGGCTACTCGCTGCTGTTCCGCATCGCCAGCGGGGCGATGCTCGGCGAGGACCAGCCCGTCATCCTGCAGCTGCTCGAGATCACGCCGGCGCTGGGGGCGCTCGAGGGTGTGGCGATGGAGCTCGAGGACTGCGCGTTCCCGCTGCTCACCGACATCGTGAAGACCGACGATCCCGACGTGGCGTTCGGCGACGCGGGTGTGGCCCTGCTCGTCGGCGCCATGCCCCGCAAGGCCGGCATGGAGCGCTCCGACCTGCTCTCGGCCAACGGCGGCATCTTCAAGCCCCAGGGTGAGGCGCTGGGTCGCTCCGCCGCCAAGGACATCAAGGTCCTGGTCGTCGGCAACCCGGCCAACACCAACTCCCTCATCGCCATGAACAACGCGTCGGGCCTGGAGCCGGGTCGCTTCACCGCCATGACCCGTCTGGACCACAACCGGGCCAAGGCCCAGCTGGCCCAGCGCCTCGACGTGCCGGTCGCCGACGTCAAGAAGATGACGATCTGGGGCAACCACTCGACCACGCAGTACCCGGACCTGTTCCACGCCGAGGTGAACGGCCGCCATGCCGCCGAGGCCGTGGGCGACCAGGCCTGGTACGAGAACGACTACATCCCGACGGTGGCCAAGCGTGGCGCCGCGATCATCGACGCCCGTGGCGCGTCGTCGGCTGCGTCGGCGGCGAACGCGGCGATCGACCACATCCACGACTGGCACCTGGGCACCCCCGAGGGCGACTGGGTGTCGATGGCGATCCCGTCGGACGGCTCCTACGGCGTGCCCGAGGGCCTGATCAGCTCGTTCCCGTGCGTCTGCGTCGACGGTCGCTACGAGATCGTGCAGGGACTCGAGATCGACGAGTTCTCCCGGGCGAAGATCGACGCCTCGGTGGCCGAGCTGGCCGAGGAGCGCGACGCGGTGAAGGAGCTCGGCCTCATCTGAGCCCAGCACGACCTCACCTTTTCCGACACGTGCCAGACCGTCCCGAAAAACGGGACGGTCTGGCACGTTCACTTTTCGGACACCCGACGCTCGCTCAGGTGCTCACTTGAGGAACTTCGACGTGGTGTTGTCCGCCAGGACCTTGCCCCCGGTCTGACACGTCGGGCAGTAGTCGACCTCGTACGCGCTGTACTCCACCGCCCGTACCTCGTCACCGCACACCGGGCACACCGCCCCCTTCCGACGGTGCACCGCGCCCGGGCGATCCGCGGACTTCGACATCTTGTCGAGCGTGCGCTCATGGGTGAGAGCGTCGTCGATGCAGGCGCGGATCGCCCCGGCGAGCCGGTCCACCTCGTCGTCGCTGAGCTTCGCAGTCATCGCGAACGGCGACAGCTTGGCCCGATGGCAGATCTCGTTGGCGAGCATGCGCCCCAGGCCCGCAAGGCCGTGCTGGTCGCGCAGGAAGCCGTGCAGCCGCTGGTTCTTGGCCGACAGCGCCGCGACGAGCTGCTCGCGGGTCGCCACGTCGGCGTCCACGCCCAGCTCGTCGAGCGGCGGCTGGGTCAGCGGGTCGCCGTCGATGACCCACACGCCGGCCTTGCGCTCCTTGCCGGCTTCGGTGAGCAGCAGCGCTCGCCCGTCGTCGAAGCGCCAGCGGGCCATGCCGTTGCGCGGCTTGGGTGATTGCGCCTCGTCGGGCACCAGCCGCCCGCCCTGCATCAGGTGCACCACCATCGTCACGGTCTCGAAGCGCAGCATCAGCAGCTTGCCCCGCCGTGCCACACCGGTGAGCACCGTTCCCGCAGCGGCATCGGGAGCCGGCTGCACGGTCTTGAGCACCGAGAACGACAGCGGCAGGAACCGCTCCAGCGTCGCGCCGCCGAACTGCTCGGTCAGGCGCTCGGCATGGGCTTGGACCTCGGGCAGCTCGGGCACGTGCCGGCGCTCAGTACTCGGTGCGCGCCCGCAGCTCGCCGAGGGCGTCGTCGAGCCCGTCGAGCAGGGCGTGCTGGTGCACCAGCACCATCACGTCACCGCCGAGCTTGAGGCGGCCCTGCATGAACGCGGCCTGGGCGGAGAGCTGACCCTGTGCGATCTGCGCGGCGACGTCGTAGTCGAGCGTGAAGGAGGCGGATGCCTCCTTGTGCGCACCGGGCTCGAGCTGGATACCCGAGCCGTCGAAGCGCAGCGCGTAGCTGCGCTTGCCTCCCGGCGCGGCGGTGACGTCGTACTGCAGCACGACCGGCTCTTCGGGGGCCCCGTCCGCCGGTGCGGGAGCAGCGGCCAGGGCAGCTGCGGCTTCGGTCATCCACTCGTCGCTCAGGTACTGGACCACGGCGTCACACTACCGGCGGCCCCGTCCCCGAACCGCCCGCACGCCGCGGGACGTGATGACAGACTGCGCCGCATGGGCACACCCGATCCGATCGACGAGCAGCGCCACACCCCCGACGACGCCGAGCTGTGGAACGAGTCCTACTACCTGGACTGGTTCGCCGAGGACCTGTCGGTGGGCGGCTACGTGCGCATCGGCTTCTACCCGAACCTGAACCGCGTCTGGTACTGGGCCTGCCTGGTGGGGCCCGACCGTCCGTTGGTCACGGTGATCGAGCACGATGTGCCGCTGCCCCGCTCGACCAGCTCGCTCGAGCTGCGCCACGACGGGCTCTGGGCGGATCACGTCGTGGAGACCCCCAACGACCACTTCAGCATCAACCTCGAGGCCTTCGGACTGCAGGTCGACGACCCGGCCGAGGTGTACCGCCTGGAGCCCCGCGGCGAGCGGGTCCCGTTCGGCTTCGAGCTCGACTTCGACACCGACCGAGCCGCGTACCTCTGGCCGCCGGTGACGCCGCGCTACGAGATCCCGTGCCGTGTGCACGGCCAGATCCTGGTGGGCGGCGAGACGATCGAGTTCGACGGCTGGGGTCAGCGCGACCACTCGTGGGGCGCGGCTCGGGACTGGTGGTCGATGGGGTGGAGCTGGACCGCCGGCCGGCTCGACGACGGCACTCGCTGGCACTCGGCGGGCGGCTTCTTCGCCGACAACGACTGGGGTGTCGCCTACGAGCTCGCCCCCGGCGCGGACGAGTTCACCGAGCACGACGCGGTGCGCGTCGCGGTCGACGAGGGCGCCGAAGCGCTGCCCACCCGCACCCGCACCCAGTTCGGCGACCTGGATCTGAGCTTCGAACCGGTTGCGTTCTCGCCGGTGCTGTTGGTGCACCCCGACGGCCGCCAGGCCCGCTTCCCGAGAGCGATGGCGAAGGTGACCGCCGCGGACGGACGCAGCGGGGGTGGGTGGATCGAATGGAACCAACCCCCGAACCGCTCGGTGCCGCAGTTCCCGGGCGTCGGCTGAACCGAGGGAACGTGCGACTCCGACACCCCGAGCCGTTCGGTGCCCCTTGGCGCGCCCGCTGGATCTGGTTCGAGCAGCCACGCATCCACTCCGAGACCGCGACCCGACCGGTGGCGAGCGACCCCGTCGACCGCATCGGCCTCTTCCGTCGCACGATCGAGGTCGACCGGGTGCCCGAACGCGCACGTGCACGGCTGTGGGCCGACGGCCGCTACGTCTGCTGGGTCAACGGCGTCGAGGTCGCTCGCGGGCCGGTGCGCTCGGATCCCCGCCAGGCCCACTACGACGTGATGGACCTGGCGCCGCACCTGCGGCCCGGCACCAACGTCGTCGCCGTGCTCGTGCGTCACTTCGGTGCCGCCACGTCGTGGTGGACGCCGGTGCCCGCCACCTACTCGCTGGGTGCCGGGTCCTGGGTGTTCGAAGCGGCGGTCGGCGACGAGTGGGTCGTGTCGGACCGGTCGTGGCGAGCCGCCCCGGGGCGCGCCTGGACCCCGGTGCCCGTGCCCGGCGACGTCGCCTGCCTGCCGCTCGAGTCGTTCGACGCTCGGCGCCACGACCAGGGCTGGCAGCTCGAGGGCTTCGACGACGCCACCTGGTCGGACGCGACGGAGATCACGCCGATGCACACCGGCGGCTCGGCCGACCCGCACCCGCCGAGCGAGCCCTTCGGCATGCTGCGCCCTCCGGTGCGGGTGGCGTTCCCCGGCGGCGCCCGCCACGAGGCGACACCGTCCACCGCGTGGCGCGTCGCAGCCGAGGACGACATGCACCCCGATCCGGTCGCCCAGGTGCTGGCGGACCAGCAACGCGACCCCGTCGTGTCGGCCGTTCCGTCGGAAGGCGGCGCCGTCGACCTGGTCCTCCACGACCTCGGCCGCATCGCCGCCGGCAGCGTCGAGCTCGAGCTGCACGACGCGCCCGCCGGGACCGTGGTCGACCTGGCCGCGGCCGAGCACGTCGACGATGCCGGCCGACTCGTCACCCTGGGGCAACACGCGGGGCTGCGCTACGTGAGCGCCGGTGCGCCCGTCGAGACGTTCGCATCGCTCGAGACGATCGGGACCCGCTACCTGCTCGCTGCGGTGCGCCCGCCCGCCGCCGCGGTCGGACCCGACCCCGCGCCGCGCCTGTCGGTGGCGGTGCGGGACCGGCACCGACCCCGCCCGCCGGGTGCCAGCTTCGAGTGCTCCGACCCGCAGCTCCAGCGCATCTTCGACATCGGGCTGCGCACCGTCGACCTGTCCGCGCTCGACGCGTACGTCGACTGCCCCACCCGCGAGCAGCGAGCGTGGACGGGCGACTCGGTCGTGCACCAGATGGTCGACCTGGTCACCAACCCCGACTGGTCCATGGCGACCTGGCACCCGCAGCTGGCGGCCGAGCCGCGGCCCGACGGGATGCTGGCCATGGCCCCGGCGTCGGACTTCGCGGCCGACGACCGCACGTTCGTGCCCGACTGGTCGCTGCACTGGGTGCGATCCGTGCACCACCTGTACCGCTACACCGGCGACCGGGAGCTGGTCGCCGAGCTGCTGGTCGTGGCCGAACGCACGCTGCGCTGGTTCGAGTCGTACCTCGGCGACGACGGTCTGCTGCACGACGTGTCGGGATGGAGCCTGCTCGACTGGTCGAGCGTCTCCTCGACCGGCTGCTCGTCGACCATGAACGCGCTGTGGGCCAGGGCGCTGGAGGACCTGGCGGAGATGGCCAGGTGGCTGGGCAACGCCGGCACCGCGGCGTGGGCGACGGCGCGCCGAGACGCGGTCGCAGCTGCGTTCGACGTGTTCTGGGACGAGGGACGGGGCGTGTACATCGACCACCTCGTCGATGGTGTGGCACGTCGCGCCGCTGCGCAGCACGGCGGAGCTGCCGCGCTCGCCGCCGGGCTGGTGCCCGCCGAGCGCACCGCCCGGGTGATCGAGCGGTTGACGGACCGCTCGCGGCTGATCCGCCACTCCTGGGTCATGGACACGGTCACGGCCGAGGGTGGGTCCAGCGGCTTCATCCACATGGTGCTCGGCTACCCGGAGCCCGACTGGGACGTCGAGCAGCAGATGGTCGAGGCGCAGCCCTTCTTCCGCTACGTCCTGCACGACGGCCTCGCGCGGGCGGGCAGGGCCGATCTCGTGGCGGGGTTGTGCCGTGACTGGCAGGTCTTCGTCGACGCCGGCGAGACGACCTGGCCGGAGTGCTGGAAGGGCGGCACCCGCTGCCACGGTTGGTCCTCGACGCCGACTCGCGACCTGATCGTGCACACGCTGGGCATCACTCCCGCAGAGCCGGGCTACGCCGCGGTGCGCGTGGAACCTCACCTGGGTGGTCTCGAGTGGGCGCGGGCGACGGTGCCGTCGCCGCACGGCCCCATCACGGTGGCCGCGCACGCCGACGGCACCCTCGACATCGACAGCCCCGTGCCGGTGATCGGACCCGTCGGCTCGCACTGAGCGACTCCCACGGTCATGGACCCCTGCCGGGGCCTACGCTGAGGGCGGTTCGACAGACGATGGGGGCGCGATGTCACGAGTGCGGGTGAGCGGGCTGGTGGGGTTGGGGGTGCTCGCAGTCGTGCTGTTCCTGGTGGCGCCGGAGGAAGGTCGCTTCTCGCAGACGCCGACCCTGGTCCTGGTGGGGGTGATCGCGCTGCTGTGGCATCTCGCGTGGACCGACGGCGTCGATGCCGGTGCTGCGCTCGCCGCCCCGGCGGTCGGCGCCACCCTCTCAACGACCTCACCGACGGCACGGACCGCCGCTGCGTCCGAGCCGTCCGCCGTGCCCGTCGCCGAGTCGTCGAGCGACGGCACCGCTGAGACGTCGCAGGACCAGGACGACCAGGAGGAGGACCTGTCGATGCTGCCCGACCCGCCGGCCGACTGGCCGCCCCCGGGGGTCGAGGTGCCGATGGTGTTCCGCGCCGAGCTGGTCGAGGCCGACATCATCGACCTCACCGACGTCGCGGTCGCCGATGCCGGCCGGATCGATCTCACCGGTGCCGATGGCGGGCGCCTCGACCTCACCGGCACCGACGCCGGCCGGATCGACCTCACACCCGGAGTCGTCGCTGCGCCGACGCCGACGCCGTCGTCGGCGCATGACGCGTTCGAGCCGACCGGTGCGGGCGATGGGGAACCCGACCCGTGGCTCGCCTTCGCCGCCGCGATGTTCCGGGACGACTGACGGCTGACGCCTGCGCCGAAGCCCAGCCGCGACCGCGACAGGTCTCAGTGACCGGGCAGCACGCAGGCGGTGTCCAGGCCGAGCACGTGGTTCAGCCGGCCGAACGCGAGCCACGAGCCGATGCACATGCTGAGCTCGACGATCTCTGCGTCGGTGTACTCGGCCTTCATCCGATCCCAGAACTCGTCGTCGAGGCCGTGGTGATCCACGCAGTAGCGCTCGGCGTACTCCGCGGCCAGGCGTGCCCGGGTGTCGAGCGCGTCGGTGGTGCGCCAGTCGGTCACGGCCTGCTCGAAGCCGTCCTCGACCTTCACGCCGTCCATCTCGGTGCGCCAGTCCTGGCAGAAGATGCAGCCGTTGATCTGCGCGGTGCGCAGCCGGGCCGCCTCGAACTCGCGCAGGCCCAGGGTGGTGTCCTCGTAGACCTTCTGCGAGAACGTGGCGGCCGCAGGCCCGATGCCGGGGACCATCTGACCCCACACGTACATGATCGGGTGCTGGTCGTCGGGTACGTCGATGATCACGGGATCCCCCTGGTCGTGCGTGCCGCCGGCGGGTCGCCTACGACTGCCCCAGCTTGCCCGCGCCGGGGCTCAGCGGCACGTCGAGTGCGTCGTACAGGCCGGGAGCGGCTGCGTGCAGCCACGGGATCGCGTTGACCAGGCGGCCCACCGCGGTGGCGTTGCCCCCGGCAGCTCGGTTGCCGCCCTCGTCGGTGGCCTCGACGTTGATCTCGATGCGCGGTCGGCCCTCGATGATCACCTTGTGCGCGCCGTCCCCACCCTCGGGCGGCTGGGGCCAATCGGGCGCACAGGACGGGTGGATGCGGGTGATGTGCTCGACCACGATCCGTGGCTCGCCACCGACGATGCCCTGCACCTCGAAGCGCAGCGCCCCCTGGGAGCCCTTGACGAACTCGCCCATGCGGTTGGTCACCGTCTCGTCCAGCTCGCGGCGCAGGAGGGTCTCGCGGATCTCGTCGAGCTCGACGCCGAGGGCCCGGGCGATCATGCGGACCTGGCCGCCCCACACCATCGTCGGCACGGTGGGTGCCACCATCGGCGGCTCGTAGTCCATCGGCTCGCCCATGCCGATCAGGTAGCGCACCGAGTCGGGCTGGTCGTAGGTCGTGTAGTCGAAGATCTCCTGGCAGCGGATCTCGTCGATGGTGCCGGCGAGCGCAGTGGCCAGGACCGGCAGCACGTCGTTGCCCCAGCCGGGATCGATGCCGGACACGAACAGCGCGCTGCCGCCCTCGATGGCGGCGGCGTGCACCGGGTCGACGAGCTCGGCGGGCGCGTTCGTGGGGTCGTAGAGCGGGTACACCGACGGGGTCACCACCACCGCCCCGGCACGCAGCGCACGGATGATGTCGGCGACCGCGTCGTCGGGTCGGATGTCGCCGGACGCGGCGTAGACGAGGGCGTCGGGGCCGTCGCTCAGGACGGCGTCGATGTCGTCGGTCGCCGCCACCGAGAGCGCACGGCCGAGCTCGGCCAGGTCGCCCGCGTCGCGGCCGACCTTGTCGGGGTTCGCCACCAGGACGTGCGACAGCACCAGGTCGGGATGGGCGTCGATGGAGCGGATCGCAGCACGGCCGACGTTGCCGGTGCCCCAGACCGCGGTGCGCAGGGGAGTCGAGAGGTTGGACATGGCGGGGGACCCTATCGACTCCGCGGCCGGCCTCGCCGTCGAGCGGGAGTCAGCCCCCGCAGGAGGTGGTGAGCCAGTCGATGATGGCCTCGTTGGCCGTCGTGTACTCCTCGCTCAGCAGCGCCTGGGTGGCGTCGAGCACCCCGGCGTCACCCCCGAGTCCCTCGATGACCGATCGAACCGTTGCCAGTGCATCGGCGACCTCCGCCGGCGCGGCTGCTTCGAGCAGCTCGAACTGGGCGTCGAGGCGGCCCTCCGGATCACCGGTGAACGCCAGCACCTGCACCTCGGCGTAGGCCGAGGTGAGCTCGACGCAGTCGGCGAGTTGCTCCGCGTCGGGCAGGTCGTCGGGGGTGGGCAGCGCCGGCGCGGACGGCTCGGGCGACAGCTCTCCACCGAGGCCCTCGTCGATCGGCGCCTGCCCCTCAGCAGCGGGCCGAGGCGCCGATTCGAGGCTGGCGGTCACCTCGGCCGCGTCACCGGCACACGAGGTGAGCGCGCCGACGCCCACGAGGGCGACGGCCACCGCGGCGGCACGGACGCTGCGCCGCGGGCGGCGCACTCAGCCGGCCTTCTTCTGACCGAGTCGCCGCCGGTTGACCAGCTTGGACTTGAGGTAGTCGCGGTTCATCATCGCGATGAAGTCGATCGAGATCTCCTTGGGGCACGCCTCCTGGCACTCCCCGTGGTTGGTGCAGGAGCCGAAGAACTCCTCCATGGTCTCGACCATCGACTCCGCACGCGAGTAGCGCTCCGCCTGGCCCTGGGGCAGCAGGCTCAGGTGCTGCATCTTGGCGGCGGTGAACAGGTTGGCCGCCGAGTTCGGGCAGGCCGCCACACACGCGCCGCAGCCGATGCAGGCAGCGGCGTCCATCGCCGCCTCGGCGGTGTCCTTCGGCACGGGCGTGATGTTGGCGTCCGGCGCGGCACCGGTGTTGACCGAGATGTAGCCGCCCGCCTCGATGATGCGGTCGAACGCCGCACGGTTGACCGCCAGGTCCTTGATGATCGGGAAGCCCGCGGCGCGCCACGGCTCGATGACGATCTCGTCGCCGTCGGAGAACTTCCGCATGTGCAGCTGGCAGGTGGCGGTGCCGCGCTGGGGACCGTGGGCCTGTCCGTTGATCATCAGGCCGCAGCTGCCGCAGATGCCCTCGCGGCAGTCGTGGTCGAACGCGATGGGCTCCTTGTCGTCGGCGATCAGCTGCTCGTTGACGTAGTCGAGCATCTCGAGGAACGAGGCGTCGTCGGCCACCGTGGTGGCGTAGTCCTCGAAGTAGCCGTGCTCGTCGGCGGAGTTCTGCCTCCACACCTTGAGCTTCAGGTTCAGCATCTGTGCCATGTCGGTTCTTTCTCCGAGAGCTCGCGCTTACTTGTAGCTGCGCTGGGTCAGCTGGACGTTCTCGAACACGAGCTGCTCCTTGTGCAGCACCGCGTCGTTCTGGATGTCGGGGCCGCCGTACTCCCAGGCGCCGACGTAGGCGAAGTGCTCGTCGTCGCGCTTGGCCTCGCCCTCCTCGGTCTGGTGCTCCTCGCGGAAGTGCCCGCCGCACGACTCCTCGCGGTGCAGCGCGTCGCGCACCTTGAGCTCGGCGAACTCCATGAAGTCCGCAACACGCAGCGCCTTCTCGAGCGACTGGTTGAAGCTGTTGCCGTCACCGAGCACCTTGACGTTCTTCCAGAACTCGTCTCGCAGGGCGGGGATCTCCGACAGGGCCTTCTCGAGCCCCGCCTTGTTGCGGGCCATGCCGCAGTAGTCCCACACGATCTTGCCGAGCTCGCGGTGGTAGTGGTCGACCGAGTGGGTGCCCTTGACCGCCAGCAGCTGGTCGGCCCGGGACTGGCACTCGGCCAGCGAGGTGGTGAACGCCTCGTGTGAGGTCTCGAGCGGGGAGGTGCCGAGCAGGCCGGCCAGGTAGCCGGGCACGGTCTCGGGGGCGACGAAGTAGCCGTCGGCCAGGCCCTGCATGAGCGCCGAGGCGCCCAGTCGGTTGGCGCCGTGGTCGCTGAAGTTGGCTTCGCCGAGGGCGAACAGGCCGGGGATGGTGGTCTGCAGGTCGTAGTCCACCCAGAGCCCGCCCATCGTGTAGTGGGTGGCCGGGTAGATGCGCATCGGGACCTGGTACGGGTCCTCGCCGGTGATGCGCTCGTACATGTCGAACAAGTTCCCGTAGCGGGCCTTGATCGTGTCGGCGCCGAAGCGGTCGATGGCGGCGGAGAAGTCCAGGTACACGCCGTTGCGCAGCGGACCCACGCCACGACCCTCGTCGACCACGGTCTTGGCGTTGCGGGAGGCGACGTCGCGGGGCACCAGGTTGCCGAAGGCCGGGTACTTGCGCTCGAGGAAGTAGTCGCGGTCCGACTCGGGGATGTCGCCGGGGGCCCGGGCGTCGTCGAAGGCGACGGGCGCCCAGATGCGCCCGTCGTTGCGCAGCGACTCCGACATCAGGGTCAGCTTCGACTGGAACTCGTCGGCCGGCGGGATGCACGTCGGGTGGATCTGGGTGTAGCAGGGGTTGGCGAACGCCGCGCCCTTCTTGTGCGCACGCCAGGTGGCGGTGACGTTGCAGGCCTTGGCGTTGGTCGACAGGAAGTAGACGTTGCCGTAGCCGCCGGTGCACAGCAGCACGGCGTGCGCCGAGTGGGCGCTCATCTCGCCGGTGAGCAGGTCGCGGGCGATGATGCCCTGCGCCCGGCCGTCGTGGACCACGACGTCCTGGACGTCCATGCGGTTGTAGAGCTGCACGGTGCCCAGGTGGATCTGCCGAGCCATCGCCTGGTAGGCGCCGAGCAGCAGCTGCTGGCCGGTCTGGCCCCGGGCGTAGAAGGTGCGCGCCACCTGTGCGCCACCGAACGAGCGGTTGTCCAGGAGGCCGCCGTACTCGCGGGCGAAGGGCACACCCTGCGCGGTCGCCTGGTCGATGATGTTGACCGACACCTCGGCCAGGCGGTGCACGTTGCCCTCGCGGGCCCGGTAGTCGCCGCCCTTGATGGTGTCGTAGAAGAGACGGTGCACGCTGTCGCCGTCGTTGCGGTAGTTCTTCGCCGCGTTGATGCCGCCCTGAGCGGCGATCGAGTGCGCCCGACGTGGCGAGTCGTGGTACGTGAAGACCTTGACGTTGTAGCCGGCCTCACCCAGCGACGCCGCTGCGCCGGCGCCGGCGAGGCCGGAGCCGACCACGATCACGTCGAACTTGCGACGGTTGCTCGGGTTCACGAGCTTCAGGTCGAACTTGTGGTTGCTCCACTTGTCGGCCAGCGGGCCGGCGGGGATCTTGGAGTCGAGCGTCAGTGCCACGGTGGGGCTCCTGGTCGTCGGGAGGTGGGTGGGTGTCGGGGGCTCGTGGCGGGTGCCGGGAGCAGGATCAGTGCACGACGCCGGCGAGCACGGCGATCGGGAACAGGCAGTTGATGCCGGCGACGGTGACGGCGAACCCGGCGGCGAACAACCGGCGGGCGCCGTTGTAGCGGGGGCTGTTCATGCCCAGGGACTGGAACATGGACCAGCCGCCGTGGAACAGGTGGATGCCCAGCGCGATGTTGGCCAGGATGTAGATGATCGACACCGGCACCCGCTCGAAGCTCGCGACGAGGTTGTCGTAGGCGGCGCCACGGACGAAGTCCGGGTTGGCGAACCCCCAGGTGAGATCGGCCAGGTGGAACAGCACGTAGAGGCCGATGATGATGCCGGTCCAGCGCATGGTGCGCGAGGCGAAGCTGACCGCGATGTAGTCGCGGCTCGACTGGTACTTGATGGGCCGGGCCCGGTGGTTCATCCGGGTCAGCGTGTACGCCGAGTGGATGTGGAAGGCGAACATGAGGATCAGACCGATCCGGAAGCCCCACAGCACGACGTGGTGGGGGAGGATCGGGTAGAGCAGCGAGCGCAGCGCCTCGGCGTAGTGATCGAACTCGGATCGTCCGAGGAACATCTTCAGGTTGCCCACCATGTGGACGAACACGAAGCCCATCAGGCCGAGCCCGGTCAGCGCCATGACCCACTTCTTGCCGACGGCCGTCGAGTAGAACTGGACCGGCCAGAACGAGGACTTCTTTCGGCTCGGGTTCACCTGTGGGGCATCGGCCCCGGGTCGACGCTCGATCGCTGCGGTCATGCATCTCCTCCGTGGAGCACTCTGCGAGCGAAGCTAGTGCGCCCGAAACCGACCCGACCAACCAACGTCGCCGCGGTCGCCGCCTACATTCGCCGTGGTGAGCGACCTGTCACCGGACAGATCTGACGACCCGTCACCTCGACGAGCGGTCCTGGTGACCGTGCCGGCGGCCGCGGCCGAGCTGGTCGCCGACGAGCTGTTCGCCCTGGGGGCCTCGGCCGTGTCCGAGCTGGCGTCGCACGAGGGCTCTGTCGGTCTGGTCGCCGACGTCGATCCGCTGCGTCTCGCCGGGCGGGACTGGCAGGTGCAGATCCTCGAGCCCGAGGCGTCGTGGGAGACCGGGTGGCACGACGCCGCGCAGGCCTGGCGCTGCGGGCAGCGACTGGTCGTGCGACCGCACTGGGTCGAGCCCTGGACCCCGTCGCCGGGCGCCGACGCGCTCGGGTCGCCGGTGGAGGTGGTGCTCGACCCCGGGACCTCGTTCGGTGCCGGCAGCCACCCCTCGACCCGGCTCTGCCTGGCCGCGCTGGAGCCGCTCGCGTCGAGCGCCGCGTCGGTGCTCGACGTCGGCAGCGGGACCGGCGTGCTGGGCGTCGCGGCGCTGCTGCTGGGCGCGGGGCAGCTGCAGGCGATCGACATCGACCCCGCGGCGGTCACCGCCACGCGACGTGCCGTCGAGCTGAACGGGGTGTCGACGCGGGCCACCGTGTCGTCGTTGCCGCTGGAGCAGGTCCCCGACCGAGCCGAGCTGGTGCTGGCCAACCTGCTGCTCGCCGTGCTCGAGCCCCTGGGCCCTGCGCTGGTCGACCACGTGGCACCGGGTGGTGCGCTGGTGCTCGGTGGGGTGCTCGCCGACCAGCTCGACCGCGCGGTCGCGGCGCTGGCGCCGCTCGAGGTCGACCGAGTGCTGCGCGACGAGGACTGGGTGGCGGCGGTGCTGCGTCGGCCGTGACGGCGATGACGGCCGTCGGGCATGTGTGAACGTGCTGTGAACGCTGCCGGTCGGGCTTCCTCCGTCCCCGCCCCGGGCGTACCGTGGCCGGACGTGGGCACCTGGTTCGACGAGTACGCAACCGACGACTTCTACGACGAGGTCGTCGACGTCGATGCCTCGGTGCGCCCCCACTACGCCCGGCTCGCCGATGCGCTCGCCACGCTGAGCCCCGAGGACCTGGAGCGCGCGGAGCGTCGACGGACCGCCGCGTTCCGCACCCAGGGCATCACCTTCACCGTCTACGGCGATGACGAGGACGATCCCGGGGCCGGGATCGAACGCACCTTCCCGATGGACCTGGTGCCCCGCGTGATCCCGAGCGACGAGTGGTCGCACCTCGAGCGTGGTCTGGTGCAGCGCGTCACCGCGCTGAACCGGTTCCTCGACGACCTCTACGTGGGCGGCATGCAGATCGTCAACGACGGGGTGGTGCCACGCTGGTTGGTGCTGAGCTCGGAGGGGTTCACCCCGGAGGCGTTCGGGGTGCCCGTGCCGATGGGTGCCCGCTGCCTGGTCGCCGGCATCGACGTCATCCGTGACGGCCACGGCGAGTACCGGGTGCTCGAGGACAACCTGCGCAGCCCGAGCGGTGTGTCGTACGTGATCGAGAACCGTGCGGCGCTGACCCGCGTGCTGCCCCAGCTGTTCGCGGGCGAGCGCGTGCGGCGCGTCGACGGCTACGGCCGCAAGCTGCTCGAGGCACTGCGCCGGGCCAGCCCGCCGTCGGGCGGTGAGTCGCCCACCGTCGTGGTGCTCACGCCGGGCATCTACAACTCGGCGTACTTCGAGCACGTCTTCCTGGCGACGCAGATGGGCGTCGAGCTGGTCGAGGGCCGGGATCTCGTCGTCGACGACCACGTCGTCTACATGCGCACGACCGCGGGGCTGCGTCGGGTCGACGTCATCTACCGCCGCATCGACGACCCGTTCCTGGACCCGGTGGTGTTCCGGGCGGACTCGTCGCTGGGGGTGCCCGGTCTGATGGCCGCGGCCCGCGCCGGCAACGTCACGATCGCCAACGCGGTCGGCAACGGCGTCGCCGACGACAAGGCCGTCTACGCCTACGTGCCCGAGATGATCCGCTACTACCTGAACGAGGAGCCGATCCTGCCCAACGTGCCCACCTACCTGCTCTGGGAGGAGGAGCAGCGTGCCGAGGTGCTGGCACGGCTGCCCGAGCTCGTGGTCAAGCCGGTCGCAGAGGCAGGTGGCTACGGGCTGATGATCGGCCCCCAGGCCACCGAGGCCGAGATCGAGGAGGCGCGCCGGGGCATCATCGGCAACCCGCGCAACTACATCGCACAGGAGGTGGTGCAGCTGTCGCGTCACCCCGCGCTGGTGGACGACCACTTCGAGGGCCGCCACGTCGACCTCCGGCCCTTCATCCTGTCCGGCGAGAAGGTCGAGGTCGTGCCCGGCGGGCTCACCCGGGTGGCCATGCGGAAGGGCTCGTTGATCGTGAACTCGTCCCAGGGCGGAGGCTCGAAGGACACCTGGGTGTTGGCACCGGTGCCGACCACCGTGGCCGAAGCGGCGGCCGCGGCCGAGGTCGAGGCATCCTCCAAGGAGCCCGCCGAGCTCGACGACGACCTGCACGACATCGAGCCCGCCACGGGCACCGTCGACATCACCGCGATGCCGGCGCCCGCGTCGTCATCGGGAGAGGTCGGCTGATGCTGGCCAGGACCGCGGAGTACCTGTTCTGGTGCGGTCGCTACCTGGAGCGCGCCGAGAGCACCGCACGCCAGCTCGACGTCACCTACCACCGACTGCTCGAGGTGACACCGGCCGAGGAGGCCGACGCGTGGTCCGACGTGCTCATCGCCGTGGGGCTCGAGGACGACTACGCCGAGACCGGCTTCCCGCGCAGCGCGGCACCCGTGTCGGAGTTCCTCGTCATGGGCACCGGCAACCGCGGCTCGATCGTGGCGTCGGTCGCCCAGGCCCGCGACAACGCACGCGGGGTGCGCGAGCACCTGGCGATGGAGCTCTGGGAGGCGCTCAACACGTTGCACCTGAACCTGGCGGCACGGGACCTGGGCTACGACCTGGCGATGCAGCCCTTCGAGCTCTACGGGTTCGTGCGCTCCGGCATCCAGGGCGTCATCGGCTGCGCGACCGAGACGTGGTCGCGCGAAGACGCGTGGCGCTTCTTCATGCTCGGCCTGCTGCTGGAGCGCGCCGAGATGAGCGTGCGCACGTTGCGGGTCCGCCACCCGCGCCACCAGCCCGACGCGGTGCACGAGTGGTCGGCGACGTTGCGCTCGGCTTCGGCGCTGCAGGCCTACCGGCGCCAGTACCGGGGGTACGACCCGGCGGCGATGGTCGAGCTGCTGCTGCTGTCGCCCACGCTGCCGCGCAGCGTGCTGTTCTCGCTGCGCGTCGCCGAGGAGATCCTCGGCAGCCTGAGCGACCGGCCGACCGGATCGCGCTCGGTGGGGCTGCGGCTGCTCGGACGGGTCCGTGCCGAGCTGGAGTTCGCGGATGCCGACGAGCTGGCCGCGGGCGACCTGGACGAGGTGCTCCTGGTGGTCGAGTCCCAGATCCGCGACGTCGCCTCCGCCGTCGCCGCGGAGTGCTTCTCCTACCGGGTCGAGCTCGACCTGCACGCCCTTGCGCTGCTGCCGGGCGAGCCGGTCATCCCCGGCTCGGAGCCGGCGGGACGGGCGGTGACGCGATGAGGTTCGACATCCGCAACCGCACGGTGTTCAGCTACACGGGACAGGTCGTGGAGTCGCAGAACGAGCTGCGCGCCTGCCCGATCAACGACGACTGCCAGCGGTTGCTGGACTACCGCGTCACCATCGCCCCGGCGGCGCGGGTGTTCAGCCACGTCGACTACTGGGGCACCCGCGTCGACTCGTTCGGCATCCGGCGCCCGCACACCTCGATGGAGGTCATCGCCGAGGCGTCGGTCGAGACCCGGCCGCGACCGCTGCCCACCGCGGCTCCCCGCTTCGAGGCGCTCGCTCGGCCCGAGTTCGTCGATGCGCACATCGAGTACCTCCAGTTCGACAGCCACACCGCGGCCGGCGACGGCGTGCGCGCCGCAGCCGAGCGCCAGCGAGAGCTGGCAGGGCCCGACGTCGTCGGCGTCGTGCTGTCGGTGCACCGCTTCGTGGGCTCCACGCTGGCCTACCAGGTCGGTGCCACCGAGGTCGGCACCGAGGTCGAGGACGTGCTCGCCGGCGGTGCGGGTGTGTGCCAGGACTACGCGCACCTGTCGGTCGCGATGTGCAGATCGCTCGGCATCCCCGCCCGCTACGTCTCCGGCTACCTCTTCACCGACGAGGACGCCGTCGGCGTCGATCCCGGCGGCGACGCCGTCACGGTGCAGACCCACGCCTGGTTCGAGGCGGCCATCCCCGGCTGGGGCTGGTTGGCGCTGGACCCGACGAACGGCCAGCTCGTCGGGGAGCGTCACGTCACCATCGGCCACGGCCGCTCCTACGACGACGTGCAGCCCCAGCGCGGGGTCTTCCTGGGTCCGGCGGACTCCCAGGTCCAACCCGAGGTGGAGATCCGCAGGGTCGCCGGCGGCGAGCTGTGGCGGCCGACCCCGGGTCTGCACCTGGACGAGCCGCTGGCGGGCGGGGGTGTGTTCCCGGCGCAGCCGGTGGCGGCGACCCACGGATTGCCGCAGCGACCTCAGCACCTGGGCCAGCAGCAACAGCAGCAGCAGTGATCGACGACCGTCGTCCGCGGTCTTGTGTTTCGGGGCGAAGCACCCCACACTGACCACCATCTCGTGGAGGGGATGGGGATGCGGCGGTCGAGACTGTTCATCGCGCTGGCGGTGGTGCTGGGAACGCTCAGCGGCTGCTCGGCGACGCAGGTCCACCTGTGGTTCCTGGTGCACACGGGCCAGGACCTGCCGCCCGCCGAGGCCTGGCGAATCGCGGATCGGGTCAACGACGGCGCCGTCGCGGGATGCGACGACAACTACTGGGGCGTCTGCGTGCCGGACAACGCCACGGACGTGGACTGCGCTGGCACGGGCGACGGACCGGTCTGGGTACGAGGTCCGCTGCTGGTCACCAACTGGGACCACTTCGGACTGGACCCCGACGGTGACCAGGTCGCGTGCCAGCCGCAGCCAGTCCCTCCTGCGCCCGCTCCGCCCGCCCCGCTCACGACCTTCGGTGCGGTACGTGCCGACGTGGGATCCGGCCCCGGCCTCGTGCCGCCCGGGAGGTACGTCACCACCGGGACGCTCCAAGACCCGTGCCTGTGGGTACGGGTGAACGGTCGGGGCGACATCCTCGGTGGGAACCTCGATGTGGTCGGGCTGGAGTTCATGGACCTCCGTCAGGGGGACCGGCTCGAGACCGCCGGCGGGTGCACGTGGCGGCCGGCGGCGGACGCCGCCTACCCGCTTCCGGCGTCGCTCGAGTTCGCCGGTCGCGTCGGCCGTGAGGTCCCACCCGGTGTGTTCCGGATCGGCAGGTCGGCCAACTGTCGCTGGCAGCTGTTGGGCAGCTTCGACGGCGCCCCGGCGTCGGTGCTCGACTCCGGTGCGCTCGGCTACCCGTCGTTGGTGACCATCGACGCCGACCACGTCGGGTTCTCGAGCCACGGTTGCGGAAACTGGACGAGGCTCGACGAGGTCCCGACCCGGCGCATCGAGCTGGACGGGGACCTCTGGTCGGTCATCGGTGACGTCACCGCCACCTGGATCCCCGGGCTCGACCCGATCGAGATCGAGGGCGCCAACGACCAGCTGCACATCCGCACCGACCAGCTCACGATCGTGTTCGCCGCGCCCGACCGGGAGCAGCTCGAGGTCGGTCGCTACGAGGGCACGGCCCGGTTCCCGTCCAACTTCAGCCAGCCCGGCCTGTCGGTGGGGAGCGCCTGCAATGCCGAGTTCGGATGGTTCGAGATCCACGAGCTCGAGCGGGACGAGGACGGTCGGTTCGTCCACGTCGTGGCCGAGTTCGAGCAGCACTGCGGGGAAGCCGACGGTCCTGCCGTGCGCGGGTACGTGTCGCTCTGAGCCGCCACGTCGCCGCCCGCCGGCGGTCGAGGTGGAATCGGCCGGCTCGTCGCGAGCACGTGGCCAGAGTGCCCACGGGTAGCCTGCGGCCATGTCGCAACCGACCATTCCCGCGCCGCCGTCGACCATGCCCTCCACGCTCGGCGAGCTGCGGGCCTCGGGCTGGGAGTCGGAGTCGGTCAAGGCCGAGATCCGTCGCAACGCCACGGCTCGCATCCGCGCCGGGGAGCGTCTCTTCCCCGAGGTGCTCGGCTACGAGGAGACGGTGTTCCCCCAGCTCGAGAACGCCCTGCTGGCCGGCCACGACGTCATCTTCCTGGGCGAACGCGGCCAGGCCAAGACCCGCATGATCCGCTCGCTCGTCGACCTGCTCGACGAGTGGATGCCGATCGTCGACGGCTCCGAGATCAACGACGACCCCTATGCGCCGATCTCCCCCTACGCGCTGTCGCTGGTCGCCGAGATGGGCGAGGACACGCCGATCGGATGGGTGCACCGGTCGACCCGGTTCGGTGAGAAGCTCGCCACCCCGGACACGGCGATCGCGGACCTGATCGGCGAGGTCGATCCGATCAAGGTGGCCGAGGGCCGCCACCTGTCCGACCTGGAGACGTTGCACTTCGGACTGGTGCCGCGCACCAACCGAGGCATCTTCGCGATCAACGAGCTGCCCGATCTGGCCGAGCGCATCCAGGTGGGACTGCTGAACGTGCTCGAGGAGCGCGACATCCAGATCCGCGGCTACAAGATCCACCTGCCGCTCGACCTCCTGCTGGTGGCGTCCGCGAACCCCGAGGACTACACCAACCGTGGGCGGCTCATCACCCCGCTCAAGGACCGCTTCGGGTCCCAGGTGCGCACCCACTACCCGCTCGACGTCGAGACCGAGGTGACGATCATCCACCAGGAGGCCGAGCCGTTCCGTGCCGACGGCATCTCGGTCGAGGTGCCCGAGCACATGGCCGACATCGTGGCGACGCTGTCGCAGCTCGCCCGCCAGAGCCCCCACATCTCGCAGCGCTCGGGCGTGTCGGTGCGCCTGTCGGTGTCGAACTACGAGGTCATGGTCGCGAACGCGGCGCGGCGCACCCTGCTCGCCGGCGAGGACGTGGTGGTGCCACGCGTCTGCGACCTGGAGGCGCTGCCGGCGTCCACCGCGGGCAAGGTCGAGATCGAGACGCTCGAGGACGGTCGCGAGGGACAGATCCTCGACCATCTGATCCGCAGCGCCATCCTCACGGTGTTCCGCGAGCGCGTCAGCCCGGAGAACCTGGTGAAGGTGGTGGCGGCGCTGGAGGAGCGGGGCCCGGTCGAGACCGGAGAGGACGTCGCCTCGGCCGACTACGTGGCGGTGGTCGAGCAGGTGCCCTCGTTGCAGGTCCCGGTGGCCGAGCTGGCGGGCGAGGCGGCGTCACCCGCAGCGGTCGCGTCGGCGGTCGAGCTGATCCTGGAAGGGCTGCACCTGTCGAAGCGGCTCAACAAGGACGCCGTGGGCGCCCGCGCCCAGTACCGCGCTCGCAGCTGACGACGCCGCCTGTCGGCGCTGACTGCGGTCAGTTCCGGTCAGCGAGCTCGATCGCTGCCCGGACGGGGTCGCCGTCCCAGCGCGACGCGAAGGCGTCCTGCAGCGTCCACCCCAGCTCGACCAACGTGAGGTGTCGGTCGATGTGCGCCGCCGGCCCAGAGGCTGCCACCGTGGTCTCCAGCGCACGTGCTGACGGACCACCGCCGAGCACCAGGTCGAGCCGCCACGGCCCGACGGGGTAGCCGTTGCGCACGGAGGTGCCGAGGCGCCGCAGCGCGACGCCCAGCTCCTCGGTCCAGGGAGCGACCGCATCCGGGGGCCCGTCGCCCACTGCGGCGAGCGCGTGCTCGGCGTAGCGGAGGTAGTCGCCGATCAGACCCGGGGTCCCCAGGGGGAGCGAGGTCACCACGATCACCTCGCGACGTGCCCGGGTCACCATCACGTTGAACAGGTTCGGCTCCTCGGCGAACCTTCGACGACCGGGTGGATCGTCGGGGTGGAGCCCGAGCGCGCAGAACACCACATCGCGCTCGCCCCCCTGGAACTCGTGCACCGTTCCGGCGCGGAGTTGCAGTGCCTCGATCTGCTCCGCGGTGAACGCTGACAGCAGCGCCTCCTCGATCGCGTCGGCATGCTCCCTGAACGGGCTCACCACACCCACGCTCACACCCTGGTCGACCAGTGCGCGCACGGCCTCGACCACCGACGTGACCTCTGCCGCCAGGTCGCCGATCCGGTCGCCGGGGCCGTCGGGTCGAAGCAGCCCGATCGCGTCGACGGCCTCGTTGGCCGGGTGGCGGGTCATTACCTGCACACGGTCGCGGTAGAAGTGCCGGACCGAGAACTCGATGAGATGGGGAACCGAGCGGAAGTGCTCCCGGAGGTGGTCGACGGGCGCGACCGATGCCGCCAGGTCGAACGCCGCCACACGTCGTGTGTCCAGCAGTGAGCGCATGTCGTGGAGGCCGCGGTCGTCGAGCGCGGCCAGGACCTCCTCGTCGGAGCGAAAGGAGACGTGCCGCAGCTGCCGCGGGTCGCCGACCACCACAGCGCTCGACGCCCGCAGCAGCGCGGGCGCTGCCCGCGACTGCTCGATCTGGGAGGCCTCGTCCAGCACCACCAGGTCGAACATCGCCGGCACCGCCGGGAGGACGTCCTCGATCTCGCCGAGCGTGCCGACCCACAGCGGTGCGGCGCGTGTGAGCTCCCCGGGAGGGAGCTCGCCCAGCAGCTCCCGTCGGCGACCTCGCCCGGCCCGCAACGCGGTGATCAGCTGCCCGACCGCCCGGCGACCATGGTCGTCGAGCGAGGACTCGTCGTACTGGCGGGCGCGCAGCAGCTCGCCGGTCGCCCGCCGACCAGCGCGCTCGGCGCGGGCGAGCCGTTCCCAGCGGTCGCCGAACGAGGCAGCGCCCGTCGCCGACAGCTCGGCCGCGGCCCGACCGGCGCGTGCAGCCTCGATGGCCATGCCGATCCGCTCGGTGTCGGTGGCACCGGTTGCTCCGACCGCTCGGGCGAGCCGCAGCCGCGCTCGGCGCGCCCTCCGTCGAGCCCACCAGCCGCGCTCGTCGTCTGCGGCGGTCGCCGCAGCGTGCAGCTCCGAGAGCGTCGCCAGGTCGCTGTCCAACGCGAAGGCCCCCGGCGCCAGGCGCATCAACCCCGGCAGCGCGTCCTGCCATCGTTGCGCGCCAGCGGCGTCGAGCTCCCTTTGGAGGTCCTCGGTGATCGAGCGCCGGAGCTCCTCGGACTCGACCTCGGCGAGCGACAGCTCCCGTTCGAGCCGCCGCAGCTCATCGGCGGGCAGCGGGCGTTCCTGGCGAGCGGCGAGCTCGTCGATGAGCTCCGACATGCTGACGCCGTCGCCGAAGCGCACCGGCTCGGGTCCGGGGACGCGGTGGAGCAGCGACGTGACCACGGACGCCGCGTGGCGGGACTGGGTCGCGATCAGCACGCTGCGGCCGTGGGCGACGGCGTCCAGTGCGATGGCGCACAGGGTGTGGGTCTTGCCGTTGCCCGGGGCACCGGAGACCACCGTGAGCGGCGCCGTGCGCGACCGGACCACGACCGCTGCCTGCGACTCGCTCAGCAACATGGGCGACCGGGGGCGTGCCGTGGTCGATCCCTCGGCGGCGTCCGCCGCCCGGTCCTCGGTCGAGGCGGACCCCGCGGCGGCTGCCAGGAGGTGCGCGAACGCCGTGGCCGCAGTCCCCGGCCGGCCCGCCCAGTTGACCAGCGTGTTGCGCAGCGACGGGGTCGACGTCGCACGGGTCAGGTAGAGGCTGTGGGTGACGATCGCGACCAGCCCCTGCCGATCGACCCAGTCGAACGGGTCCTCGCCAGGCGGAAGGATGCGCCCCACGCCCAGCCCTGCCGCACCGGCGCTGGTCCGGATCCACGAGGTCAGCTGCGGCATGCGACGCAGCAGCCCCTCGTTGACCCCGCGCAGCTGCAGCGCGCCGCGCCCGAACTCCGCCGTGTCGACCACGTGCGCTCGGGCTCCGGGGTCCTCGATCAGCGACATCGCCTCGGGCTCGCCGACGGCTTCGAACGAGAACGGGGTCGCCGCGTCGTTCGACGCGAAGCTGCGCGCCGCACGCTGGAGCAACGGTCGATGGCGCACGCGCACCGGCTCGCTCAGGATCGGTTGGAGGACCTGCCGCGGTGTCCCCCCGATGGTGATGGTGCCCGCGATCGTCACCCAACCGTGTCGGACCAGGCCCTCGTCCGCGTGCAGCGCGTCGAGCTTCGCCAGTCGTTCGAGCCCGGGCGCCGCCGACAGGGGGGTCTCGCCACCTTTGAACTCCCACGGGTGGTGCAGGAGCTCGCCCGGATGGGTGCCGGGGCCGAGCAGCACGGTATCGGCCCGGGTGCACGCGACGAGCCCGTCGTGGTGTCCCGGCTCGGGGCACAGGTCCGCGTAGTACCGCAGCACGTCGCCGAGAAGGTCCTTCCTCACGCCGGACATGCTCGCGCGGTCCCGCATCTCCGCCGGACCGGCCGGCCGCACCGGGCGCCGCTGCGCCCCGGGGGCCGGGGGCCGGGGGGTAGCCTCGTCCCATGGCGCGACCCCGGTTCCGGTACTCACCCTGGGACGGGACCCAGCGCGGCTTCGAGGTCGATGCGTTCGACGTCATGGAGCAGCTGACCGACGACCTGCTCTACCACGGCGACCTGAACTCGGCGCTGCGGCGGATGATGCAGCAGGGGTTCGAGGACCGCAACGGCGAGCGCATCGAGGGCATCCGCGAGATGCTCGACAAGATCCGCCAGCGCCGTGAGGAGACCTTGGAGCGCTACGACCTGGGCGGCGTGTACGACGACATCGCGAAGGAGCTGCGAGAGGTCGTGCAGCAGGAGCGTGGCGAGCTGGAACGCCAGCTCGACGCGGCGCGGGAATCGGGGGACGCCCGCCGCCAGGAGCTGACCGAGCAGGCGACCGCCGGCAAGCACCTCGAGCTCGACATGCTGCCGCCGGACCTGGCCGGTCAGGTCAAGGGCCTGGAGCAGTACGACTTCTCCTCGGCCGACGCCCAGCAGCGCTACCAGGACCTGGTCGACAAGCTGCGTGAGCAGCTCATGCAGCAGACCGTCGACCAGATGTCGGGGGCGATGGGCTCGATGTCGCCCGAGGACATGGCCCGCATGAAGGACATGATGGCCGAGCTCAACCAGATGCTCGAGCAGCGAGCGGCGGGGGAGGAGCCGGACTTCGACGGCTTCATGGAGCGCCACGGCGACTTCTTCCCCGAGAACCCCCAGAGCCTCGACGAGCTGCTCGAGGTCATGGCTCGTCGCATGGCTGCCGCGCAGGCGATGCTCAACTCGATGACCCCCGAGCAGCGAGCGCAGCTCCAGGCGTTGTCGGACCAGCTGCTCGAGGACATGGACCTGCGTTGGCAGGTCGAACAGCTCGGCCAGAACCTGCGCCAGGCGGTCCCCGACGCCGGCTGGGACAACAGCTACCAGTTCGAGGGCATGGATCCGCTCGACATGTCGAGCGCCAACTCGCTCATGAGCGAGCTGGGCGACCTGGACCAGCTCGAGCAGCTCATGCGCGGCGCCCCCAACCCTGGCGCCCTGGCCGAGGCCGACCTCGACCGGGTGCGCGACCTGCTGGGCGACGAGTCCGCTGCCAGCCTCGAGCGCATGTCGGAGATCACCCGCATGCTCACCGAGGCGGGGCTGATCGAGCAGCGCGAGGGCCGCGTCGAGCTCACCCCGAAGGGCATGCGCAAGCTGGGCCAGAACGCGCTCGCCGAGCTGTTCCGCAAGCTCGATCGCGACCAGCTGGGTCGTCACGAGGTCGAGCTGCGTGGCTCGGGCCACGAGCGCAACCACCAGACCAAGCCCTACGAGTGGGGCGACCCGTTCAACCTCAGCATCGGGCGCACGATCCGCAACGCGATCGTTCGGGGCGAGACCTCGCCGGTGCGGCTGATCCCCGACGACTTCGAGATCGAGGAGACCGAGCACCTGGTGCGGTCCTCGACCGTGCTGATGCTCGACCTGTCGCTGTCGATGCCCATGCGAGACAACTTCCTGCCGGCCAAGAAGGTCGCCATGGCGCTGCACTCGCTCATCTCGATGCAGTACCCGCGCGACTACCTGGGCATCGTCGGCTTCAGCGAGGTCGCCCGCGTGCTGACCGCCGAGCAGCTGCCCGAGGTGAGCTGGGACTTCGTCTACGGCACCAACATGCAGCACGGCTTCCAGCTGGCCCGTCAGCTGCTGTCACGCCAGAGCGGCACCAAGCAGATCATCATGATCACCGACGGCGAGCCCACCGCGCACATCAACGCTCACGGCGAGCCGGAGTTCCACTACCCGCCCATCCGGGCCACCGTGGACGCCACCTTGTTGGAGGTCACTCGCTGCACCCGCGAGGACATCCGCATCAACACGTTCATGCTCGACCCCGACCGCAGCCTGCAGCACTTCATCGAGCAGCTCACGCAGCTGAACGGCGGGCGAGCGTTCTTCACCACACCCCAGACGCTGGGGGACTACGTGCTGGTGGACTTCATCGAGCAGCGCCGCGAGATGCTGCGCGCTCGACGCTGACGCGCCCCGTCGTCGCCACGACCGACGCGTCACGCACCCGTCACAAGAACGGCTTGCGTTTCGCGCGCGGCAGGGTCAATATGAACGCTTACATCGATGTAATTACAGCGTCGTGACGCGTCGGTGCTGCTCGCCAGGGGGCCGCCGGGCAGGACCGCCGGGGGAAGCTGACAATGATCGACGGTACGGAGGACGACATGGCGAACATGGATGAGGTCGGAGAGGCCGAGAGCTGGCAGATGTTCGCCAACTGCCTCGGCGTCGACCCGGACCTGTTCTTCCCCGAGCGCGGGGCCTCCACGAAGGAAGCCAAGGCTGTGTGCCAGGGGTGCGTGGTCCGTGAGGACTGCCTCGAGTACGCGCTGGCCAACGGCGAGAAGTTCGGCATCTGGGGCGGTCTCAGCGAGCGCGAGCGTCGCCGCATTCGCCGTCAGCGGGCCCTGGCCCGCGCTGCGCAGCAGACCCGCACCGCCTGACATCGCGGGCCCGAGCAGCGGCCCGCCTTCGCCGGTCCCGGCAGGACGGACTCACCGTCGGCCGGGATCGTCCGCGTCCGGCCGCAGGCTGCGTGCCTCGGTGACCACGACGTCGAGCGGCACGTCCCACGGTGCAGGCGTGAGCCGGTCCTGCACCTGCAGCTCGAAGACCGCACCGACCCGCACCGCGTCGGTGCCCTCCAGGGCTCGGTCGTAGTAGCCGGCGCCGAAGCCCACTCGGTGACCTCGCTCGTCGACCGCGACGCACGGCACGAGCACGGCGTCGAGCGCGTCGGCGCCGACGACCGCCGCGTCGTCGTGCACCGGCTCGTCGATCCCGTAGCGGTTGGGACGCATGGAGGTGTCGCGGTGCCACGGCGCGAAGCGCATCGACCGTTGCGGCCCGACCACGGGCAGGTGCAGCTGCACGCCCCGCCCTCGCAGCTCGTCGACCGCGCCGCCTAGGTCGACCTCGCCGTCGGTGGCCAGGTACCAGCCCACCCGGCCGGCGTGCGCCAGGACGTCCAGCGCGAGCAGTCGATCGACGATGGCCGCCTCCGCGGCGCGGCGCTCGGCACCGTCGAGCGCTCGTCGCGCGGCCCGCACCGTGGCGCGGACCTCGTCGGGGGTCGGTGGTGCGGGTGTGGCCACGGTGTGAAGTCCTCCGTCCGACGATGACCGCCAGCTCCTGAGCTGTAGGCTCGCGCACATGTTCAGTGGCAACGAGTGGATCATCGTCGTGATCGTCGCCCTGGTGCTCTTCGGCGGGTCGCAGATCCCGAAGCTCGCCCGGAGCCTCGGTCAGGCCCAGAAGGAGTTCAAGGCCGGCATCGCCGATGGTGGCGACGAGTCGGCGGCCGACTCCGCGACGGACGCGACCGACACCAAGAAGTAGGACCTTCCGGGCGAACCCGGACGAGCGCCGGGTCAGCGGTCCGGTCCGGATCGGTGAGCGGACCGCATGGACGCCCCCGGGCCGGACGCCCGAGGACGTGACACCGCTGCCGCGACGCAGAGATGCTCGCCGTCGCCGATCGGCGACGGCGTCGGGATCAGCCGGGCTGTCCGACCCGCTCCCGAGCACGCGCCTTGAGGATGCGGCGCCGCTCCCGCTCGGAGGTCCCGCCCCACACACCGTGATCGATGCGGTTGGCGAGCGCGTACTCCAAGCACTCGGTCTTCACCGGACAGTCGGCGCAGATGCGCCTCGCCGAGTCCACCCCGACCCCGTCCGAGGGGAAGAAGAGGCTCGGCGGCTTGTCGGCGCAGTTCCCGACCGCCATCCAGTGTGTGTCGACAGCTCGTGCCTTCATAGTGAGGAGTCTGACGTGGTGAGGGCCCGATTTGTTCCCCGGGTTTCGCGCGGGTCTGAGCGCCGTCTCAGAGCGTCGGAGGAATCTGCTCCGGGGTGCATCCGCGCGAGCAGGGGCTGAGACCGGGCTCACGTCGGACTGAGAGCGCTCTCGGTCCGCAGGGGTCGACGCCTCGACAGCGGCGGGCGATGCCGCATACTCGACCACATGCCGCACAACGAGCACCCCCCGGCCCCCGATCACACCCCCTCGACCCCGCCGCAGTGGAGCCCCCCGACGCCGCCGGCTCCCGCGCCGCCGGCGCCGCCGAGCAGCGGGCCCGCCCAGGCGCCCAGCGCTCCGCCGCTCGCGGGCCCGCTGGCCATGCCGCCGGTGGCCGGAGCGAAGCGCCCGGCACCTTCGCCGCTCGGTGAGCAGGCATGGATCGCCCCGACGCCGGCGACTCCCGGCTACGCACCCTCGCCGCTCGCTGGTGGCGCCGGCTTCGGTGGACCGCCCGAGGTGCCGCCGGTGCAGCGCAACGCCGCCCCCACGCCGACGCCTCGGCGCGGCGGGGGAGTGCGCTCGGCGCTCGTCGGTGGCCTGGTCGGCGCCATCGTCGCCGGAGGCCTGGTGGGCGCAGCGCTGTGGGACCGCGACGACCAGCAGGCGACCGCGGCGACGCCCGTCGCGACCGAGCAGCGCCCCTCCAACACGGTGGCCGGCGAGAGCCTCGACCTGCAGGCGCTGCTGACGAAGGTCGGTCCCTCGGTGGCGTCGATCCACACCGGCACCCGTGAGGGCGATGCCGCCGGGTCCGGCGTCGTGCTCTCCGAGGACGGCCTGGTGCTGACCAACGCCCACGTGATCGAGGGCGCCCAGACGATCGAGGTCGACTTCGGCGACGGCCAGACCGCGGAGGCCCGGATCATCGGCTCCGCACCCGAGTACGACGTGGCGCTGGTGCAGGCCGAGGACCTCGCCGAGCCGGTGACCCCCGCCGAGCTGGGCAGCAGCGACGCCCTCCAGGTCGGCGACGACGTGGTGGCGATCGGCAACGCCCTCAACCTGGGCGACACCCCCAGCGTGACCACGGGCATCGTCTCGGCGCTCGGCCGGGCGATCCAGTCGCCGAGCGGTGACACGCTCGCCGACCTGATCCAGACCGACGCGGCGATCAACCCCGGCAACTCCGGTGGCCCGCTGCTGAACGCCTCGGGACAGGTGGTCGGCATCAACACCGCGATCCTCGCGGATGCACAGAACGTCGGCTTCGCGCTGTCGATCGACTCGATCACCAGCATCATCGACGACCTGAAGTCCGGCCGAGAGGTGGCGAACTCCCGTCCCGTGCTCGGGGTCGAGACCCTGGACGTGGCTGCGGTCGACCCGTCGGTCGCCCAGCGGTTCTCGATCACCGCGACCGCAGGTGCCTTCGTCCAGAAGGTGCAGCAGGGCTCGGGTGCCGCCACCGCCGGCCTTCAGGCCGGCGACGTGATCGTCGAGGTGGACGGCAGCCGGATCCGCACCGCCTCCGACGTCGGCCAGGCCGTTCGCGCCAAGCGTGTGGGCGACTCGGTCGAGATCACGATCGAGCGCCAGGGCGAGGAGCAGACGGTCACTGCGACCCTCGGCTCCAACTGAGCGCCGGCCGGGTCGGTACCGGGCGATGGGCCGCCGGCAGTATGCTGGCGGCCCATGTCTGACCACCGATCGATCGACCCCGACGCACCGACCGAGCCGCCCGTGGCGCACGCCACGATCGTCTACCTCGGCCCCGTCGCCCCACACTGGGAGATCCGGGCCGACTTCGGTGACACCTCCGTCGTCGACGCGTTCCGGTCGCGGGTCAACGCCCGTCTCATGCTGCTGCCGCCGCACGACCCGCAGTTCCGTCGCAACAAGGAGCGCGTCAACCGCGACGCCGAGCGTGAGCTGATCGCGCTCGAGTGGGACCTGGGCGACGACGACTACGCCAACCGCTGACGCCGCCCCGGGCAGCGTTCCCCGGCGTGTCCGCGCCTCGGCCACGATCGGTGCGATGAGTAGGATCGGGCGATGTCCACCGACTCCGAGCGGCGCTATCTGAACCGCGAGCTCTCCTGGTTGGACTTCAACGCCCGGGTGCTCGCCTTGGCCGAGGACCCCGACACGCCGCTGTTGGAGCGCGTGAAGTTCCTGGCCATCTTCAGCCAGAACCTGGACGAGTTCTTCCAGGTCCGCGTCGCCGGCCTGAAGGAGCGGGTGGCGGCTGGGGTGACCCGTCGCAGCGTCGACGGCATGACGGCGTCGGAGCAGCTCGAGGCCATCCTCGCCCGCGCTCGTGACCTGACCGTGCGCGCCGACGAGGTGTTCCTCGGTCCGGTCTGTCGCTCCCTTGCCGAGGTCGGGATCCGGTTCTCGAGCTGGTCCCAGCTCGACGAGGACGACCGCGAGTGGCTCACCGACGAGTTCCAGCGACGCATCTTCCCGGTGCTCACCCCGCTGGCGGTCGATCCCGGCCATCCGTTCCCGTACATCTCCACGTTGTCGCTCAACCTGGGCGTCATCGTCGGCGATCCGCACTCCGGCGAGCGCCGCTTCGCCCGCGTGAAGGTGCCCTCGCTGCTGCCCAGGTTCGTGGTCATGCCCGACCGGGAGCGCTTCGTGCCGCTCGAGCAGGTGATCGCCGCGCATCTCGACGAGCTGTTCCCGGGCATGGACGTGCTCGACAGCGTGGCGTTCCGCGTCACCCGCAACGCGGATCTGACCGTCGAGGACGAAGAGGCCGACGACCTGCTCGCTGCCATCGAGATGGAGCTGCGTCGTCGCCGCTTCGGCAAAGCGGTGCGCCTCGAGGTCGAGGACGACATCTCCGCCGAGGCACTCGAGCTGATCCGCGACGAGCTCGAGCTGACCGACGCCGACGTGTTCGCCCACGCCGCGCCGGTCGATCTCGGTGGGCTGTTCGCGGTGCACGACGTCGACCGACCCGAGCTCAAGTACCCCGACTTCGTCCCGGTGACCCAGCGGCGTCTGAGCCACGACGAGGACGAGGAGGAGCGCGACATCTTCGCCGCCATCGCAGCGGGCGACATCCTCGTGCACCACCCGTACGACAGCTTCGTGAGCTCGGTCGAGGAGTTCATCCGCCAGGCGGCGAACGACCCGAAGGTGCTGACGATCAAGCTGACGCTGTACCGCACTTCGGGTGACAGCCCCATCGTCGGATCCCTGATCCGCGCGGCGGAGCAGGGCAAGCAGGTTGCGGCGCTGGTGGAGCTCAAGGCCCGCTTCGACGAGGAGCGCAACATCGAGTGGGCACGACGTCTGGAACAGGCCGGCGTGCACGTCGTGTACGGGCTGGTCGGGCTCAAGACCCACACCAAGACCTGTCTGGTGGTGCGCGACGAGGGCGACGGCGTTCGTCGCTACTGCCACATCGGCACCGGCAACTACAACTCGAAGACGGCGCGGCTCTACGAGGACATCGGCCTGCTCACCGTCGAGCCCCGCATCGGCTCCGACCTCAGCCAGCTGTTCAACTACCTGACGGGCTACGCCCGCGACGTGCGCTACGAGCGCCTGCTGTGCGCACCGCACTCGCTGCGCCCGGGGCTGGTCGAGCTGATCCGTCGCGAGCGTGAGGCCCCCGCGGGCACCGGCCACATCCTGATGAAGATGAACAGCCTGGTCGACGCCGACATGATCGACGAGCTGTACGCGGCGTCCTCCGACGGCGTGCGCATCGACCTGGTCGTGCGCGGCATCTGCTGCCTGCGCGCCGGGGTGCCGGGGCTGTCGGAGAACATCGCGGTGCGCAGCATCGTCGGGCGCTACCTGGAGCACAGCCGCATCTACCGATTCGCGAACGGCGGCGGTGTGGGCGAGCCGGTGCACTTCATGGGCTCGGCGGACCTGATGCCACGCAACCTCGACCGCCGGGTCGAGGCGATGGTGCCGATCGAGGATCCGCTGCTGCGGCACCGCATCGACGAGATCCTGGCGGTGAGCCTGGCCGACGACACGCTGGCCTGGCGCCTGCAGGACGACCGTTGGGCCCGGGTGCCGCGACACGCGACCCTCGAGACCCACCTGGAGCTGCAGCAGCAGGCGCTCAAGCGCGCTGCGATCGACCTGCGGTGACGGCCCGCGACGGACGACGGGTCCGGGCTGCGGGTGGCCTGGTCTGGCGTCACGACGGCGCCGGCGAGCTGGAGCTGGTCGTGGTGCACCGCCCCCGCTACGACGACTGGAGCCTGCCGAAGGGAAAGGCACACGCGGGGGAGCGTGCGATCGACACCGCGCTGCGCGAGGTGCTGGAAGAGACGGGGCTGCGTTGCTCCGCGGCCCAGGAGCTGGCCAAGGTCCGCTACCGGACCGAACGTGGCGAGGACAAGACCGTGCGCTGGTGGGCCATGACGGTGGTCGAGGACCTGGGCCTCGAGGCCAACGACGAGGTGGACGTCGTGCGCTGGGTCTCGCTCGACGAGTTCGAGCGCCTGGCCACGTTCCCGACCGACCGAGAGGTCGTTCACTCGTTCGTCACCTCGCAAGGCCTCAGCGGCGCCGATTGAGCGGTCCTGGGCGCCCCTGGACGCAAGAGTTGTCGCGTCGTTCACCCGTCGTTCACCTGGTGTCGTCGGGCTGTTCAGGGGCCGTGTCTACGGTCGCGCCCGGCGGTCACGAGATCGCCGGATCACGAACCCCTCCCAGGAGGATCTCTGCATGACTGCCACGCCCCGTCCCGTGCGCTCGCTGCTGCTGGTCGCAGTGCTCGCCGTGCTCTCGCTGTTCGCCATGGCATGCGGCGACAGCGGTGACTCGGAGTCGTCCGACGACTCGACCACGACCACTGCCGCCGCTGCGTCCGACGCGCCGAGCGATGCCGACATCGAGGCGCTCACCGCCGAGATCGCCGGCGGTGGCGCCAGCTTCCCCGACGCCTACTACCAGGCCGTCAACACCGACTTCAACGGCATCCACGGCTCCGAGATCGTGACCTACACCAAGAGCGGCTCGAGCGACGGCCGTGCCCAGCTCGCCAACGGCACCGTCGACTTCGCCGGGTCCGACTCGCTGCCCAAGGACGACGAGACCTTCCCGTCGACCGTGCTGTTCTTCCCGACCGTCGCCGCACCCATCACGGTGTCGTACAACCTCGACGGCGTCGACGAGCTGCAGCTCAGCCCCGACGTGCTCGCCGGCATCTTCCAGGCCGAGATCACCACCTGGGACGACGCGAAGATCGCCGCTGACAACCCCGACGCGGAGCTGCCCTCCGAGCCGATCACCGTCGTGCGGCGCTCGGACGGCTCCGGCACCACGAACAACTTCACCAAGTACCTCGCCGCGGCTGCACCCGACACCTGGAAGCTGGGCAGCGGTGACGAGGTGAACTGGCCCGCCTCGAGCCAGGGCGCCGAGAAGAACTCCGGCGTGGCCGAGGTCATCAAGCAGACCTCCGGCGCGGTGGGCTACGTCGACCTGGCCGACGCCGGCAAGGCTGGTCTGAGCCTGGCGAAGATCCAGAACTCCTCGGGCAACTACGTGGCGCCCGGCGTCGCCGGCGTGCAGGCGGCCCTCGAGGACGCCACCATCGAGCCGGACCTGACCTACAACCCGCTCAACGGTGCCGGCCCCGACGACTACCCGATCACGGCTCCCACGTTCCTGCTGGTGCTCGAGCAGCAGGCCGACGCCGACACCGCCGACAGCCTGAAGACCTACCTGCGCTACGTGCTCACCACGGGCCAGGAGCAGGCCGCCAAGACCGGCTACGTGGCGCTGCCCGAGTCGCTCGCCTCGCAGGCGATCGAGCAGATCGACCAGATCAAGGGCTGAACGGTCCGTCCCGGCCGGGAACAGGGCATCACGTCCCTGTCCCGGCCGGTGCGCGACCGCTACGGTGCGCCATGAACCCCCACCCGTCACCGACCAGGTCACGAGGCACTCGATGACGCTGCAGCTCGAGGACCCGCCGGCGCACGTGCCCGACGACGTCTCCTCCCTCACCGACGAGGGTCAGGGCGCGCGCGCTGATCGGGTGTTCCGCAGGGTCGCGCTCGTCGCCGGCGCCATGGTGCTGGTGATCCTGCTGCTGATCGCCCTCACCACCACCAACCAGGCGTGGCCGGCGTTCAGCGAGTTCGGCGCCGACTACTTCCTGGGCACCGAGTGGATCCCCTCCGAAGGGCTCTACGGGATCCTGCCGCTGGTGTACGGCACCGTCCTGGTGTCGCTGCTGGCGGTGCTGTTCGCCGTGCCGGTGAGCATCGGCATCGCGCTGTTCATCACCGAGCTGGCGCACCGTCGGGTGCGCGGCGCCATCACCACGGTCATCGACCTGTTGGCGGCGATCCCGTCGGTCGTGTTCGGCCTGTGGGCCTTCTACGAGGTCATCCCGGTGTTCCAGCCGGTCTTCAACGACATCGCCGACCTGGTGTCGGGGGTCCCGGTGCTCAACTCGCTGTTCGGTCAGAGCTCCGGCTTCAGCTTCATGAGCGCCGCGCTGATCCTGGCGCTGATGATCACGCCCATCATCACCTCGGTCACCCGAGAGGTCTTCCTGACCGTGCCGGTGAACGACAAGTCCGGCGCGTTGGCCCTGGGCGCCACCCGCTGGGAGATGATCAAGGGCGTCGTGCTCCCGCACTCCAGCGGTGGCCTGACCGGTGCGGTGATGCTGGGCCTCGGGCGAGCGATGGGGGAGACCGTCGCGGTCGCCCTGGTGATCGGCGCCTCGCCGCAGATCTCGGCGAACCTCTTCGGCAAGGGCGAGACCATGCCCGGCCAGATCCTGCGCAGCCTGCCCGAAGCGGGTGGTGTGTACCGCTCGGCGCTCATCGGCCTCGCGGTGTGCCTGTTCGTGCTGACCGTCGTCATCAACATGTCCGCCCGGCGCCTCGTGGTCGTGGTGGATCGCCGCATCAAGGGCACCGAATGAGCGTCACCGGGATCGACCCGCCCACGACCGACCAGATCCGCCGCGAGCTGTCGGGAGCGAACATCTCCCGGCGTCGCCGGTTCTCCAACCGCTGCTCGGCCGTGGCGATGGTGCTCGCGTTCCTGGTGGCCGCAGTGCCGCTGGTGATCATGGGCGTGAGCGTCGTGTCGCAGGGCATCGGTGTGGTCACCACCGTCGACTGGTGGACCCAGCCGATCCCCGGCGACGTGAGCCGCGCCGACCTCGCAGGCAACGAGGACCTCTGCGAGCTGGGCTTCGGCGACGCCGAGGAGTGTGCCAACGGTGGCGCCAGCACCGACGTGGTGGTCGGCATGCAGCCCGCGATCGTCGGAACGCTGCTCACGGTGCTGGGTGCGTCGCTGCTGGCCATCCCGCTCGGGGTGATGGGTGCGGTCTACCTGAACGAGTACGGCAAGACCGGGCGTCTGGCCCGCTTCATCCGCTTCATGACCGACGTGATGGTCGGTGTGCCGTCGGTGGTCATGGGCGTGTTCATCTACTCGATCTGGGTGGTGCGCTTCGGCACCGGCGGCAAGTCGGCGTTCGCGGCGTCACTGGCGCTCGCATGCCTGATGCTGCCCATCGTCGTGCGCTCCACCGAGGAGATGCTCAAGCTGGTGCCGGACTCGCTGCGGGAAGCCTCGGCAGCGTTGGGCACCAGGACCTGGAAGACCACCGTGACCGTCGTGCTGCCCGCGGCGATCGCCGGCATCACCTCGGGTTGCCTGCTGGCGGTCGCCAGGGCCGCGGGCGAGACCGCCCCGGTGCTGTTCACCATCGGCTTCGTGACCACCACCAACTGGTCCTACCAGGGGCAGAACACGACGCTGTCGGCCCAGATCTACTCGCAGCTGCAGAACGGCGGGCAGATCGCCACCGAGCTGGCGTGGGGTGCAGCCGTTACGCTCGTGGGCATCGTCTTGGTCCTGACCCTCGCAGCCCGCGGCATCAGCCGTCGCTTCGCGATCGTGCAGTCGTGAACCGAACCCTCGCCCACCGATGACCGAACCGGACGATCAGGAGCCACGATCGATGTCCTCCGACACCAGCCAGCCCGAGGTCGCTCCACGTGGCGCCACGGTGCCCGACGTCCCCCTCGCGATGCCCCAGCAGAGCGCTGCTGCGGGCGCAGCCGCCGAGGACGTCGTCGCGGTCGGCGACGCTCCGCAGCGTCCGGTGGTGTTCGACGTGCGCGACCTGCACGTGTACTACGGCGCCTACCGCGCGGTGCGCGACGTCTCCATGTCGGTGCGGCGTCACGAGATCACCGCGTTCATCGGGCCGTCGGGCTGCGGCAAGACGACGGTGCTGCGCTGCTTCAATCGGATGAACGACCTGATCGAAGGCGCCCGGGTGGAGGGCGCGATCGACTACCACGGCGTCGACCTGTACGGCGAGAAGGTCAACGCCGTCGAGGTTCGGCGTCGCATCGGGATGGTCTTCCAGAAGCCCAATCCGTTCCCCAAGTCGATCTACGACAACATCGCCTACGGCCCGCGTGTCGCCGGCACCCGCAAGCGCGCACAGCTCGACGAGATCGTCGAGCGGTCGCTGCGTCGTGCCGCGCTGTGGGACGAGGTCAAGGACCGCTTGAAGTCCTCGGCGCTGGGGATGTCGGGTGGCCAGCAGCAGCGCCTGTGCATCGCCCGGGCGATCGCGGTGGACCCCGAGGTCATCCTCATGGACGAGCCCTGCTCGGCGCTCGACCCGATCGCCACCGCGCGCATCGAGGACCTCATGGCCGAGATCAAGAACGACTTCACGATCGTGATCGTCACCCACAACATGCAGCAGGCCGCTCGTGTCAGCGATGCCACGGCGTTCTTCTCGACCGAGGTCAACCCCGACAGCGACGTGCGCACCGGGCTGCTCGTCGAGTTCGACCGCACCGACAAGATCTTCTCGAACCCGGTCGACGAGCGCACCGAGAACTACATCACGGGACGATTCGGATGAGGCGCCCAGCGGCCGGGGGCGCGTCGTGAACGAGCTCCGCGTCGAGTTCCACCAGGAGATGGAGGACCTGCGGGCGGACCTGATCCGCCTCGGGGCCATGACCTCCGAGACCATCGGTCGAGGCACCGCAGCGCTGCTCGACCGCGACCTGCACGCGGCCCAGGAGCTGATCGACGGCGACGACGTCATCGACGACTTCTGCCTGGGCCTCGAGGAGCGCTGCTGCCGCCTGCTCGCGCTGCAGTCGCCGATCGCCGGCGACCTGCGGTTCCTGCTGACCTCGCTGCGGCTCATCAGCGAGCTGGAGCGATCCGCCGACCTGATGGTCAACGTCTGCAAGGCGTCGCGGCGCATCTACGACGTCGAGTTCGGCCCGCAGATCCGCGGACTGATCGAGCAGATGGGCGTCGAGGCAGCGTTCCTGATCCGCACCGCCATCGACTCCTACGTCGACGCCGACACCTCGTTGGCTGCGGCGCTCGACGACATCGACGACCGCCTCGACGAGCTGCAGGTGCAGTACGTGCAGGCCATCTTCCAGTCGCACTCCGAGACCAACCTGACGCTGCAGGGCGCCGTGCAGATGGCCATGATCGGCCGCTACTACGAGCGCATCGGCGACCACGCGGTGAACATCGGTGAGCGGGTGCTCTACATGGTGACGGGTTGGCTGCCGGAGAAGACGGGCTCGGCACGCCAGCGACTGCGCGAGGCCGAGGCCGGCGGGACGTCCGCGGCAGCCGACCCTGCCGGCGACGACCCCGACCAGGCGGACGACCCGGAGGGTTGAATGAGGATCCTCGTCACCAATGACGACGGACTCCACGCCCCCGGACTGCACGCCCTCGCCAGCGCGCTGCACGACGCCGGCCACGAGCTGATCGTCGTCGCCCCGGAGGGCGACCGCAGCGGCAGCGGCGCCGCCATCGGCAACCTGGGCGACGGGTCGTTCCTGCGCTACCGGGCGAGCGAGCTGGTCGGCCTGCCCGATGTCGAGAGCTACGAGCTGGACGGCCCACCCGCGTTGTGCGTGTTCGCCGTGCACCTCGGCGCGTTCGGTCCGCCGCCCGACCTGGTCGCCTCCGGAGTGAACCCCGGGCTCAACACGGGTCGCGTCACCTTGCACTCCGGCACCGTCGGGGCCGCGCTGACTGCGGCGAACCTGGGACTGTCGTCGGTCGCGGTCAGCATCGCCGGTCACGAGGCCTCGGTGCAGCACTGGTCGGTCGCCGCGGACCTGGCGGCGGAGGTGTGCGAGTGGCTGGAGCTCGCGCCGACCCCCACCACGATCAACCTGAGCGTGCCCGACCGTGCAGCGGTCGAGATGATGCCCTTGTGCTTCGGCGAGCTGGCGCCGTTCGGTGCGGTCCGGGCCGAGGTGCTCGACCGCGACGACGAGCGCATCGAGCTGGGACTGGTGCCGGTCGGCGGCAGCCTGCCGCCGACGTCGGACACCGCCCTGGTGGCGGCGGGTCACCCCGTGGTGACGGCGCTGAGCGGGATCCGCGGCAGCGAACCGGTCGGGTTGGTCGATCACCTGGATGCTCGGCGGGCCGGGCGATGAGCGCCGCGGTGGCGATCCTGGCCGTGGTCGTCGTCGGCTGCGGGGCCTTCCTGCTCGGTCGGCGCAGCCGCCCGGCGCTCGCGCCCTCCGCCGCGGCGACGCCATCGGCGGTCGAGGAGGTCGCGCCCCCCGACGACGCCATCGAGGAACGCCCCGAGCCGGGGGCGGAGGTGCCCGACCTCTACGCGCGGCTGTCGCAGGCCGTGGACCAGATCGACCAGGGCGTCATCGTCTGCGACGCCGACGGCAACGACCTGTTCCGCAACCGGGTCGCTGCGGGCTACACCGAGGCCCGCGACGGCATGGTGCTCGTCGAGGCAGCGGTGCAGGAGCTGCTCGGGATGGCGCTGTCGGGACGGTCCGTGCGGCGCGAGGTCGACCTCTTCGGCCCACCCTCGCAGTCCTTCGTCGTCGCCGCCTACCCGTTCGCCGGGGGCGACGGTGCGCTCGTGCTGGTCGACGACCGATCGCTGCAGCGTCGCACCGAGACCGTGCGACGCGACTTCGTGGCCAACATCAGCCACGAGCTCAAGACCCCCATCGGCGCGCTCGGGTTGCTGGCCGAGACGATCCGTGACGAGCCCGACCCCGAGGTCGTCGCCCGGCTGGCGTCGCGCATGATCGCCGAGGCGGACCGTGCAGGGCGCACCGTCGACGACCTGCTCGAGCTGAGCCGCATCGAGTTCGGCGATGACGCCGAACTGGGCGAAGTGGCGGCCGCCGAGGTGATCGGCGAGGCCGTCGGTCGCATCGCGTCGGCCGCAGAGCACGCGGGTGTCGAGGTGGTGGTCAAGGTGGAACCCGGGCTGGTGCTCACCGGCGACCGCCGTCAGCTGGTCTCGGCCGTGTTCAACCTGTTGGACAACGCGGTCAAGTACTCCGCCGCGGGTGCCGCAGTGCACGTCAGCGCGACCCGTGGTGACGGTGCGGTCGAGCTGGTCGTCAGCGACGAGGGCATCGGCATCCCACGGCGCGACCTGGACCGGATCTTCGAGCGCTTCTACCGCGTCGACCGTGCCCGCTCGCGAGGCACCGGCGGCACGGGTCTCGGGCTCGCGATCGTGCGCCACGTCGCCAGCAACCACGGCGGCGACGTCTCGGTCCGCTCCACCGAGGGAGTGGGCTCCAGCTTCACCCTCTCGCTGCCGGCCCGACGCTCGGACCGCTCCACCCCCCACCCCAGCCCGCCACGACCCGTGGCGGCGACCCAGCCAGGTGCGACATGACCACGACCTCTCCCACGGTGCTGCTCGTCGAGGACGAGGAGGCGTTCATCGAGGCGCTGACCGTCGGGCTCGGCCGCGAGGGCTTCGACGTCCAGGTCGCCCGGGACGGCGCCGAGGCGCTGGACTGCTTCGACGAGGTGCGCCCCGACCTGGTGCTGCTGGACGTGATGCTGCCGACCATCTCGGGCATCGACGTGTGCCGCGAGCTGCGGCGCCGGACCGACGTGCCGATCATCATGGTGACCGCCAAGGCGGCCGAGATCGACACCGTCGTCGGCCTCGAGGTGGGTGCGGACGACTACGTCACCAAGCCGTACCGGCTGCGTGAGCTGGTGGCGCGCATGCGCGCCGTGCTGCGCCGTCGACCGCTCGCCGGCGACCAGGGCCTGGTCGGCAACGAGGTCATCCGCCTGGACGGCATCGAGCTGGACACCGACAGCCACGAGGTGCGGGTCAACGGCGACGTGGTGAACCTGCCGCTCAAGGAGTTCGAGCTGCTGGCGGTGCTGATGGAGAACGCAGGGCGCGTGCTGCCCCGAGCGACCCTGATCGACCGGGTCTGGGGCAGCGACTACGTGGGCGACACCAAGACCCTGGACGTGCACGTCAAGCGCCTGCGCTCGAAGATCGAGGACGATCCGTCCGCCCCGACGCGCATCGTCACCATCCGCGGCCTCGGCTACAAGTACACCGCCGGCCGCTGACCGCGCTGTCGACGGGCCCGCCGTCATCGGTGTCGGTGGCCACTCCTACGATGGGTCGGTGACCGCCGCCGGCCGCCCGCCACGACGCCGATCCACACGCGGCGCCCCCGTCGGGTTCGACGCGTCGACGCCCTTCGGGCGCCTCGCGATGACCCACGTGCTGTCCACCGGCGGCGACGCGCTGGTGGCCCTGGTGCTCGCCGGCTCGTTGTTCTTCTCGCTCGATCCCGCGGGCGCTCGGTGGCGCATCGCGCTGTACCTGCTGTTCACCATGGCCCCGTTCGCACTGGTCGGGCCCCTGATCGGCCCGATGATGGATCGCATCGCGGGCGGTCGCCGCGTGCTGCTGATCGGCTCGTGCGTCGGTCGTGCGGTGGTGGCGGTCCTGATGATCTCGAGCGCGGGATCGGACAGCCTGCTGCTGTTCCCCGAGGCGTTCGTCATGCTGGTGCTCGCCAAGTCCTACACGGTGGCCAAGGCCGCGCTCGTGCCGACCGTCGTCGTGGGCGACCACGCCCTGGTCGAGGCGAACTCCAAGCTGCAGCTCCTGTCGGGCATCGCGGCGTTCGCCGCGGGGCTGCCCGGCGCGCTGCTGCTGTGGCTGTTCTCGCCCGGTGCGGTCGCGCTGGTCTGCGCCGGCGTGTTCGTCGCGGCGTCGGTGGCATCGCTGCGGGTGCCCGTGACGACCGTCGCCGCCGAGCCCGAGGACGCGGCCGAGCGGGCCGAGCTGCGCAGCGCGGGGGTCCTGTCGGCGGCGTCGGCCATGGGCACCCTGCGCTGGATCGTCGGGTTCGTGACGTTCCTGTTGGCCTTCGCCCTGCGGGGCGCCTCGACCGAGCCACTCCTGGGTTCGACCACCGGCCGCGCCATCGCCGTGCCCGGTGCGCCGGTCGATCCGGGCGACCTGGCGCCGGTCGGTGCACCGCCGGTGTGGCACTTCGGCGTGATCGTCGCGCTGACCGGCATCGGCGGGCTCATCGGCGCCGGCATCGCGCCGATGGTCCGGCGACGTGTAGAAGAGGAGTACCTGCTGCTGGCGGCGGTGGTGCTGGCGTCGATCGGGGGACTGTGCGGCCTGCTGCTCTCCGGTCTGACCGGTCAGGCGATGCTCGCGGCGCTGGTCGCGGTGTCGGCGGCCTCGGGCAAGCAGGCCTTCGACGCGGTCGTGCAGCGCGACGCACCGGACGCGAACCGTGGACGTTCCTTCGCCCGCTTCGAGTCGCGGTTCCAGGTGATCTGGGTGCTCGGCGCCGCCCTCCCCGTCGTCATCGCGATGGGCACGCGGCTGGGCGGCGCCATCGTCGCAGCGCTCGCCGCGGCCGCGGCGGTGCTGTTCTGGTCCGCCGACCGCTCGGTCCGTCGGGGCGAGGCGCCACGACGACTGCCCGATGCACGCACCGTCGGACGAGAGGTGCGGGACCGGACGCGCAGGATCAGGCGTCCAGATCCGGGAAGTCCGGAACCTCGAAGTTGACCCCGTCCAGGTCGAGCTCGTGGGACTCGATCCCCATCCGGGCCAACCAGAGCCCGGGAGCGTCCAGCTCGGCCGGCGTCGGCAGCGCCTCCTTCGAGGACCAGAGCTGCGCCAGCGCTGCGTCGCCGGCCCGCTCGACGATCCCGTCGATGAACGCAGCCCCTCGGTCGAAGGTCGCCTGGGACAGCTCCAGGCCGAAGAGCTGCTCGACGAACCGACTGGCCGGACCGGCCTCCACGCGCCGTCGGCGCAGCGCCTCGGTGGCGCGTCCGTAGTCGGGGATCATCCGGGCGCCGATGCGGTCGAGCACCCAGTCCACGTAGCCCTCGACGGTGGCGACGACGGCCTCGATGTTGGGCATCAGCGCACGCTGCTCGTCGGACTGCATGGCACCCAGGAGCACCTCGGGGTTGCCGGCGAGTCGCTGCAGCGCCTCGAGCTCCGGCTCGGAGCCGCCGTCGGGAGCGTCGAGCCCCTCGATGCCGAGCTCGGACATGCGCTGCTCGATCTCGCGGGGGTCCTCGGAGAACGCGGACACGTAGCGCGACAGGAGGTCGTCGAGGTGGTCGCGCACGTGGGGGATCGACAGCACCTGGTGGTGGGCGACGTCGGAGCAGCACACCCAGAGGCGGATGCCGTCGCGGGGCAGGCTCCAGTCGTCGGCGAAGCCGTCGACGTTGGACAGCACCATGGTCAGCGGCCCGCCGCTCGGCCGGGGCAGCGGCAGCTCGTAGTGACCCATCGCACGGGTGGCCAGGTGCCCGGCGGTGCTGCCGGCCATCATGCCCAGCAGCATGGGGCCCATCATCTGCAGCATCTGGCGCAGCATGGCGTCGGGCGCCATGCCGGGGATCTGCGGCAGGCCCAGGTCGGCCAGACCGTCGCCGTCGGCGTCGAGCTCGCCGAGCTGCGCTCGCAGGGCTGCGCCGATGGAGCCGGACAGCTGCTCGAGCAGCGGGCGCTCGTCGTCGAGGAACCGACGTGACCACTGCGCCCGGTTGAGCGGCTCGAGTCGCACGGGCTCATCGGAGCCCCGCCCGGTGACCTCGGCGACCTGCAGCTCGGCCACACGGGCCAGCTGCTCGATGGCCGTGCGCTCGAGCGGATCGACGTTGGACTCGGAGCGTCCTTCGGCGGCGATCGACGCGGCGAGCTGCCCAGCGGTGTCCCAGCTGCTGCCCGAGCCACCCGAGAACATGCGCGACAGGTCCTGGAGGAAGAAGTTCATCGCCGCGAACGGGTTCTGCTCACCGGAGGGATCGGAGCCGAACGGGCCGGAGTCAGTCACGAGGTCATCGTAGGTCCACGTCGTCGGCGGGGTGCCGCGGACCGGGATCGTCCTCAGCCGGGTTGGCTGCCGAGCATCTCCTCGGCGGCACCGACGGCGTCCGCAGCGGACAGCACGCGCACGGTCGAGTCGTCGCCGACGTCGGAGCTGACCACGCCGCTCAGACGCCCCGACCGGTCGAACACCATGCCGCCACGCAACGACTCCACGTCGGAGGTGTCGGTGACGGTCGCCAGGTAGTGCCGGGGCTGCACCGTGCGGGACAGCGTGATCAGCTGGCCGGATCGACGGGGCTCGGTCGTCGTGCTGGTCGCCGCCAGGGTCACCGCGTCCGTCGGTCGCTCGCCGGCGCGCACGAGGCGCAGCTCGGCGCCGGCCCCCGGCGTGTCGGAGGCGACCGAGGCGGGGACCCCACTCGGCTCGGGCAGCTGCAGCACGGCCAGGTCGGTCGCGGCGTCACGTGCGACGACGGTGGCCATGGTGCCCTGAGCGGCGCCGGAGCAACGCACCCACACCGTGTCGACCCCCTCGACCGCGTCGCCGTCGACCAGCACGTGGCCCTGGTCGTCGAGCACGACGCCGGTGGCTGCGTGCGACGGGTCGCCGTCGGCCATGACGTGCGCGACGGAGAGCTCGGCGCGCTCCAGCGGCAGCGTCGAGGTGGTCGCGTTCGCGGGCTCCTCCATGGTGCCGAGCACCACACCCGAGAGCAGCAGCCCGATGCCGCCGAGCAACACCCCCGACGCGATGAGGGTCGAGCGCTTGCGGTCGACCCGCCCACGATGGGCCAGGCCCACCTCGCTGGGATGCTGCCACGGTCGCTCGCCGTGCAGGCCTCGTGGGTCGGCCCCGGGGTCGGCACCCGTGTCGTCGCCACCGGTCATGGCGACGACGATACCGAGGCTCGTGCCCGGGCGGGCCGCGCCCGCCGGAAGCTGTGGTGGGGCACCGGCGCGGATCTTCCCTACGATGTGCGCGGTGAGCAACGTCGTGTACCTGCTGATCGCCATCGGCCTGAGCTGCATCGGCTTGGCGATCCTGTGGTTGCGCAACCGCCCGTCGGCCGCATCGCCGCGGTCGTCGGTGGAGGAGTTCCACCACAAGATGCGCGCACTCGCACCCGACGATCCTGCGGATCGTCGTCGCGGCCGGGGAGCCTGAGCTGGCCAGGGACCTGGCGATCGACCTGGGTACGGCCAACACGTTGGTCTACGCGCGGGGTGAGGGCATCGTGTTGAACGAGCCCTCCGTCATCGCGCTCAACTCCAGGACCAACGAGGTGCTGGCCATGGGCCGCGACGCCTGGAAGATGATCGGTCGAACCCCCAGCTACATCGTGGCGGTGCGGCCGCTGCGCAAGGGTGCGATCACCGACTTCGAGGTCACCCAGGAGATGATCCGCCTGCTGCTCAAGCGGGTCGGGGTGAACCGGTTCAACCGACCCCGGGTGGTGATCTGCGTGCCGTCGGCCATCACCGCGGTGGAGAAGCGAGCGGTCACCGAAGCCGCCCGCAAGGCAGGTGCGACCGAGGCGCAGCTGATCGAACAGCCCATGGCTGCGGCCATCGGCGCGGGCCTGCCCATCAACGAGCCGATGGCCAACATGGTCGTCGACATCGGCGGCGGCACCTCGGAGACCGCGCTCATCTCCCTGGGCGGCGTGGTCGCGCTGCAGGCGGTCCGGGTCGGGTCGTTCGACATCGACGCCGCGATCATCATCCACATCCGCCGCGAGTACGGGATCGCGATCGGCGAGCAGACCGCCGAGGAGATCAAGATCCTGATCGGCTCCGCGCACCCCACCCCCGACGAGGTGCGGGCCGAGGTCCGCGGCCGCGAGCTCATGTCGGGCCTGCCGAAGACCGTCATCCTCTCCGCGGCAGAGGTGCGCGCCGCCATCGCGGAGCCGGTCAACGCCATGGTCGACTCCGTGCTGTCGTGCGTCGCCGAGGCCCCACCCGAGCTCGCGCAGGACCTGATCGAGCACGGGATCCACCTGGTCGGCGGCGGCTCGCTGCTCAAGGGTCTCGACCTGCGCCTGCAGAACGAGACCGAGGTGCCGGTGCGCCTCGTCCGCCAGCCGCTCGAGTCGGTGGTGCTGGGTGCCGGTCGCGTCGTGGAGTCCTACGAGGAGCTCCGCGAAATGTTCATGGGGTCCCGGCGGGTCTGAGCGGCTCGCTCGACGGCCGGACGCCCGTGCGGGCAGGGCTGAGTGACCGCCGTCACGCGGCGTCGAAGGGCTAGGGTCGGGTTCCCTCACCGGGGGGTGGGGACCACAGGATCGCTGCGGCGGAGGAGGTGGACACCAGATGGCGTTGCTCGACGTCGAGGGCATCAGAGTGCGCTTCGGTGGCGTCACCGCGCTGGACGGCCTCTCGTTCCAGATCGACCAGGGCCAGGTGTGCGCGCTGATCGGACCGAACGGCGCCGGCAAGACGACGCTGTTCAACGTGATCAGCAGGCTCTACGAGCCCACCGACGGGTCGGTCACCTTCGAGGGTCGCGACCTGCTGGCGTTGCCGCCGCACAAGATCGCCGAGGTCGGCATCGCCCGCACCTTCCAGAACCTGGCGCTGGTGCAGGGCCTCAGCGTGCTCGACAACGTGATGGTCGGCGCCCACGCCCGGACGACCGGGGGCTTCATCGGCGGGCTCTTCGGGCTTCCGGTGCGGCGGCGTGAGGCGCAACTGCGTGCGGATGCCATGGAGGTGCTGGTGCGCCTCGGCCTCGAGCGGGTCGCACAGATGCCCGCAGCAGGCCTGCCCTACGGCACGCTCAAGCGCATCGAATTGGCACGGGCCCTGGCCGCACAGCCGCGGCTGCTCATGCTCGACGAACCGGCGAGCGGCCTGACCCACAGCGAGGTCGACGAGCTGGGCAACACCATCCGCTCGCTGCGCGACGAGTACTCGCTCACGGTGCTGCTCGTGGAGCACCACATGGGCATGGTCATGGGCATCTCGGACAACGTCGTGGTCATGGAGTTCGGGCAGAAGATCGCGGACGGCACCCCCGAGGTCGTGCAGAACGACCCGCGGGTGATCGGCGCCTACCTGGGGAGCACCTCGTGAACGCCGACGCCTCACCGCTGCTGTCCGTGCACGGGCTGTCGGCCGGCTACGGGCCCGTGCAGGTGCTGACCGACCTGGAGCTCTCGGTCTCGGCCGGGGAGATCGTGGTCGTGCTGGGGGCGAACGGGGCCGGCAAGACCACCACGCTGCGGGCGTTGTCGGGCATGATCCCGGCCAAGGGCGAGGTCGTGCTCGACGGCACGAGCGTGTTGGGCCGCAAGCCCGAGGACCTGGTGCGCATGGGGGTCGCGCACGTCCCGCAGGGTCGCGGCACCTTCCCCGAGCTCACCGTCGAGGAGAACCTGCGGGTCGGCGGCTTCACCCGACCCGGCGACGAGGTCAGCGCCGACATCGACCGTTGGTTCGAGGTCTTCCCCCGTCTCAAGGAGCGCGTCCACCAGACGGCGGGCTCGATGAGCGGCGGCGAGCAGCAGATGCTGGCGATCGCTCGGGCGCTCATGTCCCGCCCGACGCTGCTGCTGCTCGACGAGCCCTCGCTCGGTCTCGCGCCGCTGGTGACCCAGGACGTGTTCGAGCGCATCGCGGCGGTCAACGCCGAGCTCGGCACGACCGTGTTGGTGGTCGAGCAGAACGCGAACCTGGCGCTCGGGATCGCCCAGCGCGGCTACGTGCTCGAGACCGGCACCATCGTGGCGACCGGCACCGCCGACGAACTCCGATCCGACGACGTCGTACGTCGCGCCTACCTGGGGGTCTGACCCTTGCAGCTGTTCATCCAGCGTGTGTTCGACGGCCTGCAGGCCGGGGCCATCTACGCCATCCTCGCGCTGGCGATCGTGATCATCTTCCGCGCCTCGGGCATGTTGAACTTCGCCCAGGGCGAGATCGCCATGTTCACCACGTTCGTGGCCTGGAACCTGTTCGACTCGGGCCTGCCGTGGTGGGTCGCCTCGATCGCCTCGCTCGTCATCGGCTTCGTCGTGGGTGCGGTGCTGTACCGCCTGCTGATCGTGCGGCTCGGGGGGACCCACGCCAACCCACTTGCGGTGGTGATGGTCACCATCGGTCTGTTCCTGATGCTGAACGACGGCGCCGGGGTGATCTGGGGCACCGACGCCAAGCCGGTCCCACGGGTGTTCGGCAACGGCCGCGTCGAGCTGTTCGGGGCCGGCATCGCGGTGCAGGTGCTGGGCATCCTGGCGGTGCTGGCGGTGCTGGTGATCGGGTTCAACCTGCTCTTCCAGCGCACCAAGCTGGGCCTGGCGCTGCGTGCGGTGACCTCGAACCAGGAGTCCGCCGCGCTCGCCGGCATCAAGGTGACCACCACGCTGATGGTCGGCTGGGGGCTCGCCGCGGCGATCGGCTCGTTGGCGGGCACGTTCACCGCCTCGTCGGTGGCGCTCGACAAGAACATGATGCAGATCGTGCTGATCTACGCGTTCGCCGCGGCGACGCTCGGCGGGTTCGACAGCCCGATCGGCGCCGTGGTCGGCGGGTTGATCATCGGTCTCGTCTCGGAGCTGGTCGTCGGCTACGTGGGCCTGATCGGCCCCGACCTGCGGCTCCTGCCCGGCTTCCTGCTGGTGCTGGTCGTCCTGCTCGTGCGGCCCCAGGGGCTGTTCGGCACGGCCAAGGTGGGGAGAGCCTGATGCGCAACGTCGTGTGGTGGCGCGTCGTGCTGTGGGTGGTGCTCGCCGCGCTGGCCATCGGCGCCCCGCAGTACCTCGGCGAGGGCGACGTGAACCGGCTCTCCGAGGTCATCTACATCTCGGTCGCCGCGCTGGCGCTCGCGCTGCTGACCGGCTTCAACGGCCAGATCTCGCTGGGGCACGGTGCGTTCCTGGGCATGGGCGCCTACATGACCATGATCCTGACGGTCGACTACGGCGTGTCGTACGCACTGGCGGGCGTCATCGCCGTCGCATTCACCTTCGTGGTCGGCCTGGTCGTCGGCCTGCCGGCCCTGCGCATCACGGGGATCTACCTGGCGCTGGTCACCCTGGCGCTGGCGACCCTGTTCCCGCAGATCGTCGTGCGCCTCGGCGACATCACCGGCGCCACGGTGGGACGTGGCCTCATCCCGCGCGACGGCTACGGCGACGCGGCGTTGCTCGAGGAGGTGGGCCGGCGGCGCTACCTCTTCCAGGCCGGCTTCCGGGCACCGGAGTGGACCGGCCTGGCCGACGACCAGTGGCGCTACTACGTGTTCCTGGTGCTCGCCGTCATCGTCTTCCTGCTCGTGCGCAACCTGGTCCGCACACGCGTGGGCAGGGCGCTGGTCGCCATCCGCGACAACGAGACCGCCGCCGAGGTCGCCGGTGTGCACGTGTCGCGCTACAAGGTGCTCACCTTCGGGCTCTCGGCGGCCATCGCCGCGGTCGGCGGATGGATGTTCGCGGTGCTCAACAACCAGGTGTCACCGACGTCGTTCACCATCGCGCTGTCCATCACGCTGCTCGTCGCCGCCGTGCTCGGCGGGGCGAACAGCATCATCGGCCCGGTCATCGGCGCGTTCATCATCGTCTACCTGCGAGAAGCGGTGCCGGCCGACAGCCAGCGCTACACCCAGGTGATCTTCGGCGCCGTGCTGATCCTGATCATCCTCGTGGCCCCCGGCGGCATCGTCGGGGTCTACCGCCAGACCCAGGCGAGGTTGCGGCGCAGCCGTGCCCAGCGCAGCTCCCCCGCCACTCCAGCTCCCGACGCCGCTCAGGCCTGAGCGGCGTTCCTTCCGACCACCCACCCACCAGACAGACCACCGACGTGACGGGCCCGTCGCGGCGGTCCACTCCAGGAGGAGAATGATGAACAGCACCCATCGATGGAAGGGCATCGCCGCCCTGCTGCTGGCACTCACGATGGTCGCCGCCGCGTGCGGCGGTCGTGACGACGAGTCCTCCGACGGCGGCAGCTCCGGCGGCTCCGAGACCGAGGACACCACCGAGGAGACCGCCACCAACCTGGCCGACCCCGAGCTCTGCGAGAACTACGACGGCACCCAGGGTGTCACCGACAGCCAGATCCTGATCGGCAACTCGCTGCCGCAGTCGGGCCTGTTCTCGGTGTTCGACAAGGTGCGTGTCGGCATCGACGCCTACTTCCAGTTCGCCAACGCCGAGGGCGGCATCGAAGGCCGCGAGCTCGTGCTGAAGTCGCTCGACGACCAGTACCTGCCCGAGCGCACCCGCGCCAACGTCGAGACGCTGGTCAACACCGATGGCGTGTTCGCACTGCTCGGCATGGTCGGCACCGAGAACAACCTGCAGGCGAGCCAGTTCCTCGCGGAGCAGGGCCTGTGCGTGCCCAACCTGGCCGTCGCGACCGGCTTCCCGGGCTTCGGAGACCCGGCGACGGATCCGTGGATCATCAACGGCCTGCCCAACTACGCGCTCGAGTCGATCGCCTTCGCGAGCTACCTGGAGCAGAACGATCCCGACGCCAAGGTGGCGATCCTCGCCCAGAACGACTCCTTCGGTGAGTCGTACGTGACGGCGTTCAAGAAGGCCATCGAGGGCACCGACATCACGGTGGTCGACGAGCAGACCTTCGACCCGAAGACGGAGACGAACCCGCAGGGGCAGGTGACGACGCTGGCCAGCTCCGGCGCCGATGCGCTGCTGCTCGGGGTGACCTCGCTGCCGTGCCCGAACGCCCTGAACGCGGTCAAGACCTCGGGCTGGGCGCCGCTCACCTACGTGACGCTCACCTGCTCGTCCAAGACGCTGATGGACATCGCGAAGGACTCGGCGGAAGGCACCATCTCGACCCGCGCCACCTACGACCCGTCGGACCCGGCCAACGCGGACCAGCCGCCGGTGGTGGAGTTCAAGGAGCAGGGCGCGAGTGCCGGCCTGACCGAGGCCGACCTGAACGACCTCAACGTGGCTGCCGGCTGGGGCTTCGGCGCCTACCTGGTCCAGCTGCTCAAGGCCTCGCCCGAGCTCGAGCGTGCCTCGGTGATGAACACCGCGTGGTTCCAGAAGGACGTCAGCTACGGGCTGAACCTCGAGGGGCTCCAGTGGACCACCGACGGAGAGACCGACCCGTTCGGCATCAACCAGCTGCAGTTCGTCAAGCGCACCGCTGGCGCATGGGTGCCGGAGGGCGAGCTCGAGGACTACACCGAGCAGCTCGAGGCGCAGATCGGCGAGTGAGCCGAGCCCGAAGCACGTGACGACGACGGCCGGCCCTTCGGGGCCGGCCGTCGCCGCGTCATGGAACCTGTGAGAACTCGGTCCGATCGGAGCGGCTTGGTCCTACACTGACCAGTCCACGCACTTACCCCAGGAGGCGAGCGTGTCGCAGCACATGGTGATCTTCCAGAACCCCGAGGGCGACCCGGGCTACAACCAGTTCGAGTCCATCGAAGAGGCCGTCAGCTTCGTCGAGAAGATCCGCAACGAGCAGAACATCGACAGCATCCGGATCTTCGAGCTGGACGAGGTGAAGTTCGATCTGAAGCCGTACTACAAGGTGGAGCTGCTCGCGCTGAAGGCCGGTTCGTCCGCACCCGCCGCAGCCCCTGCGCCCGCCCCCGCGCCGGCCCCCGCTCCTGCAGCGCCGGCTCCTGCCCCCGCCCCGGCGGCCGCTCCCGCTCCGTCGCCCGAGCCGGCACCTGCTCCGGCGCCGGCCGAGCCCGCCAGCCCCTTCGCCGCGCCCAGCGCACCCGAGCCGTCCTCGGGCTTCCCCCCGCCGTCGTCGGCCCCGGCCGCTCCGACGCCCCCGGCCGACGAGCCGGACGACTCCCAGCCCACGCGTCGAGGTCTGTTCGGTCGCTGAGACCGCTCGGCGTCCTGGCGACGTCGATCTCGACCACCGTGTTCGATCGTGCCCGGGCCCGTCGGTCCGGGCACGATCGCGTCCCGGCCGGCTGTGCACCGACGCTCAGGTGACCAGCAGGACCAGGCCGACGACGAGGATGCTGGCGAGGATGCCGATCAGCGCGGCCAGGCCGGTGACGATCAGCGTGAGGAACAGCGCCGATCGCACACGCACCCAGGCCGACAGCGTCACGTCCGACTCGGGCTGGTGATCGGCGGTGGGCTCGCGCTGCAGGAGGCGACGCCACCAGCCGGCATCGATGACACCGCCGAGGGCAGCCGCCGAGCCCACCCCGTCCGAGTCGTCGACGAGAGCTCCGCTGGGGGCAGCCTCAGCGGGGGCGACGCCGAGGTGTCCGCCGACCGTCGACATGGCAGGCTGAGGCACCGGTCGCCGGCCGAAGAGGGCGAGGCCGAACACCACCGCACTCACCGCGACCAGCAGCACTCCGACCATCAGCGTGACCATGACAGCACCGATCGTACCGTCCGAGGCCGAGGACCAGGGGGCTCCCGACCCGGCCGACTCCCAGGAGCCGACCCTGTCGAACCGCCCGTCGGCCCACCGGCGCTGGTGGATCGTGGCGATCGTCGTCCTGGTGATGGCCGGCGTCACCGCCGCGGCGTTCCTGGTGCAGCTGCCGTACTACCTGGTGCAGCCCGGCTCGGTCCGTCCCGCCGAGCAGCGTGTCGACATCGACGGTGCACCGTCCTACGAGACCGACGGCGAGGTGCTGTTCACGACCGTGCTGGTGTCGAGGGCGACTCCTGCGCTGATGGTCCGGGCCTGGCTGGACGACGCCGTGCAGGTGCGCACCGAGCAGGAGATGTACCCCGACGGCGACCGCGAGTCGAACCAGCGCGCCAACCGCCAGCGCATGGACCTCTCGAAGCTCACTGCGACCCGGGTGGCGCTGGACCGCGTCGGCATCGAGGCGCAGTACGACGCCCACGGCGCTCGGGTGCTGGGGGTGATCGAGGACGGGCCGTCCGACGGCGTGCTCGAGCCCGAGGACGTGATCGTCGAGGTGGACGGCGGTGAGGTCGCCATGCCGGCCGACATCGCGGGCGAGCTCGAGGACCGGGCGCCGGGTGATGCGGTCGAGGTGGCGGTGCAACGAGGCGGCGAGGACGCACCACGACGCGTCGAGGTGACCCTTGGTGAGTCGGGCTCGGAGCAGGGACGGCCCGTGCTGGGCGTCGAGGTCGAGCCAGTCGACCCGGTGGTCGACTCCGAGGTGAGCGTGGCGGTGGACTCGGGCGAGGTGTCGGGTCCCTCGGCCGGACTCGCCTGGACGCTGGCCATCATCGACCGGCTGACGCCGGGTTCGCTCACCGACGGTCGGCGCATCGCGGTCACGGGCGAGATGCTCGACGACGGCACGGTGGGGCCGATCGGGGGCATCGCCCAGAAGGTCTCGGCGGTGCGGCGTGCCGGCATCGACGTGTTCATCTATCCCGCGTCGACCCCCGAGGAGGAGCAGCGCGAGATGCGCCGGATCGCCGGCGACGACGTCGAGCTGTGGCCCGTGGCGACCATCGACGAGGCCGTCGAGCGGCTCGCGCCGGGCGGCCTGCCTGCTGCTGGTTGAGCGTGCTCGACGCCGCCGCGGGGTGCAACACCCCGGCGCGGCGCACCCGTAGCATCGGCCCATGACCGATTCGCTGCCCGAACCGCCCGAGCTCGACCCCGCGGCGCTCGCTGCGAGCGAGTTCGCCCGTGTCCGGCGCGGCTTGGAGCCGACCGAGGTCCGGGCCGCGTTGGGGCGCGCCGCAGATGCGCTGCGCACCTGGTCCGAACGCGACGCGCGCCTGCGCCAGCGCCTGTCCGAGCTGGAGCAGCGCCTCGACGAGTCCCACGAGCTGGACGAGCAGCGCATCGCCACGGTGCTGGGGGAGGAGACGGCGCGCATCGTCACCGCCGCACGCGACGCCGCCGCCGAGATCCGCTCCAAGGCCGAGGAGCAGGCAGCGCGCCTGATCGCCGAGAGCGAGCAGCAGGCGACCGCTGCCGCGGAGGCGCTGAAGGGCGAGGCGCAGACCCTGCGCGACGAGGCGGCGCGGGTGGCCGCCGAGGCCGCCGCCGAGGCCGAGGCGCTGCGCAGCGCCTCGCGCGACGAGGCCGAGCGGCTCCGGGCCGAGGCGGACGAGGCTGCGGCCACGACCCGCGAGGAGGCCGCGGCCCTGGCCACCTCGACGGTCAGCGATGCCCAGGTGCGCGCGGACGAGCTGCTCGGCGCGGCCGAGCTGGTCATGTCGGAGCGCACTGCCGAGGCCGAGGCGGCCGCCGCGGTGCTGACCGAGGCTGCCGCCGAGCAGGTCGCCGCCGCCGAGGCCGCCGCGACGGCGTTGCGCGAGGAGGCCGACGCGTATGCCACCTCGGTGCGCGAGGAGGCGGAGCTCGCAGCCGAGACGATCCGCGCCGAGGCCGAAGCCGCCGCGGTCGCCGTGGTCGAGGAGGCCACCGAGCGCGGGCGCTCCATGGTCGCCGAAGCTCGCGCGGTGCGCGAGCGCATGCTGTCGGATCTGGCCGAGAAGCGGCGCACCGCGCGACGCCAGCTCGAGGGCGCACTCGCCGGCCGGGACCGCATCATCGAGGTGCTGCGGGCCGCGGGCGACGAGGTGGCCGGCACCATCTCGGGGCTCGAGGGCGCCGACGACGACGTCGCTGCCGCGGCCGAGGCGGCGGCTGCAGCGAGCGAGATCGACCTGGACGCCGAGCTGGCCGAGCTGCGCGAGCAGCTCACCGAGGACCTCGAGGACGCCGACTCCACGGGGCTCGAACAGGTCGCGGCGGTCGAGGTCCTCGTCGCGGAGGTGTCGACCGAGGTGGTGGTCGAGCAGGGCGGCGAGGCTCCTGCACCAGCGGCGGTCGAGCCCGCGGGCGCGGACGACGCCGCCAGCGGTGCGGCGCACGAGCGCGAGACCGACGAGCCGGACGAGGCAGAGTCGCTCGTGCTGGTCGACCTGGTGCCCGACGCCGCCGGGGAGCCGAGCGCCGCGCAGGACGCGGCTGAGGAGCTGGCCGCCGAACCCGAGGAGCACACCGAGCCGACGGGCTCCGAGGGTGGCGCGACCGTGCACGACCTGTTCGCCCGCATCCGTGCGGAGGGCATCGACGACGACGGCAGCGACCAGGACGATGCCGGCACGGGGGCGTCGACCGCGCCGGCGGCGATCGACCTGACGGTGACCGGCGACGACCAGGGCGGTGCGACGGCGGCCGAGCCGGTCGCCGGGGCGGTCGCGGTCGCCGAGGCGCAGGTGGGCGATCGTCTCTTCGACCGCCGCGACGAGGTGCTCTTGCCGGTCGAGAAGGGCCTTGCACGCGGGCTCAAGCGCCTCGCCTCCGACGAGCAGAACGAGATCCTGGACCGCCTGCGGCGGGTGAAGCGGGGCCGTCCCGATCCCGCCGAGATCCTGCCCGCGGCGGACCCGGCGCCCTTCGTCGATGCGCTGGCGGCCGAGTTCGCCCGGGCGGTCGACGCCGGAGCGCAGTTCTGGGCCGAGCTGGCCGGCACCTCGCCCGTCGCCGTCGACGAGCACGACGCCGAGGTGCGCGCCGAGCTCGACCGGCGTGTGCAGGAGTTCCTCGCCCTGCACCGGGCGCACCTGGAGAAGACCTTCGCCGAAGCCGACGAGGCGGCGGCGGACACCGCCGAGCTGGGTGACCGCGTGCGCGCGAGCTACCGCGACTGGCGCTCGGGTTCGCTGGCGGATCTGGCCGGCGATCTGGCGACCGCGGGGTTCACCCTGGGCGAGCGACGCGCCGCGGGCGAGGGCACCCCGTGGTGCTGGAAGGTCGACCACGGCGGACTGCCCTGTGCCGATGGCGAGGACAACGCGCTCGCCGGCGAGGTCGCGTGCGGGGAGCCGTTCCCCACGGGCGACGTGACGCCGCCGGCGCACCCGGGTTGCCGATGCATCCTCACGCCGGCATCTCGGTAGCCTGACCGCCGTGCGAGTTCCGAGTGACATGCCCGGCCCGTCACGCGCGGAACGCACCGGCGGGCAGCATCGCGGCCGGCTGGTGTTCGGGATCCTCGCCGTGGCCCTCATCGTGCTCGCGCTCTCCCTGCGGGCGATCGCGACGTTCTGGACCGACTTCCTGTGGTTCGAGGCCCTCGATCTGACCTCGGTGTGGAACCGGCTGATCTCGGCCAAGGTCACCCTGGCGGCGGCCACCGGCCTGGTGTTCTTCCTGCTGCTGTGGTCCAACCTGGTGATCGCGGACCGCATCGCGCCGCGCTTTCGGGCCGTGGTGGGTCCCGACGACGACCTCCTGGTGCGCTACCGCGAGCTCGTGGCGGGGCGTCAACGCCTGGTCTGGCTCGTGGTGTCGATCGCCATCGCGATCGTGCCCGCGCTCAGCGCGTCGTCGCAGTGGCGCGAGTGGCTGCTGTTCCGCTTCGGCGGCGACTTCGGCACCGAGGACCCCCAGTTCGGCATGGACCTGGGGTGGTACGTCTTCCGGCTGCCGTTCTGGTCCGCAGCGGTCGACTGGTTGTTCGCCTTCCTGGTCGTCACCGCCATCCTCGTCACGATCGTGCACTACCTGAACGGCGCCATCCGCCTGCAGCCGCTGGGGGAGCGGGTGACCCCCAACGCCAAGGCGCACCTGTCGGTGCTGCTGGCGCTGGCCGCGTTCACCAAGGCCGCCGACTACTGGCTCCGCCGCTTCGAGCTCGTGGTGTCGGGTGGCACCAGCTTCGACGGCGCGGGCTACACCGACATCAACGCGTCGCTGCCGGCGATCCAGCTGATGATCCTCATCTCGCTGTTCACCGGCGTGCTGCTGCTCATCAACATCCGACGCAAGGGCTGGACCCTGCCGGTCATCATCCTGGCGCTGTGGGGCCTGGTCGCGATCATCGCCGGTGGGCTGTATCCCGCGTTCGTGCAGCGCTTCCAGGTCGAGCCCGCCGAGCTGGCCAAGGAGCGCCAGTACGTCGAGCTGAACATCGCGGCCACCCGCACCGCGCTCGGACTCGACAAGGTCCAGAACATCGAGTTCGACTACGACCCCGACCTGACGGCAGAGGCGGTGGCGGCCGAGCCGGAGAACCTGGAGAACGCCCGCCTCTTGGACCCGACGATCGTGCAGCCCACGATCCAGGAGCTGCAGGTCGACCGCGAGTACTACACGTTCCGCGACGTCGACGTGGACCGCTACCGGGTGGACGACCAGCAGACCCCGGTCGTGATCACCTCGCGGGAGCTGAACCAGGCGGGTGTGTCGAACCCGACCTGGGAGAAGCTGCACCTGGTGTTCACCCACGGCTACGCGGCCGCGCTCGCACCGTCGAACACCACCGACGACCTGGGTGAGCCCGAGTTCCTGGTGAAGGACATCCCGCCGGTGGTGACCGGCGGTCTCGATCCGCTGCTGGTGCCGGAGCTGTACCACGGCGAGGGCATGGCCGGGTACTCGATCGTCGGGACCGAGCAGACCGAGCTGAGCGACGAGGACCTCGAGGCCCGCTACTCGGGCACCGCCGGCGTGGCGATCGGCTCGACGGTCCGCCAGGCCGCGTTCGCGCTGCGCTTCGGCGAGATCGAGCCGCTCATCTCGGGCAGCATCACCGACGAGTCCAGGGTCATCTACATCCGTGACGTGCTGGAACGGGTGCGTGAGATCGCACCGTTCCTGCAGTTCGACCCGGACCCGTACCCGGTGCTCATCGACGAGCGGGTGAAGTACGTCGTGGACGCGTACACGACCACGCCGTTCTACCCGTACGCCCAGCAGGTCGACGCCGCCGACGTCGACGCCACGTCGAGCGGCTCGTTCAACTACATCCGCAACTCGGTCAAGGCCGTGGTCGACGCCTACGACGGCACCGTCACGCTCTACCTCACCGATGAGCTCGCAGGTGAGCCGGATCCGATCATCCGTGCCTACGCCAAGGCGTTCCCGGGCACCTTCACCGACGACATCCCCGAGGAGGTGCAGGCCCACTTCCGCTACCCCGAGTTCATGTTCAAGGCGCAGACCCAGATGTGGGGTCGGTACCACCAGGCCGAGCCGTCGACGTTCTTCAACAACTCGGACCGCTGGATCGTGGCGCGCCGCCCCTCGGACGTCGGGGTGAGCTCGGGCACGAACGCCTCGGCGACCGACACCGCGGCGACGTCGACCGAGGAGCCGATCGACCCCTACTACCAGGAGATGAAGATCGGCGACGCGGAGTCGTCGGAGTTCGTGCTCACCCGGCCCTTCGTGCTGGCCTCGAGCGACAACACGGGCCGCAACCTGACCTCGATCATGATCGCCCGCAACGACCCCGGCAGCTACGGCCGTCTCGAGGAGATCGTGATGGTCGACGTCGACGGCGAGGACGTGTCGCGCAACAACACGGTGGACGGCCCGGTGCAGGCCAACCGGCGCATGGTGACCAACCCGCAGGTGGCGGAGTACCAGAACTTCGTCGGCCGCAACGGCTCGAGGGTCCGCTTCGGCAACATCTTGATCCTGCCGGTGCGCAACTCGCTGGTGTACCTGCGGCCGGTCTACGCCGCAGAGGAGGGGAGCTCCCGCTTCACCCTGCAGCGGGTGGTGGTCGCCTCCGGCGAGGACGTCGGCTTCGGCGAGACCGTCGAAGAGGCCATGGAGGACCTGCTGGACGCGAATCCCGACGGCGCCGTCGAGGACCCCGGCTCCGAGTCGGGCGACGACGCGCCGACGGACGAGGGCGAGGACCCGTCCTCGACGACCACCACGGCGCCCCAGGACGGCGAGCGCACGCCCACCGAGCTGCTCGCCGACGCCGACCGCCTCTTCACCGAGGCCGAAGCGGCCCTCGCCGACGGCGATCTGGCCCGCTACGACGACCTCGTGACCGAGGCGATCGCCCTGGTCCGGCGGGCCAACGGCCTCCTGGGTACGACGACCACCACCGCGCCGGCCGGCTGACGCCCGGCTGGCTCGTGTCGCAACGAGTGGCGAACGTCACTCTTTACTGTTGACCCGCGCCTCGGGGTCCACTCAACTTGCCCGAACGGACCGAGGTCCGTCCGGGCCCGAGCGCCGTGCGCTCCGATCGACACGAGGTTGTCCATGTCCCACGTCTTCGCCGCTGAGGGCGGCTACCAGAACTTCACGCTCGGCGACTCCGAGTGGTTCTGGCTCTACTTCTGCGTCGCCGTGGCGCTCGTCGCGCTCGTCGCCGGCTGGGTGATGATGCGCAGCGTGCTGTCCAAGGAGGCCGGCACCGACAAGATGAACGAGATCGCCGCCGCCGTGCAGGAAGGCGCGATGGCCTACATCAAGCGCCAGTTCCGCACGATCCTGATCATCGTCGTCCCGCTGGCCGCCATCGTCTTCGTCACCTCGACCGAGATCCTCAACCCGCTCGACACCGCCGAGGGGCTCGACCGTCTGCAGTCGGGCCTGTTCCGCACGCTGGCGTTCCTCGCCGGTGCGCTGTTCAGCGGCTTCATCGGCTTCCTGGGCATGTGGCTGGCCACCCGCGCGAACGTCCGCACGGCCGCCGCGGCCAAGACCGGCAGCATGGACGCGGCCCTCCAGGTGGCCTTCCGTGCCGGCGGCACGATCGGTCTGTTCACTGCCGGCCTCGGCCTGCTGGGCGCCACGTTGATCGTCATGGTCTTCCAGAACACCGCCTCGGCGATCCTGGTCGGTTTCGGCTTCGGCGGCTCGCTCCTGGCGTTGTTCCTGCGCGTCGGTGGCGGCATCTTCACCAAGGCCGCCGACGTGGGCGCCGACCTGGTCGGCAAGGTCGAGGCGGGCATCCCCGAGGACGACCCCCGCAACCCCGCCACCATCGCCGACAACGTGGGCGACAACGTCGGCGACTGCGCCGGCATGGCCTCGGACCTGTTCGAGTCCTTCGGCGTGGTGCTGGTCGCCAACATCATCCTGGGGGTGACCGCCTTCCAGGCGATCGGCATCACCGGGCCGAACGCGGCCAAGGGCCTGGTCTTCCCGTTGGCCATGATGGCGATCGGGCTGCTCGCCTCGCTCGTGGCGATCTTCACCGTCCGTGCCCGCTCGGGTGAGACCGACGCCCTCAAGCCGATCAACCGCGGCCTCAACATCGCCTCGATCATCGCCCTGGGTGGTGCCGCGGTCCTGGCGTTCGGCTACGTCGGCGATCCCATCATCTCCGAGGTCGACAACGTCGGCCTGCGCATGTTCGGCGCGATCGTCGCCGGTGTGGTCCTGGGCCAGGTGGCCAGCCGTGTGACGCAGTACTACACGTCCAGCCAGTTCAAGCCGGTGCGCGACATCGCCGAGTCGGGCCGCACGGGCCCAGCGACCGTGGTGCTCTCGGGCATCTCCTCGGGCATGGAGTCCGCGGTCTGGGCGGTGGTCGCCATCGCCGTGGCCATCCTGGTCGGGCTCGGCCTGGGTGGCGGCAGCACGCTGTTCGCGTTCTACATGGTCGCCCTGACCGGCATCGGCATGCTGGCCACGACGGCGATCGTCGTCGCCGAGGACACCTTCGGCCCGATCGCCGACAACGCGCAGGGCATCGCCGAGATGGCCGACGAGTTCCACGGCGAGACCGAGTCGATCCTCGACGGCCTCGACACCGTGGGCAACACGACCAAGGCCGTGACCAAGGGCTTCGCGATCGGCTCCGCGGTCATCGCCGCGGTCGCCCTGTTCGCCTCGTTCCGCGAGACCATCGCCGCCTCGGGGGAGACCGCGGTGGGTGACGCGCTGCGTGCGGTCAACGTCGAGGAGGCCTTCAACCTGGTCTCCATCAACATCGCGGACCCGAAGACCTTCGCCGGTGCGCTCGTGGGCGCCACCGTGGTGTTCATGTTCTCCTCGCTCGCCATCCTGGCCGTGAGCCGCACCGCCGGCACGGTGGTGCAGGAGGTGCGCCGGCAGTTCCGCGAGAAGCCCGGCATCATGGACTACACCGAGAAGCCGGACTACGGACCGGTCATCGACATCTGCACCGGTGCCGCGCTGCGCGAGCTGACCACACCGGCGCTGCTCGCGGTGCTCATGCCGGTCGCCATCGGTTTCGGGCTGGGTGCCTACGCGCTCGGCGGCTACCTGGCCGCCACCATCGTGGTCGGCGCCCTGATGGCCAACTTCCTGTCGAACGCCGGTGGCGCCTGGGACAACGGCAAGAAGTACATCGAGGAGGGCAACCTCGGCGGCAAGGGCTCCGACATCCACAAGGCGGTCGTGATCGGTGACACCGTCGGCGACCCGTTCAAGGACACGGCCGGCCCGGCGATCAACCCGCTGATCAAGGTGATGAACCTGGTGTCGTTGCTGATCCTGCCCGCGATCCTCACGATGGCGGACAACGACGCCCGTTACCTGATCGCTGCGGCGGCGCTGCTCGTGGTGCTCGGCAGCATCGTCTACTCGAAGCGCCAGGCCACCTCGTTCGGCGACGACGAGGCCGCGGCGGCGAGCTGAGCGACGACCCTCGGACCGCGGCGCCACGGCGTGCCGCGGTCCGAGGGTCGAGCGACGCGAGACTGAGGGCCATGCCCGCCGGCGACACGCCCTCCGATGCACCAGAGCGCGCCGTCGCGTGGGAGCTGTCGACCGATGACCGCGAGCAGCCGGCAGCCCGGGTGTTCGCGCTGGTGCTCGAGTCGCACCTGGAGCTGTTCCGCCGTCGTGAGCAGCTCGTGCGCGGCGGCGAGGACGCCGAGGACCTGCACAAGTACCGCGTGGTGGTGCGTCGCACCCGTTCGCTGCTCACCGCGGGTGCCCGGGTCTACCCGGCGGAGGAGCTCGAACTGCTCGCCGCGATGGCGGCGCAGCTGGCGGCGCTCACCTCGCCCGTGCGCGATCTGGACGTGCTGCTCGCCGACCTGGACGCGCGGGTCGACGAGGTCGCCGAGCGGCTGCGCGCGGGCGAGCCCGAGCTGCGCGCACGGCTCGAGGCCGAGCGCCGCGAGCACCGCGACGCGCTGATGGCGGCACTCGACGGCGACTTCTCCGCAGTGCTGCTGCGCCGCTGGCAGACCATGGCCGGGGTGTTCCGCTTGGGCGGCTCGGAGTCCGGCCCCGACGCCCTGCGTCCCGCGGGCCAGGTGGTGGACGACGTCATCTGGGCCTCGTTCCGCAAGTTGCGCAAGCAGGGCCGGCGCGCCAGGGCCTCGGAGGTCGACGACGACTGGCACCGTCTGCGCAAGCGGCTCAAGCGCTTCCGCTACCTGCTGATGGCCTTCGAGGACATGTACCCGGCGGACACCTTCCGCAAGGTGCTCGGCGAGCTGGCCGAGCTGCAGGAAGGGCTCGGCGAGCTGCAGGACCACGTCGCACGGGCGGAGCTCATCGAGTCGGCCGGCCTGAGCGCCAGCGGGCGAGGCGCGTTGCTCGCCGGCGCGCTGGTCGACCACCTCGTGCAGCAGACCCCCGGGGCACGACGGGCCTGCGAGCAGGCCTGGGACCGCTTCGATCGTCCGAAGGTCCGCCGGCACGTGCGCGAGGCGCTGTCCGTCGACGCGTGAGCGTCACCCGGTGCAGTCCTGGGCCAGCAGCTCCTCCCAGGTGACCTGCAGGTCGTCGGGACGAGCCTGCCACTCCTCTTCGGACTCGGTCAGGTCGAACTCCAGCGGTCGGCCCAGCACCACTCGTGTCGCGTCCTGCAGGAAGAACCAGTGCAGGGCCCGCACGCCGCCTCGTCCCGGGACCGTCGGGCCGACACCCAGCTCCGGGGGTGGCTCGCCGTCGTAGCGGCACTGCACGGCTCGCAACATCGCCGGGGTCTGCAGCGCCACGGCCGACCAGTCCGCCTGGTAGGTCACGTTGGTCGAGATCATCAGCGCCGCGAAGCCCGCGCCGAGCACCGAGGCGACGACCCGGGTGCGTTGCCAGACGAGCCAACCGATGCCGGTCCAGACCATCGCGGAGCCGACCGACGAGACGACGAAGTTGCGGTCGGCCTGGCCCCGGTACGCGGCCGGCCACTTGAGCACGTACGGGGCCAGGCCCAGCACCATGACCGCCAGTCCGCTCAGCACCAGCCACGGCGCCGAGCCGGCGTCGCCGCGTCCTCGGATCGCCTGCACCGCGGCGACCACGACGCCGGCGGCCGCAGTCACCCCCAGCAGCCACGCCGCAGCAGGCACCGTCGTCAGACCTGCGCCGAAGTGGGCCGGCAGGATGGGCGCGGGGGTGCCGCGGATGACCGACGAGGCGTCGTAGGTCGGGTGGATCAACATCAGCAGGCCGGCCACGACGATGATCGCCGCGCCGGTCCACGCCTCACGTCGTGTGCCCCGCCCCCGCCACAGGTGCATCGCCGCGAGGGCTGCGAGCCCCGGCAGGAGCATCACCTCGAGGCAGAAGCCCCCGAGTGCCACCGAGACCGCGCCCCACACCAGTCGCCGGGAGTCCATCAGCAGGATGCCGATGAGCAGCAGCGTCAGGCCGACCACCATCGGTGCGACGTTCGGGAACGTGCGCAACGAGGTGTGGTTGGGCAGCAGGATCCACACCAGCGCGGTCACCAACGCGACGCGTTCCACGGTCAGGCGGCGCAGCACCAGGTAGAGCGCCGTCGCTGCGGCGGTGTTGAGCGCGGCCAGCGCGAGCACCCATGCCTCGGCGTGATCGCGCAGCGTGGTGTACAGCACGGTCTCGACCGCCCACGCCCCGGGGCGACTCGCGAACCTGCCAGCCTCTGCAGCCCGCATCCATCCGACCGTGTCGAGGCGCGCGAGGTTGCGCCAGTCGTCCATGAAGAACCCCGGCCCGGCGAGTAGGTAGGGCAGCACGATCAGCACCGACGCGGCGCCGAGCCCGGCGACCGTCAGCAGGTCGCGGCGCTGGGGCGCCGTGACCGATCGAGGAATCACTCCTCGTCCTTCTCCAGCGGTGGCAGGAACTCGAAGTTGAGGTCGCCCAGGCGCACCAGCGTCGACGAGATCCACCCGCCCATCGACGAGAAGTGGTCGTCGAGGATGGAGCCGTCGGCCAGCGCGGCCTCGTCCAGCTCGTAGCTGCCCTCGTAGCTGACCTCGATGGCGTGCTCGGTCTCGGTGAGGTCCTCGTTCGAGACGGCCTCGACGGTCGGTCCCGACCGCGACAGCCGCTCGGAGCCGATCGCCGGGCTCTCGGGCGGCAGCACGTCGAGCACACGCCGCGGGTCGGGCGACGTGGCGAGTCGCTGGATGCGCAGCACCACCTCGATGTCGATGCGTGGCTGCTCGGGCAGGTCTTCCTCGATGTACCACGAGCGGTACGCCGTCTGGGACCAGGTGGGCCACTCGAGGGTCAGGTCCGCACGCACGCGGGGCGGCAGGCCCTCGCCGGGCACGCCGTAGCTGGTCTCCCAGGTGAGGTCGCCGAGCAGCACGTCGGTGTGGAAGCGCTCTTCGAACGCCTGGCGTTCCAGCAGCGCGTTCTCGAGCGCGTCGCGCAGGGCGCCGATGGCATCGGTGAAGACGTGGTCCAGCATGTGTCGCGAAGGCTACAGCGGCTTCCGGGAACCGCCGATCGATGCGGCACGGCTAGCTTCGGCGCCGATGTCCGACGCCCCGGCAGCCTCTCGAACCGACCGCCTGTGGTGGGCGGCGATCGCCCTGGTCGCGCTGTCGATCCTCGCCCAGGGTGTGCGTGCGCTGGCCACCGGCTGGCTGCCGAGCGGCGACGACGGCTACTGGGCGCTGATGGCCCGTTCGGTGTTCTCGGCGCACCCGCCGCTGCTGGGGTCGTCCTCGTCGGGAGGCGTGGTCACCGGGACCGGGTTCCACCACCTGGGCCCCCTCGGCTTCTACCTGCTGTCGCCGTTCGTGCTGGCGCTGGGCGGGGTGGGCGCCGCGGTCGGCACGTCGGTGCTGAACGCGCTCGCTGCGGTGCTGGGTCCGGTCGCGGTGCGTCGCAGCGTGGGGGAGCGCGCCGGATGGCTGACGGTCGTGGCCTCGGCCCTGCTGGCGTTCACGATGGGCTCGGAGCTGCTCGTCGACCCCTGGAACCCGCACCTGTCGGTGCTCGCGCTGTGGTGCGCGCTGTGCTGCACGTGGGCGGTGCTGAACGGCGGCGTGTGGTGGGGCGCGGCGGGGGTGTTCTTCGCCTCGCTGACGCTGCAGACGCACCTGTCGTTCGTGCCGGTGGCGGGCATCGCCGGCGTGGTGCTGCTGGTCGGCACGGCTTGGGGGTGCGCCCACCTGCCCAGCACGCCCGAGCAGGCGTGGTGGCATCGCTGGAGGGCATTGTTCGTCGCGCTCGTCGCGGGGCTGGTCGCCAACCTCGTCGTGTTGATCCAGCAGTTCTTCGGCGCCGGGCCCGGGAACCTGACCAACGCGCTGCGATCCGGCACGGGCCAGGAGCTGCCGATCGGACTGGACGCCGGTGCGCGCACGGTCTCCCAGGCCTTCGTGCCCACCAACTGGTTGCCGGGCAGCTGGTTCCCGCAGGTGATCCGACCGGCCGAGCTGGCCTCGCCCTGGGTGGTGGCCGCGGTGTTCGTGGTGCTGGTCGTGCTCGAGGTGCTGGCGGTGCGACGCCGCAGCACCCGTGCCGTGCCCGCGCTGACGCTGGTGCTCGCGCTCGTGGTGGTGGCCGTGTGGGTCGCCGCCGGGCTCGGCTTCCGCATCTTCGGTGTGCCCATGACCCTGGCACGGTGGGCCTGGCCGGTCGCGCTGCTCACCGCAGCGGTCGCCGTCGACGCCGCCGTCGGGCTGTGGTGGGCACGCGTGCCCGAGGCCGAGCGCGAGGAGCGCAGCGCCGAGGCGTCGCCGATGCTGCGATGGGCCGGTCTGGCGGTGGTCGTGGTGCTCTGCCTCGCCAACGCCGTGCCCCGCGACGAGGGATCGGGCGCCAAGGAGCGGTTCCGTGCCCCGATCACCGAACTGCTCGACCAGGTCGGCGACCAGGTCGCAGCGACGGGCCGTCCCTACATCTCGGTGAACTTCCAGCCGCTCGCGGCCGAGGCGACGGTCGCGCTGATGGACCAGCTCGACGAGCAGGGCGTCGAGTTCGCCCTCGACGACCCGGTGGCGCTGCGCCAGGCCGGCACGCATCGCCTCCTCGACGGCACCGAGACCGCGACCGTCGTGCTGCGCGGCGGCGCCGCCGTGCTGGAGCCGACGCCCGACGGCTACCGGACCGTCGCCCGGGTCATGCCGCTGTCCGCGGCCGACCAGGACTGGTACGCACAGGCCCGCGACGGCCTCGACGAGCGGCTCGGCGCGCTCATCGACGAGCTCCGCTCGGATCCCGAGCTCCGCGCCCGGGTGGGTCCGTCGGAGGACGCCCGCCTGGATCTCGAGGCGACGGGCTGGGCGCTGGTGCTGTGCGGGCGCTACCGGGAGCTGCCGACCGGATCGGCCGACGTGGAGCGCCGAGTGATCTCCGACGCGGACCGCGAACGGCTGTGCCGGCTCGAGGACCGCTTGGCCAACGGCGCGGTGGCGGTCGATGTCGGCCCGCCACCGCGGGCCGGCACCTGACCGCTCAGATCGCGCTGATCGCTCGGATCGCCCAGGCTGGCCTCAGACCGAGGCGAGCGTCTCGGCGTCGACGTCGTAGAGGACCTTCGAGCCCGCCTGCACCATGGGCACCAGGCCGGCGGCCTGGGGCAGGTGCTGCTCGGCGTAGTAGCGCGCCGTGGTGATCTTGGCCGACAGGTACGCCTTGTCCTCGGAGCCGCTGTTCAGCTCGCTCTGGGCGGCGAGCGCCTGGCGTGCGAGCAGCCAACCGCCGGTCACGATGCCGAAGATGCGCAGGTAGGGGGTGGCTCCGGCGAGCGCCTCGACCGGGTCGGCGAGGCCGTTGGTCATGACCCAGTTCGTGACCTCGGACAGCGTCTCGACCGAGGCGGACAGCTCGGTGCGCATGGACGCGAACTCGTCGCCCGCGGCGTCGAGCTCGGCCACCGTCGCACGGATGCGCTCGAGGTGGTCGGTGACGACGCCGCCCATGCGCATGGCCAGCTTGCGGCCCACCAGGTCCATCGCCTGGATGCCGTTGGTGCCCTCGTAGATGGGGGCGATGCGCATGTCGCGGAAGTGCTGGGACACACCCGCCTCCTCGATGAAGCCCATGCCACCGAAGACCTGCACGGCGGTCGAGGTGACCTCCATGCCGACGTCGGTGCACCACGCCTTGGACACCGGAGTGAGCAGCTCGGCGACCTCGCGCCACGACTCGGCGGCCTCGCCCTCGAGGGCCCGGCTCAGGTCGATCGCTGCGGCGTTGTAGACGAGCAGCGCGCGCATGGCCTCGATGTGGCTCTTCATGAACAGCAGCATGCGGCGCACGTCGGGGTGCTTGATGATGGCGACCGGCCCGGGGGTGTCGCCGCCGATCTCGCTGCCCTGGATGCGCTCGGTCGAGTAGGTGAGCGCCTTCTGGTAGGCGGCGTCGCCGATGGCCACGCCCTGCACGCCGACTGCGATGCGTGCCGAGTTCATCATGGTGAACATGGCCCGCATGCCGCGGTGCTCCTCGCCGACCAGGTAGCCGATGGCGCCGCCCTCGTCGCCGTAGCTCATGACGCAGGTGGGCGAGGCGTGGATGCCCATCTTGTGCTCGATGGACACGCAGCGCAGGTCGTTGCGCTCGCCGAGGGAGCCGTCGGCGTTCACCAGGAACTTCGGCACGATGAACAGCGAGATGCCCTTGGTGCCCGCCGGGGCCTCGGGCAGGCGTGCCAGCACCAGGTGGATGATGTTCTCGGCCATGTCGTGCTCGCCGAAGGAGATGAAGATCTTCGTGCCGGTGATCTTGTAGGTGCCGTCGCCCACGGGCACGGCCTTGGTGGTGCTGAGCCCGACGTCGGAGCCGGCCTGGGGCTCGGTCAGGTTCATGGTGCCGGTCCACTCACCGGTGACCAGCTTGCGGAGGTAGACCTCCTTCTGCTCCTCGGTGCCCCACTCCTGCAGCAGCTCGATCGCGCCGGTGGTCAGGCCGGGGGCCATGGTGAGTGCGCCGTTGGCCGCGGTGGAGAACTCGAGTGCGCAGGTCTGCACCGCCTCGGGGAAGCCGGCGCCGCCGTACTCGACGTGCGCGTTCAGCCCCTGCCAACCGGCCTGGACGAACTTGGCGTAGGCGGGCTTGAACTCCTCGGGGGTCTCGACGCCCTCGGGGGTCCACTTCAGCCCGACGGTGTCGCCGATCGCGTTGGTCGGCCCGAAGACCTCCTGCATGAACCGGCCCTGCTCCTCGAGCACCGACGCGACGGTCTCGTAGTCGGCGTGGGCGTACAGCTCGGTGCCCGCCAGCTGCTCGATCTCGCCGATGTGGCGCAGCGTGAAGAGGGCGTCCTTGATGGGGGCTCGGTAGTCCGACATGTCCGTAGGTTACCCACGGGTCACTTGCGGATCACCAGCGGCCGAGCGGTGCGACGGCAGGGGCGAGCCCCGTTCAGGTGTCGAGGTCGTCGCGACGGAGGTGGGGGCTCATCACTGCGACCGGCACCGAGATGCCGACCTGCGCTCCGCGCAGCCCGGCGATGCGCCGTCCGGGTTGGACCGCCGCTTTCGGGGTGCTGAGCAGGTTGCCCAGGCGGTCGGCCGTGGCATCGAGGTCGTCGGCGACGAGCGCAAGGCCGAACACCGAGGTCGGGTCGTCGGTGACGGGCTCGTCCCGGCCGGGGCCCATCAGCTCCAGGATCACGTCACCGGCCCAGAAGAACACCTGGCGCATGGGCGAGCCGTAGGCCGTGGTCGCGCGCTCCCCGCGCACCTCGAGCCCGGCCTCGGCGAACGCGGCCACGGTGCGCTCGACGTCACCGCTGTTCACCACGACGTGGTCGATGCGCGAGATGCCGTTGGGATGCTGCGGCGGTTCGCTGTCGACGGTGGCCGACGCGGCGATGGGCAGGCCGTCGAGCTCGGCGCTCACGCCGTCGAACGAGAGGCCCAGCACACGCCCGCCGCGCCCGGTGAGGCGCAGCACCGTCGAGCCCAGTCGGACCTCGGGGCCGGAGGCCCCGTCCTGCACGAGGAACCCCGCGGTGCGCCAGGCGTCGGCGGTGTCACCCAGGTCGACGGCGGTCAGCTGGAGGTTCGTGGCTGCCACAGGTGGAACGGTACCGTTGCTCGGGTGACGCTGACCGACCAGCCCGCTGCGGGCGAGCACCTGCTGGGTCGGCGTGCGCTCACCTGGCTGCTCGTCGCGACCGCCGGGTACGTCGCCTGTTCGATCCTGGCCAACGTCATGTCGGTGCGCATCCTGCGGATCGGCCCCGACTGGGCCAGCTTCTCGATCGACGCCGGCACGCTGACCTACCCACTCACCTTCACCCTGCGCGATCTGGTGCACAAGGTCGGAGGGCGACATGTCGCCCGGGTGGTGATCCTGGCGACCGCCGGGCTCAACGTCGCGGCAGCGTTGGCCTTCTGGGCGACGTCCTCGCTGCCCGCAGATCCGGCAGTGGTGAGCGCCGCGCAGGAGTGGTTCGGGCCGGTGCTCAACCCGGTGCTGCGCATCACCGCTGCGTCGGTGATCGCCCAGGTGATCGCCGAGCTGCTGGACACCGAGGTGTACCACCGCTTCGTGCAGCGCTTCGGGCACCGCTGGCAGTGGGGGCGGGTGCTCACGTCGAACGCGGTGTCCATCCCGGTCGACTCGGTCGTGTTCGTGGCGATCGCGTTCGGCGGTGTGGTGCCGTTCTCGGTGGCGGTGTCGATCGTGTGGGCGAACATCGTGGTCAAGGGCCTGACCTCGGTGCTCACCGTGCCGCTGATCTACGCCGTGCCCGAGGATCTGTCCCGCCCGCCCGAGGACTGACAGCGTCGAGGCTCGACGCTGTCAGTCGGCGCCGTGTGCGAGGCGCCTCGTTCCCGGCGGCCGGGGGCAGGTCAGGGTCGGAGCAGCGTCAACCAGCCGACGCTCGCGAGCTTCGCTCGAACAACAGCGGCTCGATGAGAGAAGAAGACGACGGCGAGACGTTCGCCGTGATGGCCGTAGAGGCGGAGCAGCGCACCGCTGAACATCGGTGAGACTCGCAGCGATCCCACGCTGGATCGATCGAACACCCAGTTCGCCTGTAGTCGGCTCGGCACGCTGGTGACCACGAGGGCCTCTCGAGAGATGTCGAGTTCGGCGCCCGTGACCGTGCGCAGCTCAAGGGGGCCGAGGTGCGGAGCGGGTGGCGAGGATGGAATCCGCACGACCGGTTCTTCGTTGCTTCGCGGGCGCCGGACAGATCGGTGCTCGGCAGCGCACCAGCCTCGGATCATGAGGAGCTGAAGCACCCATGCGACGCTGCCGACCAGCACGAAGACCGCAGCGACGATGGACCATGCAGGCACAGACTGACGGTACAGCTCGGCGCAACCTCCGCTGCGTTGTACCGCCAGCCGCCCGGAGCCGCCACCCTCCCGGCGTTCGGGGGCGGGAAGTTCTCTGGGCAGTGTGCGACTTCTGAGGGCACGCGATGCCCAGAGGTCACACGCTCACTCGTCAGGCGGGTCGTTTTGCCGGTGGTTCGCGTTGCCGGCCAACGCGAAGCGCCAGGATGTCGCAGCGAGGCGACCGTGGCTGATGTGCCGTTCGGGGACAAGCACGATCGTTCAGGTCCCTAGACGCGAACACGCCCCCGTCGTGGCGACAGGGGCGTGGCGTCGGCTCAGCCGGCCACGTGGGCCGGGAGCGATCGGTTCGTCAGGAGTTGCGGCCCATGTTCGGCTTGCGGCCGTGGTTGGCCTTCTTCCGACGCACGTTGGCCTTCTTCTTGGAGGTGCGCTTCGACATAGCGATCAAGGCTACCGGAGGTCGGGGGCCCGACTCCAGACGGGGCCGCCGTCGGCCGCCCGTGGGCGCTCAGTCCTGCTCGAGCATCGCCAGCAGCTTGGTGGTCGTCGACCAGCTGCGGATCGTCATGAGCTGGTACTCGGGGGTGCCCATGATGCGGCTCATCCGGCTCTGGGTGCGCCGTTCGCTGAGCCGTTCGAAGTACAGCACGCCACGCCCGGGCCACGCCCGGTCGACGCCGTCGCGGGTCTGCACCACCTGCATCGCCTGCGCCGCGGTCAGCGGCGACTTCAGGAACACCGCATCGCTGTGGAATCGCTCGGGCTGCGTGCCGAACCCGTCGGGAGCATCGCGCACGACCGAGCGCAGCTGACGGTGCGAGCGCACCACGACGACCAGGTCCATGCCCAGCTCCCGTGCGAGCAGCGCCTCCAGGTCGGCCTCGATCCCGGCGGCGGGCGCATTCGAGTCGAACAGGACGTTGCCGCTCTGGATGTAGGTGCGGACCGAGCGGTGGCCGCCCGACTCGACCGCAGCGCGCAGCGCGGCCATGGGCACCTTGTTCTTGCCGCCGACGTTGATCCCGCGCAGCAACGCGACGTACGAGGCCATCGCGAGTCGCCCCTCAGGCCCCGACGTAGGTGGCCAGGTGCTGGCCGGTCAGCGTGGAGCGGTCCGCAACCAGGTCCGTCGGCGTGCCCTGGAACACGATCTTTCCGCCGTCGTGTCCTGCGCCCGGTCCCAGGTCGATGATCCAGTCGGCGTGCGCCATGACCGCCTGGTGGTGCTCGATCACGATCACCGAGGTGCCGCCCTCGACCAGACGGTCCAGCAGACCCAGCAGCTGCTCCACGTCGGCCAGGTGCAAGCCGGTGGTCGGCTCGTCGAGCACGTAGATGCCGCCCGTGTCGGCCATGTGCGTCGCGAGCTTCAGGCGCTGGCGCTCGCCACCGGACAGGGTCGTGAGCGGCTGGCCGATGCGCAGGTAGCCGAGTCCGACCGCGACGAGGCGCTCGAGCACCCGGTGGGCGGCGGGCACCTTGGTGTCGCCCTCGGCGAAGAACTGCTCGGCCTCGCTCACCGACATGGCGAGCACGTCGGCGATGTTGCGCCCGCCGAAGGTGTGCTCGAGCACCGAGGTGTCGAATCGGCGACCTTCGCAGACCTCGCAGATGACCGGCGTCCCCGCCACGATGCCCAGGTCGGTGTCGATCACCCCGGCGCCGTTGCAGTTGGGGCACGCGCCGGCCGAGTTGGGGCTGAACAGCGCCGGCTTGACCCCGTTGGCCTTGGCGAAGGCCTTGCGGATCGGGTCGGCCATGCCGGTGTAGGTGGCGGGGTTGGACCGTCGAGAGCCTCGGATGGCGCTCTGGTCGACCGCCACGACGCCCTCGTGGCCCTCGACCACCGAACCGTGGATCAGCGAGCTCTTGCCCGACCCTGCCACGCCGGTCACCACGACGAGCACACCGAGGGGGATGTCGACGTCGACGTCACGCAGGTTGTGGGTGCTGGCGCCGCGCACCTCGAGCGACTCGGTCCAGGGCCGCACCTCCTCCTTGAGCGCCACCCGGTCACCCAGGTGTCGCCCCGTGGGGGTGTCCGCTGCACGCAGGCCGTCGACGGTGCCCTCGTAGACGACGTGGCCGCCGCCGCTGCCTGCGCCCGGACCCAGGTCGACGACGTGGTCGGCGATGACGATCGTCTCGGGCTTGTGCTCGACGACCAGCACCGTGTTGCCCTTGTCGCGCAGCTGGCACAGCAGCTCGTTCATGCGCTCGATGTCGTGGGGGTGCAGCCCGACGGTCGGCTCGTCGAACACGTAGGTGACGTCGGTCAGCGACGAGCCCAGGTGGCGGATCATCTTGGTGCGCTGCGCCTCGCCGCCCGACAGCGTGCCGGCGGGGCGGTCGAGGGACAGGTAGCCGAGCCCGATCTGCGCGAACGCGTCGAGGGTGGCCACCAACGAGTCGAGCAGCGGTGCGACCGTCGGCTCGTCGAGCGCTCGCAGCCACTCGGCCAGATCGCTGATCTGCATGGCGCACAGCTCGGCGATGTTCTTGCCGGCGATCTTCGACGAGCGTGCCAGTTCGCTCAGGCGGGTGCCGTCGCAGTCCGGGCAGGTCGTGAAGGTGACGACACGATCGACGAAGGCACGCACGTGGGGCTGCATCGACTCGACGTCCTTGGACAGGTACGACTTGCGGATCTGGGGGATCAGCCCCATGTAGGTGAGGTTGACGCCGTCGACCTTGATCTTGGTGGGCTCCTTGTGGAGCAGGTCGTGCAGCTCGGCCTTGGTGAAGCGCTTGATCGGCTTGTCGGGATCGAAGTAGCCGCATCCCCGGTAGATGCGTCCGTACCACCCGTCCATGCTGTAGCCGGGCACCCGCAGCGCACCATCGTTGAGCGACAGCGTGTCGTCGTAGAGCTCGGCGAGGGAGATGTCGTTCACGGTGCCCCGGCCCTCGCAGGTGGGGCACATGCCGCCGGTGACCGAGAAGCTCACCTTCTCGCGCACCTTCTCGCCGCCCTTGGTGCTGGTGACCGCGCCGGCACCGCTGACCGAGGCGACGTTGAACGAGAACGCCTGGGGCGAGCCGATGTGGGGCTGGCCCAGCCGGCTGAACAGGATGCGCAGCAGCGCGTAGGTGTCGGTGGCGGTGCCGACGGTGGAGCGGGGGTCGGTGCCCATGCGCTCCTGGTCGACGACGATCGCCGGCGTGAGCCCGTCGAGCACGTCGACGTCGGGGCGGGCCATCGTGGGCATGAAGCCCTGCACGAACGCCGGGTACGTCTCGTTGATCAGCCGCTGCGACTCCGCCGCGATGGTCCCGAAGACCAGTGAGCTCTTGCCCGAGCCCGACACGCCGGTGAACACCGTGAGGCGCCGCTTGGGCAGCTCGACGTCGACGTCGCGCAGGTTGTTGACCCGCGCGCCGTGCACACGGATGCGGTCGTGGTGGTCGGCGGCGTGCTCGGTCGGCTGCGGCGTGCGTGCTCGGCTGGGCATGGTGGCGGTGGGCTCCTGGGGGTCTGGCGGTCAGGCGGTCAGGCGGTCGGGGTCTGCTGGATGCGCAGCATGTTGCCGGCAGGGTCGCGCACCGCGCAGTCCCGCAGGCCGTAGTCCTGGTCGACCGGCTCCTGCACGATCTCGGCACCGCTCGCCTCCAGCTGGGCGAACGTGGCGTCCAGGTCCGGTGTGGCCAGGTTGACCCCGAAGTACGAGCCCTTCGCGATGATCTCGGCGAGCGTGCGACGTTCGTCGTCGGTCAGCCCGGGTGTCGCCGCCGGCGGGTGCAGCACGATCGCGGTGTCCGGTTGGTCGGCAGGGCCGACGGTGATCCAGCGCATGTCCTCGTAGCCGACGTCGAGGCGCACCTCGAAGCCGAGCACGTCGCGGTAGAACGCGAGCGAGGCCTCGGGATCGGTGTGGGGCAGGAAGGAGGAGTGGATGCTGAGGGTCATGACGTCGACCCTAGGGAGTCGAAGGGACAGGAACTTCTCGATTCCTGACCGGTCGCGTGACCTGCTTGGCGACGCACGGCGGGATGCCGTGCGTGGTGGCCGCCGCCCGCCGGTAGGCGCCCGGTGACATGCCGACCAGCTCGGAGAAGCGTGTGGTGAAGGTGCCCAACGAGCCGTAGCCCACGGCGAAGCACACCTCGGTGACGCTCATCGTGTCGAGGCGCAGGAGTGCCATGGCTCGCTCGATGCGGCGCGTCATCAGGTAGCTGTACGGCGACTCACCGAAGGCCGCCCGGAACCGTCGGCTCAGGTGCCCCGCCGACATGTGGGCGTCGCGAGCGAGGGCCTCGACGTCGAGCGGCTCCGCGTAGTCGCGGTCGATGCGATCCTTCACCCGTCGCAACGTCACCAGCTCGGCCAGACGCTCGGCGGACGGTCCCTCACCCATCCGACGATGGTGCCACGTCGGAGGAGAGCCGTCGTCCGCCCTCACGACGCACGGCCGAACCAGCGGTCGACGGCATCCTGCAACGACGGGTCCTCGAGTGCGCCCACCCAGGCGACGTGGCCATCGGGGCGGACCAGCACCGCGTCAGGAGCGGGCACCTCGCCGAGCAGCGGCAGCAGCCACGGGCCCTCCGAGGTGGCCGCCAGCACCCTCAGGTCGGCACCGTCGGCCACCTCTGGCGGCGGTGCGGTCGTGCCACGGAGGTCGAGCAGCAGGGGCACGGCGTCGTGCAACAGCTCGGCGACGCGGGTGGTCGTGCCGTCGGGCAGCTGCAGGTCCAGGTCCGGCATGCGTCGGCCGACCAAGCGGTGCTCGCCGCCGAGGTCGTAGGCGATGTCGAGACCCGTGACCATGGCCGCGACATGTCGACGCGGCTCGTCCAGCGCCAGCAGCTCGCCCATCGTGTCGCGCAGCGCCTGGTGGCGTTCGCCCGGTCCACCCAACGCCACCTGTGCCGCGGTGTTGTGCAGCACCCGGGCGCCCACGGGGTGGCGCTCCGCGTGGTAGCTGTCCAGCAGCGTGTCGGGAGCCAGGCCTCGCACCACACGGGCGAGCTTCCAACCCAGGTTCACCGCGTCCTGCACCCCGGTGTTGAGGCCCTGTCCGCCCTGGGGCGGATGCACGTGGGCCGCGTCGCCGGCCAGCAGCACCCGGCCCGAGCGGTACTGCACCGCCTGGCGCGACACGTCGGTGAAGCGCGAGAGGAAGCTGGCGCTGCGCAGACCGAAGTCGGTGCCGTAGATGCCGACCAGCGCCGTGCGCAGCTCGTCGAGGCCGGGGGTCCCGCCGGGCACCCCGGCCTCGGTCAGCACCAGCCGGATCGGCTCGTCCGGCTCCCGACGTCCGATCGCGTGCATGCCGAGCTCGTCGCGGGTGACGCCCATCTCGGGTTCGACGTCCATCTCGACCTCGGCGAGCATCCAGCTCGTGGTCGGGTCGGACCCGGCGAACTCGATGCCCGCGGCGCGCCGCACGGCGCTGCGACCGCCGTCGCAGCCCACGAGGTACCGGGTACGCAGGGTGCGACCGTCGGAGAGCTGCACCTCCACCCCGTCGTCGTCGGCGCGGAGCCCGTCGACCTGCACGCCGCGTTCGACACGCACCGCCAGCTCGTCGACCCACCCCGCGAGCAGCCGCTCGATGTGGCTCTGCCACAGCCCGAGCACGTACGGGTGCCGGGTCGGCAGGTCCGACATGTCGAGCATGATCATCGCGAACCCGGCGAAGGGATACCTCTGGCCCTCGGCCAGGAACCGCTCGGCCACGCCGCGCTGGTCGAGCACCTCGAGGGTGCGAGCGTGCAACCCACCGGCGCGTGAGCCCTCCAGGTCGTTGGACGCCCGCGGCTCGATCACGAGTGGGTCCACGCCGGCCAGGCGCAGCTCGGCGGCCAGCACCATCCCGGTCGGGCCGCAGCCTGCGATCACGACCTCCTCGTCCGCCAGGTCCTCGGTCGCCGTGCCCTGTCCCCTGTCCTGCATCGATGTCCCCCTTCGACCGCCGGCGCCGTCGATCGGCGCTGAGCGGACCGTCATCCTCAGCACGTCCCAGCCCCTTGCGGCAAGCCCCCCTCCGCCGCCTACAGTGGGTGTCGGCGGGGGAGTGGGAGCGGCCGCAGATGCGGGTCATCGCCCCCGTCGGTCGGTGCGGGTTCGGGCGGATCCGCCCGCTACCGTGGCGCTCGCCGTGACCCCCGCGGCACGACGTCACAGGGACCACAGTGGAACGCTTCGGATTCGTCGGGCTGCCCAACGCGGGCAAGTCCTCGCTCTACAACGCACTCGCCGGCGGCGGCGCGCTCGCCGCGCCGTACGCCTTCGCGACCGTCGACCCGAACGTCGGGGTGGCGAAGGTCCCCGACGACCGCCTCGGTCGACTGGCCGAGATGAGCGCGAGCAAGTCGGTCATCCCCGCCAGCGTGCAGTTCGTCGACATCGCCGGCCTGGTCGAGGGCGCTGCGCAGGGGGAGGGGCTCGGCAACCGGTTCCTGGCCCACATCCGCGAGGTCGACGCCATCGTTTTCGTGCTGCGGGCCTTCGTCGACATCGACGTGCCGGGTTCGTCGGACCCCGTCGATCAGCTGTCGACGCTCGAGGTCGAGCTGGTCTACGCGGATCTCGAGTCGCTCGAGAAGCAGTCCGAGAAGCGCCGCAAGGCTGCCAGGGTCGACAAGACCCTCACCGACGAGGTCGCGGCGATGGACGCCGCGATCGAGGCGCTGCAGGCCGGCACCCCGATCTACCGGGCGCACCTCGACCCCGAGGTCCGGGCGCAGCTGAAGGGCTACTTCCTGCTGACCGACAAGCCGGCGATGGCGCTGGTCAACCTCGACGAGGAGCAGCTCGAGGACCCCGAGCCGATCCTGGCACCGGTGCGCGAGGCGTTCGGCGACGTCGACCCGAACCTGGTGATGGGCCTGTGCATCCAGCTCGAGGCCGAGGCGGCGATGCTCGACGAGGAGTCCCGCGCCGAGATGCTCGACGCCCTGGGCCTGGGCGACGGCGCCCTGCCCAACTTCCTGCAGACGGCCTACCGGATGCTCGGGCTGCGCACCTTCTTCACCACGGGCGAGAAGGAGAGCCGGGCATGGACCTTCCGCGCCGGGTCCAAGGCTCCGCAGGCGGCTGGGGTGATCCACACCGACTTCGAACGCGGCTTCATCCGCGTCGAGACCATCCAGTGGGACGAGCTGCTCGCCGCCGGATCCTGGGCCAAGGCCCGTGACGCCGGCACGCTCCGGGTCGAGGGCAAGGACTACGAGGTGGCCGACGGCGACGTCGTCGAGTTCCGCTTCAACGTGTGAGGATGCGCGCTGTGGCGGACCGTCCCGACACGCTCCGCTGCGACGCCTGGTTGGTGCACGACGGGCGGGTGCTCGCCAGCGCCCAGCTCGCCCGGACCCGCGCCGAACGACGCAAGGGCCTGCTCGGTCGGGACGCCGACCAGATCGACGGGGTGCTCGTGCTGCCGGTGCGCTCGGTGCACACGATGGGCATGCGCTGCAGCATCGACGTGGCGTTCTGCGACCCCGACGGCACGGTCCTGCGCCTCGCGACCCTGCCCCCGGGTGTGCCGGGCCGGTGGTGCCGAGGTGCGCGCCAGGTCGTCGAGGCACCCGCCGGCTCCTTCGCCCGCTGGGCCGTCGGACCGGGCGACCGCCTGGAGCTGCGATCGTGAGCGCCTCGGTGCCGGGTGCCGGCAGGCTCGTGCTCGTCGGCACGCCGATCGGCAACCTGGGCGACCTGTCCCCGCGTGCCGCCGCGGCGTTGGGCGCCGCCGCGGTCGTGGCCTGCGAGGACACCCGGCGCACCGGCCGACTGCTGGCGCACCTGGGGGTGCGCGCCCCGGAGCTGGTGCGCATGGACGAGCACACCGAGCACGAGGTCGCCCCTCGGCTGGTCGAACGGGTACGTCAGGGCCAGCTCGTCGCGGTCGCCAGCGACGCCGGGCTGCCAGGCCTGTCCGACCCGGGCGCGCGCCTGGTCGCGCTGGCGCACGACGTCGGCGTCCAGGTCGAGGTGGTGCCCGGGCCGTTCGCCGCCGCGGTGGGCTTGGTCGGCAGCGGACTGCTCGACGCGGCGGGCCGGTTCGTGTTCGAGGGGTTCCTACCGCGCAAGGGCGCTGCCCGCGCCGCCCGTCTGGACGAGCTGATCGGCGAGGAGCGCACGGTCGTGCTCTACGAGGCCCCGCACCGTCTGGCCCGGACGTTGTCCGACCTGGTCGACACGCTCGGCGGCGGGCGGCGGGTCGCGCTCTGCCGTGAGCTGACCAAGCTGCACGAGGAGACGTGGACCGGGTCGCTCGACGGCGCGGTCGAGCGTTGCGAACACGTCGAGCCGCGGGGCGAGTACGTCGTGGTGGTCGAGGGCGCCCCGCCTCCCGAGGAGGCCGACGACGACGCGCTGCGGGACGCGATCCGCGCAGCGCTGGCCGGCGGAGCGTCGCGCCGCGACGCGGCAGCTGCGGTGGCCGAGCGCTACGGCGTCGCACCCAACAGGGTCAAGCGCCTGCTCACCGAGGGCTGAGCTCGTCCGTTCAGCTGCAGAGCTGACGACGAGCCTCGGCGGCTGCGGCCTCCGAGAAGGTCCAGCGGACAGTGCCTCGGTCGGCCACGGGGCACAGGCTGCGGCGCAGGGACTCGGCGGTCTCGGGGGCGAGCTCGTCCGCCGAGCCCACGAGCGTCGGCAGGGAGTCGTCGGACAGCCGCAGGGCGTACTGCAGATCGAACGACTCCCCGGCCCGGGCACGTTCCACGTTGTGGCGCATCACCGTCGCCTCGGGATCTGCGACGTTGACCCCGACGACCATCGCGAGCGTCACCAGGCCGAGCGCGGTGGGCAGCCAGTCCCGGCGACTCCGCAGTCCGAGCGCGAACCAGGCCGCGATGACGACGAAGACCGCGCCGAGCCACCACGCGAACGACGCGGAGGCGTAGCGCAGCAGGGTCAGGCCGAACGCGGACTCGTACAGGTCCAGCCGCACGATCGCTGCGTGCACGACGACCAGCGTCAGCGACGCGGCCACGGCACCGGTGCCCGCGATCCACCGCGCGGCGGTGCGGCTCGAGGGCACGACGACCGAGCGCACGACCAGCAGGACCACCGCGGTGGCACCGGCGACCCACAGGAGCTGGAAGAAGCCCGACCGTGCGTACTCCGCGTACGTGAGGCCGGTGGTGCTGGCGACGTAGTCGGGACCACGCCGAGCCACCAGCACCTGCGTCCAGGCGAACACGGCGTAGAGCCCTGTGAGCGACACCATCACCACCGACGCCTCGACGGCGCCGACCGACACCGAACGGGACGGGTGCGTCACGGGCGGTCGACTCGCCTGGGCGTACCAGCCCGCTGCGACGCAGGCGGCGACGAGCACCAGCACCACGTGGCCGACCCAGCGGTCGAGGTCCAGATCGATCTCGAACAGCGAGGCGAAGACCGCGTCGGCGCTGGCCAGGTTCAGCCCGATCACCGTGACGATCGGAACGGCGATGAGCAGGCCGCGCACCAGTGGCCACGCGGTCCGTCGACGCCCGGAGGCTGCGTCCGGCACGAGCTGTCCGACCGACCGCAGCAGCGGATCGACCGCGGTCAGCACGGAGGCGCCCGTCGAGGCGACCCGCCGGCCGACGGTGGCGAACCGGGTGTCGCCGAAGCGTCCGTCGCGGTCCGCCGAGCACGCGAGTGCCATCAGCGCAGCGATCACGCCGAGGTCCAACGCGACCAACCAGGGGCTCACGCGCAGGACCAGGAACACCGACATGCCCGCGGCGGCGCCGAGCAGGACTCGGCCGCCGCGGCGCACCACCCAGCCGTGGCGTGCCAGCGACACGCAGAGCACGAGGACCATCGCGGTCGCCGCGGCACCCCCGGCCCGGGTCTGCACGGCCAGGTCGGCCAGGACGGCGGCAGCGACGATGGCGACCAGCACCTTGGGCACCGATCGACCCAACGGCACCGCTGCCCACGACGACGGTCGCGGGCCCGGGCCCTCGGTCGCCGACGTCGTCCGAGCTGCCTCGGCGTCGAGCGACGGCGTCGGGGGTGCGGCTGGTGCGGGTCCGTTCATCATGGGGCCTCCTCTGCAGGCAGGCTGACGACGACACGACAGCCGCGGGGTGGGTGGTCGGTGATCTGGATGGAGCCGCCGTGCAACTCGACGATCTCCGCGACGATGGCCAGCCCCAGGCCGGACCCGCCGCTCGCCGTCCGGGAGCTGTCCAGCCGGTAGAAGCGCTCGACGACGCGCTCTCGTTCGCTGACCGGGATCCCGGGACCCGAGTCGGCCACGGTCAATCGCACCGAGCCCGACGCGCGCGTCGCGGACACCGTGCAGCTGCCGCCGCCGTGTCGCAGCGCGTTGTCCACCAGGTTGCGCACCACCTGGTGGAGGCGGGTCGGGTCGCCTCGGAGGACCAGCCCGGGCGGCACGTCGCTGCGGATCGTCGCCGCGGCTTCGGGCCCGATGGCGGCGATGACGTCGGCGACGAGCTCGGCGAGGTCGACGTCATCGAGGTGCAGCGGCGATGCGCCCGACTCCAGCCGGCTCAGGTCGAGCACCCGCTCGACGAGCAGCCCGAGCCGTTCGACCTCGGCCAGCGACGCGGCCACGGCCCGGGCGTCGTTGGGCTCGACGCCGTCGGCGATGTTCTCGAAGCGGACCCTGAGCACCGCCAGCGGCGTGCGCAGCTCGTGCGACACGTTCGCGATCAACGCCCTGCGCTGTCGGTCGACCTCTGCCAGCTGCGCCCGCATCTGCTCGAACGCCCGTGCGAGGTCGCCCACCTCGTCTCGCGACGTGACGCTGACCGGGTGGGAGAAGTCGCCGCGGGCCATCGCCTTTGCGGCCGCGGCCATCTGGCGCAACGGCGACGTGATGCCGCGGGAGAACGGGTACACCAGCAGCAGCGACAGCGAGACGGCGATGATCGGCCGCATCCACACCGCGATGCCGGTCCTCCAGCCGATCGTGCTGACCAGCGCGCTGATCGCGACCGCGGACACGATCACCACCACCAGCTTCACCTTGATCGAGCGGACGCGATCGAGCGGCCTCATGTGGGTCGCCGGGGTCGCCCCAACGCGTAGCCGACGGCGTGCACCGTGCGGACGACGTCGTCGCCGAGCTTGCGGCGCAGTGTGCGCACGTGGGAGTCCACCGTGCGGTGCCCGCTCCCGTCCCGGTAGCCCCAGACGTCGCCGAGCAGCTGCTCGCGGGTCAGCACGTCGCCGGCGGCATCGGCCAGACGGCACAGGAGGTCGAACTCGGTGGGTGTCAGGTGGACGGTCTCGCCGTCGCGTTCGACGAGCCGACCGCCTCGATCGACGCGGATGTCGCCCAGCACGAGCACCCGCTCGGGCTCGCCGCGCCCCTCGACGCGTCGCAGGATCGCCGCGATGCGTGCGACCAGCTCGCGGGCGCTGAACGGCTTGGTCATGTAGTCGTCCGCCCCGAGCCGCAGGCCGACCAGGAGATCGGTCTCCTGATCCAGCGCAGTGAGGAACAGCACGGGCACATGGCGGTCCCGCTGGATGCGCCGACAGACCTCGAAGCCGTCGAAGCCCGGCAGCATCACGTCGAGCACCACGAGGTCCGGTTCGGTCTCCTCGCACTTCGCGACCCCGGTCGGGCCGTCGTGGGCGACGTCGACGTCGTAGCCCTCGTTGCGCAGGCGAGCCACGATCGCCTCCGCGATCGACACCTCGTCCTCGACCACCAACACCCTCTGCCGCACAGGGAGCAGGGTAGGGAGTGGACTGTGTCCACGTCCCCCACGGGATGTGAAAGTCCTGTGCAGCCCTCGCCGGGACGAGGCGGGAGCCGCGGCGGGATCGGGCTACTGGCTGGTGGTGAGCGGGGCAGCTTCGCGGGCGGCGCGGCTACGTGCTGCGGCAGCCTCGGCGGCGTCGGGGTCCGGGAACGGCAGGGAGAAGTCGGTGTACATGACCCGCCGCTCGGCGACGGTCGGTGGCTCGGCCATGTGCAGCGTGCAGCTCAGGTGCACCGTGATGTCACCGGTCTCGGTCGCGAGCGCCACCTCGGGCAGACCCAGCGTGGAGGTGTCGAGCAGCGACGGCCACACCAGCGCACGGTGCGACCCGGCGATCACCCGCAGCTGACCGGTGCCAGGCCCGGCGCCGGTCACCGAGATGCCGACGGTCAGCGAGCAGCACCGGTAGCTGTGCCGACCGAGGCTGCAGTCCTTGTGCCACGGCACGTCCGAGATGCCTTCGCGCACGCCGATGGGCTTGAACAGCGCCTCGATCCGGTTGCCCTCACCTGACCAGCGGGGCTCCATCTCCTCGCCCGTGATGGCCGGGATCCGAGCGACGCGCTCGTCGTCGAGCAACGCAGCGGTGGTGGGGGACCGCCGATCGAATCGCTGCATGCGCACCAACGCGTCGGAGCCGTCGTCGAGCCGCGCCCACCAGCTGTTGCCGTCGCCCTGCGCGTACGACGGCGCAGCAGCGTCCATCTCGGCGCTCACCGCGGCCATCTCGGACGGGGTGAAGACCCCGCGGAGGTGCAGGAAGCCGGCCGAGAGCAGGAACTCGCGAGCCGCTGCGGGGTCGTCGTCGAGCGAGAAGCTGCGGTCCAGGTCGTCGGGCACCTGGATCGAGCCGGGGGTGTGCACCGGGCGGGCGTCGAGCACGCAGCGCAGCACGAGCCACCAGTCGAGCAGTCGGCCGATGCCGGCGCCGCGCAGGTCCAGGGCTCCCGAGGTCATCATGGCGATCGGGGTGATCTGGTCGGCCACCAGGTCGGCGACGGTGCCCGCATCGGTGTGCAGCTCCGCGGTGCGCTCAGCGACGGGAGCGACGTCGTCGACCCGGCGCACCGTCGGGCGTGTGCCGACCCGCTCGAGCAGCCAGCGGCCGTGCTCGGTGCACACCAGGAGCGGGCGCAGATCGAGGTGCTCGGTCGTGGCCAGCATCTCGTCGTGGCGCACGAACAGCTCGGGCAGCTCGCGATCGAGGAACTCGACCGGATCCACGACCTCCGGTCGGTCGTCGAAGCGCGTGCGCAGGTCGACGCTGGTCAGTCCCGGTGCCTCGGTCATCGGTCCCCCTTGTGGCGTGTCCGTTCGGGTCGGCCCGACTCACCCGAGTCGCGCACCTTCACCCTCGCCTCGATGTTCCAGACGGTCAGCAGCGAGATCAGCGCCCCCGCCAGGATGGCGATCCCCCAGTAGAAGGCCGCCCAGTCGACGAGCGAACCGTACGGCGGCGCTCCCGGCAACCCTGCTCTCAGGGTCGGCAACGCGAACAGGATCGCCGCGAAGAACGGGAACGCCCACACCGGCGGGTCCTTGGCGTACACGACGATGAACCACGCGACGCAGGCGCCGCCCATGGCGATGCACCACACGAGCCCCATGAAGAACAGCACCCAGATGATCACCGCGGTGCGCCGCTGCAGCTCCAGGTCGATCGTGGCGGCGTTGTCCTGGCGCTCGGGCACTGCCGATACGTCGAACTGATCGAGCGCGACGCCCAGCTCCAGGTCGAGCGGCAGCGGCCGCTGGTCCTCGCCCTGGCCGACGACCGCACCGACCGCGAGCTCGGCGTCGTAGGTGTCGAACGGGTAGCGCAGCTGCGAACCCGCCAGGTCGACGACCACCGTGGCGGGCTCCATCACGGTGCCCGCGTCGAAGGTGCGGAGGCTGGCGCCGAGGATGTCGTTGACGACCACCGACACGTCCTCGGTCAGCGCTCGTCCGTCGAAGATCTCGCCGGACGGGCGGAACACCAGTCGGAACGACATCTCGTTGCGCTGCAGGTCGAGGTCGACCGCGGTGGCGTCCACCAGGAGCACGGAGTCGTCGACCTTGCCCTCGGGCTCGATCAGCGTCGAGGTCTGCTGCGAGGCCACACCCCAGAGGGTGAGGCCGGTCGCGATCATGGGTGCGAGCACCAGCAGCAGCAACGCCAGCCAGCGTGTGCGACGGGCCCGCTGCTGTGGCCAGGGGCGGATCATGAAGTCCTCGAAGCGCTGGCCGCCGGCCTGCACGACCCGCACCGGGATCAGCCGCCCCTTGGCCGCCCGCTGGGACCCGGTCGGGTGCGGTTCGTGCCCGCCGTCGAGGTCCTCGGTCATCGCCGCACACACTACGGGTGTGCACGGTGCCGTCCCTGTCCCTAGGTTGACCGGCCGTGAACGACTCCCGCACCGCCCCGACCGAGCTCGACGTGGTCGGCATCGGCAACGCCCTCGTCGACGTGATCAGCCACGAGGGCGATGACTTCGTCGCCGGCCTCGGAGTGCCCAAGGGCGCGATGACGCTGATCGACGAGCAGCGAGCGACCGAGATCTACGACGCCATGGGCGCCGCGGTGGAGATCTCGGGCGGCTCCGCGGCCAACACCATCGTCGGTGTGGCGGCGCTGGGCGGCTCCGCCCGGTACCTGGGCAAGGTCCGCGACGACCAGCTCGGTGCGGTGTTCGCCCACGACATCCGTGCGACCGGCGTGCACTACGACGTCGCCGCCGCATCGAGCGGCCCGTCGACCGGGTGCTGCCTGATCGTGGTCACCCCGGACGCGCAGCGCACCATGAACACCTACCTGGGCGCCTCGGTGCACCTGGATCCCTCCGACGTCGACGCGGACGCGATCCGTGCCGCGAAGGTGCTGTACCTGGAGGGCTACCTGTTCGACCCGCCCGAGGCCCAGGAGGCGTTCCGCCTCGCGGCACGCCACGCGCAGGAGGCCGGCCGCACGGTGGCGCTGACGCTGTCCGACGGCTTCTGCGTCGACCGCCACCGCGACGCCTTCCTGGACATGGTGGAGCACCACGTCGACGTGCTGTTCGCCAACGAGGACGAGATCCTGTCGCTCTACCAGACGGACTCGTTCGACGAGGCCGCCCGGCGGGTGCGCCACCACGGCACGATCGCGGCGCTGACGCGCTCCGAGAAGGGCTCGGTGATCGTGGCCGAGGACGCCACCATCGAGGTCCCGGCGCACCCCGTGGACGAACTGGTCGACACGACCGGAGCGGGCGACCTGTACGCCGCTGGCTTCCTGTTCGGCCTGAGCCGTGGCAAGGACCTGGCCACCTGCGGTGCCCTCGGATCGCTGGCCGCGGCCGAGGTCATCTCGCACGTCGGCGCCCGCCCCCAGGCCGACCTCGCCGCCATGGCCGCCGGCCTGCTGGGTGCTTGACCCCTCGCGGGGCCCTGTAGTCAGATTCGCCCGGGACGGGGGCTCATGACCGACGACACCGCGACGACGCCCAGGGTCACCCGTTCCACGGCGCTGCGCATCGCGCTCGTGCTCAGCCTGGGCGTCCTGCTCGTGGGGTCGGTCCGCTTCGCCCGCTTCGACTGGACCGGCATCCCGCTGGAGCGCGGGCGAGCGGTGCAGGAGCGGGTCGTCAGCGAGGACTGCACCGAGTACATCCGCCCCTACACCACGTCGTCGGGTCGCACGATCAGTCCGGTCTCGGTCGACGAGCAGCAGTACCTGTCGATGGTCGAGCTGTTCTCGGGCGCGCCTCGCGACGAGCTGCACGTCACCTGCCTGCTGGCGCCGTTCACCAGCCGGCCCGCGCTGCCGTTCGTGGCCTCGTTGCTGCCCTTCGACGAAGCGGTGTCGATCGGGACCGTCAACCTGGCGATGACCCTGCTGGCGACGTGGGCGATCGTGTTCACCCTGCGGGCGCAGGGGGCCGGTGCGCGAGCGACGGCGTTGGTGGGTGCGCTGTTCGCGATCAGCTGGAACACGCTGTTCTTCTCGTCCGCGATCCTGGTCGACGCCGGCGTGGTGGCGTTGGTCGCGACGTGCTGGTGGGCGATGGCCGCGCGCCGCGCGTGGTGGGTGCCCTTGTTGCTGCTGGTGTCGTACCCCATCAAGGAGACCGCTGCGGTCCTGGTGCTGCCGACCCTCGCGGTCTGGCTCTGGGGCGAGCTGCGAGCCGGCCGCCGCAGCACCGGCGCTGCTGCGGGGCTGTTGGCGGCGGCCGTGGTCGCCTCGTTCGGGTCGTTCGTCGTGTCGGCGTCGTGGTTCCTCGACAGCGACGCGACCTGGGAGCTGGCACCCAGCCTGGGCTCGTTCGTCAACAACGTGCTCGGGCCCGTCAGCCTGGCGACGTTCCTGTTGGGCACGGCACCGCTGTTCGTGCCGGCGTTGCTGCGCATGCGCGACCGGCGTCGCCAGGAGGGCTGGCGCTCGGTGGCCATGGATCCCGCCGCGGTCGGCGTCGCGGTCACGCTGGCGCTGCTGGCCTGGGTGACCCTCGCCGCCGACCTCAGCTCACGCTTCGCGTGGGTGGGCGCGCCGTACGCCGCATCGTTGGCCGCCGAGTGGTTCGGGCGAGGGCGTCCGGCCGAATGGCTGCAGGGCCTGGGCCGCACCCGTCGGACGGAGACCGCATGACCACCGCCGCCGAGCTGGCCGCTCGGATCGACCACACGCTGCTGCGGCCCGAGGCCACCCGGCTCGACGTCGAGCGGGCCGCGATCGAGGCGATCGAGCTCGGCTGCGCCTCGGTGTGCGTGCAGCCCGACATGGTGGCGTTCGTGCGCGACATGGTGGCCGACCGGGTGCCGATCTGCTCGGTGGTCGGGTTCCCCCACGGCGCGACGCCGGCGCGCATCAAGGCAGCCGAGGCTGCCGCCGTGGTGGCCGTGGGCGCGACCGAGGTCGACATGGTGCTGGCGCTCGGCCCCATCGCCGAGGACGATCTGGCCCACGTCGCCCACGAGGTGGCCATCGTGCGAGAGGCCGTGCCCCACGTCGTGCTGAAGGTCATCGTCGAGTCCGCGCTCTGGTCGCCGGCGGTCCTGCGCGGCGTGTGCGAGGCGGCGGTCGACGGTGGCGCCGACTTCGTGAAGACCTCGACGGGGTACCACCCCGCAGGCGGCGCCACGCCGGCAGCGGTCGAGGTCATGCGCGCCGCGGTCGGCAGCCGCTGCTCGGTCAAGGCCTCGGGCGGGCTGCGCACGCTGGCGGACTGCCGGGCGGTGCTCGACGCGGGCGCCGATCGCCTGGGCCTGTCGGGCACCGTGCAGGTGCTCGCCGAGCTGCGCGACTGACCGGCGCGTTCTGTCCCGCAGGTCTGACGCCTCGGCGTCAGACCTGCGGGACAGAACGAGGCGTGGGTGGGTGCTCAGGCGCCGAGCAGGGCCCGGACGTCGCGCAAGACGGGATCGAGCCGCTGCCATGCGACGGCGCGTGCCTCGGCGGGGTCGTCGCGCACCGCCTCGACCGCCTCCAGGTAGTACTTCACCTTCGGCTCGGTGCCCGACGGCCGCACGACCACCCGGGTGGCGTCCTCCAGCCACCAGCGCCACACGTCGTCGTCGGGGCGGTCAGCACGCACGATGCGCTGTCCGCCCAGGTGCTGCGGTGCGGGGCCGTGCCGCCGCAGGGCGTTCGCCACGTCCTCACCGGCGCTGCGGATGGAGCCGTTCCGCGTGACGTGCGCGCCGTGGCGCCGTGCCAGGTCGTCCAGCACGTCCCAGGCGCTTCGGCCCTCGTGACGCCACGTGGCGATCGCGTCGAGCACCACCAGCGCCGCGGTGATCCCGTCCTTGTCGCGGGCGTCGGCACCGACGGCGTAGCCGAGCGCCTCCTCGTAGGCCATGAGCTGACGCAGCTCCGGGTGCTCGAGCGCCGGGCGGCACAGCCACTTGAAGCCGGTCAGCGTCTCGACGTGGCGCACGCCGGCGGCGGCGCACATGGCGGGCACGAGGCGCGACGACACCACGGTGGAGGTGATCAACCGATCCGGCCCGTCGGAGTGCCCGAGCAGGTGCACGGCCAGCAGGGCACCCACCTGATCGCCGGTGAGCTGCTGCCAGGCACCGTGTCGGTCCGCGGCGGGCAGGACGAGCGCCAGACGATCCGCGTCGGGGTCCAACGCCAGGGCCAGGTCGGCCTCGGCGCGAGCCGCCTCGTCGATCAGCCGCGTCAGCGCGGCCGGGTCCTCGGGGTTGGGGCTCGCGACCGTCGGGAAGTCCGGGTCCGGGTGCTGCTGGTCGGCCACGGCCGTCGCGACCACCCCTTCCACGCGGGCGAGCGCCGCCCCGAGCACGGCGTCGCCGACCCCGTGCAGCGAGGTGTGCACCAGGCGTAGCGGTGCCGCGAGCCGCGCCCGGGCATCGTCCGAGCGGTGCGACAGGAGCCCGATCGCTCGGTCCAGGTAGCGCTCGAGCACCTCGCCGCCGGCGTTCGGACCACCCAGGTGACCGATCGCGCCGACGGCAGCGCCGGCGCCCGGGGCCTGCTCGACGTCGATCGGGACCAGCGGGAGCGCGTCCAGGATCTCGGCGATGCGCTGGTCGGTGGGCGACACGATCTGTGCGCCGTCGGCGCCGTACAGCTTGAGCCCGTTGTCGGCGGCCGGGTTGTGGCTCGCCGTCACCATGAGCCCGGCATCGGCGCCGCAGAGGGTCACCGCCGCGGCCAGCAGGGGTGTGGGCACCTCCTCGTCGAAGCAGGCCACCTCCACCCCTGCGTGGCGCAGCACTTCGACCAGGTCGGCGCCGAAGCGCGCCGAGCCGTGCCGTGCGTCGTGGCCGACGACCACCAGGGGTGCTCGGTCGTGGACCTGGTCGTGCAGGTGCCGGGCCACGGCCGTCGCGGCGCGGCGCACGACCAGTCGGTTCATGCGAGCGGGCCCCGGGCCGAGCGGTGCGCGCAGCCCTGCGGTGCCGAACCGCAGCGAGTGGCCGAACAGCTCGTCGAGCTCGTCGGGGTCGTCGCGGGCGAGCACCTCGTCGATCGTGCGTCGCGTCGACGCGTCGGGGTCGGCGTCCTTCCAGCGGCGGGCGAGCTCGGCCGGCGTCACACGACCTCGACCGCGTGCAGCAGCACGTCGCGCAGCGCATCCGCGGCCGCGTCCGCCGCGTCGAGCACCTCCTGGTGGTCGACATGGTCCTGCAGGCCCGCGGCCAGGTTGGTCACCAGCGAGATCCCCAGGACGAGAGCACCCAGGTGGTGCGCCGCGATGGCTTCGAGCACCGTGGACATGCCGACCAGGTCGGCGCCCAGCGTCGCGAGCATCCGGATCTCCGCAGGCGTCTCGAAGCTGCCGCCGAGCAGCCCTGCGTAGACCCCTTCGACGTCGGTGCCGCGGCGCCGCCCGAGCGCCGCGCGCCAGTCGGCGTCGTAGAGGTCCGTCAGGTCCACGAACCGGCTCGGCACCGACGAGGGCGGCGCGGTGCCGACCATGGGGTTCGCTCCGGTCAGGTTGAGGTGGTCGGAGATGACCACCGGCGTGCCGACGGCCAGGTCACGGCGCAGCGAGCCCGCGGCGTTGGTGAGCACCACGTGGTCGCACCCGCTCAGCACGAGCGTCCGCACCATGTGCACGACCACGTCGGGGGAGTGGCCCTCGTACAGGTGGGAGCGCCCGGACACGACGAGCACGTCGAGCGGCCCGTCGTCGGCCGTGAGGCGCACCGAGCGCACCGTGCCCTCGTGGCCTTGCACCGTCGGCGCCGGGACCCCCGGGAGCTCGTGCGACGCCAGTTGCGCTCGGACCTCTCCCAGTCCGTCTGCGACCGCGGCCCACCCCGAACCGAGCACCACCGCGACCCGGTGCGGCCCCAGCCGTCCACGGAGTGCATCCGCCGAGGTCCGTGCGAGCTGGTAGGGGTCCTCGGCGGGGTCCATCGCCGCAGTCTCGCGCCCTGCTGTCCTGTCCGGCAGGACGCCGGTAGCCTTGATCGATCCGACACCCGACCGGGTGGAGCTCCGCGGGGACTGGGTTGCAGACCATCGACCGACCGACATCGCCGCCTCGGCGGAGACCGCCATGGGCGGGCGTGGCCTGGGTGGCCGCGGGGGTCCTTGCGCTCCCGCTGCTGCTGCTGGCGGTCTTCACGCGCTGGGGTGTGCTCATCGCCGTCGGGGTCGCCATCACCGTCGGCCTGGGCATCTGGGTCTGGCAGCGGGGCTTCGTGTTCGTCGAGATCGTGGCCTTCCTGATCCACTTCGACGGACTCGGCGCAGGGCCGATCCGCATGGGGCGGATCATGGCCGGGGTGGCGGCGATCCTGATCCTGGTCAAGCTGGTCCAGGGCTGGCGACCACCCGCGATCCCGGTGCGCCACTGGGCGCCGGTGTGGATGCTCACCACGTGGGCAGTGGTCAGCGGGCTCTGGTCGCTCGAGACGGGCACCTGGATCTACACCTTCGGCGTCTACGGCCTGGGCATCGCCTTCTTCTGCATCACCGGCATGCTCGTCGACAGCCATCGCATGGTGCAGCAGTTCCTCCGCGCCTACTGGATCGGCGGGCTGTTCGGCTCCGGTGCCGGTGTGATCGCGCTGTTCCTGGGCACCCGTTCGGTCGGGTTCGGACAGGACCCGAACTTCTTCGGCCTGCTGCAGGCATCGATGATCCCGCTGACCGTCTACTACCGGCGACACGCGCCCACGAAGGAGGCGCGCTGGTTCTACACGATCGCGCTGATCGTGGTGCTGGCCGGCGCCGCGGGCGCGGGCAGCCGGTCGGGGCTCATCGGTGGAGCGCTCGCGATCGTCGGCACGATGGTCACGCGGCCGGGACTGCGTGCGGGCCGACGTGTGGTGGTCGGTCTGGGAGCGGTGCTGCTGGGCGCGCTGGCGTTCGTCATCGGCTTCATCGCCAACCCGAACAACCTGGATCGGGGTTTCGCCGACCGAGGCGCTGGTCGCGTCGACCTGTGGAACGTGGCGATCGCGCTGATCAAGGAGAACCCCTTCTGGGGCTACGGGTTCGGGCAGATCAAGACGCTGGTGCCGCCGAACCTGCTGCTCACACCGGGCAGCCAGCGCCTCAACGAGCTGCGCCCCGACGTCTCCGCGCACAACACCTGGCTCGACATCATGGGCGACCTGGGCATGGTCGGCCTGCTGATCTTCCTGTCGATCATCGGGATCGCCCTGATCGGCTTCGTCCGCCCCCGCTGGCTGCAGACGCGGGAGCTGTCGATGACGCTGTTCGTCATGATGCTGCCGGTGCTGTCCGGCTCGTTCTTCCTGCCGCTGCTCAACAACAAGCTGGCCTGGGCCCTGATCGGGTTGTCGGCATCGCTGCAGGTGCCGTCGGTCGCGGCGCGTTGGAGCGGGATGGCGGGCGCGCTCGATCGCACGCACTCCCCACCGGGCGCCGCGCTCGCGACCACTGCGGCGCCCGGCACCGCGACCGACGTCGATCTGGTGCCGCCGCCGACCGTGGTGACCCGTCGCCCCGGCGAGCGGCCCGAGGCCGCCGGTGAAGAGGCGTGGGAGCCGGTGGAGCTGGCTCGCTGGGACCTGCGGGTCTCACGGCGGTTCCGCCTGATCGTGATGGCGTCGGCGGTGCTCACCGCGTTCGTGTTCGGGCTGGTCGGCGGGACCCGGCCGACCACCTACACCGCGACCGCCGGCATCTTCGTGCCGAGGGTGGACGGCAGCGTCGGCACCGACCGGGTCAAGTTCGACCGCGAGCGACTGCAGTCGGCGCTGACCCTGGGCGTGTCCGGTGCGTATGCCCAGCAGCTGATCGACGTCGCGGGGCTCGACATGGACGTGCAGGAGGTGCGCGACGGCCTGGACGCCACCCGCCCCCGCATGGGCAGCTACGTCGAGATCTCGTTCACCTCACGGGACCGCGCCGCCGTCGAGGCCGTGCTGCCGCACCAGATCGAGGCGCTCGACCTGGTCTACGCGGACGCCCGGGCGACCTCGCTCGCCCAGACCGAGGACGAGCTGCGCCCGTTGGTGCCCGGCGAGTCCCGCGTCTACACCGGGCCCGCGTACCTGGACGCGTTCCCCGACCCAGAGTTCTCCTCCAACCCACCCCGCACGGCGTGGTACGCGTTCGTGGGCCTGCTGGTGGGCGCACTGGCGGCGGCGGGCATCCTGCTGGCCGGCCAGCGCCGGCCCCGCGTCATGAGCACCGACGACCTGCGCACCCACGTCGGCTACGGCGTGTGGGCCCACGTGGGCGGCTCGGTGCGTCGCCGTCGAGCCACCAGGGACCAGTACGCGCAGGTGCTCACCATGGCCTGCGCCTCGTCGAACGCCGACGAGGTGCCCCGACGCATCGTCGTGGTGCCGCCGCGCTCGGACGCACAGGCGCGTCGCCTGGCCTGCGGGCTGGCGGCCGAGGTCGTCACCCGTGGCGGCCGCGCGCTGCTGGTCGACGCGGACGTGCAGCGACCGTGGCTCAGCGCCCACCTCGGCGGACTGGGGCGCCCCGGGCTGCGTGACGTGGGCAGCGACGTGGAGCTCGCCCAGGTCATCCGCCGGGTCAATCCGCTGCGTCTGCCACGGCTGGCGCGCCGCATGGTGGGGTCGGCGGCCGAGGACCTCCGCTTCGTGCCGGCGGGCCGGTTCCGCCGACGTCCGGTGCACACGTTGCCGCTGGCCGAGCTGGAGCAGGTCGATCCGGAGGTCACCGTCATCGTGCTGGCCCCTCCGACGCTCGGCGACTGGCCGACCGGCGCGCTGCTGAGCTGGGGCGACGCGCTGGTGCTGTCGGCGACGGTGGGCCTGACGACGACCCGCGACCTCGAGGAGACCGCGGCGCTGGCGCACGCGTCCTCGGCCGCACCGACGGGCGTGGTGCTGGTCGATGGCTGAGGGCCACGAGGCGGGTGCCGTCGACGCGCCCTCGGGTCCCTGGGTCGACAACCACTGCCATCTGGGCCTGGGTGCGCGCGGTGGTGACGCCGCTCCCGTCGACGCGGAGCTCGAGCACGCGCGCCGGCACGGCGTGGTGGCGCTGATCACGGTCGGCACGGACGCGGCCAGCTCGGCTGCCTGCGTCGCCCGCGCGGAGCAGACCGACGGCGTCTGGGCGACCGCCGGGGTGCACCCCCACGACGCGACCGAGGGCACCGCCGGGGTGCGAGCGGTCATCGACCGCTCGCTCGGCGCCGGCGCGCTGGTGGCGATCGGGGAATGCGGGCTCGACTACCACTACGACCACTCGCCACGCGCCACCCAGCTGGCGGTGTTCGCCGAGCAGGTCGAGCTGGCCGGCGCGCTCGACCTCCCCCTCGTCATCCACACACGCGACGCCTGGGACGACACCTTCGCGGTGCTCGACGAGGTGGGTGTGCCGCGCCGCACGGTGTTCCACTGCTTCACCGGAGGTCCCGACGAGGCGGCGCGGTGCCTGGAGCGCGACGCGCTGCTGTCGATCAGCGGGATCGTGACCTTCCCGTCGGCGCAGGAGCTGCGCGACGCCGTGCGAGCCACGCCGCTCCGATCGCTGATGGTGGAGACGGACTCGCCGTACCTGGCCCCCGTGCCGCACCGCGGGAAGCCCAACCGGCCGGCCTGGGTGGGACTGGTCGGCGCGCAGGTGGCGGACCTGCACGAGGTGGACGTGGCGCTGGTCGCGTCGACCACCACGGCCACGGCGGCGGCGTTCTACGGTCTGTCCCTGTGAGCCCCGCCCCCCAGAGCCGGTCCCACGCCGACCGACGGGCGCGCTGATGGACACCTGGCACCTCCCCCCACCCCGGGTGCTGGTGGCGCTCGGCGTCACCGTGGTCGCGGTGCTCGTGCTGGGCATCCGCGCCTGCGGCGGTGGCGACGGCGGGGCTGGCGACGGCGACGCGGCGACGACCACGGCGCCCACGACTTCGGTCGAGGTCACCGTGGACACCGCCGAGGTGACCACGACCTCGATCGCGGTCCGGCCCGACTGGTACCCGAAGCAGACCAGTCGCTACTCCGACCGCGAACCGGTGGTGACCGTGACGACGCTCGCGCCGACGACCTCGACCACCACGACGACCCGACCGCGCAGCAGCTCGGGGACGAGCACCGGCAGCAGCGGGCGGGACGGCTGAGGTGCTGGGCGCGAACGAGGTCCAGGAGCTCCTCCGACAGCACGGCCTGGATGCCCGGAAGTCGTTGGGGCAGAACTTCGTGGCCGACCCGAACACCGTCGTGCGCATCGCACGGCTGGCCGCGGTCGGCCCGGGCGACCGCGTGGTCGAGGTCGGCCCCGGGCTCGGGTCGCTGACCCTGGCCCTCGCGGACACGGGCGCGCAGGTGCTGGCCCTCGAGAAGGACCGGTCGCTGGTGCCGGTGCTGGAAGAGGTCCTGGCGTCGCGTCAGGTGCACGACGTGCGCGTCGTCACCGCGGACGCCCTCGAGGTCGACTGGTCGACGGTGCTCGGCGACGACGGCCCGTGGACCCTGGTGGCGAACCTGCCCTACAACGTGGCGGTCCCGATCGTCATGTCGGTGCTGGAGCAGGCGAGCGCGGTGCAGCACCTGGTGGTGATGGTGCAGAAGGAGGTCGCGGAGCGCCTGGTCGCCGGCCCTGGCGGGCGCACCGTGGGCATCCCGTCGATCCGGGTCGCCTGGTACGCCAGCGCGGAGATGCTCGGCACGGTGCCACCCGAGGTGTTCGTGCCGCGTCCGCGGGTGACCTCGGCGCTGGTGGGCATGACCCGCCGGCCGCCGCCGAGCACCGAGGTCGGCGCGGACGAGGTGTTCCGCCTGGTGGGCGTCGCGTACCGGCAACGTCGCAAGATGCTGCGCTCGACCCTGGGCTCGAGGGTGTCGGCCGAGGCGTTCGACCTCGCCGGCATCGCACCGACGGCGCGGCCCGAGGAGCTCTCGGTGCAGGACTGGGCCGCGCTGGCACTGTCGGCGCGCACCTGCTGAGCACCCCGGCGCCGCGCGACCGGGCGGACGCTGCCGGACGCGACGGGCGCCGTTATCCTTCGCCGGTGACGCTGCTGCTGGCCGCCCCCGCCAAGCTGACCCTCTCGTTGCAGGTGACGGGTCGACGATCCGACGGGTACCACCTCATCGACGCCGAGATGGTGACGCTCGACCTCACCGACGACCTCGAGCTCGATCCCGACGGCGACCAGGTCTGCGTGGTGCGCGACGGGGTCGAGCGCCCGGCCGACGCCGACGACCTGGTCGTGCGTGCGCTGGCGCTGGTGGGTCGCCGCGCAGGTGTGCGGTTGCACAAGCGCGTGCCTGCCGGCGCAGGCCTCGGTGGCGGCAGCGCGGACGCCGCCGCCATCCTGCGTTGGGCGGGCATGACCGACCCGGTGCGCGCCGCGGCGCTGGGCGCGGACGTGGCGTTCTGCCTGCGGGGCGGACGCGCACGGGTGCAGGGCATCGGCGAGCTCCTGGAGCCGCTCGAGTTCCAGGCTCGGACCGTGACGCTGTGCACCCCGCCGCTGCACTGCTCCACGCCGGTGGTGTACCGGCGCTGGGACGAGATGGGTGGGCCCCGAGGGGACCACGGCAACGACCTGGAGCCGGCGGCGCTGTCGGCCTACCCGGAGCTCGCCGAGCACCGCGACCGGTTCGCGGACGCGGTGGGTCAGCGCCCGCGCCTGGCGGGCAGCGGCTCGACGTGGTTCGTGGAGGGCGAGTTCGAGGGCCCCGGCCACGTGGTGGCACGCACGACCCCTGCTGTTCCCTCGAGGAGCTGAGCCCTTCGAGGAGCTGACCGGCCTCGGCCGATCAGCCGCCGATCACTTGCCGCGGGCCCTGCGCTGATGGCGCGTGCGCCTCAGCAGCTTCTTGTGCTTCTTCTTCCGCATGCGCTTACGGCGCTTCTTGATGAGTGAGCCCATGGCGTCGGCGACTCTAGGTCCCCGGTGGTGCCCGGCTCAAAATGGCGGGCGCGGGACCATGCGGGCGGGATTCAAAAAGTGGGTCGGCCACCGGTACACTGCGACTTCGGCCCCGTGTCGCACAGATGAGGCGGCACTGCGCGCGACGTGGGGCCGCCGGAAGGAGACAGTGGGCGGATGACCCCGATGCGAACAACGGCGACGGCGGTGGCGCCGCACGTCCCCGAGCCGGCTCCGGCCACCGAGATGCGTCGATCGGCGCGCCTCAGCCGCAACCAGGTGATCATCGTGATCGTCTCGGCGATCGTCACCGCGTCCATCGCCGGCGCGCTCGCTGCGGTCAACCCGCCCGTCTACAACACGTCCCGCTCGATCATCGTGGTCTCGGGCGCCAACCCGACCGACAACGAGGTGCTCAACCGGGCGCTCGAGGCGCTGGTGCAGTCCAAGGGGCTGGCGGCGGAGGTCAAGCGACGCGGCGACCTGCCGCAGTCGATCGACGAGGTCTCCGGCATGATCTCCACCAAGCGCTCGCCCGAGTCGCCCTACATGGACATCATCGTCACCAACGCGGACCAGGCCGTGTCCGAGCAGGTGAGCGCCCAGGTCATCCCCGCCCTCGCGGGCGTGTTCGAGACCGCCCAGACCGACCTGCCGATCGAGCAGCGCATCCAGGGGCCGATCTTCCAGGAGGTGTTCGCGAAGCCGCTGCAGAGCACCTCCACGTTCCCCATCTGGTTCGCGGTGCTCTTCGGTGCACTGCTGGGCGCGCTGGTGCCGCTGCTGATCTTCGTGGTGCGCAACCTGCGCCGCCCCGTGGTCGAGTCCGCTCAGGACATCACCGACGCGATCGACCTGCCGATCCTGGCCAAGGTCCCGGCGCTCGGAGCGAAGGGTGCCAACCCGCAGGACTCGGTGTCGGGTGTGGTCACCGCGGTCGAGCGTCTCAGCCTGAACGAGCCGGTGCACCGTCTGGTGCTGGTGGGTTCGGGCAGCGGGCCCGAGCGCGCGGAGCTGGCGCTCGCCCTGTCGTGCACCATCGCCCGCAGCTTCGGCCAGCCCGTCGCGCTGATCGACGCCGACCTCGACGAGTCGGTGCTGACCAGCCTGCTGCGCACCGACGACGTGGCCGGCCTGGCCGAGTGCCTCGCCGGTCAGCTCGACCCCGACTCGGCGCTGCTGTCGGTCAACGAGGCGCAGCTGCCCGCCAGCGTGCAGGAGCTGCGAGCCCCCGACGGCATGGTCCGGTTCCTGCCGGCCGGCGTCGACACCAGCCGCAACATGCTGCGCATGCGCTCGACGTTCCACAGGGTGCTCGAAGGCCTCGCCGGGCGCTACGTGATCGTGGTCAACGGCCCGCGGCTGCCGGGGCCGGTGCCCACCTCGCAGCTGCTGTCGCTCGCGGATGCCACGCTGATGATCGTCACGGAGGGCGAGACGGGTCTCAACGACGCCCGCTCCGCTGGCGACACCCTGCGATCGTTCAGCACCGGTGCCTCCGGTGTGATCGTGCTGCGTCGCTGATCGATGACGGGACCGGGGGACCCGCCCTCCGAGCAGAGCACCGGGTCCGACGCGGACCCGTCATCAGCGGACAGCGCGCCCGACGCGCCGACCGAGTCGGTCGGCACCGCAGCCTCCCGCGGCTTCCTGTGGGCCAACGTGGGTGTGGCCACGCGCTACGTCTCGGCGTTGGTGCTCGCCGCCGTCATGGCGCGGGTGCTCGATCCCACCGAGTACGCCGTCATGGTCACCCTGATGGTGGTCACCTACTACTTCGACAACGCCCTCGACATGGGCATGGGCGCTGCGCTCGTCTACGAGCAGGAGACGGGCATCACCCGCAGGGTGCAGGTGGCCTTCACCGCCACGCTCGGCATGACCGTCGTGCTGGCCTCGGTCGCCTTCCTCGGCGCACCGCTCATCGCCAGCTGGTTCGACCTCGAGGGCTACGACAACCTCTTCCGCTGCCTGGCGATCGTGGTCGTGCTGTCGGGGTGCGCCGCGATCCCGTGGTCGTTGTTCGTGCGGTCCATGGACTTCAAGAACCGCGCAGTGGTCGAGGTGGTGCGCGACACGACGCGCTTCGTGCTCACCATCGGGCTGACCCTGGCCGGCTTCGGCGCGTGGGGCGTCATGATCGGCCTGATCGGCGGCTACTTCACCTGGACGACGCTGACGTGGCTCTTCATGCGGTTCCGCCCGACGCTCACCTGGGACCTGAAGATCGCCAAGGAGCTGTTCTCCTACGCGTGGCGCATGGCCGGGTCGCGACTGCTGGGCGTGCTGTCGCTCAACGGCGACTACGTCGTGGTCGGCAACCGCCGCCCGGACCAGTACCCGCAGTACTACCAGGCGTTCCGGCTGCCCGAGTTCGTGCTGGGTGCGCAGCTGAACGCCATGTCGGCGGTGCTGTTCCCGATGTACGCCCGGATCCGCACCGAGGGCCGCATGCCGATGCGCGAGGCGCTCTACAAGGCGCTGCGCATGGTCGCGCTGTTCTCGCTGCCGGTCGGGATCGGGCTCGCGCTCGTGGCCAGGGACGCCATCGGGCTGATGTACGGCCTGGATGGCGAGAGCGCGAAGATCGCCACCCAGACCATGGAGGTGCTGTCGATCGCGGGCTGCTTCGCCGGGTTGGGCTTCGCCACCGGCGACCTGCTGTTCGCGATCGGGCGGCCGGGGGTGATGGTCCGCATCAACGCGGTGATGGTGCCGGTGATGCTGACCGGCATGTGGATCGTGGCGCCGCACGGCATCGTCTGGGTGGCCGTGGTGCACCTGGTCGTCGCTGCGGTGTTCACCACGGTGCGACAGCTGGTGGTCAACCACATCGTCGAGGCCGACCTGGCCCCCGTGCTGGCCGCCATCGTGCCGGGTCTGATCGTCTCGGTGTGCATCCTGATCTGCGCCCTGCCGGTGCGGCTCAGCACCGACGAGGGCTTCGTGTCGATGGTGCTGATCGTGCTCGCCGGCGCCGTCGGCGGAGTCATCGGCATGGGGGTCAGTCGCTCGGCGCGTGCCGAGGCGCTCGACGTGATCGCCAAGCTCCGGGGCTGAGCCGGTCGTCGGAGCTCGGACGTGGGGCTCGGTGCGCCGGTCAGCTCGATCGGTCGGCGGACGTGTCCCCGGCGCGTCGGCGCTGCAGGTCGTGACGCCAGCCCCGGGCGCGCACCGCCGCCACACCCCGCGCACCGATGCCGGCCACGCAGTGCACCAGGTCGCGCCGACCGGTCGCCCACTCGGTCTTGTAGCCCTCGTCGCCGCGCAGCAGGTCGTACTCGGTCGCGCCCTCGTCGATGGCGGCCTCGATGATCCGGGCTCGCAGCACCGACCCGCAGCCCCGCCACTCGCGCTCGGTCCGGCGCCCGGCCTGGTAGAAGCCGACGCGGGGCCCGACGCTCAGGTCCAGCTCGACCGCCACCGCGTCGCCGTGCTCGTCGAGCAGACGGTGCAGCTGCACGTCGCCCCGAGCGGCGCCGTCGCGCACCGCGGCGCGCACCCGGTCCCACCCGGAGAGGAAGGCGGAGTCCTCGGACCAGCGTGCGTCGTGCAGACGGGCCAGGTCGTCGAGCGCCGCGTCGAGCTCGCCCGGCGCTGCGTCGGCGCCGACGGCGTCGAGCGTGACGCCGTCGCGGGCGAAGCGCTTGGAGGTGCGGCTGATGGTGCTGCGCACCTTGCCGGGGCGACCCGCCAGGTACGCCGTGGCGCCGACGGTCAGGTCGGCGAACGGCGCGGCGATCCGGTCGACCTCGTACGGGGCGAACGCCGTGGCCAGCGTGCCGCCGGCGGCCAGGCCGTCCAGATCGAGCATTCTGGATCCGGGCCGGCGCAGCCAGGCGAGCACCGCCCGGGCCACGTCGAGGTGGTGCGGTGCCGACGCCACGAGGTCCAGGTGGTCGGGCGCGAGCACGCCCTGGCCGAGGCAGCGCACACGCTCGAGAGCCAGTGGTGCGGGGCCGACCCGGTCTCGTTCGAACGCAGCGCCGCCGACGAGCTCGTCGCCGTCGAAGCACGCCACGACGCACGGTTCGGTCTCGGCCGCGTGGTCGATCCACCAGCTGCGCAGGAACGGGCTCGGCAGGGGCTGCTCGGCCACGATGCGGTCCCACGCCTGCTGATGCGGGCCGAGGTGATGCAGCACCTCGGTCCGCAGGTCGGGAGACGGCATCGGGGGAGTGTGGCCGACCCCGCGGCGGCGGGCAACCGCCACGAGCGCCACCCCGGCGGACGAACCGGATTCGGCGAACAACGTTCAGGTGGCGACACGGAGAATTGCCCATCAAAGAAGGGCGAACTTCCTCTCAAGACCCTTGACGGTGGCGACCGTCACACCGTTAACTGGGGAGGCGCTGGCGGCGGCCGATGAGGGGATCGGCTGATGCGGGCGCCACGGCGGAACCGGGGACGGACCACACCCGGTGGAAGATGTGATTGGGGCACGATGTTGCGGTATTCCGAGGCTGGGGATCTATCCGCCGGGGGACGGGTGATGTCGATGCGAACGGCGGGACACGACGGCGCACGCCTCGATGCGGTGCCGATGCTGATCGATCTCCGCTCCGGCGAGGACGGCCCCGTCCTCATCCGCGAGCCGCAGAGCTCGGTGCCCCAGCAGGAGCGCCGCGCCGTGGGCCGGGTGCTGCGACTGCTCGGCCACCTGCTCGACGGGCTCGCGCTGGCGACGCCGCTGGTGTTGTCCGGCATCGTGCTCGGCCAGCCCATCCAGGCCAAGGTCATCCTGTTGTTCTCGATCGTCGGCATGGCGCTGCTGTGGCCGACCGCTCGCCGTGGCCGGCTGGTGGTCGTGCCCAGCGAGGGCCTCATCAGCATCATCGGGCGCGTCGGTCTCACGCCGGTCGTCACCCTGATCCTCATCTCCATCGTCCAGATGGACCAGCTGACCAGCGACGGGCGCTCGATCGACGTGCTGGCCATCGTGCAGATCGTGGTGGCCACCATCCCGCTGATCCTGCTCGGGCGTCTCATCACCTTCCGCCTGGTGGGCCTGGCACGCTCCCGCGGCTACGACCTCGAGGACACCCTCATCATCGGCACCGGCCCCGTCGGCATCGAGGTCGCCGAGGCGCTCCGCGAGAACCCCGAGTTCGGCCTGGTGCCGTGCGGCTTCGTCGATCGCTTCGAGGACACCGCTCCGCTGCCGGTCGTCGGCCGTCCCGAGCACCTGCCGGAGATCCTGCGGTTGACCGGCGTCGGTCACGTCATCCTGGCCTTCGGCGCCGCCGACGACCCGGAGCTGGTGGGCATCGTGCGCCGCTGCCACGACCAGCCCGTGCAGTTCTACGCCGTGCCCCGCCTGTTCGAGCTGGGCGTCTCGGCCGAGGACGTGGGCCACGAGGTCTCCGGTCTCCCGCTCGTGCCGGTGCGCCGCCCCGGCGCCACCGCCAGCCTCTGGCCCGCCAAGCGGGCGCTGGACGTGGTCACCGCCTCGCTCCTGCTCGTGCTCGTCTCGCCGATCATGGTCCTCTCCGCGCTCGCGGTGAAGCTGACCAGCCCCGGCCCGGTCTTCTTCCGCCAGGTGCGCATCGGCGTCGGTGGTCGTCCCTTCGAGATCCTGAAGTTCCGCACGATGCGGGTCAACGACGACTCGGCCACCCAGTGGTCGGTCCAGGAGGACGACCGGGTCACCCGCATCGGTCGTTTCCTGCGTCCCACGCACCTCGACGAGCTGCCGCAGCTGATCAACGTGCTGCGGGGCGAGATGTCGCTGGTCGGCCCCCGACCGGAGCGCCCCCACTTCGTGGAGCAGTTCGGCGAGGAGATCGACGGCTACCACTTCCGTCACCGCGTGCCCGTCGGCATGACCGGATGGGCGCAGGTCAACGGCTACTGGGGCGACACCAGCATCGAGACCCGCGTGCGTCTGGACAACCGCTACATCGAGAACTGGTCGCTGTGGCGTGACCTGGTGATCGGACTGCGCACGATCCCGACGCTGCTCGGCAAGCGGCGGTGAGCGGGACCGGTCCCGCACACACCGACGACGACCCACCCTCCGACGCCGCGACGTCGGACCTGGTCACCGTCGCCATCCCCGCCCGCAACGAGCAGGCCTCGATCGAGGAGCTGCTCGACTCGGTGCGCTCGCAGACCCACACCCGGTTGCAGATCCTGGTGCTGGACGGCATGTCGGACGACAGCACCGCGTCGATCGTCGAGCGCATCGCCGCCGAGGACGACCGCGTCGCGCTGGTGCCCAACCCCGATCGGGTCATCCCGGCGGCCATGAACCTGGCCCTGCGCCACGCCGAGGGACGTTGGTTCGTGCGCATCGATGCGCACTGCCGTGTGCCCGAGGACTACGTCGAGCGGGTCGTGGCACATCTGCGCAGCGGGCAGTGGGGCGGTGTCGGCGGCCGCAAGGACGGCCGCGGACGCACCTCGCAGGGCCGAGCCATCGCCGCGGTCATGGGCTCGCCGTTCGCGCAGGGGAACTCGGTGTACCACTACGGGGAGCAGGCCCAGACCGTGGACCACGTGCCGTTCGGCGCGTACCCGACCGAGCTGGTGCGCGAGCTCGGGGGATGGTCGCCGACGCAGCTGGTCAACGAGGACTTCGAGTTCGACTACCGCGTGCGTCGCGCCGGCTACGAGCTGCTGTTCGACCCCGAGATCCACATCGACTGGGAGTGCCGCCAGCGGGTCCTGGACCTGTTCCGCCAATACCGCCGCTACGGCGCCGGCAAGGTCCAGACGCTCGCGCAGCACCCCGAGTCGGTCGGCGTGCGCCACCTGGCGGCGCCGGCGCTCGTGGGTGCGCTGGCGCTGGCGGTGCCGATGCTGGCGCGGCGCCGGACCCGGCTGCTCGGCGCCGCCGTGGTCGCGCCGTACGCCGCGCTGGTCGCGCTCGGGACCGCCCGCACGGTCGGCCGGCTCGAGGACCCCCAGGACCGGCGATGGGTCGCCCCGGCCTTCGTCGCACTGCACCTGGGATGGGGAGTGGGGTTCTGGCAGGAAGCGTTGGCCACCGCGGTGGGGCGCGGCGGTGCCCGGGAGTCGCTCGAGGCGTCCTGAGCCATCGCGACCGGCCATGGCGGTACCGTGTCGGACAGCAGTCGCGGGTAGTTCAACTGGCAGAACGCCTGACTTTGGATCAGGAGAGTGCAGGTTCGAATCCTGCCCCGCGAGCCATGGGCAACGAAGACGCAGCAACCCACGAGGACCGCACCGACGCGCCGACGGCGCTGTCGGCGATCGTGCTCGCAGCCGGTGAGGGGAGCCGCATGCGCTCCGAGCGGCCCAAGCCGCTGCACCGCCTGTGCGGCAAGCCGATGCTCATGTACGTCGTCGAGTCGCTCGCCGACGTGCACGTGGACCGTGCGGTGATCGTGGTCGGGCACAAGGGCGACTGGGTCACCAAGAAGATGCAGGAGCAGTCCCACGAGGTCGAGATCGACTTCGTGGAGCAGCGGGTGCAACGCGGCACGGGCGACGCCACCCTGGTCGGGCTGGTCGGCCTGCCCGACGAGGACGACGAGGGCGACGTGCTGGTCCTGATCGGCGATGCGCCGCTGCTGCGACCGGCCACGATCGCCGCGCTGGTCGAGCACCACCGGCGCACCGGTGCCGCAGCCACCGTGCTGACGGCGGTGATGCCCGACCCGACCGGCTACGGGCGGGTGCTGCGCGGCCGCGACGACCGGGTGGTGCGCATCGTCGAGCAGCGTGACGGCTCGCCCGAGGAGCTCGCCATCGACGAGATCAACACCTCCATCTACTGCTTCCGCCGAAGCCTGCTCGCGCCGGCGTTGCGGCGCATCGAGCCCACCAACAGCCAGGGCGAGTACTACCTGACCGACGTGGTCGAGGTGCTGGCCTCGGCCGGGCACCGCGTCGAGGCGCTCGCGGTGGCCGACCCGGCGGAGACCCAGGGCATCAACGACCGCCTGCAGCTGGCGGCCGCCGAGGCCGAGCTGCGTCGGCGTACCAACGAGGCGTTGCTGTCGTCGGGGGTGACCATGGTCGACCCGTCCGCGGTCTACGTCGACACCACCGTGCGCGTCGGCCGAGACGTCACGCTGTTCCCCGGCGTCATGCTGCAGGGTTCGACGGTCGTGGGCGACGGCACGGAGCTGGGCCCTGACACCCGTCTGGTCGACACGGTCGTGGGCGCCGAGTGCGTGGTGGAGCGGACCACGGGTCGCAACGCCACCATCGGGGACCGCAGCACCGTGGGCCCCTACGCCTCGCTCGCTCCGGGGGCCGAGGTTCCGGCAGACTCGGTGACGGGGCCGTTCTACACTGCGGAGCCCGGGCTCTAGATCGACCGCAGGCGAGTCCTGCAGACGGAGGCAGACGGTGGAGCTGGTCACCAAGAAGCGGCTGACGATCGTGTCCGGGCGCGTGAACCGAGAGCTCGCCGAGGAGGTCGCCGAGCGGCTCGGCCAGCACCTGGGCCCGGTGCAACTCGCCGAGTTCGCCAACGGTGAGCTGCACTGCAAGTACGGCGAGTCCATCCGCGGCGCCGACCTGTTCATCTTCGGCAGCCACTCCAGCACCGCCGACATGTCGGTCAACGACGCGATCATGGAGCACCTGATCCTGGTCGACGCCGCCAAGCGCGCCTCGGCCAAGCGCATCACCGTGGTGGCGCCCTTCTACGGCTACGGCCGCCAGGACCGCAAGGCCGAGGGCCGCGAGCCCATCACCGCCAAGCTGCTGGCCAACATGTTCGAGGTGGCCGGCGCCAAGCGCATCGTCAGCGTCGACCTGCACTCCGGACAGATCCAGGGCTTCTTCGACGGCCCGGTCGACCACCTCACCGCCATGCCGGTGCTGGTCAACTGGATGGCCCAGAACCTCGGCGACGACCTGGTCGTCGTCTCACCCGACGCCGGTCGGGTGAAGGTCGCCGAGCGCTACGCCAACCAGCTGCACGCGGATCTGGCGATCGTGCACAAGCGCCGCATCAAGGGTGCCAAGAACCAGGTCGAGGCCAAGGAGGTCGTCGGCGAGGTCGAGGGCCGCACCTGCGTGCTGATCGACGACATGATCGACACCGCCGGCACGATCGTCGCGGCCGCCGAGCAGCTGACCGAGCGTGGTGCGTCCGCCGTGTACTGCGCCGCCACCCACGGCGTGTTCTCGGGCCCGGCCATCGACCGGCTGAAGAACTCGACGATCGAGAAGGTCGTGATCACCAACACCTTGCCGCTGCCGCCCGAGAAGCGCATCGACAAGATCGAGGTGCTCTCGGCGGCGGGCATCATCGCCGACGCGATCGACGCGGTGTTCGAGGACTCCTCGGTGTCGGAGATCTTCGACGGCCAGAACCAGAGCTGAGCCGGCCGCTCGCCCGCACGGCGGCGTCTGGCGCCGCTCCGGGACCCACCGGTACACTCGTCGCTCGGTCCGGAACTGCCCCGCGCGCCTCCGGACACGTTCGTACGACGATCCCCGCCCGCCTCGTTCGAGGCCCTCGTGGCGGGAGCTGCAGGAGTCCTTCCATGTCCGAGGTCACGCTCATCGCCGAGTCCGGCCGCACCACCGGTACCCGCCCTTCCCGTCGCCTGCGCGCCGAGGGCCGTGTGCCGGGCATCGTCTACGGCGCCGGGAAGCCTGCCGAGACCATCACGTTCGCCCGCGCCGACCTGCGCCACGCCCTCAACACCGAGGCGGGGCGCAACGCGCTGATCCGCCTCGAGTTCGACGGCCAGTCGTTCCTGACCCTGGTGCGCGAGATCCAGCGTCACCCGGTGCGTCGTGACGTCACCCACGTCGACTTCCTCAAGGTCGACGAGACCAAGCCGGTCGAGCTGGACGTGCCGATCGCGCTGGTGGGCGAACCCAAGCAGGTCACCGTCATGGGCGGCATGATCGAGCAGCGTCTCAACTCCGTGCGTGTGCGGGTGCGGCCCGACCAGATCCCGAACGCGATCGAGGTGGACGTGTCCGCCATGCGCCTCGACCGCTCCATCCTGGTCAAGGACCTGGTCATGCCCGAGGGCGCCGTCTCGCTGTCCAAGCCTCAGCAGGCCGTCGTCACCGCCGAGCTCACCCGTGCCGCGGTCACCGCTCGCGCCGCAGGTGACACGGAGGCGGACGCGACGGAGTGAGCCGGGACCTGTTGGTCATCGGCCTGGGCAATCCCGGGGACCGCTACACCAACACCCGCCACAACGTCGGTGTCGACGCCTTGGACGTGCTCGCCGCGCGCTGCGACGGGCGGTTCCGCAACGACAAGTCGGTCTCGGCACGACTTGCCGAGCTGCGCGTGGGCGCCCATCGGGTCGTCGCCGCGTTCCCGACCACCTGGATGAACGAGTCCGGCCGTTCGGTGGCTGCGCTGGTTCGCCGCTACGAGATCGACGACTGGTCGAAGCTGGTGGTGCTGCACGACGAGCTCGATCTGCCGCCGGGGCGCATCAAGGTGAAGCTGGGCGGCGGTCTGGCCGGTCACAACGGCCTGCGCTCGATCACCCAGCACCTGCACACCCAGGACTACGTGCGAGTGCGCATCGGCGTCGGGCGCCCGCCCGGCGGTCCCGAGCACGGCGCCAACTGGGTGCTGTCCAAGGTCGGCAAGAAGGATCGAGTGGAGCTGGACATCGCCTGTCAGCTGGCTGCCGATGCGGTCGAGCTCATCGCCTCCCCCGGCGTCGACGCGGCCATGCAGCGGATCAACCAGGGTTGATCGCCCGCTGGCCCCGGACTTCTGGCCGGGCAGCGACGCGGCAGGTCGATCCGCGTCCAGGTGGTCGGCCGGCGCTCGCCGCAGGAGCCCCGTAGCGTGGCGACGTGTCCACGTTGTCGCCGCGCCTTCGTGAGGTCGTCGATGCCCTTCCGCTCGTGGCGGGCATGCGGGTGCTCGAGATCGGGTGCGGTCCCGGGGCCGCAGCACGCGAGGTCGCGAAGCGGGTCGGCCCGGACGGTCACGTGCTCGGAGTGGACCGGTCGCCCACGGCCATCGAGCAGCTGGTTCGCACCTCGGGCGAGCTGATCGACGCCGGGCAGCTCCGCGTCCGAGTCGCCGCGGTCGAGGACCTGGTGCTCGAACCCGGGGAGCAGCCCTACGACCTGGCGTTCGCCGTGCGGGTGGGCGTGCTCGACGGTCGCCACCCCGCCGCCCACGACACGGCGCTGCAGCGCCTCGCCGCCATGCTCGCGCCCGGTGGTCGGCTGTTCGTCGACGGCGGGGATCCGATCGTCGAGCTGTCGCTGCCGCGCTGAGCGGCTGGCGCCGGGACCGACGCTCAGGCGGTGGCGATCAGCACCACGGCACCCGCGGCGATCGCCAGCCCGATCAGCTGGTGGCGGGCGAGGCGCTCACCGAGCACGACCCGTGCCAGCACCACGGTCGAGGCCGGGTACATCGCCCCGATCACCCCGACCAGGGTCAGCAGGCCCTGGCGTGACGCGAACAGGAACAGCGCGTTGCCGGTGGCGTCCAGGCACCCGGCGATCATGGCGAGACGCACACCCTGGGACCGAGGCATCGCCGGACGAGCGACGGCCACCACGATCAGCGCCAGCACGATGGCGGCGGACCGGGCCCCGGTCAGCGGCCACAACCCGCTGTCGTCGGACGTGTGGCTGACCAGGGTGAAGAACAGCCCGAACCCGGCCCCCGAGATTGTCGCAGCGGCGACCACCTTCGGGGTGGCGGGGGTGCGGTCCTCGACGTCGTCGGCCGGTTCGGGCTCGCGGCTGATCAGCACGATCGCGGGCAGCGCCAGCACGATGCCGACCAGTCCCAGCCATCCCGGGCGCTCGCCCTCGATCACACCTGCGACGGTCGGCACCACGGCGGACATCACCGCCGACAACGGGGCGACGACGCTCATCGGCCCCTGGGCCATCGCCCAGTAGAACGCCACGAGCGCGGCGCCGCCGCACAGGCCGGCGGCCACGCCGAGGCCCATGTCGCTGACCTCGGGCGATCCGCCCACCAGGGTGGCCACGACGACCAGCAGCACCAAGCCGGTCGCCTGGGCCACGGCGGTGGTCCACTGCGCCGCGATCCGCCGAGCGGAGAGGCCACCCGAGAAGTCTCCGGCACCGAAGGTCAGCGCGGAGAGCGCAGCGAGCAGGACGGCCATGGCCGCACAGACTGGCACGGCCGGAGATGATGTCGGTGCGCCGCGGTAGGTTCCCTCCGTGACCGAGACGTCCCCCCAGGCCGTGACCGGCCCCGTCGCCGCGCCCCGACCCCGCACGATCGAGCCGCCCCTGGCCCACACGGCCTCGCTGCTGCGCGAGGAGCCGGGGCTGGTCGCCGCGCTGGGCCGCTCGTCGACCGTGCTGGTGGTGCCCGAGGCCGGCCAGGCGGTGGCGACCGCAGGCATCGTGGCGCTCTCTCGTCGGACGCCCATGGTGCTCGCCGTGCCCACCGCCGCCGACGCCGCACGCCTGGCGGGTGACCTGGCGGCGTTCCTGCCCGCCGAGTCCATCGAGTCGTTCCCGGCATGGGAGACGCTGCCGTTCGAGCGCGTCAGCCCGTCGATCGAGACCATGGGCCGTCGCCTGCGCACCCTGTGGCGGCTGCGCACCGGCGACCCGACGTTGCAGGTGGTGGTGGCCACCGCGCGCGCCCTGGTGCAGCGCCTCGGCCCTCACGTCGAGGACATCGAGCCCATCGAGGTGCGCCCCGGCGACCGCCTCGACTCGACCGAGCTGATCGAGCGGCTCGTGCACGACGGCTACCGACGTGAGTACCAGGTGGAGCACCGTGGCGAGCTGGCCGTGCGCGGGTCCATCATCGACGTCTTCCCGTCCACCGCGGATGCACCCGTGCGCATCGACCTGTGGGGCGACGAGGTGGAGCGCCTGTGCGAGTTCTCGGTCGCCGATCAGCGCAGCACCGTCGAGGTCGAGCACGTGGCCATCTTCGGCGCACGCGAGCTGGTCCCCGGACCCGAGGTGCGCGAGCGGGCCGAGCGTCTGCTCGCCACCCAGCCCTGGGGGCGCGAGCAGTGGCAGCGCCTCGCCGACGGCGAGGTGTTCGAGGGCATGGAGGCCTGGCTCGCGTGGCTGGCCGACCGCGAGCACGTCCTGTTCGACCTGGTGCCCGACGACGCGCAGATCCTGCTGGTCGACCCCCGCCGCCTGCGTGATCGCGCCGGCGACATCGCCGCAGAAGAGGCCGACCTGGGCGCGTCGCTGGCGCGCACCTGGGGGCTGGTGCCCGAGGGGTCGAGCGGGACCGACGTCGAGCTGCCACGGCTGCACGTCGAGTTCGACCGGCTCCTGCGCCACACCGACGCGCCCGTCTGGTCGGTGGCGAACGTCCCGGACTCGCCCGACAGCCCTGCGGTCGCCGCACTGGCGTGGCCGCCGCCGGTCGGCGAGGCGCAGGCACTCGTGAGCCAGCTGCGCCAGGTGCTCGCCGACGGCTACCGCGTCGTCGTCTGCGCCGACAGCGACGCGTCGGCCGGACGCATCGATGCGCTGCTGCAGCAGAACGGGTTCTCGTTCCCCGTCCTGGCCGACGGCGCGTCGCCGTCCGCGAGCGACCTGCGCCAGCCCGGCGGGCGCATCCTCGTCGCCCCGCTCGACCGCGGCGTCATCCTGCCCGGCGCCAAGCTGGCCCTGCTCGCCGAGGCGGACCTGACCGGTCGGCGTCGCACCCACCGCCCGCCGCGGACGCGTCGGCGCGAGGCCCAGCCCTTCTTCGAGGACCTGAAGGTGGGCGACCACGTCGTGCACCAGGTGCACGGGGTGGGGCGCTTCGAGGGCATGGTCACCCGCGCCATGGGTGGCGTGGAGCGCGACTACCTGCTGCTCGAGTACCGCGGCGGCGACAAGCTCTACGTGCCCTCGGACCAGATCGACTCGATCCGGCTCTACTCCGGCGACGGGACCCCGAAGCTCAACAAGATGGGCGGCGCCGACTTCAGCCGCACCAAGGCCAAGGTGCGCTCGGCGGTGGCCGAGATCGCCCAGGAGCTGGTCGTGCTGTACCAGCGGCGGGTGTCGACGCCCGGGCACGCCTTTGCGGCGGACACGCCGTGGCAGCGCGAGCTGGAGCTGTCGTTCCCGTACCAGGAGACCCCCGACCAGCTCCTCGCGATCGAGGCGGTCAAGGCCGACATGGAGTCGTCGGTGCCCATGGACCGCCTGGTGTGCGGCGACGTGGGCTTCGGCAAGACCGAGGTCGCCCTGCGTGCGGCGTTCAAGGCGGTCCAGGACGGCCGCCAGGTGGCCATCCTCGTGCCCACGACGCTGCTGGCCCAGCAGCACCACCAGACGTTCTCGGAGCGCTTCGCCGGCTTCCCGGTGAAGGTCGAGGTGCTCAGCCGGTTCCTGACCGCCGCACAGGCGCGCTCGGTCGTCGAGCGGGTCGCCAGCGGCGACGTCGACGTGATCGTCGGCACGCACCGCCTGCTGTCGGGCGACATCACCTTCAAGGACCTGGGCCTGTTGGTGGTCGACGAGGAGCAGCGCTTCGGGGTCTCCCACAAGGAGTCGATCAAGCAGTTCCGCGCCGAGGTGGACGTGCTGACGTTGAGCGCCACCCCCATCCCGCGCACGCTCGAGATGAGCCTGACCGGCATCCGCGACCTGTCGCTGCTCAACACGCCGCCGGCGGCCCGTCAGCCGATCCTGACCTACGTCGGGGAGTACGACGAGCGAGCGGTCACCGAGGCCATCCGCCGCGAGCTGCTGCGCGAAGGCCAGGTCTTCTACGTGCACAACCGCGTGCGCGACATCGAGCAGCAGGCCGCCCGCCTGGCCGAGCTGGTACCCGAGGCGCGCATCGCCGTGGCGCACGGCCAGATGGACGAGGGCACCCTCGAGCAGCGCGTCGTGGACTTCTGGGAGGGCCGATTCGACGTGCTGGTCTGCACGACCATCATCGAGTCGGGCATCGACATGCCGACGGTCAACACGCTGGTGGTCGAGCGCGCCGACCTGCTCGGGCTGGGCCAGCTGCACCAGCTGCGCGGGCGTGTGGGGCGCGCCGGGCAGCGTGCGTACGCCTACTTGTTCTTCCCCCAGGACCGCCAGCTCTCCGAAGAGGCCTACGAGCGGCTCAAGACCATCGGCGAAGCGACCGAGCTGGGCTCCGGGTTCCGCATCGCGATGCGCGACCTGGAGATCCGCGGCGCGGGCAACCTGCTGGGCACCGGTCAGTCCGGGCACGTCGCGGCCGTCGGCTACGACCTGTACTGCCAGATGGTGAACGAGGCGATCGCCCAGCTGAACGGCGAGACGCCCACCGAGCCCGACGAGATCGTGCTCGAGCTGCCCATGCCGGCACACCTGCCGCCCGAGTACGTCGAGCGCGACGACCTGCGCCTCGACGCCTACCGGCGTCTCGCCTCGGTCACCGCGAGCGCGGACGTCGACGACATCGCTGCCGAGTGGGAGGACCGCTTCGGTCCCGTGCCCGGCCCGGCCAAGGCGCTGCTGCAGGTGGCGTACCTGCGCGCCGAGTGCGTGCGCACGGGCGTGCGGGAGATCACCGTGACCAAGAGCCCGGCGCTGTCCGGTGGCGGGCTGCTCGCCACCATCTCGCCGATCACGCTGCCCCAGTCGCGCCAGATGCGCCTGGCCCGCCTCTACAAGGGGGCGACCTACCGGGCCGAGCAGCACGAGCTGCGTCTGCCGGTCAAGGGCGGCGACAGCCTGGCCGCCGACCTGGTCACGGCGCTGCGCGAGCTGGTGCCCGACCCGGCGCCGGCCGCTGCGGTCGACCACAGCGAGGCCTGAGCGCCGGCGCAGGACGTGTCCTGCCGGTTCTGTCGTCGGTGACGGCGCGACCTAGCATCGGCGCCATGCGTCGCACTCGCACTCGCACCCGCACCCTGCTCCTGGCCGCGACGGCCGGAGCCGCCTTGCTCGCGTCGGCCTGCGGAGTCACCGCCGACACCACCGCCGCGACCGTCGCCGGGCGAACGGTGCCGATCGACGACGTCACGGCGCTCGCGGAGGATCCGAGCTTCGCTCAAGGGGCCCAGAACCCGAACGAGAGCGCCCAGTCGGGCGACGTCGCGCGCAGCGCGCTGATGTTCCTGATCGAGCGAGAGGTCTGGATGAGCGAGCTCGAGCGCTGGGGGCTCCAGCTCGACGAGGCGACCCGCAACGACATCGCCGACGAGCTGGACAGCCAGATCGCCAGCAGCGGCCAGCGGGTGGGGGCTCGGTACCGTGAGGCGCTCGTCGACTACCAGGCCGCTCGGGCCGTGCTCACCGAGCGCTTCGCCGACCTGGACCCCGAGGACGACGCCGACCTGCGCCGGCTCTACGAGGGCAGCGAGCTGCAGTGGCGTCAGGTGTGCCTGACCGTGGTGCAGATCCCTGCCGAGGGTGTCGAGGCGGCCGAGGATCGCCTGGACGACGGCGCGGCTGTGACCGAGCTGCCCGACCTCGTCGACGGCGCCGAGGTGGTGGCCGACGCCCAGCAGGGCTGCTTCGCCGAGGCCAGCCTGGTGCCGGAGCTGCGCGCCGATCTGGACGGGGTGGCCGCCGGTGCCACCCGCGGCGTGGTGCTCGTCGACGACGGCGCCGGCGGTGTGAACGGCTACGCCTACCGCCTCGAGGCCCGGCGCTCGCTGTCCTTCGACGACGCCCGCGAGGACCTGGCCGCAGCAGCCGGCGGTCTGGCCGAGCAGGGCCCGGACCAGTGGGTCCAGCTGCTGACCCTGAGCGCCGAGGTGAACCCCCGCTACGGCCAGGGCATCGCCCGCGCCGGCAACGGGTTCGTGGTGCAGCCCCCCGAGCAGCCGGCGTTGGCCAGGGGTGCCCGCCTGACCGAGGCCCTCGCGATCGCCGAGGCCGCAGCCGCCGCCACCGCCGCAGGGGGCTGAGCATGTCGCGCCCCGCGCAGCCGGGCGCGCTCCCCTCGGTGCACGTGGTGGGCCTCGGCCCCGGCGACGCCGATCTGGTCACCGCGGGCACCGCCGCCCTGTTGGAGCGGGTGCCGCTGCGCTACCTGCGCACCCGGCGACACCCCGCCGCGTCGCTGCTCGGCGACGCGTCGAGCTTCGACCAGGTCTACGACACGTCCGAGCGCATCGAGGACGTGTACCCCGCGATCGTCGAGCAGCTGGTGGCCGCGGCGGTCGAGCACGGCGAGGTGCTCTACGCGGTGCCCGGCTCGCCCCTGGTGGCGGAGCACACCGTGGAGCTGCTGCTCGCGGATGACCGCGTGCAGGTGCAGGCCCACGCGGCGATGTCGTTCCTCGACCTGACGTGGGTGCGGCTCGGCATCGACCCGGTCGAGACGGGGGCGCGCCTGGTCGACGGCCACCGGTTCGCCGTCGAGGCGGCAGGGGAGCGCGGTCCGATGCTGGTGGCCCAGTGCGACTCCCGGTTCGTGCTGTCCGACATCAAGCTCTCGGTCGAGGACGCGCCCGAGGAGCCGGTCACGGTGCTGCAGCGACTGGGCCTGCCCGACGAGCAGGTCGTCCAGGTCGACTGGTGGGACCTGGACCGCTCCTTCGAGCCCGACCACCTGACCTCGATCTGGATCCCGAGGCTGGGCGAGCCGGTGGGGGTCGAGGTCGCCCGGCTCGACGAGCTGATGCGGCGACTCCGCGTGCAGGACCCCTGGAAGGCTGGCCAGACCCACGAGACGCTCAAGCGCTTCCTGCTCGAGGAGTCCTACGAGGTGCTCGAGGCCATCGATGCCTACGACCCCGACACGGGCGACGGCGCCGAGGAGCTCTGCGCCGAGCTGGGCGACCTGCTGTACCAGGTCGTGTTCCACTCGGCGATCGGGGCCGAGGCGGGATGGTTCACCCTCGCGGACGTGACCACCGCCATCCACGACAAGCTGGTGCGTCGCCACCCCCACGTGTTCGATGGATCGAGCGAGCAGGTGAGCGTCGACGACCTGGTCGTGGCCTGGGAGTCCGACAAGCGCGCCGAGCTGGGTCGGGACTCGGTGATGGACGGCATCCCGTCGGCCATGCCGGCGCTCGCGAGGGCGCTCAAGGTGGTGAAGAAGTCCGACAGCCTGGGCTTCACCCCCGGTGAGCGTCCCGGCGCCGACGCGGCGGCACCTGCCGATGGCTCGTTGGATGCCGAGGCGCTCGGCGAGGCGCTGCTGGCGCTGGTCGAGGTGGCGCACCGCGACGGGCTCGACCCCGAGGACGCGCTGCGGGTCGCCACCGACCGCCGAATCGAGGCGATGCGGCGGCACGAGGCGCTCGGCGGGTCCGGTGCGGCGGCTCAACATGAGCAGGGCAGCGCAGGGACCTAGAGTCCCTTCCATGCCTGAACCGCTGCAGATCGCTCCCGCCACCGGCCGCCTGGGGATCCTCACCCCCGGCATGGGTGCCGTCGCCTCGACGGCCTATGCCGGCGTGCTGGCCACCCGAAAGGGCCTGGCGGAGCCGATCGGCTCGCTCACCCAGATGGCCCACATCCGCCTCGGCTCCCGCGACGAGGGCCGCAACCCGATGATCAAGGACTTCGTGCCCCTCGCCGGGCTGGACGACGTGGTCTTCGGTGGTTGGGACCCGATCTCACCGAACGCGCTCGAGGCAGCCCGGACCTGCGGCGTGCTCGACGAGCGCGACCTGGGGCCGCTGTCGGGTGAGCTCGAGGGCATCAACGCCATGCCCGCGGTCTTCGACCAGCGCTGGGTCAAGAAGCTCGACGGCGTCCGCGTCAAGACCGGCGAGAGCAAGTGGGACCTGGCCCAGCAGGTGATCGCCGACATCGAGACGTTCCGCACGGAGAACGCGTGCGACCGACTGGTCATGGTCTGGTGCGGCTCGACGGAGGCCTACCAGGAGCCCACGGCGGTGCACGACACCGTCGAGGCGTTCGAGGCGGGGCTGAAGGCGGACGACCCCAACATCTCGCCCAGCCAGATCTACGTGTACGCGGCGCTGTCGAGCGGGGTGCCGTTCGCCAACGGTGCGCCGAACCTGTCGATCGACCTGCCCTGCATGGAGCAGCTCGCGCTCGACCGTGGTGTGCCGGTGACGGGCAAGGACTTCAAGACCGGCCAGACGCTGATGAAGACGATCCTCGCGCCGGGCTTCAAGGCCCGCATGCTGGGCATGCGCGGCTGGTACTCGACCAACATCCTGGGCAACCGCGACGGCGAGGTGCTCGACGACCCGGAGAACTTCAAGACCAAGGAGGTCTCGAAGCTGGGCGTGCTCGACACCATCCTGCAGCCCGACGTGTACCCGGAGCTCTACGGCAACATCGACCACGTCGTGCGTATCAACTACTACCCGCCCCGTGGTGACAACAAGGAGGGCTGGGACGCCATCGACATCTTCGGGTGGATGGGCTACCCGATGCAGATCAAGGTCGACTTCATGTGCCGGGACTCGATCCTGGCCGCGCCCATCGTGTTGGACCTGGCGCTCTTCCTCGATCTGGCCCAGCGTGCGGGCCAGTCGGGGGTGCAGGAGTGGCTGAGCTTCTACTGGAAGGCGCCGCAGGCGAAGGGCGGGGTGCCGCCCGAGCACGACATCTTCATCCAGCAGACGAAGCTCAAGAACACGTTGCGCGAGTGGATGGGCGAGGCGCCCGTGACCCACTCCGAAGCGGGCTGAGCCAGCTCAGGGCGCCGACAGGGTCGTCGAGGGCGAGCCGCCCACCCACCGCAGACCGGCGGCGTCCACGGTGGTGACCGTGTAGCGGATGCTGGTCACCGGGCTCTTGCCGCTGCGGGCCAGGTCGGCGGTGCTCACCTGCAGCGTGCCCGACGAGCTCGTGGCGCCGCTCACCGGCTGGCCGGTCTGCCAGCCGCCGCCGTCGATGCGGTACTCGACCTTGACCGACGCGGTCGCGCCGCGCACGGCCTGGCCCCGGTCGTCGGTGACCGTGAGCGTGGCGCTGGCGTTCCACCGGTTGCCGTCGCGGGTCGCGCTGGTCGCGCCCCAGGTGCCCGTGGCGGTCGTCGCCTTCGGCACGGTCGTGGTGGTGGTGGTCGTCGTGGTGGTGGTCGATGTGGTCGTGGTGGTGGGTCGGGTCGTCGTCGGTGGTGCGGTGGTCGGCGGTGTCGTGGTCGGTGGTGCGGTCGTCGGGGCCGCGGTCGTGGGCGTGTTCGAGGCGACGTCAGCCGCGGGCGGGTCCGACATCTCCGCGGCCTGTTCCCGGAACGCCGCGGACGCCGAGCTCTGGAGGGCGTCGAGGCCGGCCAGGGTGCCGAGCGCCAGCACGGCGACCAGCAGCGCGTACTCGACCAGCGATGCGCCGCGCTCGGCGTGGCGGGGGTGGCGGTGGCGATCCATGTGGGAAGTGTCCGCCGCCGCAGCGACGGCCGACAGGTCCATCGGGCCCGGCTGCACCGGGTAGATCCCCTAGCGACCGGAGATCGTCACCCGTTCTGTCCCGTGCTGCTGACGCCTGGGCGTCGGAACTGCGGGACAGCACGCCACGTTGGGGGGTGGAGGGCGAAGGCGTCGCCGGATCAGTCGAACCGGGCCCACATCAGGAGGCGCTTGAACGCGTAGAAGTACGGGCGGGCGTCGCCGAGCTCCTCGCGCAGCAGCTCGCGGTACCGCTGGTCGAACTCGTCGAAGCGATCCCCGTCGAGCACGGCGCGCACCCGGTTGAGCGCGGTGCCGCCGGTCCAGTCGGCCACCTCGTCGGTGTCGCGCATCTGCATGCCGTAGACCTCGAGGCGCACCACCTGGGACGACGCGCCGAGTCGCCAGAGCAGCTCGGCGTAGTGCTCCGGCGAGCGCACCGACAGCAACGGGTCGGGTGGAGGTGCGGCATCCAGCCACGAGGAGAACGGCTCGGAGTGCAGCACCTCGGTGATCGCCAGGTGCGACGGGTGATCGGGGTTGGCTGGCACCTGGATCGCGAGCTGTCCGCCGGGGCGCAGGCGCTGACGCCAGTCGGCGAGCACCTCGTCGTGGTCGGGCACCCACTGCAGCGACGCGTTGGCGACGATCACGTCCCACCCGTCGCCGACCTGGGGGTCCGCGAGGTCCCCCAGGGTGAAGCGCACACGGGGCTCCTCGAGCTGCTGGGCTCGCTCGAGCATGGCGGGGGAGGCGTCGAGGCCGACGGCGTCCGCCGCGCCGGTGGCGTGCAGCGCGTCGACGGTGAGCTCGCCGGAGCCGCAGCCCAGGTCGAGCAGACGGCCGCCGGGGCGGGGCTCGACCAGCGCGAGCAGGTCGTGGAACGGCCGGGCTCGGGCCTCCCTGAAGCGGTGGTAGCGGTCGGGGTCCCAGGTGTCGTCGGCCACGACCGCGACGCTACCGGAGCACCGCCCGACCTGTCTGCAACTTGTCTGGCGGTCTGTGCCACGGCGCTGTGGTCCGGCTGCGCCAGAATATGGCCGATGGCTGTCGCCACCCGCACCTCCGCGCCCAAGAAGCTGGGCTACCAGCCTGCGCTGGACGGCCTTCGCGCGGTGTCCGTGATGGCCGTCATCCTCTACCACGCGGACGTGTCGTGGATGCCCGGCGGGTTCCTCGGCGTCGAGGTGTTCTTCGTCGTGTCGGGCTTCCTCATCACCTCGCTGCTGCTCGAGGAGCGAGCGTCGAGCGGCATGGTCGACCTGCGCCACTTCTGGGTGCGTCGCGGGCGACGACTGCTGCCGGCGCTCTACCTGCTGCTCGCGGTGGTGTCGGCGGCCACGCTGCTCGTGTACCACGACGCCGCCGGCCGGATGGGCGGCGACGTGCTCGCCGCGCTGGCCTACGTCTACAACTGGTGGCAGATCTTCCTGGACGAGTCCTACTTCGCCCAGGCCGGGCGCCCGCCCCTGCTGCAGCACCTCTGGTCGCTGGCGGTCGAGGAGCAGTTCTACCTGATCTTCCCGCCGCTGTTCGTGCTGGGTCTGGTCAAGCTCGGCCACGTGCGCATCCGCTGGGCGGTGCTGGGCACCGCACTCGCCTCGGCGGCATGGATGGCCTTCCTCTACGACCCCGGGGTCGACACGAGCCGCGTGTACTACGGCACCGACACCCGCCTGTCGGGGCTGCTGCTGGGCTCGTTCCTGGCCATGGTGTGGACCCCGTGGCGGTCCCGGGCGAAGGCCGCGCCGCAGGCCGGACCGATGCTCGACCTGGTCGGGGTCGCAGGGCTCGCGATCATCGCCTGGTTCATGCTGCGGGTGAACGCGTTCGACCCGTTCATCTACCGCGGCGGCTTCCTGCTGCTCGACGTCGTCTGCATCACTGTGATCGCGGTCCTGGTGCACCCCGCCGCGCGGCTGTCGAGGGTGCTGTCGTGGGCGCCGCTGGTGTGGATCGGGCTGCGCTCGTACTCGCTGTACCTGTGGCACTGGCCGATCTTCATGGTGACCCGTCCCGAGCTGGATGTGCCCCTGTCGGGCTTCGCCCTGTTCGTGTTCCGCATGTTGCTGACCTTCGGGGCCGCAGAGCTGTCCTTCCGCTACGTCGAGACGCCGCTGCGCAAGGGGGCGCTGGGGAGCTGGTACCGCGACCTGCGCACCAGCACCGGTCTGCGGCGCCAGGCGCTCGCTCGCCGCGGTCTCGCGGTCGGCGCGACCTTCTCGGTGCTGCTGCTGCTCATCGGCACGGGGCTGTACCGCTCGACCAACGATCCCCAACGCGAGGCCATCGAGCTGGCCGCCATGGGCGAGGCCACCGCCGAGCTGACCGGCACACCGAACGTGCCCCAGGACGACGATCCGTCGGCACCGGTGAGCACCGCGCCGAGCAGCTCCACGACGACACCCACCACCGCGCCCACGACGTCGGTGGCGGGCGGGTCGGCGACCACCGCGCCGGCGCCCACCACGACCGTCCCCGCCCCGGCCAACCAGACCGACGCGGTCGCGGTGGGCGACTCGGTCATGCTGGGCGCGCAGTCCGCCCTGGTGCAGGCCATGCCCGGCATCCGCGTCGATGCGAAGGTCGGCCGGCAGTTCACCGCGGTGTCCGACGTGGTCGGATGGTATGCGTCCGAAGGGCTGATCCCCGGCACGCTGGTGGTGCACGCGGGCACCAACGGCACCTTCACCGACGCGGATCTGGACCGGATGATGGACCGCGCGGGTGACCGGCGGGTCCTGCTGGTCAACGCCAAGGTGGCACGTCCGTGGCAGGAGCTGGTCAACCAGCGTCTGGCAGCGGCCGCGCAGCGCCACCCCAACGCGGTGCTCGTCGACTGGTACTCGCTCGCCTCCGCGCATCCGGAGTGGTTCGCGGGTGACGGTGCCCACCTGCGCCCTGACGGTGCCCGAGCGTTCGCCGAGCTGATCCGGTCCAACCTGTGACCCAGCGACCAGCGCGGTCCTCGGCTGGTCGCGACGCCGCGGATTCGGACGCGCATCACCGGGCTGGCATGATGCCGACGGTAGTTTCTGGGGTCGCCGGGGCCGGCGGCACGAGCACGAGGAGTCACTGCGCGTGAGCATCATCGAGGGCATCATCGGTCGCGAGATCCTGGACTCCCGTGGCAACCCCACCGTCGAGGTGGAGGTGGAGCTGGACTCCGGCGCGACCGGTCGGGCCGCGGTGCCCTCGGGTGCGTCGACCGGCGCCTTCGAGGCGGTCGAGCTGCGCGACGGTGACGCCGAGCGCTACCTGGGCAAGGGCGTGCAGACCGCGGTCGACGCCGTCAACGGCGAGATCGCGGATGCGATCCTCGGCTTCGACGCCACCGACCAGCGTGACCTGGACCGCGTGCTGTGCGAGATCGACGGCACCGAGAACAAGGCCCGTCTGGGCGCCAACGCCATCCTCGGTGTGTCGCTCGCGGTCGCCCAGGCCGCCGCCGACGAGCTGGACCTGCCGCTGTACCGCTACGTGGGTGGACCGAACGCCTGCGTGCTGCCGGTGCCCATGCTCAACGTGATCAACGGCGGCGAGCACGCCGACAACAACGTCGACGTGCAGGAGTTCATGCTCATGCCCGTCGGCGCGGCCTCCTTCTCCGAGGCGCTGCGCTGGGGTGCCGAGACGTACCACACCCTCAAGAAGGTCGTGCACGAGCGCGGCCTGTCCACCGCCATCGGTGACGAGGGTGGCTTCGCCCCGAACCTCGAGTCGAACGAAGCGGCGGTGCAGCTGCTGATCGAGGCCATCGAGCGCAGCGGGCGGACACCCGGCGACGACATCGCGATCGCGCTCGACGCCGCGTCGACCGAGTTCTACCGGGACGGCCAGTACGTGCTCGCCGGCGAGGGACGCTCGCTGAGCCCGGTCGAGTTCGCCGACTACCTGGTCGATCTGTGCGACCGGTACCCGATCGTGTCCATCGAGGACGGCATGGCCGAGGAGGACTGGGACGGCTGGGCCGACCTGACCGCCAAGCTCGGCGACCGCGTGCAGCTCGTCGGCGACGACCTCTTCGTGACCAACTCCGAGCGACTGGCACGGGGCATCAGCGCCGGCGTCGCCAACTCGATCCTGGTCAAGGTCAACCAGATCGGCTCGCTCACCGAGACCCTCGAGGCCGTCGAGCTGGCGACGCGCAACAGCTACACCTCGGTCATGTCGCACCGCTCGGGTGAGACCGAGGACGTGACCATCGCGGATCTGGCCGTGGCCACCAACTGCGGCCAGATCAAGACCGGCGCGCCGGCTCGATCGGACCGCGTCGCCAAGTACAACCAGCTGCTGCGCATCGAGGAGCAGCTGGGGTCGTCCGCCGTGTACCGGGGCCGCGCTGCGCTGGCGCCCGTCGGGGGAGCTGGCTGAGGGTGCAGCTCACGGTCCGCCGCCGGCGCCTCATGGCCGTGCTCGGCCTGCTCCTGGTGGCAGCCGCCGTGCTCGCGGTGCCCGCGCAGAGCTACTGGGCCCAGCGTGGCGAGGTGGCGTCGCGCGAGGCGGAGCTGGCCGAGCTGGATCGGTCCAACGAGGACCTGCGCGACCAGCTCGAGCGCCTCGAGGATCCTGACGAGATCCAGCGGATCGCGCGACGCGACTACGGACTGGTCGCCGCGGGGGAGGAGTCCTACTCGATCCTGCCGCCCGCGACCGCCGGTCTGGTCCTGCCTCGTGGCTGGCCCTTCGATCGGATCAGCGGCCCGCTCGAGCGAGCCGCGACCGGTGGATCCTGAGCCGGGCGACGTCGAGGCGGTCACCGAGCTGCTGGGCCGGGCGCCCCGAGGTGCGTTCGAGGTCGTGGTGCGTGATCCGCACGGGGCGCCGGTGGTGCTGCGCAACGCGCCGCTGCTCGACGACGGGACCCCCATGCCCACCCGCTACTGGCTCTGCGACCGGGATCTGAACCGCCGCATCGGCCGACTCGAGGCCGTCGGCGGCGTTCGTGCAGCGGAAGCCGCCGTCGACGCCGACGAGCTCGCCGCCGCCCATGACCGCTACCGGCGCGAGCGCGACGCTGCGCTGCCGACGGACTGGGCAGGGCCCACCCCCTTCGGTGGGGTGGGCGGCACACGACGCGGGGTCAAGTGCCTGCACACGCACTACGCCTGGTACCTGGCGGGTGGCGACGACCCCGTGGGACGGTGGGTCCACGACCAGCTCGCCGTCGACGGCACCACCCCCGCCGGCGCCGCCGACCCGGCCGGCTCGTCCCACCTGACCGACCCCTCGACCCCCGATCCGACCCCAGGAGCCACCTCGTGAGCGATCCGCTGTTCGCCGCCGTCGACTGCGGCACCAACTCGACCCGACTGCTGATCTCCGACGGCCGCACCCAGATCGAGCGGCACATGCGCGTCACCCGGCTGGGCGCCGGGGTGGACCGGACCGGTCGCCTCGACCCCGAGGCGATCGAGCGCACCCTGTCGGTCATGCGCGACTACCGGGCGATCATGGACCGCTACGAGGTCGCCGGGGTGCGCATCGCCGCCACCTCGGCGTCGCGTGACGCCGCCAACCGCGCCGACTTCTTCGGCCCTGCGACCGAGATCCTGGGCGCCGAGCCGGAGCTCATCAGCGGCACCGAGGAGGCCCAGCTGAGCTTCGACGGCGCCACCCGGGATCTTCCGGCGGTCGACGGCCGGACCCTGGTGGTCGACATCGGTGGCGGGTCGACCGAGTTCGCGCTCGGCACCGACGAGCTCGAGGCGTCGCTGTCGGTCGACATGGGCTGCGTGCGGATGACCGAGAAGTTCCTGCACCACGACCCGCCGCTGCCCGAGGAGCTGTCCAACGCGCTGTCGGTGGTGGAGCAGCACCTCGACGACGTGGCGCGCGAGGTGCCCGGCGCAGGCGATGCGGCACGCTTCGTGGGTCTGGCCGGCACCGTCACGACGATCGCCGCGGTCGAGCTGGGCCTGGCGGAGTACTCACGTGACGCGATCCACCACTTCGTGCTCACCCGTGAGGCCGCCGAGGACGTGTTCCGGACGCTCGCGACCGAGGCGATCGAGGACCGTCGCCACAACCCGGGCCTCGACCCGGGCCGCGTCGACGTGATCGTCGGTGGGTGCTGCGTGCTGCTCGGGATCTTCCGGTACTTCGGCTTCAGCGAGTGCGTCGTCAGCGAGGCCGACATCCTGGACGGGCTGATCCTGTCGCAGCTGCCTCGCTGAGGCGCCGACCGCGTCGTCGCGGTTGGCGGCCGCACCCCGGCGACTCGGTAGGCTGCCGACGGTGCTGCGCCGCAAGACGTCCTACGACCCGATGAGCTCCGTCGCCCTGCTGCACGGCCGTCGTGTCCTGCTGCGCCCGCTGACCCTGCACGACTTCGACGAGTGGCGCGAGGTGCGCCGTCGGTGCCACGACTGGCTGACCAAGTGGGAGCCCCAGCGAATCCCCGGCCAGCCCGACACCGTCGAGGACCGCCAGGCGTTCTCGGCGCGCTGCTCGGTGCGCATGCGAGAGATCCAGCTCGGCACGGGCTACGGCTTCGGCATCTTCGTCGACGGCTCCTTCGCCGGTGAGATCAACGTCAACTCGATCCACCGCGGTGCGCACCAGAACGCCTACGTCGGGTACTGGATCGACCAACGCCTGGCGGGGCAGGGCTACATGCCCGAGTCGGTCGTGGCGGTGCTGCAGTTCTGCTTCGAGCAGCTGCTGCTGCACCGGGTGCAGATCTCGGTGATCCCCCGCAACACCTCGAGCCGTCGTGTCGCCGAGAAGCTCGGCATCCGCGACGAAGGGGTGGCCGAGCGCTACCTGGAGATCAACGGCGTGTGGGAGGACCACATCCGCTACGCGATGACCGTCGAGGAGTGGCAGGCCCGCCGCGACGAGCTGCTCACCGCCTGGATCTGGTGAGCGACCGGCCCGAGCTGCCGACCCGGCGCGAACCTCCCCCGTTCCGGCGCTGCGAGGTGCTGCGGACCGCGCCGCGCAGCTCGTCGATGCTCCGGGTGACGCTGGTCGGTGCGGAGCTCGTCGGTCTGGAACGCGGCGATCCCGGCTCGAGCGTGCGTCTGCTGCTGCCGCAGGACACCGGCACCTTCGAGCTGCCGACCTGGCACGGCAACGAGTTCCTGTGGAGCGACGGTGGTCGAGCCCGGATCCGCACGCTCACCCCGCTGGCGGTCCGCGACGACGGCACCTCGGCCGAGTTGGACCTCGACGTCGTGCTGCACGACGACGCGCCGCTGACGCGCTGGGCGCGTGGCGCCACACCCGGCGACCATGCCGCGGTCTCGGGCACGGGCAGCGGGTACGCGATCGACCCCGCGGCCACCCGCTTCGTGCTGCTCGGCGACGAGTCCGCCGCTCCCGCCGTCGCGACGCTGCTGGAGGCGTTGCCGAGCACCGCAGCGGTGCAGGTGCACCTGGAGCGCCGCGCCACGGCCGAGCCGGTGACGCTGCCCGACCACCCCGCAGCCACGGTCACCTGGTCGGTGCTGCCCGACGGCGCGCCGCCCGGCGACACGATGGTCGCCGCCGCATCGACGGTCGAGCTGGACGGGTCGACCCGGATCTGGGCGGCAGGGGAGGCGGCAGCGGTGCAGCGCATCCGCAAGCTGCTGTTCGACCAGCGCAGCGTGCCGCGCAGCCACGCCACCGTCCGCGGCTACTGGAAGGCCGGTCGGGAGGGGACCTGATCGGGTCCTAGTGGTGTCGTTGGTCGGCGCCCGGCGGCCCGAAACGAGCCATGAGCAGCGCCCGGTTGTAGCGCTGGAGCATCACCGGGTAGCCGTTCATCGCCAGGTCGAACAGCAGGATCCAACCCGCCGACGCCCAGCGGCCGAGAGCAGCCTGGTGGACCGCGACGCCGAGGGTCACCACCAGCAGGATGCCGTGGCTGGACTCGGCGTCGCGCATCCGCTGGTCCAGGTGGGCGAGTCGCTCCGGTGTCCGCTCCGCGGGCAGGTGCAGGTCCGGGTTGAACGCGGCGAGCGGGCCTCGACGCAGCAACCGCTTGAACCGGCGCACGCCGACCAGCTCGTAGCAGCGACCATCGAGCTCGAACCCTCGGAGGGGGTACCACCAGCGTGGAAGGCGCGGCACGAGGACACGGCTGACGATGCCGAGCCACACCATGGGCAGCCACACGACCAGGAACGAGAAGACGACCCCGTCGGCCCCGAGCGCGAGCACCGCCCAGGTCAGCGCCACGACCAGGATCACCGTGGATCCGAGCACCAGGGCGACCCGGCGGGCCGTGCTCATGGGATCGTCAGCTCGACCCGGAGATGCGGGCCTGGAGCTGCGCGAGGCGTTCGGCGAACGCCGGCTGGTCCATGGACCACAGCTGATCGCCGAGCTCGCGCTCCACGGCGTCGGCATGCGCGGCGATGTCGGCCACGTCGCGCACGGTCGCCTTGATGCGACGGGTCAGCTCGGGTGGGCCGTCCGCGGCGCGGGTCGCCATGGCCACTGCAGTGTCGAGCAGCTCCTCGTCGTCGACGCAGCGCCACGCGAGCCCGATGCGCTCGGCCTCCTCGCCGTCGAGGCGCTGACCGAACACCACCATCGACATGGCCGCCTGGGGACCCACGATGCGGCGCAGCATCCAGGTGTGCCCACCGCCGGGGTGGATGCCCAGGTCGAGGAAGCGGGTGTCGAACCGTGCCGATCGTCCGGCCAGGCGCACGTCCGCCGCGAGCGCCAGGTTCATGCCTGCGCCGACCGCCGCACCGTTCACCGCAGCGATCGTCGGCAGCGGCGAGCTCGCCACCCGCAGGAACCCCTCGTAGATGGACAGCAGGCCGTCCCGTCGCGACTCGCCGAGCTGGGTCAGGTCGGCCCCCGCGCAGAACGCGGGGGCGGCACCGGTCACCACGACGGCGCCGACGCCGTCGTCGGACTCCAGCTCGTCCATGGCGCCGGCGAGCTCCGCGCACAGCTGGAGGCTCAGCGCGTTGCGTCGTTCGGGGTCGTCCAGGGTGACCACGGCCACGCGGCCCTGTCGGTCGATGCGGATCAGCGGCTCGGTCACTCGCGCACTCCTGGGTCCGGGGCCTCGACGGCCGTCCCCCGGTGCGCCGCCCGGTGAGCGGGTACGGTGCCACGCCGTGAGGATCCTCGTGGTGGCCGAACAGTACCCGTGGCCCGCGGTCGACGGGTACCGACAGCGGCTGCACCACCTGATCGCCGGGCTGGCTCGGGCCGGTTCGGTGGAGGTCGTGTCGCTCGACCGCCGACCCGAGGGCCTCGAGGGCGCCGCCGAGGAGCGTCCGGACGGCGTCGACGACGTGGCCGCCGTCGCCGGCGGTGCGGACGCGGGACTGCGCGGGTGGTTGCCCGAGTGGGTGCGCGGCGACATGCCGCGACGGGTGCTGGCACCCGACTGGTCCGCCGTGGCGGCGGACCTCCGCCGGCGGGTGGGCAGCGGCGCCCCGGTCGAGCTGGTCTGGTACTCCCACGTCGACACCTGGTTCCCGCTGCACGACGAGGTGGCGGCTGCCGTGGCGGCGCGCCGCGACGGCGCCGGCGCGCCCGCCGAGATCGTCGACTTCGACAACCTGGAGCACCTGGCGCTGCGGCTGCGTCGCACGACGCCGCCGCGCTTCGCTCCCGATGCCGACGTGGCGGCGAAGGTGCGCACCGTCGGACGGTGGGGGGTGTCCCGGGCGTTCGACCTGGTCGACGAGCGCCGCTGGGACCGCACGCAGCGGGCCTGCGCCGCCGCGGTCGACCACGTGGTGGTCTGCAGCGACCTGGACGTCGCCCGCTCGGGCTGCGCGAACGCCGTGCGCATCGGCAACGGCGCCAGCGCCCCCGCACGGGTCGACGCCGACCGCACCCAGCTGCGCGGCGAGGTGCCGACGATGTTCTTCGTCGGGGCGCTCGACTACGAGCCGAACACCGAGGCCGTCGAGTGGTTCGTGCGCCAGGTGCTGCCCCAGGTCCGTCGTGGGGTGCCCGACGCCCGTGTGCGCATCGTCGGGCGCGGCGCCGAGCGGGTGGCGTGGGCCGCGGACGTGCCGGGGGTGGAGCTGATCGGGCCGGTCCCGGAGCTGGCGGAGGAGCTGGACCGTGCCGATGTGTCGATCGTGCCGATCCGTGTGGGTGCCGGCACCCGGCTCAAGGTGGTGGAGGCACTCGCCCACCACCTGCCGCTCGTGACCACGACCGTGGGATGTGAGGGCATCGACGTGCGCGACGGCGTCGAGGCGCTCCTCGCCGACGAGCCGGATGCCTTCGCCCGGGCCTGCGTGCGCCTGCTCACCGACGGTGGGCTGCGACAGCGCCTGGCCGACGCCGGTGCCGAGCTCTTCGCCCGGCACTACGACTGGGACGGCATCGAGGCCTCCGTCGCGGAGCTCGCCCGCTCGTCGGTGCTCGCCGCTCAGGAGCGGTCGCGCAGCACCGCGGGAGAGTGACGGAAGAACTGCTCGACGTCGCGCTCGTAGCGGTAGGTCGGCTCGCTGTCACCGACGGTGCGCCGCAGACGCACGGCCTTGATGAACGCCTCGATCGCCTCGGTCGAGGTGTAGCGGTAGCGGAACCCGTACTCCTTGAGCCGCCGGTTGTCGACGCCGCGGCCGTACTTGAGCAGTCCGTGGTACTCCTCGGGCACGTCGGCCAGCCCCACCGTGCGGAACGGGCTGGTCAAGAGCGACGTGCCGACCGGCGGCAGCGCGATCGTGCGCTTGCCGCACAGCTTGGCCACCTCCGACCAGGGCAGCAGCCCGTCGCCGGCGACGTTGAACACCCCCGGCAGGTCGTGGTCGAAGGCGAACAGGATGGAGCGGATGACGTCGTCCTCGTGCACGAACTGGAAGCGCGGGTCGAAGCCGAACATCGACGGCACGACCGGAAGCTTCAGCAGTCGGGTCAACGGCGTCTCCAGCTCGGAGCCGATCACGTTCGAGAAGCGCATGAGCGCCACGTTCACGTGGGGGTTGTCCTCGGCGAAGTCGCGCACGTAGCCCTCGACGGCCTCGAGGCTGCGCTCGACGGGTGCTCGCGACGGACGTGAGCGAGGTGTGTCCTCGGCGAACCAGACCGGGTCCTCGGGGGCGCAGCCGTAGACCATGGTCGAGGACTTCACGATCACGTTGCGCACCGTGGACGACGGCGCGGACGCCGCGGCGAACAGGTTCATGGTGCCGATGACGTTGATCTCGTGCATGGCCCGTCGTGACATCTGTGTGGGGTCGACGACCAGGAACGTGTGGATGACCGTGTCGACCTGGGTGGCCCGCACGATGCGCGACAGGATCGAGTAGTTGGCGTCGACGCGCACGTACTCGGTGCGCTCCAGCTCCACGGTCGGCTCGGTGGTGTCGAGCCCGACGATCACCTCGACGTTGGGGTCCTGCTCGAGCGCCTGCGCGACCCGACCACCCCAGAAGGTGCCCAGACCCGTGACCAGGACGCGCCGTGCGGCGCGCTCGTGGCGCTGTGGATCGGTGCTCATCCGAACCACACCGATCGTCGACTGCGCAGCATCTCGTACAACGCGACCTGGATGCGGTCGCGGATGGCCTCGGACTCGTCCATGATGCGCGAGCGCGAGTAGCGCTCCTGTCCGGGTGGCACGTCGAAGTAGACCGGGTCGAGCACCTTCAGCTTGAACTTCGCCGGGAAGTAGGCGACCGCGCCGAGCGGGCCCGCCACCAGCATGTTCGCGGTGAGCGGCACGTAGGGGAGGCCCAGTGCCCGCGCCAGCGACGGGATGCGCACCAGCGTGGGCATGGACTCCTCGGCGCCGACCACGGCGATGGGCACGACCGGCACGCCGGCGCGCATGGCGATCTCGATGAAGCCGCCACGACCGAAGCGCCGCAGCTGGTAGCGCTCGTCGTAGGTCTTGGCGGGGCCCTTGGCTCCCTCGGGGAAGACCAGGACGAGTTGGCCCTGGTCGTGCAGCAGCCGGTAGGCGTTGTCCGGGTGTGCTGGCAGGCCGCCGAGGCGGTTCCACAGCGTGCCGATGACGGGCAACGTGCGGAAGAGGTTGTCGGCCAGGCCGTAGCAGGGGCGGCCCAGCTCGGTCTCGATGCCGTGCATGATGACCGGCGCGTCCGACGGGATGGCCGCCGCGTGGTTGGCCACCAGCAGCGCCCCGCCGTCGGTCGGGATCTTCTCCAGGCCTTCCCACTCGACGCGGAACCAGTTGCGGTAGATGGGGTCGTAGAGCCGGCGGGCCAGCTCGCGCATGTGCTCGGAGCGGCCCCACTCGTTGACGTCGGAGATGCGGTCGCCCTCGAGCTCGTCGGGGTCGTCGTACTCGACGCGGACCGGCAGGTAGGGCTGATCGGCCTCGCCGGGTGCGAGCACCTCGACCTCGTCGGGCTGGGTGATGGTCCGGGAGGGGTCGACCTGGTCGCGCTCGGTGTCGGCCACCTGGACCTGGGCCTTCTTGCGCGCGCCGCCGGCCTTCTTCGAGCGGGGCGATCCGTTGGAGCCCTGCGGCGGCGGTGCCATGGGCACATGCTAAACCGCCCGGGTGTCCGACCCGATCCAGTCCGCCGGCGCGACGCCCCGTGCGCACCCCGCACTGGTCGCGCTGTCGCACCGCGACTTCCGGCGGTTCTGGCTGGGTGCGCTCGTGTCGAACACCGGCGGGTGGATGCAGAACGCCGCCGTGCCCTACGTGGCGTTCACGCTCACCGGCAGCGCCGGCGACGTGGGCATCACGGGCTTCTTCCAGTACGTGCCGTTCATGCTGATGGGCCTGGTGGGCGGTGTGCTCGCCGATCGCTACCCCCGCCGGGCGCTGCTGATCGGGGCGCAGCTCGCCCAGGCGGTCTGCGCGTTCGCGCTCTGGGCCCTGGTCGCCACGGACTCGGCCACCATCGCGTCGCTGTCCGCGCTGGCGTTCCTGTCCGGGCTCGCGGGCGGGGTCAACACGCCGATCTGGCAGTCGTTCGTGACCGAGCTGGTGCCTCGCGACGTGCTGTTGAACGCGGTCACCCTCAACAGCGCCCAGTTCAACGCCGCCCGAGCGCTCGGCCCGTTCCTGGCCGGTGTCGTGATCGCGGTCTGGGGTGCGGCCACCGCGTTCGCGATCAACGGTGTGTCGTTCCTGGTGGTCATCGGCGTGCTGGTGGTCATCCGGGGCACGAGCGAGGCCCGTCCCCGCCCTGACTCGTCCTCGGCGCTGTCGGGCATCCGCCGCGGTGCGGCGCACGTGGTGTCGAGCCCGGCGATCCTGGCGTGCTGCATCGCGATCATCGCCGTGGCCGGTCTGGGCAGCCCGCTGTTCAGCTACCTGCCGGTGTACGGCGAGTCGGTCTACGACGTCAGCGGGTGGCAGCTGGGCCTGCTCTTCGGCGCAGCGGGCATCGGTTCGGTGCTGTTCACGCCGCTGCTGCTGTCGATCGCGCCCCGTCTGCCGCGCGCACGGCTGCTGGGTGGCGCCATGCTGCTCTACGGGGTCTCGATCGCTGCGATGGGCATGGTCCCCACCTACGCGGCCTCCATCGTGGTGCTCCTCGCGTTCGGCGGCGCCTACCTGTCGATCGCGTCGACGATCAACACGACCATCCAGCTGGTGGTGCGAGAGGAGCTGCGGGGCGTCGTCATCGCCATCTACCTGATGTGCCTGACCGGCGCGCTGCCGATCGGGCTGTTCGTGTGGGGTGAAGCGGCCGATGCGTTCGGGATCCGCGCCACCACCGTGGCGGCGGGCATCGCCCTGGCGCTGGTGACCGTGGTGTTCATCGTCACGCGGCGCTTCGCCGTCATGGCCGAGGCCGACGACGCACGTGACGCCGCCGCAGCCGGCTGAGCTGCCGTGGGCTCAGCTCCGGCGGAAGAACTCGGCCATCCAGGCCACCACGTGCTCGCTGTCCGGTGGCTCGTGCAACGTCTCGAGCGCGGCGTCGACGACCTCGTCCCCGATCACCTCTCGGCGCTTGCCCATGAGGATGCGCGACAGCTCCGGCACGAACTCGGGATGGCCCTGCACGCAGAACACGTGGTCACCGATGCGGTAGGCGCCCACGGGGCAGTAGTCGGCCGTGGCGACCACCTCGGCGCCCTCGGGCAGCCGGGTCACCTGGTCGCGGTGGCTCATGAGGATGTCGAAGCGCTCCACCGGCGCCATCCACTCGGGGGCTGCGACGACGTCGAAGGCCTTGCGACCCACACCCCAGCCGGCCTCGGCGCGCTCCACCGTGCCGCCGAGCGCCTGCGCGACCATCTGGTGGCCGAAGCAGATGCCCACCAGCGGCTGCCGGTCCTGCACCACGCGTCGCACGAGGTCCTCGAGCTGTCGGATCCAGCCCTCGTCCTCGTAGGTGCTGCGCCGTGAGCCCGACACGATCCACCCGTCGTGCGCGTCGAGTCGCTCGGGGAGCTCACCCCGGGTGACCTCGTACACGACCAGGTCGATCCCGGCGGGTCCGAAGATCGCCGGGAACAGCTCGGTGTAGTCGCCGACCTGCTCGGCCACGTCCTCGTCCAGGTGGTCGCAGAGCAGCAGCCCGACCGTCGAGCGTCGCGGAGGTGCGGTCATCGCTCAGCGGAACGAGAACATCGGTTCGTCGTCGGCGCTGTCGAGCTCGGCGAGCAGCTTGCGCCGCCGGAGCTCGGGCAGCAGGCCCTCGCCGCAGCGGTAGGCCTCCTCCAGGTGCGGGTAGCCGGAGAGGATGAACTCCTCGATGCCGAGGTCCATGTACTCCTCGATGCGGTCCGCCACCTGCTGGTGGCTGCCGACGAGCGCCGTGCCCGCACCGCCGCGCACCAGGCCCACCCCGGACCAGAGGTTCGGGTACACCTCGAGTGCACGAGGGTCGTCGGGCACGTCCTCGCCACCTGCGGCGGCCGACATCTCTGCCATGCGTCGCTGCCCCTCGGACTGGGTGGCGGCGAAGTCGGCGCGAGCGGCACGCACGGCCTCGGGGTCGATGCCCGCCATGAGGCGACCGGCCTCGGCCCAGGCCTCCTCCTCGGTGTCGCGGGTGATCACGTGGAAGCGGATGCCGAAGCGCAGCGGGCGGCCCTCGGGGCGGTCGGAGGCCGCGGCCAGCGCCCGCATGCGCTCGAGGCGTTCGCCGATCATGTCCGGTGTCTCGCCCCAGGCCAGGTAGACGTCGACGTGGCGCGCTGCCACCTGCTCGGCCGCGGGCGACGCGCCGCCGAAGTAGATCTCGGGCCGCGGCATCGGCGGCTTGCGGGTGGTCGCGCCCTGGATCGAGTAGTGCTCGCCCTCGAAGTCGTACGGCTCGTCGCCCCAGGCGCCCCACATGACGTCGAGGAACTCGCCCGAACGCTCGTAGCGCTCGTCCTTCGAGCGGTGGTCGCCGAAGCGGGCGAGCTCGGTCGGCTCGGCGCCGATCACGATGTTGATCAGCAGCCGCCCTCCCGACATGCGCTGGTAGGTGGAGGCCATCTGCGCGGCGAGCGTCGGGTTGAGCAGTCCGGGGCGGAACGCCACGAGGAACTTCAGGCGTCGGGTCATGGGGATGAGCGACGCCGTGGTGATCCACGCGTCCTCGCAGCCGGTGCCGCACGGCGTGAGCACCGCGTCGAAGCCCAGGTCGTCGCAGGCCCGCGCGACGTGAGCAAGGTAGGCCTGCGACGGCGCACGGCGGTGGGCGTCGTCGCCGGTGGGCAGCACGTCGCGGCTGTCGCCGCCGGTGGGCAGGAACCAGTGGACCTTCAAGTCGGACACGATCGCTCCGCGGGTCGACCGGCAGTGCCGGTCAGGGGGTTCGGGACCCGGCCCAGTCTGGGGTCCGCGTCACGATTTCGCCAGCGCGGACCGGTGGGCCGTCGGCGACGCATCGCGCTCGCTCGGCAGCCCTCAGTGTCACACCCGTCGGGGAAGATCGACCCATGCCCCCCGACGACCGCCGATCCGATCGACCGCCCACCGACGTCGTCGACCTGCGCGACCGCTCCCGTCGACGCCTGCAGTCGGTGCCCACGCTCGTGGGATCGGGTCCGGCGCCAGGTTCGGCAAGTGCGGTGCAGTTCTCCGAGTCGGTGCGCAAGGTGGTGGGCGTCGCCCGCCGCCACGGCCTTCGTCCGCCGGTGTTCCGGTCGCCGCCGCGCCTCGACGGCGTGGATCGCTCCATCCGTCGGCGCGCCGACGGCCAGGTCGTGGTGGCGGTGCGGCGCACCGGGCGACCCCTCGCTGCGGTGCGCGCCGACGTGATCGACGGTGTCGTGGCGGCCAACTCGCTGCGCGGCGGCGACGCCGACCGGTTCCGCAACGCCGCGTGGGCCGCACTGGAGCCGCCGGACCGGGAGCTGCACCGCACCCCGGCGCCGGACCCGTCCCGGGCAGGACCGACCCGTCCGGTACGCGTCGCCTGAGCTCGCCATCCCACTCCGGTGTCGCCGCCGCGCTGCCGACGCCGCGCGCGCCCGCTCGCCCAGCGTGGCTATCTTCGGCGCACCCGCCGGCGCCATGCCGGTGCTGCACCCAGGAGCGTGATCCCATGGCCCAGACCCACCTCGGCGGAACCCCCGTGCAGACCACCGGCGACCTGCCGGCAGAAGGTGCGCCGGCCCCATCGTTCGAGCTGGTCGGCGCGGACCTGTCCTCGATCGACTCCGGTTCCCGCACGGGACGCGTCGTGCTCAACATCTTCCCCAGCATCGACACGCCCACCTGCGCCACGAGCGTCCGGCGCTTCAACGAGCTGGCCTCGCAGCTGCCCGACACCGAGGTGATCTGCGTCTCCGCCGACCTGCCGTTCGCCGCCAGCCGCTTCTGCGCCGCCGAGGGACTCGACAACGTCTCGACCGGCTCGACGTTCCGGGGCTCGACGTTCGCACAGGACTACGGCGTCGGCATGGTCGACGGCGCGCTCGCCGGGCTGCTGGCCCGCGCCGTGGTGGTGCTCGACGTCGATGGCACGGTGCTGCACTCCCAGCTGGTGCCCGAGATCGCCGACGAGCCGGACTACGACGCCGCCATCGCCTCGCTCGGCTGAGCGGGTCAATCCTGCGGCGAGCTGCGGCGCACGATGCGCAGCAGCTCCACGAGGCTGTCGTCGCTGAGGTCGACGAACTCGTCCATCTCACGCACCGCTGCTGCCAGCTCGGCGTCGGACACTCCGTCCTTGGCGCTCGGCGCGGGTCGAGCCCGGCGCGCTGCGTGGGCGGGGTAGCGGCGCGCCGGTATGGGCAGCAGCACCAGGACGCCGACGGCGACCAGGATGACGCTGTTGAGCAGCACCGGCTCCAGCACGAACCGGTAGCCCAGGTCCCGCACGGCGTCGCCGCCGACCACGGCGATCAGCGCGGTGGCGGCACCCGGCGGGTGCAGGGCCTTGAGCAGCCGCATCGCCAGCACGGCGGCGCCGACGGCGACCAGGGCGGCCAGCTCCTGTGCGCCGATGAGCCGCGCGCACGTCACGCCGACCGCAGCGGAGCTGAGCTGGCCCATCAGGATCGGCCACGGCTGCGACAGCTGACCGTGGGGCACGGCGAAGAGCAGCACGGCGCTCGCCGCCATCGACGCGACGAGCAGCACAGCCCCGCTCAAACCCAGTAGGTGGTGGCTGATCAGGTAGATCGCGCCGATCGCTGCGGCGGTGCCCAGGCTCGACAGCGCGAGCTCGTCGAGCCCGCCCGGGTCGCGCTCGACCCCCAGCCAGCGTGGCAGGGAGCGCAGCGGCGAAGTGCGAGCTGCGACGGCATCGGTGTGGGGCATGAGCAGCTCCGCGTCGTGGGAGGGGCGAACGTGCGACCATGTTCGTCCACCTCGCCCGGGTGGCGTAACTGGTAGGCGCAGAGGGCTTAAACCCCTTGGGAGCTCACGCTCCGTGAGAGTTCGAATCTCTCCCCGGGCACGATCGCACTGCCGCCCGATGTGTCGTCTTCGGCGAGCGACGACCTGGTCGATCGCATCACTCGAGATCGTGGACGGTGCCGCGGAGCTCGCCTGCACCGAGGTGGCGAAGCGGGCATCTCGCCTGAGCAGGTGCCTGCGTGACGTGCACACCCTCCGGGGCCATGTGGCGACCAACGGCGACGTCATGGAGCGCGTCGCCCAGGCGGACCTCGGTCTGCTCGATCCCGACATGCTCGTGGAGTCGCACGAGCAGTCCGCGTGTGGACGAGCCTCAGCCCGTACCCTCACCTGATGTCATGCAGTCGCCGCGGACGGCGCTCGACGGCGGCTCGACGCTGGGTGACGGCCGCAGCGATTGCGGCGGTCTGCGTCGTTCAGGTCGGTGGGATCGCCGGTGCGCAGTCCAAGGTGGTCGTCACCCCTGTGGCGGTTGCGCTCACCGAGGGCCAGACGCAGGTGGTCGAGCTGCGTCTGAGCCAGCCGCTCCTCGCGCCCCCGCCTGACGCCGCGGTGCTGTCGTTCTCGTTCAGCGTGAGCGATCCGGCTCGCGTGTCGCTCTCGACCCCGACGGTGTCGTGGGCTGCGTCGGAGTGGGCGCAGACACGTTCGGTGACGGTGACCGCACTGGCGGACGGCGTGCACAACCCATCGAACACCGTGGAGATCACGGCATCGGCGTCGACCACCGCGCCGTTCTACGCTGGCGTCGCACTTCGTGTCGTCGTGTCCCTCGACGACGTCGATCCCGAGCCCTCGACCACCCTGCCGACCACATCGACGACCCTGTCGGGCACCGCATCGCCCACGACGGCATCGATCGCCCCGGGATCTGCCGCCCCGGCGGTGGACGATCGCCCCGCCGGACCATCTGCGACATCCGTCGCCCCGGATGTCGCCGACGAAGCGGAGTTGGCGCTGACCGGAGCACCGGCGTCGTCCGCCCCGTTGGCGGTCCTCGGCGCCGCGCTGCTGCTCGCGGGTGTGGCGGTGTCATGGCGTGCTCGACGAGCCCCGTGAGCGCCAGCGAGCGGCCGTGTTCGAGGTGCTCGCGGTGACGCGGAGAAGTTCCTAGCGACCCAGAGGTCGAGTCGACGCTGTGGTGCGGGCCGACGCACCAGAGGGATGCACAGCGCGAAGGATCGCGCAGCGTCGCTGCGGCCAGCGTGATCCTGTACGCGACGTGTGTACCAACTCCGCTGGCCTGGGGCGAGTGAGAGGTGTGGAACGATCGCGTGTGGTCGCCCGACGCTGCGGGGACCTGCGTCGGTGGACGACCGTCGACGGGGGGAGGAACACGAGGCCATGGAGCCGACATCCGGCGAGACGGCCGCCTTCGACGTGTTCGCAGCATCGGTCACCGGCCCGCTCATGCGTCTGGCGTTCGCTCGGACGGGAAGCCGGGCGGACTCGGAGGACCTGGTGCAGGACGCCCTCCTCGACGCGCATCGGCGGTGGGAGGTGATCGGTCGATACGACGACCCGGCGCTCTGGGCGCGGCGGGTGGTCCTGAACCGCTCGGTGTCACGTTGGCGACGTCGAGGGCGCGAACGCGACGCGGTGACCCGGTGGGCGTGGCGGCGGTCCGACGACGGCAGCGATGAGCTGACGCTCGCGGACGAGCAGCTCTGGGCAGCGGTCCGGTCGCTCTCGACCCGCCAGCGGGACGTGGTGCTGCTGCTGTGGTTCGAGGACCTGTCCGTGCGCGAGGTGGCCTCGGTCCTGGACTGCGGAGAGGAGACGGTGCGGACGCACTGGCGGCGAGCACGAGCGACGTTGGCCGAGCAGCTCGGCGAGCGCGACGACCTGGAGGACGAACCATGACGTTGAAGGACCGGCTGCTGTCCGCCCGCGAGGACTACCGAACCCTGGCGCTCGACACGGCTGACGCGGTGGCCGAGCCGCGGCGACACCGTCGGGGTCGCCGTGCACTGGCCGCCGCGGCGGTCGTCGCAGCCGTCGCCGGGGGTCTCGGCTGGTGGAGCATGTCGGACGACAACACCGAGGTGGAAGCGGGACCCGCACCGGCATCCACGGCGCTGACGCGGAACGACCCGGAGCCACCCGGCGCGGTCGCGGCCCACGCCGACGAGATCGTGCTCACCCCTCCTGGGCCGTACGCCGACGGACAGGTCATCACGGTGTCGGTGCCGGAGGACTTCGCCGCAGATCTGCTCAACGGTTCCCCGCAGGGCGCACGTCAGTGCGCGGTGCTGGCCGATGGCCCTGAGGGCCCGGGCGAGTGGTGTGACCCGGTGGAGCGATCCGTGTCCGCGACCGCAACGGCGTCGTCGGTCGACGTCCGGGTCAGTCGCGTCGTGTTCACCCCGACTGGCCATCGCGACTGCGGGGAGCCTTCGGTCACCTGTCGGATCGTCCTGGCGGCCGTCGGCGGGTCCGACGTCGCGTCGAGCGTCCTGCGTTTCGACGAGATCGCCGATCCGGCGCCGGCGACGATCGAGTTGACCGCAACCGACACTCCCGGTGTGGTGACGCTCCGCGCCGCCGGACTGTCGCCGCACCCGAGCTGGCTCGAGCTGCGGGCCACCGATCCCGAGCGCGCAGCGGGGTTCGGGCCCTTCGGCGTCTCCGTGTGCGCCTTCGCCGAGCCCGAGGAGCCCCGCGATCCCTGGGGAGCGAACCCATGGGGCCCGACTGCGTGGAGCGCGGCCAGCGGCGCGTCGGTCCAGCCGCCGAACTGCGACCAATTCGGCGAGATCGCCACACCCGACCCCGACGATCCCTCCGCGTCCCGACCGGCGACGGTGCCGACCCGGTTCCTGGGCTACGGCGGATGGAGCGACTGCCGGACCGACCACTGCTTCGTCCAGGTCCGCCAGACGGTCGTCCACGGGTTCGAACCCGGCGGCGGACTGCTCGGCAGCGACGAGGTCGTCGCCATGGCCATGGTCCGTCCGGACCTCGTCGACCCCGAGGTCACGCTCCCGACGTTGCGCATCCTCACGCCGGGGCCGCATGCCCCCGGGCAGGACCTGACCGTCGAGGTCACCGGCCTGAGCGATGGTCGGTCCTCGAGCATCGGGGTGTGCCAGATCGAGTCCCCGTGGGGCTGCGGCTACCTCGGCGGTGTCGCTGGCCCGGACCCGATCGGCAACGGCACCCGGATCGTCCGCCTGCCGGAGCAGTTCGCCTGCCCGACACGCTGCTACCTGGAGCTCGACTCGCAAGGAGAGGGCATGCCGCCGCTTGCGACGGCCGCGCTCGATCTCGGCTGACCCCGACTGCGGCCGTTGGCTCGTGCCACCGGGTCGCGAGAACCGCCGACAGCGCTCGGTCCGGTCGGGATCACGCCGCCGGGAGCTGCTGACGATCGGTGGCGGCTTCTCGGTCGAAGAGGTGACCGCGGCACGCATCACGCTGGTCAACGATCGGTGCCCGTTCGGTGAGGCGGTGCGGCGGGCCCCTGCGCTGTGCAGGATGACCTCGAGCGTGTTCGGCGGCATCGCGGCGCGCAACACCGGGTTGGGAGCGGCCGTCGTGTCGGAGGAGCGCATCGCGGTGGGCGATCCGCAGTGTCGTGTCGTGGTGTGGCTGGACGTCGAGGAGCAGTCGGCCCAGCACGCCGGGCACCGCTACGAACCGGTCTGAGCCATTCCCGTCACGCGCCGGCGCTGCGGAGCAGGTCGAGTCGGCCCGTGTTCTGGTCGCCCTGGGCGAGGGTAGGCAACGGTCTTCCGAGATGGAGGACATCGATGGCATCGAAGAAGCCGACCACGAAGGCAGTCGCGAAGAAGGCGAGCGCCACCGCTGCCCGTTCGGCGCCGTCGAAGGCCTCACCGTCGAAGGCGGCATCCTCGAAGGCGGCATCGTCCAAGGCTGCTCCGAAGCCGGGCAAGAAGGCCCCGCCCAAGGCGAGTGACCCGCGCTCGGTGCGCAAGGCGGCGAAGAAGGCGGTCGGCAAGAAGGCAGCCCCCAAGCGTGCTGCCGCAGTGGCGGGTGGCGAAGCCGCACGGCTGGCCGGAGATCGACCGACCCCGCCGGGTGATCTGCCGATCGCTGACGCACAGCGACCCCGGTGGGCCCAGCAGGGTGACCGGCTCACGACCGCCCAAGGTGCCCGTGTCGACGACACCGACAACAGCCTGACGGTCGGTGAGCGAGGAGCGACGCTGCTCGAGGACCACCACCTGCGCGAGAAGATCACGCACTTCGACCACGAGCGGATCCCTGAACGGGTCGTGCATGCCAGAGGCGCGGGCGCTCACGGCACCTTCGAGGCGACCGACGGTGCCGAGGATCTGTGCGCCGCGGCGTTCCTGCGCAAGGGCGCCTCGACGCCGGTGTTCGTCCGGTTCTCCACGGTGGTCGGATCCAGGGGGTCCGCCGACACCGTGCGCGACGTGCGTGGCTTCGCGACGAAGTTCTACACGGAGGAGGGCAACTTCGATCTGGTCGGCAACAACATCCCGGTCTTCTTCATCCAGGACGGCATCAAGTTCCCCGACCTGGTCCACGCGGCCAAGCCCGAGCCGGACCGCGAGATCCCGCAGGCGCAGACCGCGCACGACACGTTCTGGGACTTCGTCTCGTTGCAGCCGGAGTCGACCCACATGCTGATGTGGGCGATGTCGGACCGGGCCATCCCCAGGTCGTACGCCACGATGGAGGGCTTCGGGGTGCACACGTTCCGGCTCATCGCCGAGGACGGCCGGACCTCCCTGGTGAAGTTCCACTGGAAGCCCGTGGCGGGCGTGCACGGGCTGGTGTGGGAGGAGGCGCAGAAGATCGCCGGAGTGGACCCGGACTTCCATCGGCGCGACCTCCACGAGCGGATCGCGGCCGGCAACTTCCCGCAGTGGCAGTTGGGCGTGCAGGTCATGCCCGACAGCGACGACCAGATGTTCGAAGGGATCGACCTGCTCGACGCGACCAAGATCGTGCCCGAGGAGCTGTGCCCCGTCCGCACCATCGGCACCCTCACGCTGCACACCCCGCCGACGAACTACTTCGCCGAGACCGAGCAGGTCGCGTTCCACCCCGGTCACCTCGTGCCGGGCATCGGCTTCGTCGACGACCCGCTGCTGCACGCCCGGCTGTTCTCGTACCTCGACACCCAGCTGACCCGTCTCGGTGGTCCGAACTTCTCCCAGCTGCCGGTGAACCGGCCGATCGCGCCGGTCAACGACAACCACCGCGACGGCATGCACCAGAGCGCGGTGCACGAGGGCATCGCCGCATACGCGCCGAACACCCTGGGCGGCGGGTGCCCCTTCGCGCAGGTCGAGGGTGCCTACGTGCACCCTCCCGAGGTGGAGTCCGGCCCCAAGCTGCGAGTGCGCCCGCAGAGCTTCGGGGACCACTACTCCCAGGCGGCGGTGTTCTTCCGTTCGCTGACCCCGGTCGAACAGGACCACCTCGTCGGGGCGTTCCGCTTCGAGCTGGGCAAGTGCAGCGAGGTGACCGTCGTCGAGCGCATGCTCACGAACCTGGCGTCGGTCGACTCCTCGCTGTGCGAACAGGTCGCCGCCCACCTGGGCATGGCTCCGCCCGACGGCACCGAATCGGCCGAGGACCTCACCTCTGCGGCGTTGTCGATGCTGCCGCCCGAACCCGGTCCCGTCGACGGGCGGAAGGTCGCGCTGCTGGTCGGCGACGACACCCCAGCCGCCACCGTCGACGCGTGGCGCGCTGCGGCGGATCCTGCGGGGGTCGAGGTCGTGGCCGTCGGCCCACGATTCGGCGTGCTGGGCGGGGGAGCGGAAGCCGACCTCACCCTGCACACCACCGCGTCGGTGGAGTACGACGGCGTCGTGCTCGCCGCGGAGGCACATGAGGGCATGGCGCTGTTCGTGCAGGAGGCCTACCGGCACCACAAGACGATCGGTGCCGTCGACGACGACCTGTTGGCGCCGCTCGGCGTGGAGCTGGATGCTCCCGGCGTCGAGTTCGACCCTGCCACGTTCATGGCGGCGATGGGCTGGCACCGACACTGGGACCGGCCCGGTCTGGGAGCCGGCGGGCACCTGCGACCCTGACGCCACGCCGAGCCGATCGCTCCAGCGACGCGTCGAACGTCAGCCGATGGGTGAGAGAGATCTGCGAGCGGACCGATGAGATCGGTGGTCCGACGCCGTCATCACGGACATGACGCAGACGCTGGCGCCTCACGACCAGCGCCACGGCAGCGTCGCGACGCGATCGACTCGGGAAAGGTGACGACATGAGCTCGTCGGTGATGGTGCAGGCACAGGGTCTCACCAAGACCTACAAGGGCAAGGATGGTCAGGTCGATGCGGTGCGCGGCATCGACCTGCGCATCGAGGCCGGTGAGATCTTCGGCTTCCTCGGACCCAACGGCGCCGGGAAGTCCACCACCGTGCGGATGCTCACGACGTTGCTGTCGATCAGCGCCGGTTCGGCGTCGATCGCCGGCATCGACGTCGCGTCCGACCCGTCGGGTGTGCGTCACAAGATCGGGGTTGCCCTGCAGGAGGCCGGGCTCGACGAGCGCCAGTCCGGTCGCGAGCTGTTGACCCTGCAGGGGCGGCTGTTCGGCATGGGCGCCGACGAGGCCTCCGCTCGGGCCCAGGAGCTGCTCGACCTCGTGGAGCTCACGGAGGTCGGGGACCGCACGTTGAAGGGCTACTCCGGTGGTATGAAGCGCCGGCTGGATCTGGCCAGTGCCCTGGTGCACCGCCCGGAGGTGCTCTTCCTCGACGAGCCCACGACCGGCCTGGACCCCGCGAGCCGACTGGTGATCTGGGACGAGGTGCGCCAGATCAACGCTCAGGGCACGACGGTGTTCCTCACCACGCAGTACCTGGAGGAGGCCGACCAGCTGTGCGGTCGCCTCGCGATCATCGACGACGGGGTGATCGTGCGAGAGGGCAGCCCGGCACAGCTCAAGGCCGAGCTGCGCACACGCCGGGGGCTCGACGCCGACCCGACGCTGGACGACGTGTTCCTCGACGCCACCGGCCGAACCCGCGAACGCCATGTCGGCGACGTCCAGGAGGTGCAGTCATGACCGAGACGATGGTGCTCACCCGCCGAGCGGTGGTGGAAGGCGTTCGCTCGCCGGAGTCGCTCATGCCGGTGCTGTTCATCCCGTTGTTCTTCTTCGTCGTCAACGTCGGCCAGGCGAGCAAGATCTTCCCGAGCGAGGGCACCCCCTTCCTCGAGGGCCAGAGCTACGCAGCGTTCTCGTTGCCGACGGCGCTGCTCACCGCGGCCTCGTTCGGCACGGCCGCGCTGTTCATGGTGGAGGAGATCGAGGGCGGCTACTTCGACAAGCTGCGGGCGACGCCGATCCCGCGCAGCTCGATCGTGCTGGGCCGGCTCCTGTCCGAGACGCTGAAGAACCTGCTGATCACCTCGATCATCGTGGCGGTCGGCATGCTCTTCGGCGTGCGGATCGCGTCGGGACCGCTCGGGTTCCTGACGATCGCGGTGATCATGGCGGTGTGGGCCACGGTGTTCGCGGGCTTCATGCAGCTCGTGGCGATGAAGACCCGCAGTGCCGCGGCGACCAACTCGGCCAGCTTCATCTTCTTCCCGCTGCTCTTCCTGACCCCCAACTTCGTGCCCCGGGACCAGCTCACGAGGCCGATGGAGATCGCCGCGTCGCTCAACCCGGTGACCTACGTGATGGAGGCGACCCGGTCGTTGATCCTCGAAGGGTTCGAAGCCGACGTGCTGCTGACCGCAGCGGCGGTGCTGGCGGTCGGTCTCGTGCTCGCCGTCACGCTGAACGTGCGCGCCATCAACCACTACGACTGAGCACTGGCCTCCGACGCCGGTGCCGCCACGACCCTGCGCATCGTCGGGGAGGACCTGTCAGACTGACCCGAGTGAGGAACGAGGGGGGTGGTCGCGTGCGACGTGCGCTGACGGCATCGATGGTGATCGTGGCAGCAGTGGTGCTCTCGGCGTGCTTGCCGCCGCCGCCGCCCGGTTGGACAGCCCCACAGATCACCGCCATCGAGGTCGACCCCGATCCCGTGGCCGGCGAACCGTTCGTCATCCGGGTGACCGCCTTCGACGACGAGATCGTCGACCGGGTGCGGATCGTGGTGGAGCCCACCTATGCGATCGACGGCTACTCACCTCGCCCCTACGAGCACATCGAGTGCGACGAGCCCCCGGTGGTGCCGGCCGAGGTGGTGACGGTCGAGTTCACCTGCACGATGGCGGCGTTCTCGCCCAACGGTGCGTGGACGCTGCTCGTGCACGCGGGCAACACGAAGTCCTCCCTCGAGCAGCGGATGGTGAGCTCGTTCGAGCTCACCGGCGGGTCAGAGGACCGCGTGCCACCGGTGCTCGAGTCGATCGTGATCTCACCGGATCCGGTCGTGCGGGGCGAGACGTTCAGCGTCACCATGCGCATCTCCGACGAGCACCTGGTGGTGGCTCCGAAAGCCTTCGGTCTGCGGAACCGGACCGATGTGCTCGATCCCGCAGCGCCTCCTGGAGTCCATTGGCCGTGTGGGGAGACCGAGCCGACGATCATCTCGCCGACCGAGATCGAGCTGCACTGGGACGGGTGTGTGATCGGCCCGGACGCCGTGCTGGGCGACTACTACTCCTACGTGGAGTTCGTCGACCAGATCGGGCACCCGCTGTCGTTCTACGCGGGCACCGAGGTGGTTGCCCCGTAGCGTCACCGGAAGCACCGATTGGCAGTCGATCGCGACGCTCTACGACGGCCTGGTCGCCCACGCCCCCAGCCTCGGCGCCCAGGTCGCGCGTGCGGCGGCCCACGGTTCGCTGCACGGCGCGGCGCACGGGCTGGACCTGTTGGAGCAGATCCTGGAGGACCGAGTCACCGAGTACCAGCCGTACTGGGCGACCAGGGCGCACCTCCTGGACCAGCTCGGACGCAGCGACGAGGCGCGGGCGGACGCGGCGCGAGCGGCGTCGCTGAGCAGCGACCCGGCGGTCCGCGACCACCTGCGTCGGATCGCTCGGGGAGCGGATGGCGAGGACGGCCCGGAGCTCGCCGGGCAGCGGTGACCTCCGGCGGACGCGCTCTGCGGCGCACGCCGTCCCGCTGACACGGCTCGCGACCCGTCGGGAAGCTCATGGTGCGGCCCGAGTCGGTCGACAGAAGGTCATGAACGCGCCACCGGGGGTGTCGTCGCCGACAGCGTGGGAGAGCTCCGCCGTCGTGGCGCTGCTCGAGTCCTCCCACGACGGCATCATGGCGTTGGCGGCCGTGCGCGACGCCGACGCGGAGATCGTCGACTTCCGATGGCTCGCGATCAACCCGCGGGCGGCGCACATTGTCGGGCGGAGCCGCGAGCGCCTCATGTCGACCACCTTGCTCGCCGAGTTCCCCGGGAACAGGGACGAAGGACTGTTCGACGCGTACGTCGAGGTGGTCCGCACGGGGCGCCCGTTCCACACCCAGATGCACTACGAACGCGACGGGCTGCACCACTGGTTCGACATCTCGGCGGTGCGGCTGAACGACGGCTTCGCAGTGACCTTCCGCGACGTCACTGCGTCGAAGGTCGCCGAGCTGGAGCTGACCCGCAAGGCGAGCCACGACCCGCTGACCGGCCTGCTCAACCGGCCGGGCCTCGAGGCCGAGGTCGAGATCGACGCTGCGTCGCTCGATGCCGGCCGGGTGCACGGGTCGCTGTTCTTCATCGACCTCGACCGCTTCAAGGTGATCAACGACAGCCTCGGTCACGCCGTCGGCGACCGACTGCTCCAGGAGGTCGCGCAACGCCTCGCTGGCGCGATCCGCAGCTCGGATCGACTGGCCCGCTTCGGAGGGGACGAGTTCGTCGTGTTCGCTCCCGGCCTGGATGCCGCGGAGGCGTCCCGGTTCGGCGAGCGACTGGTTCGGGCGGTCCGTCTGCCCGTGGTGCTCGCCGGTCGGTCGATCGTGCCCACCATCAGCGTGGGCGCCGCCGACGTGGCTGCCTCCCCGCTCGCCTTCGGAGAAGCGCTGCGCAACGCCGACGCGGCGATGTACCTGGCGAAGTCGCGTGGCGGCAACTGCTGCGCAGTGCTCGACGCCGAGAGCCGAGCGCGAGCGTTCGGTCGCCTCGACCTGGAGATCGAGCTGGCCGCAGCGGTGGCGTCCCAGCAGTTCGGCGTGCACCTCCAGCCGGTGATGGACCTGCGTTCGGGCAAGCTGCACGGGGCCGAGGCGCTCGTGCGGTGGCACCACCCCTTGCGCGGCACGGTGCCGCCGGCGCAGTTCGTGTCGATCGCCGAGGACTGCGGGTTGATCGAGCAGATCGGCCACATGGTGCTGCGACAGGTCACCGACCTCCTGGCGCACTGGGTCGCGCACCAGAGCCCTCGGCTCATGTTCGCGGTGAACGTGTCGCCGACGGAGCTCGTGGTGCCCGGGTTCGTCGCCCGGTTCCTCGCCGAGCTCGATCGGGTGGGCGCGTCGCCGTCCCTGTTCACCGTCGAGATCACCGAATCCGCGATGGCGGCCGACACCCCTGGCACGTTCGCCGCGGTGGAGGCACTGCACGACGCCGGGGTGTGGATCGCCGTCGACGACTTCGGCACCGGCTTCTCGGCGTTCGAACGCCTCCGTGACTTCCCCGTGAGCGTGCTGAAGGTCGACCGCTCGTTCGTCGCCACCATGGAGCGCTCCGAGCGGGACCGCCGCCTCGTGCAGGGCATCCTGTCGCTCGCCCGCTCGCTCGATCTGTTCACCGTGGCCGAGGGCGTGCAGACCCATCGTCAGGCCGAGATGCTCAGCGAGATGGGCGCGGACTTCGTCCAGGGGTACCTGTACTCCCCTCCGGTCTCGCCCCACGACTTCGCCGCACGTTGGTCGCTGGCGCCGCCGCCGCCGACCGCGCGCCCGACCCCCGCTGGCGCCAGGTCGACGTCCTTGCCAGGGTGATCTCCGCGGGGCGACCCACGACCGATGAGTCGACAGGTCCTGTACCGTCCGACTCCACATGCCCCACGCGGAGATCGACGACGTCCCCATCTGGTACGAGGAGCACGGCGACCCGGCAGGACCGCCGGTGGTCGCCCTGCACGGTGGTGCGGTCACGTTCCGGCGCACCTTCGGCGAGGTGCTGGGATGGCTGGCGGACGGCCGTCGGGTGATCGGCGTCGAGCTGCAGGGCCACGGCCACACCCCCGACACCGGGCGCGACATGTCGATCGACCGCTTCGCCGACGACGTCGCGGCCTTGATCGATCAGGTCGCGGGCGGTGGACCGGTCGACGTGTGGGGCTTCAGCCTCGGCGGGTTGACCGCGACCAGCCTCGCGGTGCGCCATCCGACCAAGGTCCGTCGCCTCGTGCTCGCGGCGTCGCACCTCCGCCCCGACGGCTACCACCCCGAGATCACCGCCGCAGCGCAGGACGACCCCCGTCTGCCCACCGAGGCGGAGTTCGCCGAGATGCAGGCGGACCACGAGGCGGTGGCCCCGGACCCCGGTGGGTTCTTCGCGTTCCTCGAACGACTGCAGCCGGTGGTGCACGACTGGTCCGGCTGGTCTGCCGAGGAGATCCGTTCGATCGCCGCGCCCACCTTCCTGGTGGTCGGTGATCGCGACTTCGTCCGCCTCGACCACGCGGCGGAGATGCTGGCGACCTTCCGGGACGGCCGGCTCGCCGTGCTGCCGGACACCCGCCACACCGAGGTGATGCTGCGCAGCGACCAGCTGCGCGCCCTGGTCGGTCCGTTCCTTTCCTGACGACGTCCGTCGCCGGTTCGACGGGAGCGGGCCAGGACGCCCGACGTTTTGTCGGAACATCCGGACATTCGGGCGGGTTGGGGCTGACGATGGAGACGACGCCGATCCGCCTCGGGCTGCGCGAGAACCTGCCGCAGTTCCTGTTGCTGGTCGCGGTGAATGCCCTGGTCGGCGGCATGATCGGCCAGGAGCGCACGGTGCTGCCGCTGCTGGCGACCGACGAGTTCGGGCTCACGGCGTTCTCGGCGACGCTGACGTTCATCGCCGCGTTCGGGATCGTGAAGGCCGCGACGAACTTCTTCGCCGGCACCTTGTCGGACCGCTTCGGTCGCAAGCCGGTGCTGGTCGCCGGCTGGCTCTTCGGTCTGCCGGTGCCGCTGCTGCTCATCTGGGCACCGACGTGGAGCTGGGTGATCGTCGCCAACGTGCTGCTAGGTGTGAACCAGGGGCTGACCTGGTCGACCACGGTCATCATGAAGATCGACCTGGTCGGACCGGCAAAGCGGGGACTCGCGATGGGCTTCAACGAGGCCGCCGGCTACGGCGCCGTCGCCCTCACGGCGTTGGCGACGGGCTTCATCGCGTCGGCGTACGGGTTGCGGCCCGAGCCGTTCTACCTGGGCATCGCGTTCGCCGCGCTCGGCCTGGGCCTGTCCACCGTCTTCGTACGTGAGACCCACGGGCATGCCCTGCACGAAGCCGCGAACCACGTGCACGTCGACGGCGCCCTGCGCGGCGAGGCCAGCACCGGTGAGGTGTTCGTGCTCACCTCGTTCAAGGAGAAGGCCCTGTCGTCCTGCTCGCAGGCCGGGCTGGTCAACAACCTCAACGATGGCCTCGCCTGGGGGCTGTTCCCGCTCTACTTCGCCGCCGCCGGGTTGTCGGTCGCACGCATCGGCATCCTGGCCGCGCTCTACCCGGCGGTGTGGGGCCTCGGTCAGCTCGTCACCGGTGGGCTGTCGGACCGCATCGGCCGCAAACCCTTGATCGCCGGCGGCATGCTCGTCCAGGCAGCAGCCATCGCGCTGATCGCCGCCACCGAGGGCTTCGGCATGTGGGCGGCTGGGGCGATGCTGCTCGGCGCCGGCACGGCGATGGTCTACCCGACGTTGCTCGCCGCGATCGGCGACGTGGCGCATCCGACCTGGCGGGCCCGGTCGGTCGGCATCTACCGCCTCTGGCGCGACGGCGGGTTCGCCGTCGGCGCGCTGCTCGCAGGGGTGCTGGCCGACGCGTTCGACCTGGAGGTGGCGATCTGGGCGGTCGCCGCGCTCACGGCGGCGTCGGGTGTGGTCGTGCTCGTGCGCATGTACGAGACCCACCCACGCCACGAGCTCACCCCGTTGCCCGACGACGTCGACCTCGAGAGCTGACCCCGGAGGACCGACCAGCCGGGTCGAGGCGCGCGTCATCGAGTTGGTGGGCGCTGTCGGGTTGGTACAGCCGGACCCCTCGGCACGACGGCGCTCAAGGTTCGCGGCCCGTCCGCCCGATGCCCTCGTGTCCGTGCACGCATCGTGCCGGCACCGCTGCGGTGCCGGCACGGCGTGTGCCTGCTGAGGAGCATCCACATGGTTCGTCGTCCCCTCGCCGCTCGCCGTGCTGTCGCCACCCTGCTGATCGTGGCGGTCGCCGCCTCGCTCGCCGTGGTGGGCGTCGCCACCGCCGGGGCCGAGCCGGCGCTGCGCACGACGGTCACCACCACCAACTCCTGGGCCGGCGGCTACTGCGCAGCGGCAGCCATCACCAACACCTCGAGCGCACCGGTCGAGTGGCGCGTCGGCTTCTCGATCGACGGCACCGTGTACGACTCGTGGAACGCGACCGTGTCCCAGACGGGCGCCACCGTGACCGCGCACGGCAACGCAGCGTGGAACCGGGTGATCCAACCGGGCGCCACCTACAGCGCGTTCGGCTTCTGCGCGCAGGGCAGCGCGCCGAGCACCTCGTCGACGACGACCCAGGCGCCCAGCACGACGGTGCCTGGCTCGACCACGACGATCCTGGTCGACCCGACGCCGGGGACCGCGCTCGAGGCGCCGCTGTCGACCCGCGGCGCCGACATCGTCGACCGCGACGGCGACGTGGTGGTGCTCCGCGGCGTCAACTGGTTCGGCTTCGAGACCAGCACCCAGCTCGCGCACGGGCTCTGGACGCGCGACTACCGCGACATGCTCGGCCAGATCGCAGCCCTCGGCTACGACACGATCCGGTTGCCGTTCTCGCTGCAGGCGATGCGGTCGAGCTCGCCGGTCTCGGTGACCACGTCGAACGGAGCGAACGGTGCTCTCGTGGGCAAGCGGCCCATCGAGGCGCTGGAGGTCATCGTGGCCGAGGCCCGCACGCAGGGGCTGGTGGTCCTGTTGGACAACCACAGCCTCGGCAACGACGCCTACACCGAGGACCTGTGGTTCAACTCGACCTACAGCGAGGACCAGTGGGTGCAGCTGTGGCGCGACATGGCCAGCCGGTTCGGTGACGACCCCAACGTGGTGGGCGCGGACCTGAAGAACGAGCCACACGGCGCCGCGGAGTGGGGCACCGGTTCGGCCAACGACTGGCGCCGTGCCGCCGAGCGCGCCGGCGCCGCGGTGCAGGCGATCGCACCGCACTGGCTCGTCGTCGTCGAGGGTGTCCAGGGACCAGTTCCCGGCCAGCAGCTCGCGAGCCACTGGTGGGGCGGCAACCTGGAGGCGGCCGGCGCGTTCCCGGTGCGCCTTCCGGTGGCGGGCCGCCTCGTCTACTCGCCGCACGAGTACGGGCCGAGCGTGCACGACCAGCCGTGGTTCGCGCTCTCGCCCAGCGCGATGGCCCAGGAGCTCGAGCGGCGTTGGACGATCGGCTTCGGCTACCTGGTGGACCGCGACGTGGCGCCGGTGCTCGTGGGCGAGTTCGGCGGCAAGACGATCGCCGACCTCTCGACGACCGAGGGACGCTGGTTCGACCAGTTCGCCGACTACCTGGCCGCCAAGGGCATCTCGTGGACGTTCTGGTCCTGGAACCCGAACAGCTCCGACACCGGGGGGCTGCTGACGAACGACTGGCGCAGCATCGACGCGGCCAAGCACGCTCGGTTGGTCGAACTGATGTCGGGCAGCGGCGGGGGACCGGTCACGACGACGTCCGCGCCGGGCTCGACCACGACGGTGCGGCCGACCACGACGACCACGGCCCCCAGCACCACGACCACGGCCCCCAGCACCACGACCACCGTGCGGCCGACGACGACCACGACGGTGCGTCCGACCACCACGACGGCGCCCTCGGGTGTGGTGTCGGCGACGGTGGCGGTCACCGACGACTGGGGCAGCGGCTACTGCGCCCGCGTGTCGGTCCGCAACGCCTCGGCGGCCACGGTCGTCTGGCAGGCGAGCTTCTCGATCCAGGGCAGGCTCACCGGCTCGTGGAACGCGCGGGTGAGCCAGTCAGGGTCGACGGTGACGGCCTCGGGTGACGGTGCGTGGAACCGCACGATCTCGCCCGGGGGCAGCTACGAGCAGTTCGGCTTCTGCGCGGCGCGTTGAGCGCCGCTCCGGGGCTCAGCCGGCCCGGTTGAGCCCGACACCCGGCGCCAGCGCGCCACGGTCGGCGTCGGATCCGCCGTAGCCGAGGACCAGGTGCGCAAGTCCGGGCAGCAGGAACAGGAACAGCTTCCAGCCGAAGCCCTTGCCGAAAAGCTCGGCGGTGTCGCTGGCCAGCACCCACAGGGCGATGATGTTGACGCAGGGGATGAGGCACAGGATCAGCCACAGCACCGGTGCGTGCTGACCGCGGGCCTTGTAGATCATGTACACGTTCACGAACGGGACGATGCCCATCCAGCCCGGCAGCCCGAGCTTCGTGAAGACCTTCCAGTAGCCGATCAGGAAGATCAGCAACCAGAAGAATCCGATCAGACCGCCGGCGAGCGTGGCGCCGTCGTTGGACTCCTGGGCGAGCAGGTGCAGCATGGGTGACCTCCACAGATCGTTGCGGCCGACGCTACGTGGCGTCGGTGCGATGGCCGCGGATGTCGATCAGCGGGACCGGTCGGCCAGGCCTGGCCACATGCACAACAGGTCGTGCACCAGGGTCGCGGCCGCGAGCGCAGTGACACCTGCGACGTCGAACGGCGGGGCGACCTCGACGACGTCGGCGCCGACGGGACGCAGGTTCGGCACGATCGCTCGCCAGATGGCGAGCGCCTGCGCACTCGACAGGCCGCCGACCACCGGGGTGCCGGTGCCCGGCGCGAACGCGGGGTCCAGGCAGTCGATGTCGAAGGTCAGGTAGCAGGGTCGCTCGCCGACGCGGTCGAGCACCCGCTGCACCGTGGCGGCCACGCCGTGCTCGTGCACCCAGTGGGCCTCGAGCTGGTCCAGGCCCATGGTGTCGTCGTTCCAGGTGCGGATGCCGATCTGCGCCGACGTGGCCGGGTCGATCAGCCCCTCGTCGACGGCGCGGCGGAACATCGAGCCGTGGTCCAGGCGCTCGCCGTCGTCGGGCCAGGTGTCGCTGTGCGCGTCGAAGTGCACCAGCGACAGCGGCGCACCGTGGTGCTCGGCCGCTGCGCGCAGCAGGGGGTAGCTCACGAAGTGGTCGCCGCCCAGGCCCACGACCTTGGCCCCTGCGGCCAGGATCTCCGACGCCGCCTGATGCACCGCGGGCACGACCGTGTCCGCCCGGTTGGTGTCGAACGCAACGTCGCCGCAGTCGACGATGCGGCGCCGTGCGATCGGGTCGAAGCCGTGGGGGTGGTTGGCGAGCTCGGACAGCTTGGCCGACTCGGTGCGGATGGCATTGGGGCCCTCGCGTGCGCCCGATCGTCCCGTCGTCGCCAGGTCGAGCGGGACACCGAGGATGGCCAGGTCGACGTCGTCCAGGTCACGCGCGTAGGGCGCCCGGCCGAAGGACATGACGCCCGCGTAGGTGAGCGTCGGCCACTCGTGGGGCCCGTCAGGAGTCAGGAACCCGGCCATCGGCGTGCTGGCGTGCTGCGGCCCGAGGGCCGGCTCAGTCGACCGGGTCGAGCACGAACAGGGGGATGACTCGCTCGGTGGAGGCCTGGTAGGTGTCGTAGTCGGGCCAGACCCCGGTGGCGAGCGTCCACCAGGTGGTCTTCTCGTCGCCCTCGACCTCGCGCACGGCGTAGTCGCGGCGCACCGGGCCGTCCTGGAGCTCGGCCACCGGGTGGTTGCGCAGGTTGTGGACCCACTGCGGGTGATCGGGGGCTCCGCCCATCGAGCCGACGACGACGTAGCTGGTGCCGTCGGTGACCCGGATGAGCGGGGTCTTGCGCAGCTTCCCGGTCTTGGCGCCCTTGGTCGTGAGGATGATGCACGGGCCGCCCATGAACTCGGCGCCCTCGGCGCCGTCGGTGCGCTCGAACAGCTCCACCTGTTCGGCGATGGGCTCCCAGGGACTCGGTTCGTACTCACCAACGAGGGGCATGTCGGGCGCTCCGTGCGAGGTCGGACCCGGCGGTCGGACACCGCGGGTGGAGGGTGCGCCGACCCTAGCCGCACGCCGTCGACGGCCTCGGCGTGGTTCACTACCTCGGTCGACGACAGGGGGTCCGGGACATGTCCTACGAGCTGGTGATCCGAGGCGGCACGGTGATCGACGGCACCGGTGCGCCGGCGGTGCGAGCCGATGTGGCGGTCGCCGACGGACGCATCGTCGCGGTCGGCCCGGACCTGGACGTCGCCGAGCTGGCCGGTGCCCGTGAGCTCGACGCCACGGGCCACGTCGTGGCGCCCGGCTTCATCGACGTGCACACCCACTACGACGCCCAGGTCTTCTGGGATCCCGACCTGACCCCCTCCGCGTTCCACGGCGTGACGACCGTCGTCGCCGGCAACTGCGGCTTCTCGATCGCGCCCGTGCAGCCCGCCGGTGTCGGCATCCTCGGTCGCACGCTGCAGCACGTCGAGGACATGAGCCTCGACACCCTGACCGTCGGCGTTCCCTGGGACGAGTTCGAGTCGTTCGGCGGCTACCTCGACGCGGTCGAACGGCGCGGCGTCGGGCTCAACTACGGCTGCTACGTCGGCCACACCGCCCTGCGGCTCTACGTCATGGGCGACGACGCGTACGAGCGCGCCGCCACCCCCGACGAGCTCGCCGAGATGCAGCGCCTGGTCGCCGAGGCGATGGATGCCGGAGCGATCGGCTTCGCCACCTCGGCGTCGCCCACCCACAACGGCGACCGCGGTCGGCCCGTGCCGTCGCGCCAGGCCGACCTGGACGAGGTGCGGTTCCTGTGCGAGCCGCTGCGCGAGCGCGACCGCGGGGTGGTTGCCATGCTGCCCGGCGGTGTGTTCCGCAACGAGGAGCTGTTCGAGCTGCAGCGCCACCTCGGTCGGCCGATCACCTGGACCGCGCTGCTGACGGTCAAGGGCCTCCCGTACCACGAGAAGGTCGTGGCCGAGCACGACGCGGCCCGCGCCGACGGCGTGTCGGTGTGGCCCCAGGTGTCGTGTCGTCCGCTCGTGTTCCAGATGAACATGGAGGAGCCGTTCACGCTCAACATGCGGCCCTCGTTCAAGGCCCTCATGGACGTCGACCGCGACGCCCGTGTCGTGGCGTACCGCGATCCGGCATGGCGAGCGGGTGCGTGGGAGGACGTCTCGGGTCGTGGTGGCATGCTGCCGTTCAACTGGCCGGCGCTCACCATCGCCGAGTCCGACGCCCACCCGGACCTGGTGGGTCGGGCCGTGGTGGACGTCGCCGAGGAGCGAGGGGTCACGCCGCTCGACGTCGTGCTCGACGTGTCGCTCGACGACGACCTGCGCACGCGCTTCAACTCGACGCTCGCCAACGACGACGACGAGGCGATCGCCTGGTTGCTGCCCCGCGACGGCATGCTCATCGGCCTGGCCGATTCGGGCGCGCACGTCAGCCAGCTCTGCGATGCCTGCTTCGCGACCGACCTGCTGGGCAACTGGGTGCGCGACCGACAGGTGATGCCGCTCGAGCGGGCGGTGCACAAGCTGACCGGCGAGCCGGCCGAGGTGTTCGGCCTGAGCGACCGTGGCGTGATCGAACCCGGCCGTGCCGCCGACCTGGTGGTCTTCGACCCCGACACGGTTGCACCGGGACCCTTGCGTCGGGTCGTCGACTTCCCCGCGGATGGCGAGCGACTGACCGCGGACTCGCCCGAGGGCGTGCGCCACGTCGTGGTCAACGGCGTGGCCATCCGCGTCGACGGCCAGATGGTGCCCGAGGCCCAGGCGAGCCGCCCCGGACGGTTGCTGCGCTGACCCGACGGCCCGAGCCCGGCCGCTGCAGCAGAGAGGTCGAACACCACCGGTTAGGTTCGGCTGCATGCAGCGACAGTTCGACGACGACGGGTTCGAGTTCGATCGCCTCTGCCTCCTGGGCGGCGCCTCCCGAGGGCTGACCGACGTCGGCGAGGTGCTCGCTGCGCTCGACCACGTGAGCGACGGCGACCACGGCTCGTGGATCGACGCGTTCAGCTCGGCGGGCCAGCGCCTTGCGGACCAGGCCGACACCAGCGAGCAGCAGGGCAGCGCGGTCAGCGCCCGGAGCGCACGGTTGCGGGCGTCGAGCTACTTCGCGTCGGCCGCGACCCACGCGGTGGCGCTCGGCGACGACGACCGGGTGCACCAGCTGTGGGAGCACCACCGGAGCCTCTGGGACGCGGCCGCCGCCGCGTTCGACACCCCGGCGGAGCAGGTCGAGATCGCCTACGAGGGCACGACGCTGCCGGGGTACTTCTTCCGCCCCTCCGACCCCGACGGCACCCGACGACCGACCGTGGTGCTCAACAACGGCAGCGACGGTCCGGTGTGCGACATGTGGTCCGCCGGGGCCGCGGCCGCGCTGGAACGAGGCTGGAACGCGCTGGTGTTCGACGGGCCCGGCCAGGGCGCGGCCCTGTACCGCCAGCACCTGTACTTCCGCGCCGACTGGGAGGCGGTCATCACCCCGGTGGTCGACCACCTGCTCGCTCGTGACGACGTGGACCCGCATCGCATCGCGTTGATCGGCATCAGCCAGGGTGGCTACTGGGCGCCCCGAGCGGTGGCCCACGAGCGCCGCATCGCGGCGTGCGTCGCGGACCCGGGGGTGGTGCGCGTCGGCGACTCGTGGCGCTCGCACCTGCCCGACGTCATGCTGCAGCTGCTCGACCAGGGCGACCAGGCGAACTTCGACGCCTTCATGGAAGCCGGCCTGAAGGACGAGCCGGCCTCGCTCGCCGAGCTGCGCTGGCGCATGGCCCCCTACGGCACCACGTCGTACTTCGAGGCCTACCGGGCGGCCCAGGCGATGGAGCTGACCGCACAGGACATGGCGGCGATCGGCTGTCCGCTCCTGGTGACCGCGCCCGAGCACGAGCAGTTCTGGCCGGGCCAGTCCCAGGAGCTGCACGACGGCGTGAGCGGCGCGGAGCTGGTCGAGTTCACCGAGGCCGAGGGCGGTTCCTGGCACTGCGAGCCGGTGGCACGGGCGCTGCGCGACGAGCGCGTGTTCGACTGGCTGACCGCTCGTTTCGCCGCGGTGGACGCAGCGGCGGGCGGCTGAGGCTCAGCTGCAGGTGTCCGGCGGGCTGCGCCCGTCGAGCGCGGCGGCGAAGAACCTGCGGACCTGGGGCATGCTGCGCAGCGCGATCGTCAGGTGGCTGGCGCCTGCGACGCGGTGGAACTGCACCGGCTGTCCGGCGGCGCACAGGCGTGCGACGTAGCTCGCCGTGGTGGCGGGTCGGACCAGATCGTCGTCGCCGCCCTGGGCCACGAACACCGGCAGGTCGTAGGGCTCGTCGGTCGGGGTGTTGCGCTCCAACAGCTCGGACCACGGCTCGACGTCAGCCGGGGACTCGCGGAGGTAGCGCCCGACGAGAGGGTCGGCGATGCGATGCAACGAGCGGTGCTCGCCGATGAGGCACCGCTCGGCCATGGCGGGTGTGGCCGCCGAGCCTGCGGGGGTCAGGATCTGGTCCAGTCGGGGCCCGTTCGGCTCGGGTCCGTAGACCCGCTCGTAGGCCCAGAACGCGTACGACCCCAGGGCGACTCCGGCCGAGTCGCCGATGTCGTCGCGCAGCAGCTCGCCGAGCTCGACCGCCGGCGCCGCGACGGCCACGGCGCGCACGTCCAGATCGGGTGCGTAGCCGGGCGCGGACCGGGCCGCGAACAGCGCCGCGTGCCCACCCTGGGAGTGCCCCCACAGCACCACACGGTCACCGGCGTCGCTGCCGTCGAGCGCCCGCACCGCTCGGGCGGCGTCGAGCAGCGACCGACCCTCGCTCTCGCCGATCAGGTAGGACCACGGGCCCCGTGCGCCCATGCCGGGGTAGTCGCTCGCCACCACCACGTAGCCGTCGTCGACCAGTGCCGTCGCGCCCTCGATCGTCACCCACGGGTCGATACCGAGGGACGGGGCGCACCGCTGCGCCGCGCCCGTGGTCGGGTGTCCCCAGGACACGACCGGGCGATCGGCCCCTTCGCCGTCGCCGTCGGGCACCAGCACCGTGCCCGAGACGATGACCGGGTCGTCGTGCACGTCGCGGGAGCGGAACAGGATGCGCCAGCCGATGCTGCCCTCGGGAGCGCCGAGCACGCGCTCGGCGCGCACCAGGGTGCCGGCTGCGCCGAGCAGGTCGGCGTCGTCCCACTCGTAGAACGCGCCCGGCTCCTCGAGTCGCCCGGCTGCGAGCGCGGTGCTGCGCCACGCCTCGTCACGGGTGCAGGCGACGACGGCCACCAGGAACACGGCGAGCACGACCGCAGCTGCGCCCGCCCGTCGGGCGTTCACCCGGACGCCTCGACGCCGAGGGGACGTCGCCGCTCGTCCGCCGGCATGCAGCTGGTGATGCAACGGGTCACCGACTCGCATCGCGTCGTTGCTCCGGTCACCAGCGAGACGGTAGTGCGGGTACGACGTCTCGCTGGTCTCGGCAACAACGACGCCGCTGATCTTCAGGGGGGCAAGGCGAACAAGTCGCTTGGCGACGGTGGTGCCACGCGTGCAAGCTCACCGCGATGGAAGAGGTCCGGCGTTCCGCTGACGGCGAGCTGTGCGGCTTCGTGGCGGAGGGGAGCGGCGGCTGGAGTGCTCTCAGCGTGTTCGGAGCGGCGCTGGGCGCGCACGAGCACAAGTCCGATGCCGTGGCGCAGGTGCACGACGAAGGACTCGCGTCGCTCGCGGAGCGATGGGTGCTCGACCGCTTGGACGGCGAGTCCGAGACGGTGGTCTGCGTGGTCGAGGCCAACCCAACCGGCGTGATGCTCGCGCTCGACTACTACGCCCTGCCAGGAGTCCCGACCGTATGGGTCAGTTCAGCGGAGATCCTCGACGGCAGCGTCCGGCTACGTCGAGAGACCTTCGAGAACAGCGACACGATCCCGGCGTCCGGGGCAATGGCGGAGACCGAGCAGCTGTGGCCGCCACGAGGAACCGGGAACGTGTGGTGATCGTCTGAGGGGAATGGTGGAACGACAAGGTCGATCCGACGAGACCCGCTCAGTGCTCCAGCGCCGTCGAACCGCGCTGCTCGCGCTTGCGGCAGTCACAGCAGTTGCCCTCGTCGGCGCGTGGGCACTCACGAGGTCGAGCGCGCCCGATGACGTCGTGGTCGCCAGCGAAGCAGAAGGCTCCGGTGGCGCAGCCGATGCAGGGTCCGGTGAGATCCGAGTCGAGCTCGAAGAGGTCGACGGGGCCTTCATCGAGGGGTTCGAGGTCGGGCTCCGCTTCGAGACCGGCGAGGGTGAGCTGATCGCGTCGACGTTGTGGAGCGACTTCGTCGCGTCGACAGGCCGAACTGACATGGACTCGTACTACGACTCGGTGCTCAACCAGTCGGTTCCGGCAGGAACCGTTCGCGTGAGCGCAGAGGTCAACATCGGGGCAGGCCCGCCTCCTTCGATCCCCGACCTCAGCGCAGAGCTGCCGTGCCTGCTCGTCGTCGAGGTCGACCCAGGAGGGGTCGTGGTGGTGGAAGCGACGTTCAGCGACGCCCCCAACTGCTTGCGCCTCGTCCCCGGTGTCGACACGACCAACTCGACCACCACGACCACGACGACGACACCGCCGGTCGTTGCGACGGCCCCGACGACGACGGTCCCCTCCGTTGCGACGGTCCCAGCGGAGCCGATGGCGCTGGACGTCGGCAGTTCGCACTACGTCGATGTCGACCTGGCGTGTCAGGCGTTCGAGCTGGCTGGTGTCTGGATCCTCGTCGAGGGCGAGACGACGACGTGGCAACCGCCGGGCGAACGACACGAAGGGGGACTGTTCACCGTCGAACGTCCCGGCTATGGCCGATTCGTCGGTAACGCCATCGGTGACAAGACAGCGACGTTCCGACTTCTGACGCCCAACGAGTCACCCGCCTGCAGCCCTGTTGCCCGAGGTGGCCAGTAGACCTGCCGCCATGTGCGCCCACAGCCGGCGTTCGGGGGCAGCGCGCACAGAGCGGATCGGTGGCGTTCGGCTCGGCTGCGAAATCCTGCACTCTCGACTCGGCGGAGGTGGTTACCTGTGGCCACTTGAGGGGTCGGGATCGAGGAGGCAGCGATGCGAAGGCGCGTGGTGAGGTGACCGAGCAGGCGTTGGGTACAGCGGTGAGTTCGGACGCGTCTCCGCGGCTCCGTGACGCCTCGGTCTGGCGCGACGCTGCGGTGAGCGCGGCGGTTGGTATCGCCGCGACGGCAGTCTCGTACGCTGCGGCTCGAGCTCTCGGGGGATCGGTCGCCCTCGGTGGGCTCGAAGCCTTCGCCGTGTTCACGTCGTACTCGTGCACCTACTTGGCGGTGCGCCAGCGGCGCATCAACTACGTGGTCGGCATGACCTCGACGGCTGCCTACGCGGTGCTGTTCCAGCGCCAGGGTCTGTACGCCAGCATGGTGTTGAACCTGTACCTGACTCCGGCGCTGATCTACGGGTGGTTCCGCTGGAACCGAGATGCGGACACCAGGCCTGTGACGAACCTGACCTGGCGCGCGCTGCCGATCTACGCGGCCGTCACCGGCGTGTTCTACGCAGGCGCTGTGTTGGTCATCGATTCGTTCGACGGGCAGATGGCCAGGTGGGACGCCGGGATCTTGATCGGATCGATGCTCGCCCAGTTCCTGCTCGACAACAAGAAGCTCGAGAACTGGATCGTGTGGGCAGTGGTGAACGTCGTCGCGATCTACGTGTACACCCAAGCGGAGCTGTACCTCGCGGCGGCGCAGTACGTGTTGTTCCTGCTCAACACCGTCTACGGCTATTGGTGCTGGAAGCGCACGATGCGATGACTGCTGCATGGGTTCTTCTGACAGCGCTGCCACCGACCCAGGGGCACCTCAACCTGATCCGCTTCGCGGCCAGTCTGGACCCGAACGGCACCGTGAACGTGCTGGTGTGCACCCAGCCCGACGAACCCTTCTGCGCAGAACGGGTACGCGCGGTCGAACACGCCGTCGACTTCGAGCTGCGGCGCCGTGTCCGAATCCTCCACTACGCCGAACGGGTCCAGCAGGTACCCCGGGGCGGTGACGACACGGACTTCTGGGTCATGTGGACAGGAATCTTGCGAGAGCGGGGCCTGACCGACGGCGACTATCTCGTCGCGTCCGAGTCCTACGGCATCGAGCTCGCACGCCACAGCCGCGCCCGCTTCATCCCGTACGACTTCGAACGCACCGTGTTCACTTGCGATGCGACGAGCGTCCGAGAAGACCCTCTCGGCCAGTTCGAGCACATGCTCGACACCTTCTCCCGCCACCTGACACGGAGGATCACCTTCTTCGGAGCCGAATCGACGGGCAAGACCACACTGTCCACTGCCGTCGCGGCAACCCTGAACAGCTACCTCCTTCCCGAGTGGGCCCGGCCATACCTCGAAGCCGTCGGCCCCGACGTCACCGACGCCGCCATGCACGACATCTGGCTCGGCCAGCGGGCGCTGCAGCAGAGCACGACGCTGCTCAAGCCCCGACCGTTCATCATCCAAGACACCGACCTCTTCAGCACCCTCGGCTACTGGGAGATGTACGACCCGGCGCACGTGCCCGCGCAGCTCGCCGACGACGCCCTGGCCACCAAGTCCGACCTGTACATCCTCTGCCCCAGCGACATCCCTTTCGAACCCGATCCGCTCCGCTACGGCGGCGACCAACGAGAGACCACCGACCACTACTGGATCGACCTGCTCGACCGCTTCGGCCTCCCCTGCGCGACACTCAAGAGCTCGGATCCGGTCTCGCGAGCGGAGGAAGCCACCGAGCTGGCACGCGACACGTTCGACATGCACACGCTGAGCTACGAACGAGTCAAATAGCCCCATCGGCGTCTGGTCCCAGTCCCGGCGTTCAGTGATTGTCTCGTTGCCGCCGGCGGAGTGAATCTGGCCGGAAAGCGACGGTTCATGTCGCCTGACAGCCAGAGAGCGTTCGGCGATTCCGCGGAAGCGTGGCGCCGGTCGAAATCCCGGTTCTTCGCGTTGCAGAGCAACGCGACACCCCGAGATTTCGCACCGCAGGCGGGTCCCGTCGAGGTGCCGGTCGGGGGCACCCCTGCCGGAATGCTCAGGGCAGGTCGAGCAGCTCGGCGGCCTGAGCGCAGGTGGCGACGGGTCGACCGACCGACTCGCACAGCGCCACGGCCTCGGTGACCAGCTCGACGTTGCTCGGCGTGCGGTCGCCCGCGAAGAACTCCAGGCCCAGGTGCAGGTGCCCGCCGCACTCCAGCGCGGCGCGGCCGACCTCGCTGGCGACGACGTCGCCGCCCACCACCGAGACGGCCCACGGCACGTCGCAGCCCTCGAGCAGCTCCAGGTACGCATCCAGCGCCGTCACCGTCGGCGGCAGGCCGAAGGGTGCGCCGAAGTAGCCGCGCTCGGTGGACAGATAGAGCTTGAGCATCGAACCCCGCGGCAGGCGACCCGCCCGCCACCACGCGAGCGCGGTGCGGAGGAACCCGGGCTCGTAGATCGCCAGGCTCGGCCCGAGCCCCCCGTCACGGCACAGCTCGAACGCCCGGGCCAGCGTGTCGAAGGAGTTCGTGTAGACGAACGAGCCGATCGGCACGCCGTCGTCGTCGACCGGGCCCAGGTTCACCGAGCCCGGATCCGCCAGACCGACCCGCAGCCCGGCGGCCGCGAGCGGACCGAGGTGCTCGTAGGAGATGGCGCCGCCTTCGACGTGCACGGTCGGGTACACGAGTGCGTCCGGGCGCTCGGCCCACACCGGTCGCCACGCCTGCAGGTAGCGCTCGGCCGCCTCGGGGGCGGACACACCGAACGCGTCCGCGTGGTGGTGCACGATCGCGGCGCCGGCGTCGAAGCAGGCGACTGCGTCCGCGGCGACCTGCTCGGGGGTGACGGGCACGTGCGGGTTGGTCGCGGGGTTGGTCAGCCCGTTGATCGCCGCCTCGATGATGACGGGCGTCGGAGCGCTCACGCGAGCACGATCACAGGTCGAGCTGCGGCAGCCGGGTGAGGGCGTCGCGCATCTGCTCGTCGGGGAACTCGTGGTCGACCAGCTCGTCGGCGAAGTAGGCGTTGTAGGCGGCCATGTCCAACATGCCGTGGCCGCACAGCGCGGTCAGGATCACCTTCTCCTCGCCGGTCTCCTTGCAGCGCAGCGCCTCGTCGATCGCCGCGGCCAGCGCATGGGTCGGCTCGGGTGCGGGCACGATGCCCTCGGTTCGGGCGAACTGCACGCCCGCGGCGAAGCACTCGCGCTGGGGACGGGACTCGGCCTCGATCAGCCCGAGCTCGTAGATGTGCGAGATCAGCGGCGCCATGCCGTGGTAGCGCAGGCCGCCGGCGTGGATCGGGTCGGGGATGAAGTCGTGTCCGAGCGTGTGCATCTTCACCAGCGGCGTCATGCCGGCGGTGTCGCCGAAGTCGTAGGTGTAGGTGCCCTTGGTCAACGACGGGCACGAGGCCGGCTCGACGGCGCGGATGACCGGGTTGATCTTCCCCGCCAGCTTCTCGCGCAGGAACGGGAAGGTCAGCCCCGCGAAGTTCGAGCCGCCGCCGGTGCAACCGATGATCAGGTCGGGTGTGTCGCCGGCCATCGCCATCTGCAGCAGGGCCTCCTCGCCGATGACCGTCTGGTGCATGAGCACATGGTTGAGCACCGAACCCAGCGCGTAGCGGGTGTTCGGATCCTGCGCGGCGATCTCGACCGCCTCGGAGATGGCGATGCCGAGCGAGCCGGGGCTGTCCGGATCGTCCGCGAGCACCTTGCGCCCGTACTCGGTCACGTCGGAGGGGGAGGGGTGCACCGTGGCGCCGAAGGCCTCCATCATCGCCCGGCGGTAGGGCTTCTGGTCGTAGGAGGCGCGGACCTGCCAGACCTCGCAGTCGATGCCGTACTGGGCCGACGCGAACGCGAGCGCCGTGCCCCACTGCCCGGCGCCGGTCTCGGTCGTGAGGCGTTGCACCCCGGCCTTGGCGTTGTAGAAGGCCTGCGGCACCGCCGTGTTGGGCTTGTGCGAGCCGGCCGGGCTGGTGCCCTCGTACTTGTAGTAGATGCGCGCCGGCGTGCCCAGCGCTCGCTCCAGTCGGTGCGCGCGGTGCAGCGGGGTGGCGCGCCACAGCAGGTAGACGTCGCGCACCTCGTCGGGGATCGGGATGTACCGCTCGCCCGAGACCTCCTGCATGATCAGGTCCATCGGGAACAGCGGCGCGAGGTCGTCGGGTCCGATGGGCTCGTGGGTGCCGGGGTGCAGCGGCGGCGGGGGCGGCTCGGGCAGATCGGGGATGACGTTGTACCAGGCGGTGGGCACCTGGTCGTCGCTCAACAGGTAACGGCTGGTCTCGGCCATCTCGGTCCCCTCGTCGCTGCGGTGGTGTGCTGCGGCAGCGTAGCGACGGGCGCGCCGACCTCGCGGCTCGGACGGAGGGACGGTGCTCAGCCGCCCATGGTCTGGGTGAACGACAGGTCGATGGGCCGTGCCGGATCGCCCAGCTGCAGGGTCACCGCGATCACCATGTAGCCGTCGAGCACGTCCTGGGGGGTCATCGTCGTGCCCATGCCCGCCGTCACCGTGTACGCCTCCGGCGGAGTGGCGCCCACCAGGGCGCCCTGGGCCCACAGCGATTGCAGGAAGGCCGACGTCGCCGCCACCACCTGGGACCAGGTCTGGGCGTCGTTCGCGGCGAACACGTACGGCTGGAGACCCGCTTCGATGGACCGCTCGATCATGTCGAGGGTCCGCACCAGCGAGAGCTCCCGCCCGTCGTCCCCGTACGACACATCCTGGTCACCCATGAGCACGGTGCCGTAGCCGTGCACGGTGCGCACGACGGTGAGCCCCGCCGCGGCCAAGGTGCTGCTGAGCGGGTTGTCGACCAGCAACGCCGGTGTGAGCCCCGGGATGGGGTGCGCCGTGCCGCCGGGGGTGGACCACACGCCCGTTGTCCGGTCACCCGCGGCGAGCACGCCTGCGCCCGATGCGGCGGTCGGCGACGGCGCGCCTTTGGTGTCGGCGAGTGCCGAGGAGTACAGCACGGCCGCAGCTGCGAACGGGGTCTGGCGCAGCTGGGCGGCTGCGGCGGCCAGCGCGGCGCCCTCGTCGGTCGCGGCAGCGGCGACGGCGTCGACGGGTGGATCGAGCAGCGCCACCGCGCGCCGGTCCGCGGCGGTGCGTGCCATCGAGGTGGCCAGCGAGGACCATTCCGCCCCGCCGAGCTGCGCGAGCGCCGGCACCACCAACAGGTCCCAGCCCGCCACGTTGCTCAGGCTCGACAGCGCTGAGTTCAGCGACGCCGCATCGTCGGCGGGTGAGGCGACCACGACCGCGAGGTCGCCGCCTGCTGCGAAGAAGCCGGTGATCGCCGCGTCCATCGCCGGGCTCGGGTCGTCGTACACCGCATCGAACTCGCTCGACGAGCTGATCACGCTCGAGGCACCCGTCGCGGGGTCGCTCGGCGTGGCGGCGCCGATCACCACCGGCACGCCGGTGGCGGCCGCGACGAAGGCGTCACGTGTGTCCAGCTCGCCCACCTGCACGCCGGGCATCGCGTAGGTCGGAGGCGGGGGGCCCGGCGCAGCGGGGGCGGCGGGTGCAGCGGGTGCAGCGGGCACGGAGGAGGTGCTGGTGGTCGGCGCGGTCGTGGTCGGCGCCGTCGAGGTCGACGTGGCAGGACTGTCCCCGGGCAGCGTGGTCGTCGTGGAGGTCTGTGCGGCGAGCGGTCCCGACATGAGGTGCATCGCGACGCCGGCGACGACCAGTGCGGCCACGCCGATCCTTGCGCCGCGGCGTCGCGCTCGGCCCGACCAGGACGGGGATCGCTCGCTCATGACAGGTTGCCGGCCACCGCACCGGCGAGACGGACGTGGTGATCGACATCGACGCCCGGGCCGATCGCGACGACCTGGACGAACGTGGTGTCGACGAGCATGCCGACCACACCGTGCGCAGGCGACTCGTAGGCGCGGCTGGCGCCGGGCACCTGCACGTCGCGGCCGTCCATGCCCTGTGCCTCGAGCTGCTCGCGTCGCGCGGAGAAGTCGGCGGGCCCGGCCTCCTCGTCGACCTGCACCTGGATGAGACCGACGTGGTCCGGCTCGGTGTAGCTGCACACGGACAGCTCGGTGTCGTCGACCCGCTCCGTGTCGTCGACGCCGGCCGGCACGGTCCAGCCCGTGATGTCGGAGATCTCGGCGGGTGACAGCAGATCGCACACGTCCACGAGCGGTCGCTCGACGGCGACCGGGTCCCCGGTGCGCTGCTCGCCGCTGCAGGCGCCCACGGCGATCGACGCCGCCAGCACCGCCAGGGTGCGGCGCAGCATCGGGTGTGGACGGGCCATGTGGTCCCATCGGCACCCGACGCCGGGTGGTGAGCACTTCGGGCGGGCCGTGCGGCCTTCGGCTCAGTCCGTGACCCAGATCAGCACCTCGGCGCCACCGGCGCCGGCGGTCAGCGCCGGGCTGCCGGCATCGGTGAGTCGAGCGGCGTCGCCCGCGTCCAGGGTGCCGCCGTCGTGGAGCTCGGTCGAGCCGGTGGCGACGAACACGTGGGCGTGGGGTCCCTCGGGGACCACCACCGTCTCGCCGGGCTGGAGCCTGCCGCCCCACAGCACCGCACCGCGCTGGTGGATGGTGATGGCGCCCTCGTGGCCCTGGCCCGATGCGATCGGCACCAGCCCACCTCGGTCGAGCGCGCCGTTCAGGTCGAGCTGCTCGTAGCCGGGAGCGATCCCCGCGGTGTCCGGCGGCACCCACATCTGCACGAAGTGCACCGGCTCATCGGGCGAGGGGTTCATCTCGGAGTGGCGGATGCCGGTACCCGCGCTCATCCGCTGTGCCAGACCGGGGTACAGCTCGCCCTCGTTGCCCTCGGAGTCCCGGTGCGACAGCCGCCCGGACACCACCCAGGTGACGATCTCCATGTCCTGGTGGGCATGGGTGCCGAATCCCGTGGCCGGGGCCACTCGATCGTCGTTCGACACGAGCAGCAGCCCGTGTCCGACGTTGGAGGGGTCGTAGTGACCTCCGAAGCTGAAGCTGTGCCAGCTGTCCAGCCAATCGATGGAGGTGTGGAAGCGGCTGTCGGCGGGGCGGACGTCGATCGTCATCCCACCATGGTGCCCCCGCAGCGGTGCGCATGGGTGCGCGGCGGTACCATCCGCACGGCCCGACCCTCTCGCCGCCAGGAGCCGACATCGCCGAGTCGCCCGACCCACGCGCCGAGCGCGAGCCCGACGTCGCGCCGGAGTCGGCCCGGGCGCGCCTGCAGGCGCGCGCCACGCGCGTCGGTGACGCGGTCAAGGCCCGTCACGAAGAGCTGCTGGCACGCACCAGCTGGGCCCAGATCGCAACGGTCGCGGCCCAGCGGCACGTGTCGTCGAACGGCTCGATCATGGCGGGGTACCTGGCCTACCGGCTCTTCCTGCTGCTGTTGCCGTTGGGTGCGATCATCGTGGCGCTCGCCGGGTTCGACCGAGCGGCCTCCGCGTCGACCTCCGAGCACCTGCGCCTGGGACAGGCGATCGCGACCACCATCGCCCAGGCGGGCCAGGACGCCCAGCGCAGCCGCCTGCCCCTGCTGATCACCGGGTTGTTCGCCTTCGCGTTCGCCGCGTGGGGCTTGCTGGGCGCGCTGCAGTACACCTCGGCCACCGCCTGGCAGATCCCCACGCGCAAGTTCCCGGGCAAGGGCCGCGTCTTCGTGCGACTCGCCGGCAGCCTGCTGCTGTTCGGCATCGTGTTGTACCTGTCGATGCTGATCCGACGCATCGGGCTGGTGGCCGGGCTCGCCGGGACGGTGGCCAACACCCTCGGCGTGTTCGTGGGTTTCATGGGTCTGGGCTGGATCCTGCCCCGACGCTGCAAGGAGTGGTTCTGGCTGCTGCCGGGCGCGGTGTTCAGCACCGCCGGCTACGTCCTCCTGCAGGCCGTTGCGGTCTTCTACCTGCCCGGGAAGCTGGCCAACGCGTCAGCCACGTACGGCGCGTTCGGCATCGCGCTCACGATCCTCTTCTACCTGTTCCTGGTGGGTGTGCTGCTGTGGGCGATGCTGCTGGTCGACGCAGTGGTCTGGGAGGAGCGCCGCGACGACCCGCCGGGGTTGCTGCGCCGCATCGCCGACCGCGTGCCGCTGCCGACGACGACCTTCGGTTCGGGCTACGTGGGCGAGGACGACGAGGCGGAGATCGTCGGCGGCCCGCTCCAGTCGTTCACGAACACCCGGATGGCCGACAGGGACTGATCGCACTCGGGCGACAGCGTCGGGTACGCGGTGAACACGTGGGGCATGCGGGGGAACACCGCCAGCTCGACGTGCACGCCGGCGGCGGCGAGGTGCTCGGCCAACCACCACGAGTCCCCGAGCAGCAGCTCGGCGCCACCGACGTGGATGAGCACCGGTGGCAGCCGGTCCAGCGTGGCGTGGCGTGGCGACAGACGAGGGTCGTCGGGCGCCAGCGATCCTCGCCACGCCGCGGCCGCCGCGTCCAGGAAGTCGGTGGAGAGCACGGCGTCGCGGGTGAGGTCGCGAGGCCGGGGGTCGTCCGTGCGGTCCAGGTGGATCCACGGCGAGAGCGCGATCACACACCCCGGCGGCGGCAGGCCGTCGTCGCGCAACCGGATGGCGCCGAGCACCGCGAGCGTCGCGCCCGCCGACTCACCCGCCAGCGCGGCGACCGGGCCGTCGGCGATCAGCTCCGCATAGGCGTCGCGCAGGTCGTCCACGGCGGCCGGACAGGGGTGCTCGGGTGCGACGCGGTAGTCGAGGGACACGACCCTTGCGCCGGTGGTGAGGGCGAGCAGAGCGGGGACCGTCAGCTGCACGTCGACGTCGCCGATGACGAACGCGCCGCCGTGCAGGTGCAGCAGGGTGCGCCCGTCGTCGCCCCGGTCGGGGGTGAACGACAGGGCGTGTCGACCGGCGACGGTGATCGGCGCGACCCGTACGCCGTCGGGGGCGGGGAACGCCGCGGCGACGCGGTGGAAGTTGCGTCGTGCGAGCTCCAGGTCGCCCTGGTCGAAACCGACCGACTCGAACAACGGGGCGAGGTCGGCGACCCGGGGGTCGACGGCGTCGGTGGACATCGCCGCAGCGTAGGTGCGAGCGCGCACCGGGCCCGTGACCGCTCGACGGGGGCGTCGAGGGCCACGGGCCCGGGAGCACTCAGCCTGCGGTCGCGAAGGTGACGGGCACCGCCACCTCGGCATCGGCGTTCACCGCACCGCTGCCCGGGTAGGTGGCGATGAAGTACGGGTTGGTGCCCGTCGCGGCCTCGGTCAGCGTGAGGTCCGCGCTGAAGCTGCCGTCGGGCGCCATCAGGACGATCGCCGGGTTGGAGCCGTCGGGGTCGAGCGCGTCGTGCTGGGCCTGGGGCAGCGCCCACACCTGGCTCACGATCTGGCGGTTCGCGCTGGGTGCGCCCTGGGACGGACGCCACGGGTCGCCGAGTCGGGCCAGCACCACGTACACGCCGGCGGGCTGGCCGGCGAACGGCGGGCGGGTGCCCAGGTAGCCGTCGGCGTCGTAGCCGCTGCCCGTCACCGTGACCGTCGTGCCGACGGCGATGCCGTCGGTGTCGGGGTCGACTGAGAGGGCCGGGCCGGCAGGGACGACCGTGGTCGACGTGGTGGTCGTGCTCTCGGTGGTGGTGGTCGTGGTGGTCGCGGGCGGGGTCGTGGGCACGCAGGCGACGGCGAGTGCCGCGAGCGCAGCGGCTGCGGCGACGGCCGCTGCTCGGCGGCGTCGGATCGTGGACGGGATGGACGGCATGTCGGGTGACCTCCTGGTCGGCATGCCCCGCACGGTGCGGGGTCGACGACGTTGGCCGCGACGTCGGGGCCGGATGGTAAGCACACCTAACTTCGTTCCACAAGCCCTGAGTTCGCTCGACTACCAGAAGATCGCGAGAAAACCACACAGCACTTGTACAGCTCACCTAACACTCGCTACGGTGCCGCCGCGGCTGCCGGACGGCACCGCGGACCGGAGGACGACCATGACCACGTTCCAGGCCCCGACGAGCGAGGACCGACGCTTCTCCTCCGTCGTGCGATCAGCCACCTTCGACGACCACGAGCGCGCGGCGATGTCGGCGTTCATGTCCGCGATGTTCGACGGCAGCCTCCCGCTGGCGGCCTACGCGGAGATGGTCGCCCAGCACTACTACGCCTACGTCGTGCTCGAGGACGCCGGCGACGCACTGGCGCAGCACCCGATCGCCGGCGGCTTCGTGGACGAGGCGCTGCGTCGAGTGCCGTCGATCAAGGCGGACCTGACCACGCTGCTCGGCCCCGACTGGCGCGCCTCGGTGCGACCCAGCACCTCGACCCGGGCCTACTGCGACCGCATGGCCGAGGTGTGCATCGAGTCGCCGGAGCGCTTCGTCGCGCACCACTACACCCGCTACATGGGCGACCTGTCGGGTGGCCTGATGATCGGCCGCCGTGCCCGCCAGACCTACGGCTTCGACGACGGCGCCGGCGCCGCGTTCTACCAGTTCGACCAGATCCCGGACCCCGGCGAGTACAAGGACCGCTACCGCACCCGTCTGGACGAGGCGGCCTGGACCGACGATGAGCGAGCGGCGCTGCTCGACGAGGTGCGGGTCGCCTACCGGCTCAACACCGCCGTGTTCGACGAGCTCGACGCACAGCTCGGCGCCGGAGCGTTCGGGTGAGCAACGCCGGGTTCGCGCCAGAGGTGGTCGCAGCCGTCTGCGACCACATGAACGGCGACCACCCCGACGACTGCCGGCTGATCGTGGCCGGCCTCGGCGGGCGCCGGGACGTGGTCACGGCGCGCATGACCGGCGTCGATCGGGACGGTGCTGTCTTCGACGCCGAGTTGAAGGGTGGCGCGACGGCCGAGGTGCGTGTGCCGTTCTCGGCCCCGGTGGTGGAACGTGCGCAGATTCGCCTCGAGGTGGTGCGCATGTACCACGAGGCGTGCGAGGCGCTGGGGGTCGTGCCGCGCGCCGAGGGGGAGCACTGATGCGCGTCGGCCGCGCACGGTCGAGACGCTGCGCCGTGCTGGCGACGACGGTCGCACTGTGCGTGCTCGTGGTCGGCTGCGGCTCCGGCTCCGGCCCCGAGAGCGGCGCTGCCGCCGCGCCTGATGCAGCCCACGTCGCCTGCGCCGGCGCACGCACCGCCGAGTCCGAGGGCTGGGTCGAGCCGCTCGACGACCCTGCCGAGCCCACGCTGCCGGTGACCGTCACCGACTTCACCGGGGAGCCGGTCACCGTGACCGACACCTCCCGCGTGCTGGCGCTCGACACCTACGGCACGCTCGCCACCACGGTGTACGCGCTCGGCCAGGGCGAGCGCCTGGTCGGCCGCGACATCTCCACCGGCGTGCCCGCCCTCGAGGACCTGCCGCTCGTCACCCACAACGGCCACGAGCTGAACGCCGAAGCCATCCTCGAGCTGGACCCGACGCTCGTGCTCACCGACTACAGCATCGGGCCGCTCGAGGTGCAGCTGCAGCTGAAGGATTCGGGCATCCCGGTGGTGATCATGGACGGCAGCCGCGGCCGCGACCTGATCGGCGAGCAGATCCGCGCCGTGGCCCAAGTGCTCGGTGTCGCCGAGGACGGGGAGCGCCTCGCCCAACGGGTGGACGAGGAGGTCGCGGCGGCCGAGGCCGACGTCGCTGCGCTCGTGCCGACGGACCCCGGCCAGCGCCTGCGCATGGTGTTCCTGTACCTGCGCGGCCAGTCCGGCGTGTACTACTGGTTCGGCAAGGGCTCCGGTGCGGACGACCTGATCGACGCGCTCGGCGGCGTCGACGTGGCCACCGAGGTGGGCCTCGACGGCTCCCGGCCCATCAACGCCGAAGGGCTCGTGCGCGCCGAGCCCGACCTGTTCCTGATGATGACCGACGGCCTCGAGTCCGTCGGTGGTCCTGCCGGCTTGTCCGAGGTGGCCGGCGTGGCCGAGACACCCGCCGGCGTGAACGGCTGCGTGGTCGACATGGTCGACTCCCAGATCCTGAGCTTCGGGCCGCAGTTCCCCTCGACGCTGCGAGCGCTCGCCGACGCGGTGTACCACGACGGGGGCAGCAGCTCGTGAGCACCACGTTGCCGCCCCGCACGCCGATCGAGCCCGCGCCGAGCGCCGCGTCAGCGGGTCGGACGCACGTCGGACCCGGCCCGGTGGTGGTGGGCCCGGAGCTGCCCGAGGTGCGCACCGGCAGGGCCGTGCTGCTCATCGGTGGGCTCGCCGTGGCGCTGGTCGCGATCGGCCTGATCGCCGCCGGGTCCGGTCAGCTCCAGGTGCCCCCGAGCGAGGTGCTCGGCTCGGTCCTGCACCGTCTGGGCCTCGACCTCGGCCCGCTGCCGTCGCACCCGCAGGGCGACGCCGCGCTGTGGAACGTGCGGTTCCCGCGTGTGGCCATGGCGATGCTGGTCGGTGCGGCCCTCGGTGGCGCCGGCGCCGTGCTCCAGGCGATCTTCGGCAACCCGCTCGCCGAGCCGAGCGTGATCGGCGTCTCCGGCGGCGCGGCGGTCGGTGCCTGCCTGGTGATCGTGTTCGAGTGGACCTTCCTCGGCGCGTTCACCACACCGGCGGTGGCCTTCGTCGGTGGGCTGGTCACGACGCTGCTCATCTACTCGCTCGCCCGCTCCGGGGGGCGCACCGAGGTCGTGACCTTGGTGCTCATGGGCATCGCGGTCAACGCCGTCACCGCCGGCATCATCGCCTACACCGTCTTCCTGGGTGACACGCAGGCCCGGGAGCAGATCGTGTTCTGGCAGCTCGGCAGCTTCAACGGCACCCGCTGGGAGGCCGTGCGGGTCGTGGCACCACTGGTGCTGGTCGGTCTGGTGGGCGTCATGGTGCTGGCCCGCAAGCTCGACCTGCTGTCGCTCGGCGAACGAGCGGCGCGCCACGTCGGGCTGGACGTCGAGCGCCTGCGCCTCGTCGCCATCGTGCTGGTCGCGCTGCTCGTCGCGTGCGGCGTCGCGTTCGTCGGCATCATCGCGTTCGTGGGGCTGATCGTGCCCCACGTCGTGCGCATGCTGATCGGCCCCGCGCACCGAGCGCTGGTGCCGGCCTCGATCCTCGGCGGCGCGGTCGTCATGGTGCTCGCCGACCTGGTCGCCCGCACCGCGGTGGACTACGCCGACCTGCCGATCGGGATGCTGACCGCGCTGGTGGGCGGACCGTTCTTCTTCTGGCTGATCCGACGTGAGCGGGCAGGCTCCGGAGGCTGGGCATGAACCTGACCCTGCCCCGCCGATCCAGCACCCGACTGCCGGACCCGGGCGAGCACGGCGACGTGGCGCTCGCGTGCCGAGACGTGACGGTGCGCTACGGCGACCGGGTCGTGCTGGAACAGGTCGACCTGGAGCTGCGCGCCGGCGAGGTGCTCGCCTTGGTCGGGCCGAACGGTGCCGGCAAGTCGACCCTGGTCGCGGTCCTCGCAGGTGACATGGCCCCGGACCAGGGCCAGGTGCTGCTCGACGGCGCGCCGTTGCGCGCGTGGTCGACCATCGAGGTGGCGCTGCGTCGAGCGGTGCTGCTGCAGCAGACCGCGATGTCGTTCCCGTTCACCGTGCTGCAGGCGGTCCGCATGGGCCGCACCCCGTGGGAGGCCGCCGGGATCGACGACGTCGCGGGGGACCGGATCGTCGCGGAGGCGATGGCGCGCACCGACGTGGTGCCGTTCGCCGACCGCGTGTTCATGAGCCTGTCGGGCGGCGAACGTGCCCGTGCGGCGCTGGCCAGGGTGCTCGCCCAGGACACCCACGTGCTGTTGCTCGACGAGCCGACCGCTGCGCTCGACCTCCGCCACCAGGAGCAGGTGCTGACCGTCGCCGGCCAGCTCGCCGCCGAGGGCCGAGCCGTGGCGGTGGTCATGCACGACCTGGGCCTGGCCGCGGCCCACGCCGACCGGGTGGCGGTGCTCTCGGGCGGACGGATCCTCGCCGAGGGCCCACCCGAGGCCGTGCTCACCTCGCAGCTGCTGAGCGAGGTCTACGAGTGCCCGATCGAGGTGCTGCGCCACCCCCGGACCGACGCGCTGCTGGTGGTGCCGCAGCGATGAGCCCCGCCGCCCGACCCCCCGCCCCAGGAGGCCCCGTCATGCGATCCTTCCGAGCCGTCACCCTGCTCGCCGGCGTGCTCGCGGTCGTCGCCGCCTCGGGCCTGCTCGCCCCGCCGCCCGCCGGCGCCGCACCGGCACAGACCCAGTGCGGCAACACCACGGCCAACCCGACGCTCAGCGTCGATCGCCCGACCCTGGGCGCGACCGAGACCGCGGTCGTCACCGTGACCGGCACCGGCTACCTGCTCCCGCCCCACGTCTGCGGCACCGACGTGTTCGGTGGCATCTACCTGTTCTTCGGCTGGGTCCAGCCGGGCGGGCAGTGGGGGCCCAGCTTCAAGAGCTCGACCTCGACCCAGGGACTGTTCGGCACCTCCTACAGCTATCCGGGCGAGGGCGGCGGCGCCGAGACCCGTGACGACGGCACCGGGACCATCCGGTTGATCTCCTTCACCGCCGGTGGCGAGTCCGGCACGTCCACGCCGTTCCACATGGACGGCGCCGGCAACTGGCGGTCGGACCTGACCATCCGCGGGGCGACCTACCGCTACACCGACCTGCGCACAGGGGCGTCCAACACCGTCGACTGCCGCGCCGTGCAGTGCGGCGTGTTCACCGTCGGCGCCCACGGCAAGGCCAGCCGCACCAACGAGCGCTTCACCCCGATCACCTTCGTGGATCCCACTGGCGCGCCGGCCGCGCCCTCAGCCGCCGCCGGCGCCGCGCCCGGGCGTGTCACACCGGGGGCCGCGACTCCGGCGCCCGGTCCCGCAGGCACCGACAGCTCGGCACCGGGCACCGCCGACGCGGGCGAGGACCCGGCCGCATCGACCACGACCGACCCCGCCGCCGCCATCGGCGACCCGGCGGCGTCGAGCACGTCCACGACCGAGCCGGCCGAGGACGACACGTTGATGCCCGACGCCGAGGAGGCCGCCGCCGTGCAGGAGTTCGGCGGTGACGGGGGCTCCGGCGTTCCGTTCCCGTTGGTCCTGGGTGTCGTGGCTGCGCTGGCCGCCACGGCTGCCGCGCTCGGAGTCCGACGATGGCGCCGCGCCGAGGCCTCGACCGCGACCGACGGGGTGGCGCCGTGACGCGGGGCCGCAGCGCCCTGGCCGCCGTCGCGCTCGTGGCGCTCGGGCTCAGTTGGTCCGCGGCGCACGCCGGGGACGCAGCGGCGCAGAGCGTCACGCTGCGCGGCGCCGTGCTCGAGTGGTCGGTGAACGACGAGTCCAACACGGGTGCGTTCAACGGGCAGTGCAACTTCATGAGCGGCGGCATCTCCGACGGCTCCTCGGGCACCTATCGAGCGATCGACGGGGGTGCCACCGTGCTGAAGCGCACCGCCGCAGGCACCGACGCCCCGATCTCGGACTACGCGACCCGCTGCAAGGACGCGAACGGCACCACCGTCACCGCCGGCGGCTCCGCCCGGCTGGGACAGAAGGTGCGCTACAGCGGCGGCACCGGCACACTCGACCCGGCCACCGGCGAGACGACCATCTCGTGGTCGGGCACGTTCAGCCTCAACTACTACGGCAGCCTGGTGCCGTTCTGGTTCTCGGACCCCGTGCTGCGCGTCGACTCGTCCGGCAACGGCACGATCACCGCGACCGTCGGTGGCTACGCCTCGTCGATCGACGATCCCGACGTGCGCGAGCTGATCGAGCCGATCCCCGGCGTCGAGATCGCCACGCTGCGCGGTGTGCAGGGGGCGAACCTGGACGGCTTCGTGGCCACACCGGTCTTCGACGGCGTGCAGGTCGACGCGACGGAGAGCCCGCAGATCCGCGTGCTGCCCGGATGGGGCTCATGGCCGGTGAGCCACGTCCGGGCGATGGAACGACTGGGCCTCGGTGCCTTCTGGTACACCACCGGCGGCGCCGCCGACGTCCGCAAGCCCGCGGCCCCGGTCGTGGTCGCCTATGGCACCGGGACCGCTCCCACCACGACGACGGCGCCGCCCACCACGGTCCCGCCCACCACGCCGCCGCCCACCACGGTCCCGCCGACGAGTGCGGCGCCGACCACGGTGCCCACGCCCGGTGGCGTCGACGTCCCCACGTCGCCGTCGGCCGGGGTGCTGTCGAACGTCGGCGCCGGGTCCGGGTCGTCGCCCGGCGCGTCGGCGCGACGACCGGCGGGCGCGGTCACCCCGTCCCGCTCGAGCGGAGCCGGCGTCCCCGCGACGCCGGAGTCGGGCGCGACGAGCACCGGTGGGTCGGAGGTGCCGGCGAGCGCGGTCGATCCTTCGGGCCGCCGCAACGACGACGAGCCCACGGCGACCGCAGAGCTGGTCTTCAGCGAGCTCTCCGCCCACTACGACGCGTCGCTCAACCCGTTCAGCCCGGGCACGATGCGGTTGACCTACCGAGTGCGCAACACGAGCGACGTGGAGCTGCGCGCCACCGCATCCGCCACGGTCACACCCGGCTGGGGTGACGAGGTGACGGCGGTGGCCGACGAGGCCATCGAGCTCGGACCGGGCGAGCGCGCGACCTTCACGCAGTCGGTGCCGGGCATCTGGCCCGGCGGGGAGACCCGCTCGGAGGTCGAGCTGGAACCGTCCTCGATGCAGGACGTGCCGACCGTGCGCACCCGAGCGGTGATCGCCCGCACCAGCTCGAACCTCACGCCGTGGCCGCAGCTCGCGACCGCGGTGCTCGCACTCGGCCTGCTCGTCGCCGCGGTCACCTTCGGCGTGCGCGCCCGTCGGCGGTCCCGAGGGCGCGACGCCGGCGCCGAGCCCCTCGCACAGAACCCCAACCCATGGAGGACCACATGACCACGACCCGACGCACCAGGACCCTCGTCCTGGCCGTGCTGACCGCCGCCTTCGGCCTGGCTGCGGCCTGCGTGCCGACGACCCCGCCAGCCAGCACGACGACCACCACCGCTGCGGCCACGGTGAAGACCGTGAGCAATGCCACGTTCGAATGGACCGTCAGCAAGGAAGCCAACAACGGCGCCTTCGCTCCCGGCCAGGTCAACTACTGGTCCGCCGGGCAGTCCGACAGCACGTCGGCCACCTACGTGCCCTCCAACGGCAACGCCACCGTGCTCAAGAAGAACGCGGCGGGCACCTACGTGCCGATCGGCAGCGAGTCGGCGGTCAGCTGGACCAACCGCAACCGCGACGGCGCGGGCAACGTGGTGACCGCCACCAACGCTTTCTTCCTGGGTCAGAAGGTGCGCTTCGCGAACGGCACCGGCACGGTCAACACCGCCACGGGCGTGGCCAGCATCCAGTGGACCGGCACGTTCAGCATCAACTTCTACGGCCAGTACGTGCCGTTCTGGATCACCAATCCGAAGCTGACCGTCAACGCCGCCGGCAAGGGCACCCTCACGGCGACCCTCGGTGGCTTCGCCTCGGACATCTCCACCCCCGACGTGCGCACCCCGCTGCCGTCCACCCCGAACGTGGTCATCGCCGAGCTGCCCGACGTGTACGCCTCGGGCGCGGTGTCGACCGGCTTCGCCAACGCGCCGACCGCCTACCTGAACACCGCGATCACCGTGCCGGCCGACGGCACCCCGCAGGTCGCCAAGACCTCGGCCAACGCGTCGTTCTGGGGCTCGTGGCCGCAGTCGTTCGTGAACTTCCAGCAGGCGACTGGCCTGGGGTCCTACTGGTACTCGTCGGGCGGCGCCGCCGACGACGAGAAGCCGCAGGACCCGATCTCGGTGAGCTGGACGCTCAACCCCTGACCGCGCTCCGGGCCGCAGGAGCGCGGACCCATACGGCTCGACCCCCGTCGCCCAAGGGCGGCGGGGGTCGTCCGCGTTCGGGCACGCCTCACCTGCGCGGCCAGGAGCCCTCAACTCGGGCCGGCGCCGGCCGATCGCAGTTCCATGGCCCGTTCGACGCGCACCCGACTGGGTGTCCTCGTCGCCACCCTGCTCGTGGGGTCGGCGACCGTGCTGCCCGCGCCTGCCAGCGCCACGTCCGCTCGGAGCTCCGTGGCGGTGCAGGGCCCCGCCCTCGCCGAGGCGGACCTGGGCGACGACAGCACCCGCGGCGAACGGGCTGACGATCCAGGCGACGACGGCGCACCGCTGCAGCTCTCCCTGCTGAGCGCCACGGGTGTGCGCGCCGCCAGCAGCACCGTGCTCGTGGGCGCCGTGCTCAACCGCTCGGACCGCGAGCGGACCGTGACCCTGAGCCTCGACGACCTGCCCGCCGACGTGCAGGTCCTGCGGGTGCTGCCATCGATCGCCGAGCCCGAACTGGGTCGCGCGTGGGTCTGCCAGGACCGCTCCTGCAAGCTGGTCGACCAGGACGGTCGGGCGTCGCAGCTGGCGGCGGGCGACGGCGTCGGCGTCCAGCTGGTGCTGGACGGCGACGGGCTGCGGCCCGGCGGCGGCTTCGATGCGCGGGTCGACGGCTCGGCTCCCGTGCGGGTCTCGTTCGACCGGCCCGACGGCGCGCCGGCGCTGGGCGACCGTGCGATCAGCGTCGCCGCGGTCGGTCCTCGGACGCTGCCGGCCGGCGGGACTGCGACCTCGACGGTCACGGTGGGCAACCTCGCCGAGCAGCCGATCGGTGCGGGCACCCTGGTGCTGCGCTGGAGCGGCGCGCCCGCGAGCGTCACGACCACCGGAGCGGGGGAGGGGTGGACGTGCGCCGAGCCGGGCACCTGCAGCTACTCACCCGAGGTGCCGGCGCTCGGGCAGGCGGCGCCGCTGGTGCTCACCAACGACACCGCTGCCGACGCCGCGGAGGCCACCTCGACCGTCGTGGTCGAGGCCGACGGGCAGGTGGCCGGCACCGCCGTGCAGGCCACCTCGAGCGAGGAGTGGCGGGTGCGGCCGCTGGCCGCCGCCGGGCTGTCGGCCCGACTCGAGCTGTCCGAGACGTCGGTGTCGCCGCCGGCGACGACCACCGCCACCTTGTTCGCCACGCCGACCGGTCAGGGGCCGTTGGTGGAGCCGGCGACGCTCAGCCTGGAGCTGCCCGACGGGGTCACCGCCGACTGGTCCGCAGTGCGCACCGAGGGGCCCTGGGCCTGCGACGCCCCGACCGACGGCTGCAGGTCGACCGGGCCCGTGACGGCCGGGACCGCGGCCGTGGTGCAGGTGCCGCTCTCGGTCGCCCGAGGCACCGAGGCGGACCTGGTGCACGTTCGACTCCACACCGAGGTCCAAGGCGCGACCGGCGCCGACGCCGCCGACGAGGCCAGCGCCGGCCTGGTGATCAACCCGCCGCCCGTGCCCGAGCTGCGCGCCTCGATGGTCTCGACCCTTCCGGACGACGCGACCACCCAGGTGCCGGCGCTCGGCGCACCGCTGGAGTACCCCGTCGGCGTCGAACGCCCCCTCACCGTGCGCGTCACCAACGTGGGTTCTCGCGCCGCGCCCGCCGGGTCGGAGCTGCGGGTGCAGCTGCGCCCCGACATCGCGCAGCGCGTCGAGCGCGCCGGTGGCGAGGGCTGGCGCTGCGGCGACCGGCCACGAGTCGGGCCGGACACGGCGCTCTCGTGCTCGCTGCGACTGGAGGGGGACCTCGCGTCGGACCAGGCGGTCGAGCTGCCGTTGGTGCTCGCGGCCAGCGAGCAGGGCGCTTCCACCTGGACGGTGCGCGCCGGGCTGGACGGCATCGGTCCCGAGGGCGGGGAGCGGCGCTACGTGGTGCAGGTCGGGCCCTCGGCGCCCCAGCTGCTGACCAGGGTGTCGGTGCTCGACGAGCTGGTGCGCGGCGACGTCGGACGGATCCGGGTGGTGCTCGACAACCAGGGGGAGGCCACCGCTCGTGGCGGCGTCCTGTTGATGGACCTGCCCGACGGCGTGCAGGCCGGCGACGCGCAGGGTGACGGTTGGACCTGTGCGGACGTCACGACGCGGTCGGCCCGCGGCAGCATCAGCTGCGCCGTGCAGGGCGAGATCGAGCCCTCGGCCCAGAGCGCCCCGCTCGTGCTCGAGCTTGTCGCCACGACCCGGCGCGACCGGGTCGCGGCCTGGTTCTGGGCCACCGCCCCGGGCCAGCCGCACACCGGAGGTCGTGACGGGGGTGTCTCGCTCGACCTGGACGTGCTGCCCGAGGGTCGGGTCGTCGCCGGCGACGACCTGACGGTGATCACTCCGGTGCGGGGCGCCGACGGCGTCGAGCGACCCGCGGTGGTGCAGCTGCAGGGAGCGGTCCCCTCTCGCCTGGAGGCGTCGGTGCGTTGGCAGCAGCTCTGCACCTCGGCCGACGCCGACCGCGCCGACGGCTGCGACGCGACCACCCCGCCGGTGCAGTGGCTCGGCGTGACGGAGGGCCAGGACCCGACCACCGAACGGGCCGCGTTCGTGGCGCCCGAGATCGATGCGCCGGTGACCCTGCGCTTCCGCCTGAGCGCCGGTGAGGCTGCTCGCACCCGCAGCGACGACGTGAGCGTGCGGCTCGTGCCCGCCCGCCTCACGGCCGTCGCAAGCAGCACGGCCGACGCTGGTGACGCATCCGGCTCGAGCAGCGCCGGTGCCGCCGGCACACCGCCGACGTCGGCTCCGCCCGCATCCGGAGGCGGCGCCGCCGATCAGGTGGACGTCACCATCGGCGACGGCTCCACGCTGCAGGTGCCGACGCGCACCTCGGCGGTGATGAGTGCCGCGGCCACGGGCTCCGCCCCGCTCAGCTACCGCTGGGTCCAGACGGGCGGTCCCACCGCCACGATCCTCGGCGGCTCCGACGCCGCACAGCTGTCGTTCACCGCCCCCGACCTGGAGCCTGACGAGGACGGTGCCGAGCTGACGTTCTCGGTCACCGTCACCGACTCGCTGGGCAACAGCGCCGAGGCGACCGCCGAGGTCCAGGTGGTCTGGGGCGACGACGGCCTGCAGGTCGAGCTCGCGGATGGCGCCGCCAGTGTGGTCGCCACCGTCGGCACCCCGATGGTCGTCACCTCCGACGTGGCCTCGGCCGGTGCGCCCTACGACTACGAGTGGTCCGTCGCCGGTGACCTGGAGCTGCCCTCGGGCACCACGACCGACGGCCCGGTGCTGTCGTTCACCGCGCCGTCCACTCCCGCGACCGGCACCGCGACGTTGCAGGTGACCGACAGCTTCGGTCGCGTCACCCGCGCCTCGGTCGACCTGAGCGTGACCCGCCTGCCCGCCGGTGTCGTGCCCGTTGCGATGTGCACCGCGCTCGCATCGCTGTCGGCCGGCACCGACGCCGTCCTGACCGGTGCCCAGGGCAGCGTGCGCGCCAGCCTGCCCGCCGCTGGCGCGGTCGTCAGCGGCGACTCCGCCCCGACCACGACCACGACCACGAGCTCGACCACCACGACCTCGTCGACCACGACCACGACCACGACCACCCCGTCCAGCTCGACGACCAGCCCCAGCACGACCAGCTCGACCACGACCAGCGTGCCGGGCGGTGCCTGCCCCGCCGATGCCACCGCGACGTTCCAGGCCGGCACGGTCACGCTGCCGGGCGGCGTGGTGATCAGCGACGCCGACGGCGAGCTCTCGATCGCCGGGCTGACCGTGAGCTCGGGCACCGTGTCGGTGCCGACCTCGTGGGTTGCGCTCGACGTGGAGCTGCCCGAGGACGGGCTGCTGCTGCCGTTCGTCAGCTCGACCGACATCGACGTGCCGACCGGCGTCCTGCAGGGCTCGGGCGCACCGTTCCTCGTGCTGTCGGGCTGGACCTTCTCGACGCAGCTCGCCTTCCGCTCCGACGGGCTTCCCCGCACCGTCGTGCAGTCGACGGGTGCGCCGGACAGCGGCTCCGGCTCGATCGACCTCCGCGGCAACGCCTCGGGCGCCGGCGACACCTCGCTCGCCATGGTCGCCACCGGCCTGGTCGGCATCGGTTCCGCGGACGTGCCCGTGTCCGGGACGGTGGACGCGACCGCCACGGGTGCGCCGAGCTTCGACGTGACCGGGTCGATCGGCGCCACGCCGCTCGCTGCGGACGTCAGCCTCGCCCAGGCGTCGCTGAGCTGGACGCCCCAGGGGGCATCGGGCAGCGCCCAGCTCTCGCTCGGCGCGGCCGCCGAGCCGTTGCTGCTCTCGGCCACGCTGAGCATCGCCGGCAGCGACACGAGCCTGGACCTGTCCACGCCGTCGCCGTGGGCGCCCGCCGGCGCGTCCGGCCCCACACTGCAATTGGCCGGCTCGGGCTCGATCGACGGCGAGCAGCTGCGGCTCTCGCTCGCCGCCCCGGCGCTCGCACCGTGGCAGCTGACCCGCTCGGTGCTCGTGTCCGACCTCTCGGCCACGGTCGCCGCCAGCTGCACGTTGTCCACCGATCAGCCGTGCGGGCCGTCGGTCGAGCTGAACGGCACCGCCGACCTGCGCCCCCTCGCGGCTGCCCCGATCGCACTGCGCGGTCAGCTGGACCTGGCGTCGGGCACGACGCAGCTCCAGGGTGGGCCCGAAGCGCTGCAGATCGCTCCGGTGGTCGTCGCCGACGCGACGACCACCATCACGCTCGACCCTGCATCGGGCGTGACGGCGCAGGCCTCGGGCACCTCGCAGGTGCTCGGCGCTGGCCGTGACACCGTCGTGGAGCTGGGCGCCGACGCCGCAGTGGCCGTCGCGCAGCTCGGTGACCGGCAGCTGGTGCCGGGCTGGACGCTCAGCGACACCGTCGCCCTGGCCGCCGACGCCGCGACCAGCTACGACCTCGACGACGCCGGCGACGCATCGGCCGTGGCGCTCACACCCGGCGCGCTGGTGGGCGCCGGGGTGACCTCGTTGCCCCCGGACCTCGCCGACGGGGTGCTGCCGACGCAGTGGCGCTCGGGCGTCGTCACCTTCCCGATCGACGGCAACCCCACGACGACCTACCGACTGACCGCGCAGGGCGACCCGTGGAACGTGCTGGGCGCTCCCGGCGACGACGTCTCGATCGTCGTGCAGCCGCTGACCTTCCTGATCGCCTCCGACGGCTCGACCGCCTCGGTGCAGGTCCAGGGCAGCGGCACCTTCTCGATGGCCGCCGTCGGCGACGCGCCCGCGGCTGCGCCGATCGGGCTGCAGGTGACGGGCACGCTCAGCAGCGACGGCGGCGACGGCGTGCTCGACCTGCAGCTGTCGACCGCCTCGTGGAACGACGCGTTCGGCCTGCCAGGGCTGGTGCTGTCGCAGCTCGCGCTGGCGCTGCAGGTCACGCCGGAGGCGACCACGGCGAAGCTGCAGGCCGACGCACAGCTCCCGGTCCCGCTGGCCGAAGAGCTGGGGGCGGGACCGGGCCCCTTCGCCGTGACCGGCGCGCTCTCGGCCGATGCACCCTGCCCGCAGATCTCCCTGACCGCCGGCGACGGCACCTCGATCGATCCCGGCGGCTCCGGCCTGCTGTCCACAGGGGACGCGCAGCTGATCCTGTCGCCCGGCGGATGCACGCCGATCGGCACCGACGAGCCCGTCCCCGCCGGGGCGCAGCTGCTGCTCCAGGGATCGGCGCTGGGCACCCACCTGCTCGCCGTCGACGCGGTCACGTTCGCGATCACCGGTCAGGTCGAGCTCGGAGCGGCCAGCGTGGGCGGCGTGCCGCTGGTCGACACCGTGGTCGCGGTGGACTCCGCCGCGGCGACGCCCTACGAGCTGTCGGCCACCCTCCTGCTCGACGACGGCCCCGACCAGGCCGATCTGTCGGTGCCGGTGTCCGGACCGGTGCTGCCGGGACCCACGCCCGGCGAGCCAGGCAGCGTGCAGCTGGCGACCACCTCGGCCCAACAGCTCGAGCTGGCCGCCACCGACGTGACGATCGACGCGTTGTCGCTCACCGCGACGGCGCAGCTGGTCACCGCCGGCAGCGCCACCATCTCGGCGACCGCCACGCTGGAGGTGCTCGGCCAGGAGTCGTCGGCACCCGTCACCGGCTCCGTGTCCAACGGTTCCGTCGGCGCACTGAGCGGGACGATCGCCTCCGCCACCTACCCCTTGGTCGACGGCGACACCCTCGAGGCCTCGTTCACCCTCACCCTGGGCCCGCCCGACACCGGGTCGAGCTGGACCGCACAGCTGGTGTCGTCCTCCGACGGCGTGCTGTCCGTCGAGGGATTCCAGTTCAGCGCCGCGACCGTGACCCTCACCCCGTCCGGGTTCGACCTGGTCGGCACGACCCCGCTGCCCGGGTCGCCGGTGCTGCCGGTCCAGGTGAGCGGCACCTACGGCCTGGGCGAGGGCACCGTGGACCTCGAGACGGCCTCGAGCGTCGAGCTGTCGCTGGCCGGCTTCACCGTGAGCGGCTCGGCGAAGTTCGTCCGCAGTGGCGGCACGTTCACCCCGACGATGAGCGCCGGCATGCCGCTGGGCATCTTCGACGACGACACACCCATCGACGTTGCTGGCCCGTTGGTGAAGCCGAGTGAGCCGGGCACCCCGCCCACGGTGAAGATGTCGACCGCTGCTGGCGTCCCCGCGCAGCTCCGTGCCCTGCAGGGCACCGCCACGCTGGTCGTCGAACCACCGGGCGACGACGACGCCGAGTCCACACCGGCTGCGCAGCTCGAGGCGTCCGGCTGGTACGACGCGTCCCTGACGTTCGTGACCGATCCCGGCGACTGCGACCTCTGGGACGGCTCGGTGACCTTCACCGGCGACGTGTACCGCAGCGACGGGACCAGCTACTACTCCCTGAGCGCGATGCGCAAGCCGTCGCTGGCTGCGGACCTGGAGACCTTCGCGATCGCCAAGGCGGCCCAGCAGCCCACCGTGCTGTCCAACGAGCAGCTGTCGGGTCTGCAGCCCGCACCCGGCCCCACCTTCCAGCTCGGTGTGCAGAGCCCGGTGTTCACCGCGCTGGGCATGTGGTCGGCCTCGGTGGTGACCTGCAGCTACACGATCGGTGCGACCGCCATGCTCACCTTCCAGCGCGGCTCCTTCGTGCAGACGCTCTCGCAGGCGCTCGAGGGCGCAGCGCCGTCGATCGACCTCAACACGCTCTTCGGCGCCGGCGGCAGCCTCCCCGAGTCGATCCTGATGGTGCGCAGCGAGCTGCAGGCCAACGAGATCGCCGCAGAGTTGGGCGCCCAACAGGCGGCGCTGGCGCAGCTGACCCAACAGCTCCAGGAGGCCGAGACCCAGGCGCAGTCCGATGCGGCGGCCGCCCAGCGCGCGTTGCCCGATGCCCAGCAGGAGCTCGATACGGCGGCCAGGAACTGGAACCAGGCCATGGACCGTCTGTCCGCCGCCCAGAGCGCGCAGGAGGCCGCTGCGGCCCGCCAGGACGTCCAGAGCTCGCAGGCGGCCCTGCAGGCGGCGGCGGACCAGGTGGAGTCGGCCCGCCAGCAGGTCGCCAAGGCCGCCGACCAGGTGAGCGCGGCGGTCCGGCGTCTCGGCGCGGCCCAGGCGATCGACCCGCAGGAGTTCGCCGAGGTCGCCGACGCTGCTCAGAGCGACGCAGAAGAGGCCGAGCAGGCGCTCGCGGAGGCGACGCAGGCCGCGCAGGACCAACAGGCACAGGAGCACGCCAGCGAGACCGCGGTGCTCTCGCTGCAGTTCACGCACTGTGACACCTGCGAGGTCACCGACGACGTGGAGTTCTCCGGCGAGCTGTACTTCCTCGTCCACTGGCTGGTCGGCATCGACCTGGACATCGGGTGGAGCGACGAGGGCATGCAGTCGTTGACCGGGTCGTTCACCGTCGGCTGGCTCGAGCAGATGACCGCCGGGTGGTCGCACCTGTACCTGTACGCCGCGCTCGAGGCCGAGGTCACCGCGAACCTGGGCTGGAACGACACGAACGGCTGGGACAACTTCTCCCTGGTGTTCCAGGGCAGCGCCCAGATCGACGCCTACTTGAGCCTCTGGATCGCCACGTTGTCGGCCACGCTCGTCGACATCGAGGTGACCGGAACGCTGACGGTCCTTCCGTGGCCACCGACGTTGTCGGCATCGTTGGACGTGGACGTGTTCGGCTACGACTACCAGACGACCTTCACCGGGGAGGCCTCGTGACCCCACCGCAGCACACACCATCCACCTCGCCCCCGGAGTCCACGGGCGATCACGCACCGGACGAACCGACCCTCGGGTCCGGGGAGATCCCCGCGGTCGAGCGTCGCCGCTGGGCGCTCCAGGCAGCGCTGGTCGCCCTGGCAGCGCTGCTCGTCGTCGGTGCCGGGGTCGCCGTCTGGCCGAACCGGGGCGACGCGTTCTGCGACCGGGTGGCCGAGCTGCCCTCGATCGCCTCGGTCGGCGAGGACGGCACCCCGTCCACGGCGCTGGTCGCCAGCGCCGAGGCGTACGACCAGGTGGCCGCCGCGGCGCGCTCGCCCGAGGCGGCTCAGGCGGCGCGCACGCTGGGCGCGCACCAGCGCCAGCTCGGCGACGCGGTCGCGGGGGCGAGCTCGAGCAGCGAGGTGGTCGAGCAGGTGCAGACCCTCGACCAGGCCGACCTGGCCGGGGCGACCGCGACCCTCGACGAACAGATCGCCCGTCGCTGCAGCTGACCCGCTCGCGCTGGCTGACTCGCTCGCCGCGACGCTCAGCCGGCGGCCGCTCGATCGCAGACGACCACCGAGCGAGCCGCGCGCACCCGGCCCGCCGGGATAGACGCGTCGCCCGCCAGCAGTCGGGCCAGGGGCGACGCCTTGTCGGCGCCCGTGACCAGCCACACCAGCAGCGCCGCACGGTCCAACGCCGGGTAGGTGAGCGTGACCCGTCGGTGCCCGCGGTAGTCGCCCGTCGCCGCCACCTCGCGGTCGACCACCTCCAGCGCGGCGTCGTCGGGCACGAGCGAGGCCGTGTGGCCGTCGTCGCCCAGTCCGAGGTGCACGACGTCGAGCACCGGTGACGGACCGAGGCGGTCGACCAGGGTCTGCTGGTACGCGTCCGCGGCAGCGTCGGCGCCCAGGTCCACCGGCGCGGCGTGCAACGCGACCCGAGCGGTGACCTCGGGGCCGAGTCGGGCGAGCAGCCCGGTCAGGTTGCGGGCGTCGGCGCCGTCGGGTGCGACGCGCTCGTCCACCTGGAACAGCTCGACGCGCTCCCAGCCCAGCTCCGACGCGGCGAGCGCGCCGAACATCGGACCGGGCGACGAGCCGCCGCTCACCGCCAGCGAGGCCCGGCCGGCACGGTCGATCGCTGCGCCGAGCGCGTCGCGGACCACGTCGGCGGCCGTGGTGGCCGCGGCGCCGGCATCGGCGCACACGACCAGCTCGTGGTCGCTCACGGTGCCGGCGGCTCGACGTGGCCGCCGAACTGGCTGCGCATCGCAGAGAGCAGCTTGTTGGCGACCGCCTCCTCGCCCCGGGAGCTGAAGCGCGAGAACAGCGCAGCGGCCAGCACGGGTGCGGGCACGCCCAGGTCCGTCGCCGCCTCGAGCGACCAGCGACCCTCGCCGCTGTCGCTGACGACGCCGCTGAAGCCCGACAGCTCGGGGTCCGCCACGAGTGCGGCGGCGGTCAGGTCCAGCAACCACGACCCCACGACGCTGCCGCGGCGCCACAGCTCGGTGATCGCCGGGAGGTCCAGGTCGAAGCCGTAGGGCTCGGTGTGCTCCAGCAGGTTCAGTCCCTCCGCATAGGCGGCCATGAGCCCGTACTCGATGCCGTTGTGCACCATCTTGACGAAGTGCCCTGCGCCCGACGGGCCGCAGTGCAGCCAGCCCTGCTCCGCGGCCACCGGTGCTCCGGTGCGTCCGGGTGTGCGCTCGACGGCGTCGGTGGGCGGCGAGAGGACGTCGAACACCGGCGCCAGCGCGGCGACGGCGTCGTCGTCGCCGCCGACCATCATGCAGTAGCCGCGCTCGAGGCCCCAGACCCCGCCGCTGGTGCCGACGTCGAGCAGCGACACCCCGGACGCGGCGAGGGTCGCGGCCCGTGGCGCGTCCTCTCGCCAGTCGGTGTTGCCGCCGTCGATCACCACGTCGCCGGGGGAGAGGTGCTCGGCCACCTCGGCCACGACCTCGCCCGCGACCGCTGCCGGCACCATCACCCAGACCGCGCGTGGTGCGGGCAGTGCCGCCACCAGCTCTGCGATCGTGCCGGCTGCGGTGACCGTTCCGCCCAGCTCGTCGCCAAGCGCGTCGGCCACTCCGTCGCCGGCGTCGAACACGGCGGCGCGCCCGCCGCCCGCCACGAGCCGTCGCACCAGGTTGGCGCCCATCCGGCCGAGTCCGACCATGCCCAGCGTCGCTGCGGTGGTCTCCTGCATCTGTGATCCCTTCGGTCGTCCAGCTCGGCGTGGGCGCAGCCCCGCCGCGATCCTCGCGCCGCTCAGCTCTCGTTGGTGCGCCAGCGGCGTTCGAACGGCAGCCGCCACGTGTAGGGGGCCACCAGCGCATGCATCGAGTCCGGGCCCCAGCTCCCGGGGAAGTAGGGGTGCACCAGCGGCGGGTCCTCGATCAGCTCCGCGGCCACCTCCCAGAGCCGCTCGATGCCCTCGGAGCTGGTGAACAGCGTCTTGTCGCCCGCCAGTGCGTCGTGGATCAGTCGTTCGTAGGCCTCGAGCACGTTGACCTCGTCGGGGGTCTCGTGGGTGGCGAACTGCATGGAGAGCTTGTCGAGCACGAACCCGGGGCCCGGGCGCTTGCCGTAGAACGACAGCGACAGCCGTGAGGAGTCCGCCAGGTCGAACGTCAGGTGGTCCGGCCCCAGCGTCCCAACCCCGGAGCCCGCCGGGAACATGGACTTCGGCGGCTCCTTGAAGGCGATCGACACGATGCGTGCGCCCTCGGCGAGCTTCTTGCCCGTGCGCAGGAAGAACGGCACACCCGCCCACCGCCAGTTGTCGATGTGGCAGCGCAACGCCACGAACGTGTCCGTCTGGGACTCGGGGTCGACGCCGTCGATGTCGCGGTAGCCGGCGAACTGGCCGCGCACCACGTCGGTCGATGCGATCGGCAGCATCGAGCGGAAGACCTTGTTCTTCTCCTCGTTGATCGCCCGCGGCTCGAGCGCGGTCGGCGGCTCCATGGCCACGAACGCCATGATCTGGAAGAGGTGGGTCACGACCATGTCGCGGAACGCGCCCGCCGACTCGTAGAAGGCGGCACGGGTGCTGATCGACAGCGTCTCGGGCACGTCGATCTGCACGTGGTCGATGTGCTGGCGGTTCCAGATCGGCTCGAAGAGCCCGTTCGCGAACCGGAACGCCAGGATGTTGAGCGCCGCCTCCTTGCCCAGGAAGTGGTCGATGCGGAAGATCGACTCCTCGGGGAACACCCCCTGGAGGTGGGCGTTCAGGTCCTGCGCGGATGCGAGGTCGGTGCCGAAGGGCTTCTCCATGACGATGCGTGCCCGCTCGGCCAGGCCCGCCTCGCCCAGGGTCGTCACGACCTGGCGTGCCGCGGCGGGCGGGATGCTCAGGTAGTGCAGCCGCCGCACCTCTCGCGGGTCCTGGCCCGAGGCGGTCTCCGCCAGCTCGGCCTCGGCCAGCTCCTTCTCCTCGGCCACCACCGCGTCGTGCAACCCGCCGGGGCCGGCGCTCGAGGGCACGTAGCGCAGCAGCGCGGCGAACTCGGCCCACGTGGCGTCGTCGATCGGGTCGGTGACGTGCTCGGTGCAGGCGTCGTGGGCGATGCGTCGGAAGGCTGCGTCGTCGAGGTCCTCGAGCGAGGTGCCCACGATGCGGCACGCCGGCAGCAGCCCGGCCCGGTACAGCCGCAGCAGGCCCGGCAGCAGCTTGCGCTGCGAGAGGTCGCCGACCGCGCCGAACAGGACGATCACGTGCGGGTTGAGGCGACGGTCCACCTGATGCTCCACGGCGACGAACCTAGACGGGGCGCGTTTCGGCACCGTTGCGTGCCGACGAGCACGGGGTGAACGGGACGTTCGACCCTGATGCGCTGCGCCCCGCGGCGCCATCGTGGAGCAATGGCACGGGGGTCGTCGTCCGCGACGCGCACGATGGACGCGAACGAAGCGGTCGCGGACGTGGCCTACCGGCTCGGCGAGGTCGTGGCGATCTACCCGATCACCCCGGCGTCGCCGATGGGCGAGCACGCCGACGAGTGGGCCGCGGCGGGCCGGGCGAACCTGTGGGGATGCGTGCCCGAGGTCGTCGAGCTGGAGTCCGAGGGCGGCGCCGCGGGCACTGCGCACGGGGCGCTGACCACGGGGGCGCTGACGACCACGTTCACCGCGTCGCAGGGCCTGCTGCTCATGCTGCCCAACCTGTTCAAGATCGCGGGTGAGCTGACCCCGTTCGTGGTCCACGTCGCCGCCCGCAGCATCGCGACGCACGCGCTGTCCATCTTCGGTGACCACTCCGACGTGATGGCGGCGCGGACCACCGGCATGGCGATGCTCGCGTCGGGCTCGCCGCAGGAGGCCCAGGACCTGGCCGCGGTCGCGCATGCGGCGACGCTGCGCTCCAGGGTGCCGTTCCTGCACTTCTTCGACGGCTTCCGCACCTCGCACGAGATCCAGAAGCTCGAGGTGCTCGACGACGACACCTTGCAGCCGTTGGTCGACCCGGACGCACTCGCCGCGCACCGGGCCCGCGGGCTCTCGCCCGACCGACCGGTGCTGCGCGGCACGTCGCAGAACCCCGACACGTTCTTCCAGTGTCGTGAGGCGTCGAACCCCTTCCACGACGCCGTGCCGCGGGTCGTGGCCGAGACGATGGACCGGTTCGCGGAGCTGACCGGACGCCGCTACGGGCTGGTGGACTACGTCGGGCATCCACGTGCCGAGCGGGTCGTGGTGATGATGGGCTCGGGCGCCGAGTGCGCCCACGAGACGGTGGAGGCCATGGTCGCCGAGGGCGACGCTGTCGGGGTGCTCAAGCTGCGCCTCTTCCGACCCTTCCCGGTCGCGGCGCTGCTGTCGGCGCTGCCACGCACCGTGCGATCGATCGCGGTGCTGGACCGGACCAAGGAGCCCGGCTCGGTGGGCGAGCCGCTGCTGTTGGACGTGCTCGCCGCCCTGGTCGAGGGTGTCGACGCGGGTGTGCTCGAACAGCTGCCCCGCGTGATCGGCGGTCGCTACGGACTGTCGTCCAAGGAGCTCACCCCTGCGATGGTGCGGGCGGTGTTCGCCGAGCTCGGGTCGGACACGCCCCGCCGGCGCTTCACGGTCGGCATCACCGACGACGTGACGGGCACCTCGCTCGAGGTGGAGGACTTCTTCGACGAGCCCGAGCGTGTCACCCGCGCGCTGTTCTACGGCCTGGGTGCGGACGGCACGGTCAGCTCCAACAAGGCGGCGATCCGCATCATCGGCGACCGCACCGACCTGCACTGCCAGGGCCACTTCGTCTACGACTCGAAGAAGTCCGGCGCGACCACGGTGTCGCACCTTCGCTTCGGGCCCGACCCGATCCGCTCGACCTACGAGATCCGCCGCGCCGACTTCCTCGCGGTGCACGATCCCGGCTTCCTCGAGCGCTTCGACGTGATGGATCGAGCGGCGCAGGGGGCGACGGTGCTGGTCAACACGCCGGTGCCGGCCGAGCAGTTCTGGGACCAGTTGCCGCGCCGGGCACAGGAGGTGCTCGTCGACCGTGACGCCCGCCTGTGGGTGATCGACGCGGGACGCGTCGCCGAGGAGCACGGGCTGGGGCGGCGCATCAACACGGTCATGTCGACCTGCTTCTTCGCGCTGTCCCGCGTGCTGTCCCGCGACGAGGCGATCGACGCGGTGAAGGCGTCGGTCGATGCCACGTGGGGTCGCCGCGGGCCCGAGATCGTGCGGCGCAACGTCGCGGCGATCGATGCAGCGCTCGACGAGCTGCACGAGGTGACCAAGGGCGGGCTCACCGGCGCACCACGCCCTGGCCCCCGCATCGGCGACGACGCGCCCGACCTGGTCCGCAACGTGACGCGCCTGCTGCTCGAGGGCCTCGGTGACCAGCTGCCCGTGAGCGCGTTCCCGCCCGACGGCACCTGGCCCACGGGCACCTCGAAGTACGAACGCCGGGCGATCGCGCACGAGATCCCGATCTGGTCGCCGGAGCTGTGCGTGCAGTGCAACCACTGCGCCATGGTCTGCCCGCACGCCGCCATCCGCACCAAGGTCGTCCAGCCCGAGGCGCTGACGGGCGTGCCCGACGGCTTCCGCCACGTGCCCGAGGCCCACACCGCGGAGCTGGCCGGGCTGGAGTACATCGTGCAGGTGGCTCCCGACGACTGCACCGGCTGTGGGCTCTGCGTCGAGGTGTGCCCGGCCAAGGACCGCTCCTGTCCTCGTCACAAGGCGATCGACATGGAGCCGGTGGCGCAGCACCGAGCGCGCGAGCGCGCCAACTGGGACGCCTACACGCAGCTGGTCGACGTGGACCGCGCCCGCATCCCGGTCCGCTCCCGCACGATCCCGCTGCAGGAGCCCCTCTTCGAGTTCTCCGGTGCGTGCGCGGGGTGCGGCGAGACGCCCTACCTCCGGTTGCTGACCCAGCTGTTCGGCGACCGGCTGGTGATCGCCAACGCCACCGGCTGCTCGTCGATCTACGGCGGCAACCTGCCGACGACCCCGTACACCACCGACGCGCACGGCCGAGGGCCCGCGTGGAGCAACTCCCTGTTCGAGGACGACGCCGAGTTCGGCCTCGGCATGCGGCTGGGGCTGGACGCACAGCTCGACCACGCGCGTGTGCTGCTCGGCCGGTTGGCCCACGCCCTTCCCGCCGGGCTGGTCGACGCGCTGCTCGCCCCCGCCGACCGCGCTCCCGAGGGCCTCGCGACGCGTCGGGAGCAGGTGGCGGCGCTGCGCGTCGCGCTGGGCGCCGTCGACGAGCCCGGGGCCGATCTGCTGTTCGCCCTCGCCGAGCAGCTGGTGCCGCGGTCGGTCTGGGCGGTCGGGGGTGATGGCTGGGCCTACGACATCGGCTTCGGCGGGCTCGACCACGTGCTCGCCTCGCACCACGACGTGAACGTGCTGGTGCTCGACACCGAGGGCTACTCGAACACCGGCGGGCAGCAGTCGAAGGCGACGCCCATGGGTGCGGTCGCCAAGTTCGCGTCGGCCGGCAAGGCCACCGCCAAGAAGGACCTCGGACTGCACGCCATGGCCTACGGGCACGTGTACGTCGCGAGCGTCGCGATGCAGGCGCGCAGCCACCAGGCCGTGACGGCGCTGCTCGAGGCCGAGGCCCACCCCGGCCCGTCGTTGGTGATCGCCCACAGCCCCTGCATCTCCCACGGCTACGACCTGGTCCACTCACCCACCCAGCAGCGTCGGGCGATCGACTCGGGGGCATGGCCGCTGTACCGGTTCGACCCCGTGCGACTGCACCGGGGCGAGCCGCCGCTGCACGTCGACGCCGATCCGGTGTCGCTGCCGTTGCGCGACTACATGCGGGAAGAAGCCAGGTTCCGGATGGTGGAGCTGCGCGACCCCGCCCGCTTCGACGCCCTGGTCGCGTCGGCGGAGCGTTCCGTGGCCGAGCGCCACTCGCTCTACGAGCAGCTCGCTCGGATCCGCATGCCCGACGAGGAGCGCGACGATGGTTGACCTGCGCGTCGAGTGGTTGGGCCTGCAGCTCGACAGCCCGCTGGTGGTGGGCGCGTCGCCGCTGACCGACCGTGCCGACGTGGCGCTCGCGCTGGTCGAGGCGGGTGCGGGGGCGGTGGTGCTGCGGTCGTTGTTCGAGGAGCAGCTCGTCGCCGACCAGCTGGCCGCGCACCGCTTCTTCGACGCGCACGTCGACATGAACGCCGAGGCCCGGTCGTTCCTGCCCGAGACCGACGTGTTCTCGGTCGCGTCGCCGACCGTCGATCGGCTGCGGGCGCTCAAGGACGTGCTGGCGGTGCCGGTGGTCGCGTCCCTCAACGGCGTCACCCCGGGTGGGTGGGTGCACCACGCACGAGAGCTCGCGGATGCCGGCGTCGACGCCATCGAGCTGAACCTGTACGACGTGGTCACCGACCTCGACGAGGGCGCCGAGCACGTCGAACGGCGCCAGCTCGAGGTGGTGTCCTCGGTGGTCGACGAGGTCGACGTGCCGGTGGGGGTGAAGCTGTCGCCCTGGTACACGTCGGTGCCCCACTTCGTGCGCCGACTCGAGACCGCCGGCGCCGCGGGGGTCGTCGTGTTCAACCGGTTCCACCAGCCCGACGTCGACCTGGCCACCCTCGACGTGGATACGCACGTCGTGCTGTCGAGCTCCGCCGAGCTGCCCCAGCGCCTGCACGCGCTCGCCGTGCTGCACGACCGCACGGGCCTGTCGCTCGGCGCCGTCGGCGGGGTGCACACCGGGCATGACGCGGCGAAGGCGATCCTCTGCGGCGCCCACGTGGTGCAGGTGGTGTCCGCGGCGCTGAGCGGAGGACCCGAGGCGTTCGGTCGGATCCACGCCGAGCTGGCGGCGTGGTTCGACGACGAGGGCTACGCAGACCTGGCCGAGGCCAGAGGTGCCACGTCGCTCGCGCACGCAGCGGATCCCCACGCGTGGGAGCGGCTCAACTACGCACAGGTCCTGGCGAGCTGGACCCCGCATCAGCGCTGAGCATCTCCCAGGGGTGATGCCGCACCCTTTCGGGAGGTGCGTTCGTACCCAAGCGCTCACTCGGGTGGCTGCTGCACCGATGTCGTGCTGGTCCGGGGTGGAGTTCGCCCCGACGAACGAGCAGCAGGAGACGAGGACATGCGGGGACGATTCGGACGGGTGCGCAGGGTGACGGTCGGGCCCATGCTCGCCACGGTGGGCCTGCTCGGGGTGACCGCCGCGGTCGTCGGCGGACTGGCCTTCGCGACGTTCACCTCGACCACCTCCGCGTCGCAGAACGTCGGCTCGGGCAACGTGGCCTTCGCCTCGCTGACGCCGAGCGGCACCGGCCAACGGCTCTCGGTCGCCGCCACCGACATCGCGCCCGGCGACACCATCCAGCGCGCGGTCACCCTGACCAACACGGGCACGGTCAACATGGACAGCTCCGCGGTCCGCCTGACCACCTCGGCGACCACGTCGTCGCTGCTCGACACCGGCGCCAACGGCCTGACCATGTCGATCGACAAGTGCTCCGTCGCGTGGACCGAGTCGGCGTTCCCGTACACCTACACCTGCGGCGGCACCACGACCACCGTGCTCGCCTCGAGCCCCGTCATCGTGGCCAACACGGCGCTCGCGAACATCAACACCGCGCCCGCGACACCGAACCACCTGCGTCTCACGCTGACGCTGCCGACGGCCGCGGACAACACGTACCAGAACCAGTCGTCGGTCATCTCCTACGCCTTCGCCGGGACGCAGCGGGCCGGCACGAACCGATGAGCCGTGGCGGGCACCGCGGCGAGTCGCACCGGGTTCGCCCGCTGCGACTCGTCGCGTTGGCCGTCGCCCTCGTCGTCGGCGGGTCGTGCACGGTGCTCATCGGCGCCGCGCTGGTGCGGGGCACCGCGTTCCTGAGCGTGCCCAGCCCGTCGATGACCCCGAACATCCCGGTCGGCGCCGCCATCTCGGCCACCCCGGTGCGCTCGAGCGACGTGCACGTCGGTGACGTGATCGTCTTCCAGGCCCCGGGCACCGAGCACCTGACGGTGCACCGAGTGGTCGAGATCGGCCGGTCGGACGGCGAGCGGACCTTCGTGACCAAGGGCGACGCCAACGAGGTGGCCGACCCGTGGGACCTGCGCCTCGACGGCGACACGGTGCACCGCGTCGACCACGTCGTGCCCCACGTCGGTCGGGGGCTCGCGGTGCTGCACGGACGAGAGGTCCGCCTGGCGCTGCTGGCGATCGGCGCCCTGCTGTTCCTGGGTGCTGGGCTGCGGGCGATCTGGGGCCGCACCCCGGCGAGCAGCGGTCCCACCTCCCCGCGTGCTCGGCGCCGTGCACGGGTGATCGCCGCCGCCGTCGCCGCGACCACGGTCGTCGCTGCCGGCGGCGAGGCGCAGGCACAGCTCAGCACCGCCACCGGATCGGTGATGCCGGTCTCCTCGGCAGCCCTTGGCACCCCGGGTTCCTCGGGCTGCGCCTGGGCGTCGGCGACGACGCTGAGCTTCGTCTGGACCCCCGACCTCACGGGCAACCCGAGCGGCACCCGGCTGTCGACGTCGAACACGGTCGGCGGCACCTACACGACGGTGACCGACGTGACGCCGGCGACCACGACGACGGTGACCGTCAGCCCGGTGGCGCCGCTCACCACCAACCGCTTCTACCGACTGTCCACGACCCGGGGCGCGTCGTGGACCGGATCGCCGACCACACCCGTCGGCTCCGCCGACTGCCGCGGCTCCATCGGCACGCGGGCCGGGACGGGCACCGCGGGCTTCTCCGGTGACGGCGGGCCTGCGGCGTCGGCGCAGCTCAACGCCCCACGCGGGATGGCGTACGGCCCCGACGGCTCGCTCTACGTGGCCGACACGGCGAACAACCGCATCCGTCGCATCTCGCCGACGGGCGCGATCTCCACCTTCGCCGGCGGCGTCGCCGCGAGCGCGTGCACCTACACCGGCCCGGTGAGCGGTCTCGGGCTCAACCAGCCCTACGACGTCGCGGTCGACGCCGCCGGCAACGTGATCATCGCCGACAGCGGTGCCAACTGCGTGCGACGCGTCGACGCCGCGGGCAACGTCACACGGGTGGCCGGCGGCGGCGCGACGACCACCTGCAACTCCACCGGCGCGACGAGCGCTGTCAGCCTCTCGTCGCCGCGTGGTGTCGCGGTCGACGCCGCCGGCACCGTGTACATCGCCGACTCCAGCCGCGCCTGCGTGCGCAAGGTCGTGGGCTCCACCTACAGCCACGTGCTCGGCGGCGGCGCCACGACGACCTGCAACACCTCCGGCGCCGCGACCACGGTCTCGTTGTCGACCCCGACCGACGTCGTGGTCGACTCGTCGGGCACCGTCTACGTGGCGGACACCGGCCGCAACTGCGTGCGCAAGGTGGTCGGCACCACCTTCAGCCACGTGCTCGGCAGCGGCGGGACCACCGGCTGCGCCACCAGCGGCCCCGCGACCTCGGTCGGGCTGGCGGCCCCCGAAGGGCTGGCGATCGACGCGTCCGGCAGGATCCTCGTCGCGGAGGCGACCCGGCGCTGCGTACGCGCCGTCAACGGCACCACGTACGCACAGGTCGCGCTGAGCGGCACCAACTCCAGTGCGGGCGACAACGGGCCGGCGGTGTCGGCGACGATGCTGGCGCCGAGCGGGATCGTGGTGGCACCCGACGGTGACGTGGTGGTGAGCGATCGGTCGGCCAGCGCCGGTGGCTCCGAGCTGCGCACGATCGTCGGCCCGTGGCCGCTGTGAGCGGGCGCCGCGTCCGGGTGCACCGGCGCCGCTTCGGCACCCCGGGTGCCCGTGGAGCCGCCTCGGATGCACGATGATGGCGTGCATGTCGGACCGCACCGAGCTGCAGGCGCTCCTCGCGCAACTGGAGCTGCTGCCCCACGCCGTGTCGGTGCACCACCCCGATGGCACCGTGCTCGGTGGCAACGCGGCCGGCCGTCGGATCGGGCTCGCGCACCTCGAGTCGGTCGATGCGACGCTGCCATGGACCGATCCGACCCGAGCGGAGTGGCAGGGCGACCTGCGTGTGCGTTGGGCCGACGGCACCGACGGCTGGTTCATGGGCACCTCGCGCCGACAGACGATCGACGACCAGGACGTGCTGGTCCTGTCCATGGTCGACGTGTCCGAGCGCCGCCAGTGGGCGCTGGACGCGATCGAGGGCGTCGTGCAGCGCTTCCGCCTCAGCTGGGCGGGCAGCCACCTGCCGGTCTTCCTCGTGCACGTCGACCAGGAGCAGTTCGGCTGCGTCCTCGTCGGCAACGAGGCCCTGCAGGACCTCGTGGGCGCCACCGGCCCGCTGGACGGGGTGCACCTGTCGGAGCTGTTCGAGATGCCGGGCACCGAGGGCCGTGACGAGACCGACCGGCTGGTCCGTCGCCTGCTCGACGCCGAGGACGCCGGCCCGGCGGTGACCTCACGGGTGCGCTGCACGGATGGGTCGACGCGTCCGGTGGTCATGGGGCTGACCGCCGCCCGTAGCCCGATGGGCCGGCCGCTGTTCCTGCTGGGGTACGCGATCGACCAGACGCCGCTCGTCGAGCTCGAGGCGGCGCGCCGCCGCGACCTGGTGCACACCGAGATGATCTACGAGCACGGCTCCGACGTCGTGGCCGTGATCTCACCCGACGGCGTGTTCCAGTTCATCGGGCCGTCGTCGATCGACGTGCTGGGCTACGACCGCCACGACCTGTACGGCCAGGCGGGGCTGGAGCTGATCCACCCCGACGACCGGGAGCTGGCCGCCGAGGCCCTGATCAGCACAGCGTCGCGGCCGGGGCTCGCGCCGCCGATCCACCTGCGCATCCGCGACGGCATGGACGCGTGGCGGCCGGTCGAGATGGTGGCGCGCAACCTGCTGGACGTGCCCGAGGTGAACGGCATCGTGCTGACGGTGCGCGACCGCTCCGACCAGGAGCGCGCCGCGCAGGAGCTGGAGGAGCGCGAACGGCGCTACCGCCAGATCGTCGAGCTGGCGACCGACGGCATCGCGTCGCTCGACGCGGAGCAGCGCATCGTCTACGCCAACGGCCACCTGGAGCGCATGCTGGGCCATGAGCCCGCAGCGCTGGTGGGGCGCTCGCTGGTCGATCTGGTCGTCGGACCGGACCGGGTGGCGGTCCGTGGGCACCTCGAGAGCTCCGAGCACGACGACGAGCGGCTCCGGGTGCAGATGCTGCGCTCGGACGGCACCGCGGTGTCGGTGATGATGGCGCCCGCGGTGCGCAGGGAGGGGGACGAGGTCATCCGAGCGGTCGTGTGGATCTCGGACCTGAGCGAGACCGAGGCCACGCAGGCCCGGCTCGAGCAGAGCGAGCAGCGCATGCGGGCGCTGTTCGAGGCGCACCCGGACCTCATCTTCCGCCTCGACGCGGCCGGGACCTACCTGGACTTCCACAGCACCGACGAGTCGTTGCTGGTGATGCCGCCCGAGCACTTCGTCGGCAAGACCGTGCATCGTGTGCTCAGCGAGGAGTACGCGCCGGGTGTGGCCGACCGCTTCAAGGGGGCCATCGACGAGGTCATCGCCGGCGCCGAGATCTCGACGGTGAACTACACCCTGGAGCTGCCCGACGGCGCCCACCACTTCGAGGCGCGCATGGCGCCCATCACCTCCGACGAGGTCATCGCCGTGGTGCGCGACATCTCGGACCTGCACCACTCGGAGCAGCGACGGGTCGAGCACGAGCGCGAGCTGGTCCGCCAGCAGGCCCAGCTCGAGCGGGCATCGCTCGAGCGGGAGCTCGAGCGGGCGAGCCGCATCGAGGCCATGGGCTACCTGGCCGCGACCATGGCGCACGACGTCAACAACCTCCTCGGTGTGATCAACAACTACGCCAGCGCCATCCGTCGATCGGGGACCGACCCGGTGGTGCGGCGCGACGCCGAGGAGATCTCGGCCGCGGTGGGTCGTGGGGCGGAGCTCACCCAGCGGCTGTTGAGCATCGGGCGGCGTCCGACCGAACCGCACGAGGTGGAGGCCGTCCGCGACCTGGTGCGCGACCTCTCCGAGAACCTCCGCGGGGCGTTCGACCACGGCGTCGCGCTCGCGACCGACCTGCCCGCGGACCCGGCACACGTCCGTGGCTCGCGGCCACGGATCGAGCAGGCGGTGATGAACCTGGTGCTCAACGCCCGTGACGCCGCCGAAGCGGCAGGCGGTGCGATGGTCGTGACGCTCGCCGTCGAGGTGCGCCATGCACGCGAGTGGGACTGGCGTCCCGACGGGGTGGTGCCGGGGCACTACGTGGTGATCAGCGTGCTCGACGGTGGCGGCGGCATCCCCGACACCGTGCGCGAGCGCATCTTCGAGCCGTTCTTCTCCACCAAGGACGGCGCGAGCTCCGGGCTGGGGCTGCCGATCGTGCGCGAGGTCGCGGAGCAGCACGGCGGCGGCGTCGGCATCCACGCCGTGTCGGTGGGCGGCGTGTCGGGCACCCGCATGGAGCTCTGGTTGCCGGCGGTCGCCGCGCCTGCACGAGGAGCCCCGTCCGGACATCAGACCGATCCGGGCGATCGCTCGGTGCGGGTGCTGCTGGTCGACGACGACGCCGACGTTCGCCGATCGACTCGCCACCTGCTCGAGGGGATGGGGCACCGTGTGGTCGATGCGGCCGACGCGGACGCCGCGCTGGCGGTGATCGGCGCGGACCCGGTCGACCTCGTGCTGTCCGACGTGCGCATGCCGGGCACGACCGGCCCCGATCTGCTGCGCCGCATCCGTGCCCGCTCGCCGGAGCTCCCGGCGGTGTTCGTGACCGGCTACACCGACGACCTGACCGGCGCCGACGACCTGGTCGACGTGCCGGTGCTGGTCAAGCCGTACGCGGTGGAGGAGCTGGCCGGGCTGATCGATCAGCTGGTGCTCCCGCGTGCTGCAGGCACGCAGGGGCCCGAGCGCTCTTAGCGGACCGGCTCGTCCCAGGGCAGCTCGATCAGGCCGCGCCGGATCGCCGTCATGGCGATCTCCAGTCGGGTGCTCACGCCGAGCTTGGCCGAGATGCGCTGGATGTGGTTGCGCACGGTGTTGACGCTCAGGTACAGCTCGTCGGCGATCTCGTTGTTCGAGCACCCGCGGGCGATCGCCCGGACGACCTCGAGCTCTCGGTCCGAGAGCAGCTCCGCGTCGGCCTGCGGCTCGACGGCCATGCTCAGCGCCACCGGGGACATCGAGACCTCGCCGCGCATCGCGGAATCGAGTGCCTCGAACAGCTCGTCGGCCGCGCGGTCCTTGGTGATGACCCCCGCGCACCCGGCCTCCATCGCCTCACGCACGAGCGCCGGCTGCACCGCGCCGGTGATCACGACCACCTTGAGCTCGGGAGTGCGCTCCCGCAGCGCCGCGATCGCGTCAGGCCCGCGGCCGTCGCCGAGCTGCCAGTCGACGACGGCGACGTCGGGGTGCAGCTCGGCTGCCCGTGTCCGCACCGCGGCCACGGAGTCGGCGACGTGCACCTCGGTGATGCCCGAACGTCCGACCAACAGCCTCGCGAGGCTCTCGGCGAACATCAGATGGTCGTCGACGATCAGTACCCGCATGACACCTGTCCGCTCCCGACAGTGGCGTTCCGACCTGAACGCACTTCAGGACAGTATGCCAAAGACCTGGTTGTGAGGGTGAGCCTATGCGCGCTCAGGTGGGACGTGGCAGCAGGCTGAGCTCGGTGCACCAGGTCAGCTCCACCCGGTCACCACCCGAGCGCTTGGCGGCGTACGAGGCCGCATCGGCCGCGGCGAGCGCTCGGGTCAGCTCCACCGCGCCGTCCAACATGGCCACGCCGACCGAGCCCGACACCGAGACCGTTCCGGCGTCGATGCGGAACGGCGCGGCGAGGACCGAGCGCACCCGCTCGCCCAGCGCCACGACCATCGCGACGTCGACGACGTCCGGTTGGTAGATCGCGAACTCGTCACCGCCGAGCCGGCCGACCAGGTCGCTCACCCGCACGGTGTCGACCAGGCGGCGTGCGATCAGCTCCAGGAGCTGGTCACCGGCTGCGTGGCCGTGCTGGTCGTTGACGGCCTTGAACCCGTCGAGGTCGATGATGAGCAGCGCGCCCGGGCCGTGCGCGTCGCGCCGGGCCACCTCGACGAAGCGGTTCGCGAAGCCGGCGCGGTTCAACAGCCCGGTGAGGGCGTCGTGTGCCGCCGCCCGCTCGAGCTGCTCGCGCAGCGTGCGCTGGTCGGTCACGTCCTCGATGTGGGCGATGGTGTGCTGCGCCCGCCCGTCGTCGTCGCGGATCACCGTCGCGGTGATGCGCGCCCAGGCGATCCGCCCGTCGCCGCGCACGATGCGGACCTCGAGTGGCTCCCGGTCCCCTCGGTGCAGCGTCGCGAGCGCTCGTTCCACCGCGGTCTCTCGGTCGTCGGGGTGCGCGAGGGAGAACAGGTCGGCGCCCGTCAGCTCCTTGATGCTGCGCCCCACCATCTGCGCCATCGCCTCGTTCACCCGCAGCAATCGACCGTCGTTCGCGATCAGCGCCATGCCGATCGGTGCGCGGTCGAACGCCTGCTCGAAGCGGTCGCTCGCCTGGGCCGCGCTCGCCTGTGCCTGCAGTCGCTCGGAGATGTCGCGAGCGGTGATGACCAGGCCGCCGACGTGTTCGTCGTCGGAGAGGTTGTTGGCCACGATCTCCACGTCGCGCCAGCTGCCGTCGGCGTGGCGCACCCTGAGCTCGAGGGCCTCCTTCACACCCGGTCCGGTCGTGACCGTGTTCGACATCGCCTCGGCAGCCCTGCCGACGTCGTCGGGGTGCAGCAGCTCGAACACGTCACGACCCATCCAGTGCTGCGGGTCGTGACCGAGCATGCGCTGCGCGGCGTGGCTGACGAAGGACAGGCGTCCCTGCAGGTCGACCACGATGACGAGGTCCGACGAGTTGGTCAGCACCGCGTCCAGCATCAGCTGGCGGTTGCCCCACTTGCGCTGCAGCTCGCGCAGGTCGGTCACGTCCTCGACGGTGCCGATCATCGCCTGCAGCGTGCCGTCGGCGAAGCTCGGGTCCGCGCGCACCTGCAGCCACCGGTACGTGTCGGCGTCCTGCGGCGAGCGCACGCGGTAGGTGGCGGTGAAGCTGCTGCCGCCCAGGCTCGCCGTCCAGTCCTCGACGACCTTGTGGCGGTCATCGGGGTGCAGGCGTTCGCGCCAGGCCCACCCGCCGTCGGGGTCCGGGGCCGCGCCGATCATCTCGGCACAGCGGTCGCTGACGTACACGACCGTGCCGTCGGGCGCGGTGACGAAGACGCCGACCGGCAGGTGGCCGACGAGCACGTCCAGGCCCGCCCGCCACGGTGCCGCTCTGCTGGTTCGTCGTACGTCCCTCATCGGATCGCCCTCACTCGACCGAAGCTCTCCCACTCCATCGGCGGGAGCACACGGGTCGTGGAGCGAAAACCGAACTGTCGTCAGCCAGTTAGTCCTGTCGTACCAACGGTGCCAGCGTGGCGCCGAGCAGCTCGACCCGCTCCGGCAGGTGGGTGTTGGCGGGCAGCGACACGGTGAAGCCGTCGACGCCCAGGTCCAACCAGTTCGCGAAGCGCTCACCGACCGTGTCGGGGTCACCGACCACGATCATCCCCTCGATCATCGCCTGCAGGTCCTCCGGCAGGTTCGACCACTCCATGCCCCGCCCCGCCAGGTACGCGTCGCGCTCGGCCTCGGCCTCGGCCGTGGTGGGAGCGATGCAGGCGACCCGGTTCCACGACAGCGTGACCTCGCCGCGCTCACGGCCGAGCCGCTCGCAGTGGCCGTCGAGCGCCTCGACCTTGCGCGGCACCTCGGCGGGCTCGCACGTCAGGTTCCCCAGATCCGCGTACTGGGCGACCATGCGCAGCGTCTTGCGCTCGCCCGAGCCGCCGACCATCACCGGGATCCGCGAGATCGGCGCCGGCGAGTTGATCGCCTCGGTGATCCGGTAGTGCTCGCCGTGCAGCGTCGGGCGGTCGCCGTGCAGCATCGGCAGGATCACCTGCAGCGCCTCCTCGAGCTTCTCGAAGCGGTCGGTGAAGGTCCCGAACTCGATGCCGAAGGCGTCGTGCTCGAGCTCGAACCAGCCCGAGCCGATGCCCAGCTGTGCACGTCCGCCCGACACGACGTCCAGCGTGGTGATCATCTTGGCCAGGATCGCCGGGTTCCGATAGGTGTTGCCGGTCACGAGCGCACCCAGGCGGACCGACGAGGTGACTGCCGCCAGCGCGCCCAGCAGGGTGTACGCCTCGAGCATGAAGTCGTCGGGTTCGCCCAGCCCGGGCAGCTGGTAGAAGTGGTCCATCACCAGCACGGTGTCGAACCCGCCGCGGTCCGCCGCCTGTGCCGCTGCTGCGACGGTGGGGAACACGTCGGCGACGTCGCCGCCGGGGAAGGTGAAGCTGGGGATCTGCAGGCCGAGTCGCGTCATGCTCGCAGTCAACCACCGCAGCGATGCTCGCGGCGCTCGGAGTGCTTGACTGCCGCCATGACCTCTGCCCGGCCCGACGACGACGCAGGCGAGCTCGAGCAGCTGCGCAGGCTCAAGGCGCGCTACTTCCGATACCTGGACACCAAGGACTGGGACTCGCTCGCCGCCCTGTTCACCGACCCGGTGTACATCGACGTGCGCGACGACGGCGCCGGGATCGCCACGACGCCGGCGGCGTTCGTCGAGTCGGTGCGCCAGGCGCTGCAGGACGCGGTCAGCGTGCACCACGGCCACATGCCCGAGCTCGAGCTCACCTCGGCGGACACCGCGACGGGCATCTGGGCCATGCAGGACCAGATCTGGTGGCCCGAGGGCTCGCCGGTGCGTCGCCTCGTCGGGTCGGGGCACTACCACGAGACCTACCGCCGGACCGAGCACGGCTGGCGCATCGCCTCGATGCGGCTGAGCCGTCTGCACCGCGAGGTCGACCCCGGCGGGTGAGCTCCACCCGCGACCGCGCCGGTGCTGCGGCCGCGGCCCCGAACGTCAGCTGGGCGGCGACCAGTCTTTGTGCAGCACGCGGCGCACCATCGGGGCGAACGTCTCGATCGGTTCGTTCTCGTAGTCGGGGTCGAACGAGATCTCGTCGTAGAGCGCGCAGAACTCGGCGGTGCGCTCGAAGTGCGGGCTGTCGCGGTACTGGTCGCGCGAGTTCGGGTCGATGCCCAGGTGCTGGCCGTAGAAGTAGACCTGGAACACCGGGTGGTGGGCGAGCATCCAGTGGTTGGCCTCGGACACGAAGGGCTGCAGGATCGCCGCGACCACCTCGCCGTGGTTGAACGGTCCGAGCGACTCGCCGATGTCGTGCAGCAGCGCGCACACCACGTACTCCTCGTCGCGGCCGTCTCGCAGCGCCCGGGTGGCGCTCTGCAGGCTGTGCTCGCAGCGGTTGATGGGATAGGCGGCGTCGCCCGAGAGGTCGGTGACCATGCCCATCAGCAGGTCGGGCAGCGCGGCCAGGTTGTCCTCGTGGACCTTGGCGAGCACCGCGAAGTCCTCGTCGGTTCCCTGGTCCATCCGTCGGAAGTGCATCTGGGCGATCGTCTCGGCCATCGCACCAGTGTGCCGCGCGCTGGGGCGATGACCACTCCCTCTGATTCACCCGGTCAGGGTGACCCGCTCGGCGACCGAGCCGTCCTAGCGTGCGCAACGACCGGAGGTGTGCCCAGATGGCCGCGGACGACCAGCCCGACGAAGTGGAACAACCCGACCAGGACCCGACGTCCGACGCTGACGTGTCCAACGACGACGGCGGACCGCCCGCAGCAACGGACGCCGACGCGGACACCGACGCCGACGGAGAGCTGGAGCGACTGCGCCGGGAGAACGAGCGTCTGCGCGCCGAGGTCGACCAGGACCTCGAGGCGCAGGACCGCCGCCGGTCGCGTCGGCGCCGAGCGGTGCTCGCCACCGTCTGCCTGGTGGTCGGCTCCCTGCTGCTGCCGGTGTCGGTGATGACCATCTGGACCCGCAACCTGCTGCTCGACACCGATCGCTACGTGGCCACCGTCGAGCCGCTCGCGAGCAACCCCGAGGTGCAGGCCGCCGTGTCGGCGCGGGTGAGCGCCAAGGTGTCCGAGCTCGTCGACGTGAAGACCCTCGCCCAGGAGGCGCTGCCCGAGAACGCCCAGTTCCTGGCCGTGCCCATCGCTGCCGGTGCCGACAACCTGATCAACGAGGCCACCACCCGCGTGGTGCGCAGCGACCAGTTCCAGACGGCGTGGGTCGAGGCGAACCGCGCCGGCCACGACGGCCTCGTGGCGGCGCTGACCGGACGCGACGGCAAGCTCGTGTCCACCGAGGACGGCAAGGTCGTGCTCAAGCTCGGCGCGGTCGTGCAACAGGTGCTCGCTCGGGTCGACGACCGATTCGGGATCGACATCTCCTCCAAGGTTCCCGCCGACAAGATCGACGTCGACTTCGTGCTGGTCGAGTCGAAGCAGCTCGCGGACGCGCAGTCGGCCATCCGGCTGCTCGAGAAGCTCGCCTGGGCCAGCATCATCCTCGCCGTCGGCTTCCTGCTCGCGTCGGTGCTGATCCTGTCCGACCGCCGCAAGGGCCTGCTGCGCGCCGGCATCGGCATCATCCTGGGCATGGTGCTGCTGCGGGTCGGCTTCTCGCTCGGCCGGGAGCTGTTCCTGACGAACCTGCCGTCGGGTGTGCAGCGTCCCGACGTGATGGCGATCCTGTGGGACACGCTCACCCGCTTCGTGCTGCAGGCCGTGCGCACCATCTTCGCCGTGGGTGCGGTCCTGGTGATCGGCGCTTGGCTCGTCGGGCCCTCGGGCGCCGCGGTGAAGGTGCGCTCGACCTGGGACCGGGCGCTCGGCAGCGGCGGCACCGCTGCGGGCTCGGCGGTGGACCTGGGCCCGGTGCCGGCGTGGGTCGCACGTCACCTGACCGGTGTGCGGGTCGCCATCGTGGCCGCGGCGGTCCTGTTGCTGCTGTGGTGGAACCAGCCGACCGGCAAGGTCGTGCTGTTCATCGCGCTCGGGACGCTCGTGCCGCTCGCCATCGCCCAGCTGCTGGCCAGTGCGGTGCGTCGCGACGAGGGCGAGGGCTCCGGCCCCGAGGACCCCGACAGCGACGGCGGCGACGCGGCCGAGGGGCCAGCGTCCTCACCGGCGCCGGCCGGCGCCTGATCCAGCTCAGTCCCTGCGTTCCCGAGCTGCCGGCATCCAGTGCTCGCCCGCGGTCTGGTCGATGCGCGCGAGCAGCTGCTCGCCGACCGGTTCGACGACGTCGAGGAACTCGAGCGTCGCCTCCTCGCCGAGCAGTCGCCATGCTCGTTCGCACAGTCGATCCGTGGTGAGCTCGATCTGCTCGCGCAGCTCCAACCCCGCGGCGTTCACCCGACCGTCCTCGGCGAGGCCACGTGCGGTCAGCTCGGCCATGGCCACCCCGAGCGCGTCGTCATCCGCGCCACGGCTGCGGGGGATCCACTGCTCGGGGTAGTTCAGGTGGGCGTTGTGCAGGATGCCGGCCTGGGTCCCGCTCAGGTCGTGCGAGGCGAGCACGGCGAAGTGGGTGTCCCCGCGCCACTCGCGGATGCAGTTCACGGCGAGCCAGGCGGACACGACGGGGTCGTCGGGTCGCGGGCAGCCCCGGTGCGCGGCGAACAGCACCCGTCCTGACACCGGCAACCCGTCGGCGGCGTCCCACAGTCGTGGGCCCAGCGCGGCCAGGCCATCGCAGACCTCCGGCGCGAAGCGGCGCAGGCCCTCACCGACGGCGAGGTCGCGCTGCTCGATGATGGCGGGGAACGTCGTGTGCTGCGCTGCGGTGGCGAGGCACAGCTCGATGAAGCCGGGGTGGATCGAGTAGAAGGCCGCTGCCACCGGTTGGTGCCCGGCTGGTGCCAGCGGCGCACCGCGGCTGGCCACGTAGTAGCCGAAGCCGTCGGGCACACCCAGGTCGGTGTAGCGGGCGACCGCCCCCGGGTCCCAGTAGATCCATCCGATCAGGCGATGCGAGGCGAACGAGGCGCGTGCGCTCAGTGAGGTCCAGTCGGTCATGGCTCCAGCATAGTTGTCGCAGTACTACTGCAACTTCTGGTGTCGCGAGATCTCCTAAGAATGGGGGGTGTCCGGACCCACCCCCGACGACGGCCGCACCGCGCGGCGGGATCGCAACCGCGATGCCGTGCTCGATGCCGTGCTGGAGCTGTTCGCGCAGGACGCGCTGGCGCCGAGCGCCGCCCAGGTGGCCGAACGCTCCGGGGTCTCGCTGCGTTCGGTGTACCGCTACTTCGAGGACACCGACGAGCTGGTGCGGGCGGCGATCGAACGCAACCTGACGCGGGTGCGTCCGTTGTTCGAGCTCGAGGGCCTGGGGGAGGGGACGGTCGAGGACCGTGCGGAACGCCTGGTCGCCTCTCGGATGCGGCTGTACGAGCAGGTGGGTCCGCTGATGCGGGCGACCGTGCTGCACGCGGGCGAGAACGCGGTGCTCGCCGAGCGGCTCACCGCAGTGCGGCGCATGATGGGCCAGCAGGTCGAGGCGATGTTCGCCCCCGAGCTCGCCGCACTGGGGTCGGGCGTCCGTCGCGAGGTGGCCGCATCCGCCGACCAGCTGCTGACGTTCGAGGCGCTCGAGCACCTGCGCCGGGTGCGTGGGTTGTCACGCGCTGCTGCGGCGCGGGCCTCGGTCCGGGCGCTGCTCGGGCTGCTCGCCTGACGTCGCCGCTCCCGCTGCACGTCGTTCGCGACGACCTCGTGCCACCTCGGTCGCCAGCGCGTCGAGTGGGCCGGCGGCACCTGCGAGGGGATCGAGCAGCTCGCCCAGCCACCGCTGGGCGGTGACGACGCCGTCGGGGTCGAGTGAGTGCAGCCGGCGTGTGCCCTGGGCGCGCACGCGCACCAGGCCGGCGCCGCGCAGCACCGCCAGGTGCTGGGACACCGCCGGCTGCGAGATCGGCGCCATGCCCTGCAGTGCGTCGACGAGCTCGCCGACCGACTGCTCGCCGCTCGACAGCAGCACCATCAGCCGTCGACGGACCGGGTCGCCCAGCGCGTCGAACGGGCTGACCGGGTGGTCCGCAGGGCGGTCGTGCGGCGCTGCGGTCACCGCGGTGTGGCGGTCACGACGTGCCGTCCTCGTCGGGCAACACCGTGTAGAAGGTGACCGAGCGCTCCGCTGCAGCGGCTGCTGCCTCGGCGTCGTCGCCATCCGCGATCGCCGCGTCGCGCCAGCCATGCGCGGCGGCACGCACGAACGCGGTGCCGGTCTCGGTCAGGGGGAACGCCAGGCCGGCCTCGGGGTCGACGGGTGCCGCGGTCGTCAGGTGCAGGCCGAGCCCCATCAGCGCCAGGTCCCAGCCGACCCCGACCGCGCCCGGCCCGAACTGCTCCCAGAAGTCGGGGTCCACGGGCGCCTCGTGGACCAGCTCCAACTGCGTGGACCCGTCGATCGACGTGAGGCTCACCGTCACCCACGAGACCATCGGGCCCATCTCCCAGGTGAGCGCCAACAGCGACGGCTCCTCGCAGCGCTCGATCACACCCCCGGCGTTGCCCTCGAGCTGGTAGCGGCCGCCCGGTCGCAGGTCGCCCGACACGGGCAGGAACCAGCGGGGGAGGCGTTCCGGATCGGTCAGCGCGTTCCACAGGTCGTCGAGGTCGGTGGCGTAGGTGCGACGGGCGACCGCCACGCGCGTGGGGGCGCCGTCCCGGCTGGAGCTGCGCACCTCTCGTGCGACCAGTCCGGCGTGGCTGATGGGATCGTCGATCATCGTTGCTCCATAAGTCGTGACTTATAGACACCGTAGCCGGTCGCCGACGGATTCGCAGCTCAGCTCGTCACCCACTCGGCCAGCTCGATGGTCACGCCCTCGGGGCCCTCGAAGAACTGCAGCTTTCGGCTGATGAAGTCGAGCTCGTCGTTGATCGGTCGGACTCCCACCGAGCGCAGGTGGTCCGAGGCCGCCGCCAGGTCGTCGACCCGGAGCGCCAGGTGGTTCATGCCCAGACGAGTGCGACACGACGGGTCGGCGCCCGCCGGGTCCAACCCGTCGTCGTCGGTGAAGTGCAGCAGCTGGATCTCGAAGCGCGGCGACGCTCCCTCGAGCACGAGCGTGACGTGGTCGGCGCGCATGTGGGGCATGCCCATGTAGGCCGCCGGCTCGCCGCCGTCGATGAACGCGTCGTGGTCGCGACGGAAGCCGAAGTGGCCGAGCAGCTCGACGGCAGCATCGACGTCGCGCACGGCGATGGTGAGGTGGTCGGGGTTGCGTGCCCACGACGGGCTGCGGCGCTCGCTCATGTCGGCACCGTACCGGCGGGTTCGTCGAGCGACCGGAGGCCCACCACCGGCTTCGTTGTCAGACCGTGTTCGTAGGGTGGTGGTGTGTTCGAGGGGAACGGGTTGGTCGATCTGGATGCTGCGGCGGGCACGGGTGTCGCCGCGGCATCGGGGGTGTTGGCGACGGTGGCGTCGATCCCGTCGCAGGTG